>Ga0181589_10004502_pt1 | contig 11147 bp, 14 predicted proteins | sample 071ome_25_FD_132444 | JGI IMG/M metagenome (GOLD analysis project Ga0181589, IMG submission 132444) | Coastal salt marsh microbial communities from the Groves Creek Marsh, Skidaway Island, Georgia - 071410BT metaG (megahit assembly) | ecosystem: Environmental > Aquatic > Marine > Intertidal... | reverse complement strand
CGCTTTCGGACATAAAAAATACGTCGCTTGCGGAGCAAGTATGGCGCTTTTGGAGAACCCATTGTGTACCCATTTGTGTACCCGCCGGTTAATTGGCAGGCAAAACACTAGGGTTTCTGCGGGTTTCGAAGAGGAGAATGGTGCGGCCGAGAAGACTCGAACTTCCACGGGCTATTAACCCACAGCGACCTCAACGCTGCGCGTCTACCAATTCCGCCACGGCCGCACGCTGAGTGCGGTGTTTATGTCATTGCGCAGGCCGTTAATCAAGCGCTTTCGTCACCGCCCCGACGTGTCGTGATCATCGACCGGACCAGCGCGAACCGGACGTGAAAGATCCGGCGTGAAAGACCCGGCGTATTGAAGCAACGGCATGATGATGCAGACATGGTGGACCGCCGCCGCCGGTTCTCCGGCCAGCGACGGCGGCCCGGAATGTTGGTGGCCAGATTGACGGCGGCCCATATTGGTGGTGGCTGGCTGATGGTGGCTGGGCGGCAGTGACAGGGTCATCGCCCGCCACCGGTCAGTCGCCAACACGGCGATGGACAATCCAGCTGATGATCAGCCCGGCGATCGCGCCATCGACAATCAGCCATAGCGGCGAGGAAAAATGCCGCCAGTTGCCTTCGGACAGGCTGAGAAGCTTTTCATAGGCGTCGCCAATGAACAGCATCAGCGTGAAGGCCACCCACCCGCCGGTAAGCAGGCCGATGAACCACCATTTCATTTCCCACGGAAACAGAGGATGCCTCAGGTCAACACTGAGGATGCCGACAAGCAGACCCAGATTTGTGAAATAGAACAACGTCCCGAGCCAGACCGGCCATCCCGTTCCGGGTAGCGAGAACGCCAGAAACAACAGACCGATCAGACCGAACAGGAACCCGATGGCCTTGCCCCATCCGGCGCGCGCCACCAGTGATGTGTGTTTTTCATGCATCGGATCATCTCCTTCCTTTTCATGGAGACAGGCTTATGCCTGATCACACCATACGCGCCGGGCCGGGCTTCGCCTTGACCGGGATCAAGGCAGGATCCGACATGCTGCGCTGACATGCGGCGGCATCATGCTATAATGGGTCAGTATTTTCATGCCGGCGCTGACCTGAACAGACCGGCCCCGAACAAACGTGACCCGCGATCTCAAAAACCACCATGACAAAGCCCGCCATGACAGCCTACAGCTATCCCCCCGCCCCCGGCGGCCTGCCGCCACAGAGCGGATCACCCGAGGGCCGGGCCCGTTTCACCGAGGCCTGGGCGCTGATTCCAGCTGATGTGATGACCGATATCGTCACCAGCAAACTGCCGCATTGGCAAGGCACACGGGCCTGGGTACTGGCCCGCCCGATGACCGGCTTTTCCGAGAGTTTCGCGCATTACCTGATGGAAGTGGTGGCCGGCGGTGGCAGTGCGACACCGGAACCTGACACCACTGCCGAGGCGGTGCTGTTCGTCACCGGCGGGGCGATCTGGCTGACCATCGACGGGACCGCGCAGGAACTGGCCGCCGGCGGCTATGCCTATATCCCGCCGGGCACCACCTGGCAGGTCAGGAACAGCGGCAGTGAACCGGCCCTGTTCCACTGGATCCGCAAGCATTATGTCGCCGTCGAGGGGATCGCCATCCCGCCCGCCTTTGTGACCAGCGATCATGACGTGGCCCCGACCCCGATGCCGGATTGTGACGGCGTGTGGGCGACCTCGCGTTTTGTCGATCCGGACGATCTGCGCCATGACATGCATGTCAATATCGTGACCTTCCAGCCCGGTGGACGCATACCCTTTGCCGAGACACATGTCATGGAACATGCGCTGTTCGTGTTGCAGGGGCATGGCAGCTATCTTCTGAATACCGACTGGGTCGAGGTCGGCGCGGGCGACATGATGTGGCTTCGCGCCTTCTGCCCGCAGGCCTGTATCGCCAAGGGCGATGAACCGTTCCGCTACCTTCTCTACAAGGATGTGAACCGGCACATGCCGCTCAGCCCGGGCGGCCTGATGCGCGCCCGATGACACCTGCCTTTCGCAAAATTGACGGCCAGGCCCCCTATCCCGAAACGGTGGCCGCCATGCAGGCCCATGCCGAGGCCATCCGCGCCGGCACGGCGGATGAGGAGGTGTGGTTGCTCGAACATGCGCCGGTGCTGACCGGTGGCACCTCGGCTACGCCGGCAGATCTGGTCAATCCGGGCGGTATTCCGGTTCATGAAACCGGTCGCGGCGGGCAATGGACATGGCACGGCCCGGGCCAGCGCGTGGCCTATGTGATGCTGGATCTGCAGCGCCGCACCCCCGATGTCCGCGCCTATGTGCACACGCTGGAGGCGTGGATCATCACCGCGCTGGCGACATTTGGCGTGACCGGCACGCGGCGCGAGGGCCTGCCGGGGATCTGGGTGGCATCACCAACAGCGCCGGACCGGCTCGACAAGATCGCCGCCATCGGCGTGCGGATCAGCCGCTGGGTTACCTGGCACGGGGTGGCGATCAATCTCGACCCCGACCTTGCGGGTTTTGATGCGATCATTCCCTGCGGCGTTCGTGACGGCGGGGTGACCTCGCTTCGCCAGCTGGGGATCGAGGCCGACATGGACGCGCTCGACAACGCGCTACGCAATGCTTTCGATATGGTGTTCCCGGCCGCCTACAGTCAGACTGTCACATCTTCGAGATAAGCAAGCAGCGCCTCAACCGCGCGGTTGGCATCCTGCCACTGCCAGGAATCGGCCCCCACCTCGCCCATCAGGCCGTCGGCCGGGCCTTCATGATGCAGGATGGTGTTGCGGCGCCCACGAAGCCAGCCAAGTGCCGCCTTGTTGCCGGCATAGGCGAAATCAACGCCGTCGATGACACCGGCCGGACCGGCCTCTTCATGCGCCACCACATCGATCAGCGTTGCTGCCAGAACAGTCACGGTCAGCGGCATGCTCGCCGCCGCGGCGCGGCGCAACTCGTCAAGCAGCGCGGCGGCATGTGGGCCCAAATTCACCCTGTCGACGCCATTCAGTCCGGTCATCTGTGCCGCGGCCAGCATTACCGGCCACCGCCGCGAACAAGCCCCAGAAAGCGATGCGCGTGGTCGAGTTCGGCGCGGATGCCGGCGCGGCGGTCCTCGGCCTCCCGGTCACGCCCCCATTTTTCGGCCTGCCAGAGCTCATCAAGGAACGCCGCCTCGAAGAGCGCACCCGAATCGATTTCATCGCGCAGCATGGCAAGGCCCAGCACCAGCGAGCCACCAAGCGTCGTCGCGCGATACAGCATGCCGAGTTCCCAATCATCATGCGCTGTCACCGCCCGGGCAAGCGCGGCAAGGCTGTCCACAGACTGACTGACCGGCATCACACCGGCGGCCACCACCAGTTCCACACCGAGCGAGATGCGCGCCCAGTCGATCCAGGGCGTCCATCCCTGCGCCTGTCTGGCACCAAGCTCGGGATCGTCGGCATCCTGATAACATAGCAGGTCATTCCCACCATAGGCGACAAGCTCGTCAATGATGGCGCGGCGCTGCGGCGTTACCCGGTCGAGAACAGTCACGGCAAGGCTGAACAGCGGCATGCTGGTAGCGTCAATCTCGTCACCCTGCGAGTCCCACTCGCTGGCCACCGCCTCGGCAAGCGCTCGTGATGGCAGGGTCGCGCTGGCCCCGGCAGGTGATCTCACCACCCGGTCATCCAGCCTGATAACCAGCCCCGCCGCGTCATCACTCACCGTCACGGTCTTGTAGAAACGTTTTCTTGCGGTCATGCGAGATGTCTTCGGAACAGCACGGAACAATTCAGGCAAACTGCCAGTCGGAGGCCGGCACAGCAAGCCCGAGCGCATCCAGCGTGGCCAGAAAATGGGGCGGCAGCGGCGCCTCGATCTGCCGGCCTTCGGGAAGGCGCAGCCGCCAGGCATGAAGGTGAAGCCTGCGGGCGATGGCGCCGCCGCGGCCAGCCGCGCCACCGCGCGCACCACCATATTTCGGATCGCCGACAATCGCATGCCCGACATGCGCCATATGGACACGAAGCTGGTGCGTGCGGCCGGTATGGGGGCGTAGCGCGACCAGTGAGAAACTCTGCCCGGCTGACTCAATCAGGCGCATTTCGCTTTGCGCGGACTGTCCGCCCGGATCGACCACCATACTCTCCAAGCCGGCGCGCCCCTTCTTCAGCAGCGGGTCGGTGATCCGCAGGCTGGCTGGCGGTTTGCCGGCGACCAGTGCCAGATAGGTCTTTTCCACATCGCGCCCGGCAAAGGCGGCGGTCAGGCTGCGTGCCGCCGCGCGGCTTCGCGCCAGCAACAGCAATCCCGATGTATCGCGGTCGATCCGGTGAACAAGCCGCATCCTGTCCGGCGCATCGCCGGCCAGCGACTGCAGCATACCGTCAATATGACGCGATGTTCCCGAGCCCCCCTGAACGGCGAGCCCGGACGGCTTGTTGATGGCGATCCAGTCATCCCCCTCGGCAACAATCATCTCAGCAAAGCCGGCACGAAGCTGCGGTTTTGCGGTTGGCGGTGTGTTGGCAGGCTGCGGCGAACCGCTGTCACGAAGATGCGGCGGCAGGCGCAGGATCTGGCCAGCCTCGAGCCGCGCTGCCGGTTTGGCCTTGGCGCCGTCCACACGGATCAGCCCGGAGCGCAGCATCTTTTCGACAGGCCCCTGCGTCAGGCCCGGCACAATGCGCCGCAGAAACCTGTCAAGCCGGCTTCCAGCCTCGGATTCAGGCACCTCGACAAGCCACCAGTTCGGCGATGCCACAATTGACCCCTCGCCGCTCATCCCGCTCCCCGTGCGAGCAGCCATGCCGTCGCAGCCTGAACGGCGAAGAAGGCGGTCAATGACAGACCGACCGACAGACCTGTATAGAGAATCGCGCTGACATGCCCCTGGCGCGCCAACAACGCGCCGGTATCAAGCGCGAAGCTGGAAAAGGTCGTCAGCGCGCCCAGAAAGCCGACGGCAACAAAGCCCCGCCACATCTCCGGCACGATGAATCCAGCCACCACAAGGCCGGCAAACCCGCCCATGATAGCGCTGCCGACAACATTCACGCCAAGCGTCGCCAGCGGGCCGGCGATACCGAAGATCCCGCCACCAACAGCCAGCGAGACCGCATATCGCGTCATCGCGCCAAGCGCCCCGCCGGCGGCCACCGCCGCAAACATCGCGGCGTTCATGCCCCCTCCCCCGTCTTGCCGGCCCGCAGACGGTCCCAATAGGCAAGCCGGCGCGCCACCTCACGCTCATAACCGCGCTCCACCGGCGCGTAGAAACGCTGCCGCTCCATGCCGTCGGGAAAGCCGTTCTGGCCGGCGAAGCCGTCAGGGGCGTCATGGTCATAGGCATAGCCGCTGCCATAGCCGAGATCCTTCATCAGTGATGTCGGGGCGTTCAGGATATGCGCCGGCGGGGACAGCGAGCCGGTTCCCGCGGCCGCTTTCGAGGCGGCCTTCAGCGCGACATAGGCGGCATTCGATTTCGGGGCGGTGGCAAGATAGATGACGAGGCTGGCGATGGCGAGGTCGCCCTCCGGACTGCCAAGCCGTTCATAGGCCTGCCAGGCAGCCAATGCGCGCGGCAAAGCCTCCGGTTCGGCAAGACCTATATCCTCGGAGGCGAACCGGGTCAGCCGGCGGCAGATATAATGCGGGTCCTCACCGCCGGCCAGCATTCGCGCCAGCCAGTAGAGTGCGGCATCCGCATCCGAGCCTCGGAGCGTTTTGTGAAGCGCCGACATCAGATTGTAATGCTGATCGCCGGCACGGTCGAAGGCGGGCGCCCGCGCCGCCACAATGTCGGCAAGTTCGACCGGGGTCAGGCGATGTTCCGCCGGTACCGTAGCCAGCGACGCCGCCATGTTCAGCAGATAACGCCCATCGCCATCCGCCATCGCCAGCAATGCCGCCCGCGCCTCGTCATCAAGCGGCAAGGGCCCATCCCGATGCGATTCGACACGCAGCAGTAACATCTCCAGCGCTTCGGTGGACAGCCGTTCAAGCACCATCACCTGCGCGCGCGACAGCAAGGCACCATTCAATGCAAAGGACGGGTTCTCGGTCGTCGCACCAACCAGCGTGACCGTGCCATCCTCAACCCGTGGCAACAGCCCGTCCTGCTGCGCCTTGTTGAAGCGGTGCACCTCATCGACGAACAGCAATGTCCGCTCACCTGCCGTTTTGCGGTCCGCCGCGCGGGCAAACACCTTGCGAAGATCGGCGACGCCGTCAAACACTGCCGATATAGGCTCGAAGGCCATTCCAGCCTCGGCGGCCAAAAGGCGCGCGATGGTCGTCTTGCCGGTGCCGGGCGGGCCCCAGAAGATGATCGACGCCAAATCGCCGCCATCAAGCATCCGCCGCAACCGGCCCTCCGGTCCGAGCAAGGCCGCCTGCCCCACCACCTCATCAAGGCTGGCCGGTCGCAGAAGCTCGGCAAGCGGTGTGGTCGCGTCGGCCATCGCGGGGCTGTCAAATTCAAGCTGGCTCATGACCTTATCCTGACGCAATTCAGCGCCGCTTCGCAAAGGAAAACCGGGGCATGGTCGCGTCCTGTCTATCTGGCACGCTATCTGTCCTGTGGCAGAATCTCTTTCACCGGGGCCGCGAAGGCACGCACGTCCGCAATGCTGTGGCGAAGATGCACGCGCTTGGTCGAGGCAGGCTGATGCGCCAGGCTGACCCCGGCGCGGCGGGCCGTGCGCGGCCGGATCGGCCGCGGTTGGAACCCGCCGCCACAATTCGGACAGACATTGGCAAGCACCGGGTCGACACATCTCCGGCAAAAGCTGCATTCATAGCTGCAGATCATCGCCTCTCCCGACTCCGGCGGCAGATCGCGGTCACAGCATTCACAGTTCGGCCGCAATGTCAGCATCTGATCCTCCTGATGGTTGGCGCCTTGCCGATGCACTCACCGGACCTGGTAGCATGGCCTGCCTCACATACTGACTCAAGCAAGGCATTTACAAAAACAAAAGGGCCGCCAGCGGCAGCCCTTTTCCAAAGCGATATGCGGGGCGGCAATTAGGCCGCGGTCTCCTCGACCATATCCTCGTCAGCTTTCTGTGCGGGGCCTGAATCCTGGCCACGCGCATCCTCGTCACGATCGACAAGCTCGATCACCGCCATCGGCGCGGAATCGCCATAACGGAAGCCGGCCTTCAGAACGCGGGTGTAACCACCATTGCGCTCCTGGTAACGCGGGCCCAGCACCTCGAACAGCTTGCGGGTCATTGCATCGTCGCGAAGCCGGGCATGGGCGAGCCTGCGGGCGTGAAGATCACCGCGCTTGCCGAGTGTGATCAGACGCTCAACAACCGGGCGAAGTTCTTTCGCCTTTGGCAGAGTGGTCACGATCTGCTCATGCTTGATCAGCGCCTGAGCCATGTTCCGGAACAGCATCTGGCGGTGCTGCGAGGTCCGGTTAAGCTTACGTCCTGAATAACGGTGACGCATATCTCTGTCTCCCTTGTGCCGGCTGGCTTCCGCCCCGCCGGCTTGCAAAAATTCCTGTGCCGACCCTAGAAAGGCTCATCCAGACGACGAGCCAGTTCCTCGACATTCTCCGGCGGCCAGGTCGGAATATCCATGCCGAGTTCCAGGCTCATGCCCTTCAGCACTTCCTTGATCTCGTTCAGCGACTTGCGTCCGAAATTCGGAGTGCGAAGCATTTCGTACTCGGTCTTCAGCACCAGATCGCCGATATAGACGATGTTGTCGTTCTTCAGGCAGTTCGCCGAACGTACCGACAGCTCCAGCTCGTCGACCTTGCGCAGAAGATTGCGGCTGAATGGCAGATCCTCGCCATCTTCCTCGCTTGGCTGCTCTTTCGGCTCTTCGAAATTGATGAAGGTCTGAAGCTGTTCCTGCAGAATCCGCGCGGCATAGGCCACCGCATCCTCGGGTGTAACCGACCCATCAGTCTCGACGGTGAGCAGCAGCTTGTCATAGTCGGTGATCTGGCCGACACGGGCATTGTCGACCTTGTAGGCCACCTGCCGGACCGGGCTGTAGATGGCGTCAATCGGAATAAGACCGATCGGCGAATCCTCGGCACGCATGTTGCCGGCCGGGACATAGCCCTTGCCGCTGGTGACGGTCAGTTCCATGGCCACACTGGCGCCCTTGTCGAGCTGGCACAGAACATGATCCGGGTTCATGATCTCGACACCGGCGGTCTCGGAAATCATGCCGGCGGTCACCGTTGCCGGGCCTTCCGCGGCAAGACGCAGGCGCTTCGAGCCTTCATCATCGACCCGCACCGCGACACCCTTCAGGTTCAGGACCAGATCGGTCACATCCTCGCGAACACCCGGGATCGACGAGAATTCATGAACAACGCCCTGAATCTGCACCGCCGAGATGGCAGATCCCTGCAGCGATGACAGCAATACGCGCCGCAGCGCGTTGCCGATGGTCACGCCGAATCCGCGCTCGAACGGACCAACCTCGATCACCGCCTGGCTCGGGTTGTATTCAGACTGCTTGATCTCCAGCTCATCGGGCTTTTTCAGATCCAGCCAGTTCTTTTCAATCATCTTGGTGTTCCTTTATGCGAAACGGTAGTCAACAGGGTTACCGCGCTGCCCGGAAGGCAAACGCGTATGGCGCAGATCGCCGGTCCGGGCGATCAGACGCGCCGACGCTTGCGCGGGCGGCACCCGTTATGCGGGATCGGGGTCACATCGCGGATCGAGGTCACATTGAACCCGACCGCCTGAAGCGCCCGCAATGCGGATTCGCGGCCCGAACCCGGTCCACGCACCTGCACATCCAGTGATTTCATCCCGTGCTCCGCGGCCTTTTTTCCGGCATCTTCCGCCGCCATCTGGGCAGCGAACGGAGTTGATTTGCGCGACCCCTTGAACCCCATGCCGCCGGCCGATGCCCAGGCAATCGTGTTGCCCTGCACGTCGGTGATGGTGATCATGGTGTTGTTGAAGGTCGAATTCACATGTGCCACGCCGCTGGTGATGTTCTTGCGCTCGCGGCGACGGACCCGGCCCTGACTCGGTTGTTTTGCCATCTGCTGTCTCCTCGAAGATCCGGGTTATTTCTTCTTGCCGGCAATCGGCTTCGCCGGACCCTTGCGGGTGCGGGCATTGGTGTGCGTGCGCTGGCCACGAACCGGCAGGTTGCGGCGATGCCGCAGGCCGCGGAGACAGCCAAGATCAAGATAGCGCTTGATATCCATCGAGGTCTTCCGGCGAAGGTCGCCCTCAACCAGATAGTCGGCATCGATGATATCGCGCAGCTTGGTAAGCTCTTCCTCCGACAGGTCGGCGACCCGCCGCTCATCCGGCACACCGGCGCGCGAGCAGATGCCCCTGGCGCTGGTCCGGCCGATGCCGTGGATATAGGTCAGTGCGATTTCCACCCGCTTCTTGGTGGGAATATTAACACCAGCAATTCGTGCCACTGTCTGGCTCCTCTTCAAAACGGCGCTGCCCGTCGGCACGCCTGTCAAATTACGACCGTATCAGAGCACCGCCCATGGGGCGGACCCGCACCACCTGTGAATGTCTCGAAGGCGGCGAATTATAGGCTTTTAGCCCCTGCAGTCAACCTCAACGCGTCTCGTTTATCCCAATATGGCGTCGATCGCCTGCGCGACCTCATCGATCGATGCCATTCCGTCAACCGTCCGCATCAGCCCCTTTTCGGTATAATAGGGAAGAAGCGGCGCAGTATTCTCATGATAGACAGCCAGCCGCTTGCGAAGCGTCTCGGCATTGTCATCGGCGCGCGACCCGCCAGTTTCGGTGGCACGCGTCTCGATCCGCGCGAACAGCGCGTCCTCGTCAACCTTGATCTCGATCACATGATCGAGCGTCAGCCCGGCTTCGGCGAACATCGCGCCAAGCCCGTCAGCCTGCGCGACGGTGCGCGGAAACCCGTCCAGGATCACCCCCTTCGCACAATCCGGATTCTGCATCCGCTCGGCAATCATCCCGAGAATGATGTCATCCGAGACAAGATCACCGCGGTCCATGATCTCTCTGGCGCGCAGGCCCAGCTCGGTGCCGGCCCCGATCGCCGCGCGAAGCATGTCGCCGGTCGACAGCTGTACCATGCCGCGATCATCGACCAGGCGCTTGGCCTGCGTCCCCTTACCGGCCCCGGGCGCACCAAACAGAATGATATTCATCGCCCGCGCCCTTTCAGCTTCGATTTCTTCACCAGCCCTTCATATTGATGGGCAAGCAGATGCGACTGCACCTGGCCAACAGTATCGAGCGTCACCGTCACCACGATGAGAAGCGATGTTCCACCGAAATAGAAGGGCACCGCATAATTGCTGATCAGGATTTCCGGCAGCAGACAGACAGCCGACAGATAGGCGGCGCCAAGAACGGTTAGCCGGGTCAAGACACTGTCAAGGTAATCAGCGGTGGTCTTGCCAGGACGAATGCCCGGGATATAGCCGCCATAGCGGCGCAGATTCTCCGCCGTGTCCTGCGGGTTGAAGACAATCGCCGTATAGAAAAAGGCAAAGAAGACGATCAGCCCGATATAGATGCCGAGATAGAGCGGCTGGCCACGACCAAGCAGCGCGTTCAGCGTCACCAGCCATTCGGCACCGCCTTCCTGACCACCGGTCAGGTTGATGATCGATACCGGCATCAGCAACAGCGACGAGGCGAAGATCGGCGGGATCACGCCCGGAACATTGATCTTCAGCGGCAGGAAGGACTGGTCGCCGCCAAACACCTTGTTGCCATGCTGGCGCTTTGGATACTGCACAACGATCTTGCGGACCGACCGCTCGATGAAGACGATGAAGGCAATCACGGCAATCGCCATCGCGAACAGGGCGATGATGAGAATGGCGGACAATGCGCCGGTACGGCCAAGTTCAAGCGTGCCGGCAAGTGCCGAGGGCACTTCGGCAATGATGCCGGCGAAGATGATCAGCGAGATGCCGTTGCCAACGCCGCGGCTTGTGATCTGCTCACCAAGCCACATCAGGAACAGCGTGCCGCCGACCAGTGTAGTCACTGTGGTCACCCGGAAGAACATCCCCGGATCGCCGACGACACCGGAGGCGGCCTCAAGCCCGACAGCAATACCATAGCCCTGGACCGTGGCCAGCAACACCGTCAGGTAGCGGGTATACTGGTTGATCTGCTTGCGGCCAGCCTCGCCATCCT
>Ga0181589_10004497_pt1 | contig 11152 bp, 9 predicted proteins | sample 071ome_25_FD_132444 | JGI IMG/M metagenome (GOLD analysis project Ga0181589, IMG submission 132444) | Coastal salt marsh microbial communities from the Groves Creek Marsh, Skidaway Island, Georgia - 071410BT metaG (megahit assembly) | ecosystem: Environmental > Aquatic > Marine > Intertidal zone... | reverse complement strand
TTGCCGGACCTGCTGCGCATCCGATACATCGGCGGGTATCGCCAGCGCGCGATGGCCAGCCTCGAGCAGGCTCTCGGCTTCCATCTGGACGCCCGATGCGGGTATGCCCACCAGCGCGATGGCCGCACCCTCCTCGGCCATATGCCGCGCTGAAGCGGCGCCAATGCCCGAACCGGCACCCGTTATAAGCGCTACTTTATCCCTAAGCCGCATCGCCTATTCACAGACGGGGCATATCGACGGCGCCGTGGCCAAACGGCATCGTACCAAGATAGATATCCGAAACGTTCAGACCCATGCAACTCATATCGCGATACTCCATGCCCAAGCTCTCCGTTTGCTCATCTTAGTATACGCGTCCTCGCGACCCATTAGTGTAGCGGAATATTATTTTCGCGAATCACGCTAAGCGCGTTGGCCGCCGCACGGGGATATTGCTCGTTGGGCAAGTGCTCCAGCAGCATATAGCCATTGGGATGAGCTTCGTGCCAAAGACGCAGCGCCGTTGCCAAGTCTAGCTCGCCGTCTCCAGGTATTTCTTCGTCGATATGCAATACGAGTCCCGGGCTCATCTTGATGTCTTTGCAATGACCCAGAATCGAGATGGGATTCATAATGGAGAAGATATGCTCTATGCGTTTTGTGCTGTCGTAGACTTGGTCGAGATTCTGAAAATGGTTTACGTAGTCCATGACTACGCTCATCCGCGCAGAGCCAACGTCAGCCAACACGTCCCTGTTTATTTCGGGCGTGCCCATAATTGTCAGCACGTGCGTTTCAATCACTATGTCTACGCCCTCTGTCTCCGCTTTAGCAGCGACTTCTCTAAGCGTGTCGACCAACTGAGCCCGTGCCTCCGTCGTCCGATTCTCCCTGGCCGGCACATACGACCCCGCTGGGTTAAGGCTCCCCGTGCGAATCAGACAGCCCATGGCGTTGAGCTGGCGCGCTACCTCAATACCGCTTTCGATCTTTTTAATAACGCTCTGCCGCACAGAAGGATCTGGATCAAAAAGACATTCACCAAAGCCAATGCCAAACTGCACGAGATCCATCTCTACCGATTCAAACGTTTGCCGCACGGTGCGTAGATCATCGGCACTCAGCTGGCCCATCTTGTCTCCTGCATAGTGGAAAGCTGCACCGCTGAGTTCCAGCGCTCGTATGGCTTCTAAGTCTTGCACACTCGTCTGAACAAATTCACCGGGAATCATACCGCAAACGCCAAGACGCATAAGATTTTCCTTTCACGTGAGAGTCGCAAAAAGCTAATACATACGGAGCGCGGGGCAATGCCTTGCCGCACGAGGCGACCTAGCCTAATATCTAAGCGTCTATTTTACCAGAGAGCGACGCATGCATTTTGCCATAGAGTTCGCCGTTATTGTTGTCTCGGGCGCATATACTTCGCTCTGGGGCGCATTCAAAGACGGCCCCTACGAGGGCTTCAAGCCCAAGACCTTCCCACGCAGCGTGTATTTTCACATTGCCATTTTTCTACCGCTCTATTTCCTGCCCATTTTCAGCACCCACGTCGGACATCTGGGCCTGATACAGCTCTTTTTCCTGGTGATGGGCATAGAGCGTTTCTTAGCGGAGATCTACAAAGGGTTCTTCCGCACCGAAGATCAATCCAAATACTTCGTACCTTCTCGCATCACTTTTTTTGGTCGCCACGTAGAGAGCGATCTCCTGCGCTACGGCGTCGGCACCGTTATCGTGGCCATCGTCTTTGCTTTTCTACTAGTTGATCTGCCCATTACCGGCTTCTGGTCTTATCTGGCCGTCGCCTACGCGACAGGCTGTATCGTCGCCCTCGGCGGAGCCTATAAGGATGCGCCCTTTGAAGGGTTTAAGCCCCTTAAATTCCAGCGATCTGGCACCGTTCTGGCCGTGCTTAGCCCGCTTTTTTACTCGCTGGCCGACCCCGAAAACCCGCTGCCACTGGGTTTCCTCATCTATATGAACGGCGGCCTAGAGCGCTTTTCCGTCGAGTATTACAAGACCTACATACAGCGCAATATGTCGGGCAAGTTCCGCCCCGACCTACCCCGCATCCAAGAGCAGTTGGATACGCGCGAGCGCTTTCACTACGCAGCGCTCGCTATTATCGCCGCGCTCGTGCTGCTCTACGCCCATGAACTCGGCGTCCTATGACACCGTAGTTATCGGTTCGGGATTTGGCGGTGCACTCGTCGCCCATGCGTTGGTCTATGCCGGCCAGCGCGTGCTGCTGATCGAGCGCGGACGCTGGCCTCACCGAGATGCCGGCGATTGGAACCAACGCAACATCCTCATAGACCAGCGCTATCGCGGACCGACGCCCGTTCAAGTCAAACAGTACGGCGCACGCCGCTTCAGCGAGGTATATCCCAACGAAACGGTCGGCGGAAAGTCCGTGTTCTACGGAGGTGCTTCACTCCGCCTGCGCGAGACAGACTTTGCCCAGTGGCCCTTTTCCTACGCTGAATTGGCCCCCTACTACGAACGGGCTGAAGCGCTGCTCGGCGTGCACGGCACCGCCGGTGCCGATCCGTATGAGCCGCCCGGCCTGCAGGCGTATCCCTTTCCCTCAGCTAAGCTGAGTGGCCCCGCGCAGCGCCTACAGGACGCTGCGGACCGACTCGGCTACAGGCCGTTTCCCATTCCTCTAGCTATCAACTTCAGTGACGAGCGGCGCACCCGCTGCGTGCTCTGCAACACCTGTGACGGCTTCCCATGCCGCATTGAGGCTAAGAACGATCTGGCGACAACGGTCGTGCAAGACGCGCAGCAACGCGGTCTGCACGTAGCGACCGGCGCGCTTGCACAGCGCCTTATAGTCGAGGCGGGACGCGCTCGCTCCGTGCAGTATGTCGACACGGAGAGCGGACAAGAGCACAGCGTCACGGGTGGACAAATCGTCGTAGCGGCAGGCGCTATCCAAAGCCCGGCGCTTCTCCTGCGATCGGGCTTAGAACATCCCATGCTAGGACGGAACCTCATGCGCCACTGCAACGCGGTGTGCAGCTATGTCTTCCCCTTTCGCACAAACCCAGAGCAGGTTTTTCACAAGCAGCTTTGCTTTGGCGATTTTTACGAAGATCTGCGCGCCGAGCTGGGCACGGCAGTCGGCGTCATTCAAGACATTTACACGCCGGCCCCAGAGGTCATACGACACCATGCGCCCCCCGGAGGTCGCTGGGTAGCCGGCCTCTTTGCTCCCTTTATGCAAAACCTGCTGTGCATTGCCGAAGACGAGCCGCAAATGCAAAACAGAGTGCGCTTAGGCCAGAGCAAAGACGCATGGGGCCTGCCGTCTATCCAAGTGGAGCACGCCTACAGCTCCGCGGATGTGCGCCGCCGCACCTACCTGCTGCGACGTGCACGCCGCGTGCTGCGCAAAGCGGGCGGACTGGCTTCCTACACCTATCCCATCGACTCCTTCTCACATGCTGTAGGCACCCTACGCAGCGCAGACAGCCCAGAAAAAGGCGTCTTAAACCCCGACGGTCGCGTCTGGGACGTGGACAATCTCTTTGTCGTGGACGGCTCGTTTATGCCCACCTCTGGAGGGGTTAATCCCAGCCTAACCATTTCCGCCAACGCCCTGCGGATTGCCGAACGGATGATGAAGGGATAAAGCAGTTTACATGGTAAACACTTCTTCCAAAAAAATCTGCATCGTCGGCTGCGGTGCCATCGCCCGAGTCCACGCCAAGCATCTGCGCGAAAAGGCCCAGCTCCACTTTGTTAGCCGCCGTCTCGAAAGCGCCGAGGCGCTCTGCTCGGAGTTTGGCGGCACAATCGTCTACGACCACTATGAGCAGGCTCTGCAGGCAGACATCGACGGCGTCGTCATCTGCACCCCTCCCGAACATCACGCAGAGCAGACCATCGCTGCCCTGCAGCACGCAAAGGGCGTGCTCGTAGAAAAGCCCTTATGCGCAGACGAAGACGCACTTGCTCACCTAGCACAGGCCGCTGCGACCCATCCGAACGTGCCCTTTCTCGTTGCGGAAAACTACTACTACAAGCCCTCTCTGAAACGGCTGCGGTGGATGCTTGAGCAGGGGTTTATTGGGGCCCTCAAATCCATCCGCGTGCGCAAGTGCTCTATGCAAGCAGCCGTCGGCTGGAAGAGCGGCTACGGAGCACTACTTGAAGGCGGCATACACTTTATCGCCCTCATATCGGCACTCGTCGACCGCGCGCCTATCAGCGTCAGCGCACAGTTCCCCAACCGAATAGACAGAGAGGCAGAGCGCCACTCGCAGGTGCACCTAGACTACGGCAGCGGACTGAACGCGAGCTTGCACTATGCGTGGAACGTCCCCAGTCTAACCAAGGGCGTGTTTCAGCATTCTCACATCGAGGGAGAGGCAGGACGCATCCTGTTCGAGAGCAATGGACTCTACATTCGCCTATCTTCGCCCGAGCGCAGCGGACTCTTTTTTCCCGGCCTGCGCGACCTGATGGGCTACGACGCACAGGCGCGCGATTTTATCGCCTGTCTGACCGACCCCACGCGCATGCCACGCTCCGGATTTGCACAGGCCCAACGCGATTTAAATATTGTATTTCAAGCTTATAGAGGAACCTAGGAGAAACGGTCATGAGTGAAGCAGAAAAAATAATTTACTCCATGCGGAACGTCAGCAAACACTACAACCGCAAAAAAATCATAGAAGACATCTCGCTGTCCTACTTTTACGGCGCCAAGATTGGCGTGCTCGGTTTAAACGGCTCGGGTAAGAGCACGCTGCTGCGCATTATGGCCGGCGTCGACGGCGAGTTTGAGGGAAACGCCGATCTGTCTCCGGGCTATACGGTCGGCTATATGGAGCAAGAGCCGCAGCTAGAAGATGGCAAGACGGTGCGCGAAATCGTTGAGCAAGGCGTGCAGGACACCGTCGATCTCGTGCGAGAATACGAAGAAATCAACAATAAATTTGCCGAACCGATGGACGACGACGCAATGAACGCGCTGATTGAGCGCCAGTCGGCCGTAGCAGAAAAGCTGGATGCGACTGGCGCCTGGGACCTAGATAGCCGCCTGCAGATGGCTATGGACGCGCTGCGCTGTCCCCCAGAAGATCAGGTCGTAGACAATCTTTCGGGCGGTGAAAAACGGCGCGTGGCTCTGTGCCGACTCCTCTTGAGCAAACCGGATATTCTCTTGCTCGACGAACCGACTAACCATCTCGACGCGGAAACGGTGGCTTGGTTAGAGGGTCACCTACAGCAGTATCAGGGGACCGTTATCGCCGTCACCCACGATCGCTACTTTCTCGACAACGTGGCCGGTTGGATCTTGGAATTGGATCAGGGACGCGGCATTCCCTGGAAAGGCAACTACTCCTCCTGGTTGGAACAGAAGCAGGATCGCCTGCGCCAGGAGGAAAAGAGTGAGAGCGACCGTCAGAAAACGCTGCAGCGCGAACTGGAGTGGGTCCGCATGACCCCGCGGGCCAAGCAGCAAAAAAACAAGGCGCGCCTGCGCGCCTACGAAGAGTTGCTCAACCAAGATCGCGTGGAGCGCAACGAAGAGCTGCAGATTTATATTCCACCGGGACCGCGCTTAGGCGACGTCGTCGTAGAAGCCGATGGACTGAGCAAAACCTACGGCGACCGCATTATTTTCGAGGATATGTCCTTTCAGATGCCACCGGGCGGCATCGTGGGTATTATTGGACCCAACGGCGCTGGTAAAACGACGCTGTTTCGCCTCATCACCGGACAGGAGCAGCCCGATGAGGGCGGGCTCAAGCTGGGTGAGACTGCTCAACTGGCCTACGTGGATCAGACGCGCGAGACGCTCGATCCGAACAAGACCGTTTGGGAGGAAATATCCGGCGGAGAAGAGGAAATTGAGCTCGGCGAGCGCACCGTCAACTCTAGGGCCTACGTGGGGCGCTTCAACTTTGGCGGCTCCGATCAGCAGCAGAAAGTAGGTGAGCTTTCCGGCGGGCAGCGCAATCGCGTCAACATCGCCAAAATGCTCAAAGAGGGCGCCAACGTCATCCTGCTTGACGAACCGACCAACGACCTCGACGTCAACACGCTGCGCGCGCTGGAAGAGGGGTTGGAAAACTTTGCGGGCTGCGCGCTCGTCATTAGCCACGATCGCTGGTTCCTCGACCGCCTTGCCACCCACATTCTCGCTTTTGAAGGGGACAGTCAGGTCTACTGGTTTGAGGGCAACTACTCCGAATACGAGGAGAATCGTCGTCAGCGGCTCGGCGTCGATGCCGAGATTCCCAAGCGGGTGCACTATCGCCAGCTGACGCGCGACTGAGCACCGACAGTTCCTCGAATTTGCCAACGGCAAAGCCGTCCAAGCGGGCGCATCGTATGCAATCGTGCCAGTGTCCACAACGCACTGGCACGATTGCTCGGGCGCGCGGAATTCCTATATTCTGGTCACGTCTCCATACCCCCATGCTCGGATAGTTCATGTCCACTTTTCCAACCAATACGACCGTGCCCAATGCGGTAATCGATCGCCTGCAGCGGCCGCTGCGCAGCCTGCGCGTATCCGTTATTGATCGCTGCGATCTGCGCTGTCGTTACTGCATGCCCGAAGAGCACTATACTTGGCTGCCCAAAGACGATCTGCTCGGCGCAGACGAGATAGGGCAGGCCGTGTCTGCCTTTGCCGAGTTGGGCGTTGACCGCGTGCGCATAACGGGCGGCGAACCGCTGCTGCGCGCCCGGCTGGAAGAGATTGTCGAACGCATTGCGCACATTTCGAGCATTTCCGACCTAGCGATGACGACCAACGGCATGCAGCTGGCTCAGCGCGCCGCCGATCTGCGCCGTGCCGGCCTTCGCCGCGTTACGATTAGCCTCGACTCACTAGATAGAGCGCGCTTGCAGCATCTGACCCGCCGCGATGCCCTCGACAGCGTGCTGCGAGGAATCGACGCGGCCGCCGCCTCATTCGAAACCGTCAAAATCAATACGGTCGTCATGCGCGGCTTTAACGACGACGAGCTGGTCGACCTCATCGAATACGGCAAGGGCCTAGGTGCAGAGATTCGCTTTATCGAGTATATGGACGTCGGCGGAGCCACCAACTGGTCGCAGGATCAGGTTGTTGACCGGCGCGAAATCCTCACGCGGCTCGAAGAGCACTACGGACCCATCGCGACCGATGGCGCACAGGGCGCGGCGCCTGCCGCGCGCTTTCGGCTACAAGATGGAACGCGGTTTGGCATCATCGCTTCAGTTAGCCAACCCTTTTGCGGCGCCTGTGATCGCAGTCGCCTCACGGCCGACGGCCTCTGGTATCTCTGCCTGTACGCCGGCCAAGGACACGATCTGCGCACGCAGTTGCGCGCGGGCGTTGATCGGCAAATACTGGTCGATTATATCCGTTCTACGTGGGAAGAACGCAGCGATCGCGGCGCTGAGGTTCGCCTGGAAACACCTGCTCGCAGCGCGCTCTTCCAAATTGACGATTTGCGCGAAGACCCCCATCGAGAAATGCATACGCGCGGCGGCTAGGTCGCGCACTTGTTCCATACGTGCGATACCCAACGTAGACACCTGCCGCGGCAGTCGCCCCCATCCCGTATAGGTTTACTGGCCCTATGGACTACTTTCGCGCCAAGCGATTCCTAGATACGCTTCCCGACTGGGAAACGGGCACGCCTCCAAGCGGCCCGCTTGCGGATTATCTTCCGCGCATGCGCGCGCTGCTAGCCCGCCTCGACCATCCACAGCGCGCCTTTCACACGCTGATTGTCGGTGGTACCAACGGCAAAGGTACCGTATCGAGCCTAGTCGCGTCGCTAGCCCAGCACGCCGGGCATCGCGTTGGGCTCTATACTTCGCCCCATCTACACACCCAGCGCGAACGCATCCGCATCGACGGAGAAATTATAGACAAAGACGAGTGGGCCGAAGCCGTCTCCACGCTATACGACGCCACGCGCGACTTTGAGCGCGAAGGGCTTGGTCCCTTTAGCAAATTCGAGGCACTAACTGCGCTTGCAGCACATTTCTTTGCCGAGTCGCAGGTCGAGTGGGCCATCTTTGAAGTTGGACTGGGTGGCCGCTACGACGCGACCAATGCCTGGGATAGCCGCGCGGCTATCTTAACGAGGGTCGGCTTAGATCACGTTGGCATATTGGGTCATACGATAGAAGAAATCGCCGCCGACAAAGTGCACATAGCGCGCAGCGGATGCCCCCTCTTCACGACGGCGTCTCAGGCACCCGAAGTGACCAAACTGCTGCAGCGCACGTGCAGCGATCGAGCGATCGAGCTGCACACGGCACCCGCTCTTGCGCAAGGTGCGCGAACGGCACACTATGGCGAAAACGCCGGTTTAGCGCTTGCGGCGGCGCGCCATTTGGGCCTGGCCCCTGAGCCACCTGCTGACGAGCACCTGGTGGCCGGACACGTTTGGCCCGGCCGATTCGAAGAGGCCAGCGCAGATCCACTCGTCATACTCGATGGCGCCCACAACCCACAGGCGGCACAGGCGCTGGCCGGCAGCCTCGGTGCGCGGCGCGACCGCTGGACGCTGATCGTCGGGGTCGGTGCGGGACACGACGCGCAGGGTCTCATAGAAGCACTAGCTCCTGTGGCGGAGCGAATCATTCTCACCGCGTCCGATCATCCCAAGGCCGTGCCGGCCAGCGAACTGACGCAGTTTGTGCCAGAGACCATCGCAGCCGAGGTCGTGCCGTCGTTTTCAGCCGCCCTGCAACGCGGGCAGGCCTGCGCGGTAGCAGGGAGCGCACTCTGCGTTGCAGGCTCCCTGTTTTTGGTTGCCCGCGCGCGCGAGTTTTTCAATCTGCCCTGCGAACGGGACAGCATAACCGAAGACATGGCCTTAGAGAATTTACAGTGCTTAGAAATAGCCTGCGATGAACTGGGGCTACCGCATCAGCCCTTCAGCGATGAGGGATCGCTCATCCGCATCGAGCACCGCGCACGCCCGTTCTACTTCTGGCGCAACAAACATCCCTTCAACGATTATATGGGCGCGCGCATCGCCGAAGACAAGGCGTTCCAGCACGAAATCTTTGCACGGCTAGGCCTGCCCGTACCCCACACGCTGCAGGTATTTAACCCACTGGCCGATCCGCGCTTTGATCGCTACAAAACGCACCGTACCATAGACGAAATGGTCGCCGACATCGAGCGACAGTTCGCGTTTCCCGTCGTGGTGAAGAAATATCGCAGCTCGCTCGCCCAGGGCGTCTTTCTCGCTCATCAACCCTCGGCGCTGGCCCAACGCCTGCAGTCGCTCTTCCAAAACAGCGCCTATTCCGACAATATCGTGCTTATTCAAGCCTATGTTCCCGGCCCTGAATATCGCGTCGTAGCCACGCAGGATCAGCTGCTCTTGGCCTACGGGAAAGAGGGCGAGACGGCGGGGCAGCAGGACCTCAATCCGCTGCATCAGGAAGACGGGCGCGCCGTGCGCGTAGCCGAAGGAGCGCTGCTCGATTCCATGCGTTCACTCGTAGCGCAGATTGCACCGGCCGTCGAATTGGGTTTTTATGCAGTGGACCTCATAGACAGCAGCGAGGGCCTGCGCATACTGGAACTCAACCCCAATCCCTTTTGCTACTTTTACAACCGAGACAACGGGCGCGAGGATTTTTCCGCTATTTATCGACAGCTCTTAGAAAAGTACGTCCTGTAAATCCGCTGCGACCGATCCCGATCGACCGTCCTCTACAGTCGAGCAGCCACGCCTAAACCCCGTTTAAAAGGCACGGTGCCCCATGAACCATCGACATCTCTTTCTCGACCTACGCGACATAACGAGTATGGAGCACGTGCACAGGCGCGTACATACGCCGCGGCGCCATCCAGAAAACCCGATTCTCCAGGGAGAAAACGACTGGGAACGATTCGCGTCGCTCTATGGGACCGTGCTGCGCGACCCGCAGGACGGGACGTTTAAGATGTGGTACCTAACCGGCCCGCAGAAAGACGGTTTTGTGCAAATCCGCGGCAGGCGCGCACTGGGCAACTGCACGCTGCTGGGCTATGCCGAATCGCACGACGGCGTGCGCTGGCACAAACCGGTGCTCAATCAGGTGGACGTAGCCGGATCCACGGCCAACAACCTGATCGACGTTGGACGCAGCAACTGCGAAGGGTTTGCCGTGCTCTACGACCAACGCGACCCCGATCCGCAGCGCCGCTATAAGGGTTTTTACTGGGAGCACGGCGGCACGGACACCTTTGTCGAACACGAGGGTAGGCTGATATGGGGACAGGGCGAGGGCGACGGCATGTGGATGTCATTTTCACCCGATGGAATTCACTGGCATAACTGCGCAGAGAATCCCGTAATTCCCTTGGGCAGCGATACGACCCAATCGCTTTTATGGGACGAGACGATCGCATCCTACGTCGCCTTTGGACGCATGGGAGCAAATGGACGCCGCGTCGCGCGCGCCACCAGCCGCGACGCCGTGCACTTTGACAAACCGACCATGGTATTTGACGCGGATCAATGGGACGAAGAGGGCACGCAGTTTTACGGCATGCCGCTAAGCATGTATGAGGGCATGTATCTCGGCATGGTTTGGGTATATCGAGAAGGCGTCGACGGCCGCATCGACACGTCGCTGGCATGCAGCCGCGACGGCATTGAATGGCAGCGCGTGGGCGATAGGGAAACGTTTCTCGGCCTAGGCGAGCGGGGATCTTGGGAAGATGGCATGGTGCGCATCAGCCAACACTTCGTCGTCGTAGACGACGAAATCTATCTCTACTACGGCGGCGTAGAAGGTCCGCATACGGGACGCAAGTTTGCACAGGTCAAGCGCACGCACGCATCTGCCATCGGACTGGCGACCCTGCGCAGAGACGGATTTGTTTCGCTGGAAGCCAACGACCAACCGGGCGCAATGCTGACCAAACCGATGGTCGTTACGGGCGACCACCTGCACGTCAACGCGGCGAGCCACGGACATCTCATAGCTGAGGTTACCGATGATACAGGAGCTGCGCTGCCCGGCTACACCTCCCTACCCATGGTGAAAGACCGCACCGACGCAGCGCTGCGTTTCGACCGTCCGCTCGCGGCGCTACAGGGTCATACGGTCCGCCTGCGCTTTCACTTAAAACGGGCAAACCTCTTTTCGTACTGGTTTACGTAGGCTCCGCTTATAGAATGCCGTATTGGTCAAACACTTC
>Ga0181589_10004489_pt1 | contig 11162 bp, 6 predicted proteins | sample 071ome_25_FD_132444 | JGI IMG/M metagenome (GOLD analysis project Ga0181589, IMG submission 132444) | Coastal salt marsh microbial communities from the Groves Creek Marsh, Skidaway Island, Georgia - 071410BT metaG (megahit assembly) | ecosystem: Environmental > Aquatic > Marine > Intertidal zone... | reverse complement strand
TCGCGCCCCCGCCGCCGTCCGCCGCCGTCCGCCTCGCGTCCCCTCGCGCGTCCGACTCTTGGTTCGGCGGGTACCTCCGCTCGCCCTCCATCATCGACGCCATCGTCGCCGGTTCACCGCTTCTCGCCTCTTTCACGAGAAACGTTCGTTCGTGGTGCGAATCGCCCTCCTTCGCCGCCCTCTCGCCGCTCCCGCGCGGCGTCCTCGACGGCTTCGCGCGACACTCCGGCGACGCCTCGGGTCACTTCTGTTGACGGCGGTCGACAGATACACACACATCGCTCGCTCGCTCGCTCGCTCGCTCGCTCGCTCGCACGCTCGCTCGCACGCAGAAGACGTAGGAGACATTGTCCACCATCGCGCTCCTCGACGCGTCGTCGCCGCCTCGTCCCGTCCCCACCAATCTGTCACTCGCGCTGCACTCGTCGACGACCGATCGCGCATGGCGCTTCGAAAAGTCGGGGAGACCCCGCTCGAGCGCGCGCGGCGCGTGGCGATCAACGAGGCGGAAAAACTCGAGGCGCAGCGAGACGCCGAGGCGCGCGCCGCGTTCGAGGCGACGTTTAAACGCGCGGGAAAGTACCCGGCGCGTCTGCCGCCGGTGGGCCAGAGACTCGGACGACCGGACGACGAGGCGAGCGAGCGTCGAGCGCCGGAGGCGTTGGCGCGAGAGGTGTTGGAGAACATCGGTGAGGATGGTGATGGGGCGGCGGGTGACGAGGCGCGACGGACGACGTCTGGGTTCGGGGCGGGGACGACGGATCCCGTGCGCTCGACGGCGAACGGCGCGGGCGTGGGCGGCGGCGCGGCGGGGAAAGAGAGCGCGTTCACGGTGGTGTCGAGAGATGGAGAGGATAAACGCGTGCACAGAGGTGGAGAGAGAGTGGAATTTCGGGTGAAGAGGAAATCGGACGATGAAGTGGTGGCGAGTGGAACGGGGAAAGATTGGAACGACGGGACGTACGGGTGCGCGTACGCGGTGGACGCGAGAGGGGAATACGAGGTGGAGGTGACGATGAACGACGTGTCCATCCTTGGATCACCGTTTGAGGTGTTTTACAGCGCTCCGCTTGATGGACCTCTCGTGGCGAGAGGACGCGCGGGGGTGGGGCGCAGATTACCGAGCGGGGAGAAGGCGCCGTTGGGCGTGTGTCGAGACTTTTTAGTGGGCAAGTGCGACAGAGTGATTTGCAAGTTTAAGCACGACGCGCCGCCGCCTCCGCCGCCGCCGCCGTCCGGCGAGGTCGTGGACGTGCCGCCGCCGCCCGTCGTGACGGAAGAATTGAGACGAACAGTGCACGTGTCTAATTATCCCCTCGGTCTCACCATGGATCAAGTGAAGCAAGTGTTTTCGTTTTGTGGCAACATTGTCGACGCGCGCGAGGGCGGCGCCGGGAAAAACTTTGCATTTCTCGAATTTTCCACCGATAAAGAAGCCCTCGCGGCGTTAGCGCTGAACGGAATGAACGTGGGCGGACGAAACATCAGAGCGGAGTTGGCCAAGACGCCTAAACTTCTCAATCCGAGATCGTTCACGCCTCCCGTCGTCCCCGCGGCGCCGGCGGCGCAGAGCGAACGCGCAAAGGCGGCGCAGAGCGAAGCCGCCGCGCGCGCCGCCGCCATCTCCGCCCGCTTGAGCGCCAAGGGGGCGCAGGGGGACGACGTGCGATATAAACCGTATTAGAAGAGTAATCGCTTGGAGGAAACACAGCGCTTTTGACTCGAAACGAACATCTAAGAGCTAACATTACACAAAAACCGCGCTGAGCACTTCCGCTCCGGCTACTTGTCGAGTTTGTATACATCGAGCACCCAGACGAGAAGAATATTATAGAGGGCGTACACGCCGTAAAAGGCAATGTATATGTAACCCATTTTTGCCGTCAGTCTAAACTTATTGCTGCTAACGGATGCAATGTAAAAGACGAGCACCGCGAGGAGGATGAGCGCAGATGGCAAGAGTTCGTCCGTGTTGACCAAAATGTATGTCGGTTTCTGCCAAGAGAGGTAGCAGAGCCACGGAAGACCGAGTCCGAGCCAGATGTCGAAGACGTTCGATCCAACCGCGTTCGCGACGGCCATGTCGGCGTAACCATCCTTGGCGACAGAGATGGATGAAAGCGCATCCGGAATAGAAGTACCGGCGGCGAGCACCGTGGTTCCCATGACGACGGCTGGAATCTTGAGCAAACATCCAATCCTCGCGCACCACTCCACCATGAAGTGAGAGATCGCCCCGATCCAACCGATGGACAATAAAAACGACGCGATGTACCATGTTTCCCATTTCTCCTTGTGACAGGGCGGAATGGTCGCCGTGAACACGGCGTACCACGGAAGACTCAAAACCCAAATCGGTCTATCCTTCCACTCGGCGGGCATCTCCCACGGACTGCGATCGTCGTCATCATCATCGTCTTTACTGGCGTTTGCGTCTTCACCGCTCCCGTTCGCACTCTGCGCATTATTTCTGTGAGGATGATGATTCCAAGTCACGCGGTCCGTGTCTCGGCGAATCGCGCGCAGTTGACCCGGACTCAACGCTTGCAACTTTGGCCTCCCGTGGATGCCCGCCTTGAATCGCTGCGCGGCGAAACCGACGAGCATAGAACCGGTTATGGAAAGTTCTCTCGTCAGTTTATTGTCACCCTCCTTCGTCGTCGACGTCGTCGCCGAGGAAGGTTCATCGCCGCCGACAGCCTCTTCCATCTCCACGGCGGGGTCGGGTCGTCCGAGACGATGTCCGAACTTTGCGTCCAACCACTCCATGAAGAAGGCGTTCTTCCACATGAAGGCTATGTACAGGCCGTACAGACAGACGTAGATCAGACCCTCCCACCAATCTATTCTCCCGCCGTTGAACGTGGCGAGGATACCGATGATGGCTACGCAGTAAAAGCTGCAATCGCGAGCGAGCGGCTTCCAATCCAAGTCGAGCGTCTGCCCGGCGAAGATCACCGTGGTGCCTATGATGACGAGAATATTAAATACGGCGCTTCCGACGATGGTCCCGACGCCGATGGCGTTATCGGTTCCACTGTTTATCAACGACACGGCGCTCGACGCGAGCTCCGGCGCCGAAGATCCAGCCGCCATGAACGTCGCTCCGGCGACGTCGTCGCTCAGACCCAAGACTTCGCAAATTTTCTCGAGCGACCCAACGAAAAAGTCATCGCACACAATGGCGATACCGATGAACAGATAGACGACACCGATGAAGTATAAGAAAATACCACCCGGTAATTCCCAATTTTTCGTCGGTTTACACGTCGACGAGCTCAGGAGCGTTCTCCCGACGCCGACGCTCGCCGTCTCTCCGCCTCTCGCCCAGTCCCTCGCCGTCGCCGCGAGCGTCACGCACGCCAAGACGCCGCCCAAGATCCACACCGCGTTCCCCCTACATCACACGAACCACCGTCAGTCACACGTTCACGCTCTCCCATCGCGCATCCCTCGCGCCGCACGCACGCCGACGCGCGTCCCGCGCGCGAGGACTCAATTCAACGTTCGACCGCCGATTGAATGAATGTAATGAATGAATGAATGAATGCGCGCGCGCGCGTTTCGAGAATTCACAAAAAAATCCAACGATACCACCGTACCTCCCCATCCGCGATACTTGCGCACTTTCTTATACACGAAACTCGACACCCGTCTCGCGCGCGTTCGCATCGCGCGCGCCGTTCGCGCGCGCCGCGCCGTCGCGATAGCGCGTCGTCCACCGCCTCGACCCTCGCCGTCTCCGTCCATCGCGTCCGATCGATCCCGCGCGCGCGCCCGCGAGAGAGAGAGACGGCGAGAGACTCGACCGACCTCGACGCGCGATCGATTCCCGCGCGCGTCGGCGTCTACGCGCGTCGCGCGACGATTCCACCGCGCGCCCGCGATCGACGGCGCGGCGCGCTGCCACCTGTCCGATTCAGGAGACTTTTAGTTTTGGTTTTGCGCGTGTTTCGGGTGATTCGTCCCTACTTGAGTCCTATTTTGGGCATCCGATCACACGAAGATTACGATGGAAGACGACGAGGAGGAGGCACGACGGGCGATTGATGATGATGATGATGACGATGGGCGCGGACGGGAGTGGAGGACGCGCGCGGTCGACGTGCGCCTAGGCGAGCGTCGAACGAAGGCGTCGAGACACGATCGGTGGACGCGAGACTCGACGCGACGCGATCGAGATCGGTGGGGGTGATTTGATTTGATTTGAATTGAGATTTGCGACTGCGATTACGATTCGAGCGAGGGTCGAGGACGGACGCGGAGGATGATTCCGGGACACAGACCGGGAATGCCGGGACACGGGGAGGGTGTGGGACATCCAGGCGCGATGGTGGCGGCGCCGATGGCGCCGGGACCGCCGGGACCGCCGACGGGCAGCGCGCCGGGGCCGGCGCCGACGCGACCGGGACAGAGGGCGTATCCGCACGTGCCGCTGCCTCAGCAGCAGTATCAACCGCCGATGGGACAGATGGCGCCTCAGATGATGCCGCCGGGGATGATACAACAACCCGTCGGAGGTGGAGCGGTGGGGATGGGGGCGATGCCGCCGGGGCCCGCGCACGCTCCGGCGCCGCTGGCGTCGCATCCGCACCGACCGATGCCAAGCGCGGCGGCGCCGAGAGCCGGAGGATCGACGTCGAGAATAGACCCGTCGCAGATTCCTCGACCGCAATACGTAAGTCATGAAGATAAGGTGACGTATAACACGAGAAGTGAGATGGATCAGGCAACGCATCCTCCGTCCGCGTGCTTGGAATACGTCGGGTGCGATTTGGGATCCGCCAATCCACGATACTTGAGGTCCACGATGAGCAGCGTGCCGAACTCGGGAGACTTGCTCTCGACGAGTGGTATGCCGCTGAGCATCATGACTCGTCCACTTGCGCTACCGCATCCGGAGGAAGCGCCGATTCCCGTCATCGATAACGGCAAGACGGGTCCGATTCGATGCGGACGTTGCAAGTCGTACATGAATCCGTACATGCGTTTCGTCGACCATCTGAGATTTGAGTGCAATTTTTGTTACTTCGTCAACGAAGTTCCTCATGAATACATGTGCAATCTAGGAGCCGACGGTAAGCGCACCGATTGGACCGAGCGTCAGGAGTTGTGTCGAGGATCGGTGGAATACGTCGCCCCGCCAGAGTACATGGTGCGCCCGCCGATGACGCCGGCGTACTTGTTCTTGATCGAGGTCACCGCTCAAGCCATTCAGAGTGGGGTCACGACGAGCGCGTGCGAAGTTATCGCTCGCACGTTGGACAATTTACCCGAGGATGCGGAGGTCGGGATCGCCACCGTGGACAGTCAGGTTCACTTTTATCAGCTCAGGGAGGGGATGGAAAAGCCGGCGATGCTTATCATTCCTGACGTGGATGATTCGTACGCACCCCTGAAGAGTGGACTTCTCGTCACCCTATCAAAACATCGCGAGTCGTTTGAAAATTTACTCAAGATGATCCCCGAGACGTTCTCCACGTCTCCTCCGGGTGCGTGCGCGATGACGGCTGGCATCAAAGCTGGCATTGAATATCTGAAACCAGTCGGCGGGAAAGTGATGGCGTTCGTCGCGACCATACCGAACGCGGGACTCGGCAAGCTCGAAGCTCGCACTGGTACTAGCGGTCAACGCACGGGAAACATCGAGAAGGAGCCGTTGAAGTGCATGGGACCGGCGGATCGAACGTATCACGCCATGGCGACCCACGCGGCTGAACATCAAGTTTGCATCGATCTCTTCTTGTGCGTGTCCTCCGCCATGGACATCGCCACGCTCGCTGTGTTGCCGCGAATAACGGGTGGTAGTCTGTACAGATATCCAGGTTTCGACGTGCAGAAGGATTTCGCTCAACTCCACAACGACTTGAGATGGAACTTCATTCGTCCGCAAGGTCTCGAAGCCGTCATGCGAGTCAGAGCGAGCGCGGGTCTCGGCATTCAAGATTACAATGGATACTTCTGGAAGCGAACGATGACAGATGTGGACTTACCGGCCTTGGACAGCGATAAGACAATCGCCGTGACCCTTCGGTACGAAGACAAACTCGTGGACGGAAGAGAGGCGTACGTTCAGTGCGCTCTGTTGTACACGACACTGACAAAGCAGCGTCGAATTCGAGTTCACACCATCGCGCTCCCGATCACGTCTGTCCTCGGTTCGCTCTTTCGATCCGCCGATTTGGACGCACAGACGAGCTGGGCCGTTCGAAAAGCGGCAAACACCTTGCTGTCTGGAAACGGTACCCTCGCTGCCGCGAAGGATGCGTCTTTGCAGCAGTGCATTTCGACGCTCTACGCATACCGCCGATTTTGTGCAAGCAACAACAGCAGTGGGCAACTCATTCTACCGGAAGGCTTGAAGACGCTACCGCTCTATATGTTGGGATTACATAAATCTTACGGATTGCGATCGGACGCCTCGCCCGATGATCGAGCTGCGTGGTTGTATCGCGCCTTGTGCGCTCCGCCGGAGCTCTCGACGCCGGCAGTGTATCCTCGTCTATTCTCGATCCATGATTTGCCCAAAGACGGTGCGTTTCCTCCAATTCCGCCCTGCGTCTGGCTCAGCTCAGAAAAGCTCAATCAAGACGCCGCATACTTGTTGGAGGATGGGCAAGAAATTCTCATCTGGATTGGCAGACAGCTTCCAGTTGACAAGCTTCGAGACATGTTCGGAACTGAAAACGTAGACGACATCGTGTCGTCGCGATCCACTCTACCATACCTCGACAACCCGTTGTCGAAGGCGTTGAATGATTTTATCAACTTTATTCGTAAGCAGCGAGGTGCTTTCATGCGAACTCGCATTCTCAAGCGCGGCGACAGTCTAGAGGCGTTGTTTTACAACCGTCTCCTCGAGGACCGAAGTCCGGCAGGCATGAGCTACGTCGAGTTCTTGTGTCACTGTCATCGATTGATCATGAATAAATCCAACTAGGCTGAGCCCAACTAGAATAGCAAAATATCCATAGACTAGGCCATGCAATCGCTATACTCTAGGAACCACGGTACGTGTTTGTCACCCCGGCCGTCCCAGCGGGGTGAGAACGCACCGCACCGACCGCTCACGGCACTCGCGCGCGCGCGTCGTTGCGCTCGAATCTCGAACCAACCTCGCGGGGGGTCGAAAAGATGAAGATCGCCATCGAGGGATGCTGTCACGGGGAGCTCGATGCGATCTACGCCGCGATCGCGCACTTGGAGACGGTGGAGGGCGTGAAGATTGACTTGTTGATTTGTTGCGGCGATTTCCAAGCTGTGCGCAACTTGGACGATCTCGAATGCATGTCGGTGCCGGATAAATACAAAGAACTCGGAACATTCTACAAGTATTACAGCGGTGAGAAGACGGCACCGATCCCGACGCTCTTCATCGGTGGCAATCATGAGGCTTCGAACTACTTGTGGGAACTGTATTACGGCGGCTACGTGGCACCAAACATCTACTACGTCGGCCATTCGGGGGTCGTCAACTTTGGAGATTTGCGCATCGGAGGCTTATCGGGAATTTACAAGTTTCACGATTACAAGAAAGGTCACCACGAGCGACCACCGTACGCTGGACACGCCGTGAAGACGGCGTACCACGTACGAGAGTTTGACGTCTTCAAGCTGAAACAAGTACAGGGTGATATCGACGTGTTTCTCAGTCACGATTGGCCGCGTGGAATCGCTCAATTTGGGAACAAGCACGAGTTGTTTCGTAAGAAGAAGTTCTTGAAGGAAGAGATCGAGAGTAATACGCTTGGATCGCCACCCGCGGAGGAGCTTTTGAAAAAGTTAAAGCCGAAATACTGGTTCTCTGCTCATCTGCACGTGAAGTTCGCGGCGCTGGTGAACCACGAGGACGAGAGGACGACGAAATTCTTAGCGTTAGATAAGTGTTTGCCTCACAGAGACTTTTTACAAGTCGTCGATTTACCAGGAAAAAGTGCAGAGGGTGGTTTCTCGCTCGACGAGGAATGGCTTTCAATTTTGAAAGCGAATCATGAGTACCACTCCGTGACGCATAGTCCGGCACAGTTACCGGCGTATGGTATTCCAGAAGCGGTCGAAATCGAATCACATAGGCAATGGGTCAAGGAGCGATTAGAGGCCGTGGGGGCGTCTTCGAGAACACCTCCAGACTTTGTGGCGACGCGGCCGGCGCACGATCCATCGACAGAGACCCGAAGACGCGGTCGCGCTCCATCAAACGTCGACGCCAATCCTCAGACACAAGCCTTGATGGATTTACTGGAACTTGATCTTAAAATTACGGCGAACAGCGGAAATGGAGGCGATGGAGGCGATGTACAATATTACGGGGTTCCTCGCCGCGGACCGTTCGGCACCGCGCCTCCGCGACGAGCGCCTCCACCTCCACCCAAAGTCGCTGATCCGGACGAGATTGAACTTTAGATAGCAGTGCTGTAGATAAACATTAAAAACGTTGTAAACAGATAATAGTTTTGTGATTTCTAGACAACTAACTGGAAGAGTTTCCGGTGGGAGGAGTACGACTAGCTGGGGGAGCCGTGCGCATCGATTCCTCCTTCTCCCCATCCACCTTTTTGGCCTCATCGGCTGTATTCATGGCTTTTTTGGCGAGTTCATAACCAGCAAAGTTCATGGCACCGAGAGGAGCGATCCACGCCATGCGAGGAATCGCACCCTTCATCAGCGCCAAAGGTCCCTCCGTCTTGACGATGTGCGCCATGGCAACCCAGAGCGGCTGGCCGAGAGGCACCGAGCCCGTCATCGTACGAGTTTTCATCACGTCGAACGGATTGACCATAACAGACCCAAGAGCACCAGCGCACGCTCCGACCATGATGACTTGGTAATTCTCAAGCTCACGTCCACCCTTGAGTGCGACGGCGCCCTTTTTCAAATTCTCGTAAATCATCAAACCGGTGACGTAAAATGGAATCTCACGAGTCAATGTAGCGGCAGTACCGGCGTACAGAGCGCGTGGATTCGCCTTCACGATACCTTTGATGGCAGCCGCCACGTTGGGGTACTGATCCGTTTGTAACCGCTGCTTGAGAACTTCACACGGAATCCGCACGCACGTACCGAGAAGCGTTCCGAGACCAGACCCGAGGCCCTGAATGGTGGTCTCCGTGACCATCGGTAGAGCCATGGCGGGCGCGAGGGCGATGCACACGACTTCATACGTCGCCGTGCGTAAGCCGTGGCCGGCAAAGTTACCGGTGACGGACGGAATGATGCCTTGATACATCTTGCGCGGGCCGAGCTTGGGAACGCTCTTAATGAGCTCCAAGAGCGACGGACCCTTCCCGACAGCCGCTTGGAGACGCGTCTTCAGAGTGTCTAAAGGGTGCATCATACTCGTGGTAGACGCCGACGCTAATCCTCCCGCAAACGCGGCGCGAGCAGCCATGGCGAAGCTCCCAGATCTCGGGGGCGCGCTGAACTGCACAATTGTCGCCGCCTCAAACCACAGTCTCGACGGGTCCGTTTCTCGCGCCACCTCGTGCGGCATGAGCATCAAGAAGTTACGAAACTGCCCGTACGTGACGTACCCTTGGCGCGAATATTCCGAACTTCCTCTCAAGTAATGCACCATCGCCTTGGCGTTCTCATCCGTGGCGGCTAATCCTAAACGCTCGAGCACTTGCTTGACGTCGGAGGACTTGAGTAACCCGTTTCTCGACATGGACATGGAGTTGAACATTCGCAGTATGGTGGACTCACGTTCGTTCATCACGCTCTGAAAATCGTCCCAATCGATGTTACGCGCAAAAATCTTCGGCCCTTTCGCCTTCTCCATGAATGCCTTGGCGTACGTGGGCGGTAAATTTCTCTTCTTCATCGCGTGCTTCAAGTCGTCCAGGCTCAATTTACCCTTCTTCGACCGATCGATCTCGTCGAAAAACTTCCGTCCCTCCTCCTCGGTGTAGGCGAAAAAATCAGCCACACTCTCCAATCGCCGCTTATCTGGATGATACTTTGCCTCGCTCTGTTCTTGTCGAATGTCCTCGATGAGGTTGCGTAAATCTTCAACCTTGGGCACCTTGATCTCCTTGAGCGCCTCGTGCGCCTGCGCTCGCGCCTGCGTCAATCGCTCTCGAAGGGCGTCGGGGTCCACCTTGGTGGATTCCAGTTTGGCTAAGAAGGCTCCAATCCTCTTCGTTCGTCGTCCGCGCGTCGCCATCGCCGTCGTCGCTCTCTGTTCGGCTCGCACCACGTCCGCCTCGCTCGCCCTCACCACGCGCACGCCCACACCGTCATCCTCCCCGTCACCATCGCTCGTCGTCGTCGTCGTCGTCGTCGTCTCTCGCGCGCGTCGTCTCGGTCGACGAAGCATGCGGACGTCGCGTCTCCTTCCTCTCTCTCGACTCCTTCACCGCCTCCGTCTCGCGCGTCGTCCTCCACCGACGGACGGACGGACGGGCGGTGGCGGACGCGTCGCGCGCTGACGAGGCCCATTCCGTCTTTCGGTCGAGTCCGTCCGTCCCACCCCCGGGTCGGTCGGTCGATCGATCGATCGATCGATCGGTCGGTCGGACGGTCGGTCGGTCGGGTCAACGCGACGGTTGAGATGGATGCGACGGCGGGGAGGGGAGGATCGACCGCGCGCGCGTCGTCGAAGGAGGACGCGCGCGACGAGACGACGATGGAGCGCGCGACGAGGACGAGGACGAGCGCGAGCGCGCCCGCGCCGACGGATGCGTCGTCGTCGGGGTGGACGCTTCGAGAGGCGTCGGTGCAGGCGACGCGACCGAGGGTGGACCGAGCGGCGATGACGACGAGGCGAGTGATGGTGGACGCGAGCGAGCGGTGCGCGGACGAGACGTTCGGGAGGGTGGAGACGAAGGAAGGGATAGAGAGGGAGGAGACGTTCGCGAGAGAGCTCGAGGAGGCGCTGCGAGGATGCGAGGATGCGTTGACGGCGAAGAACGCGGGCGGCGAGGCGGAGGCGAACCGACGCTGGTGGTAGGAGGTAGCGGCGTGTAAAGTAATGCGGCTGGCTGTATGTATCATTCGTATCATCGTCACACAATCTGTTCGTTCGCGGCGCGTTCGTGTCTGTCTCTGGCTCACGTCTCCATGGCGTCGTCGTCCTCTTTCTTGGAGTCGTCCACCTCGGACTGGATGGCTTTGAGAAAGTTTTCCAAATCGGCGACGCCGCTTTGCTTGAGACCGAACTGCGC
>Ga0181589_10004485_pt1 | contig 11167 bp, 10 predicted proteins | sample 071ome_25_FD_132444 | JGI IMG/M metagenome (GOLD analysis project Ga0181589, IMG submission 132444) | Coastal salt marsh microbial communities from the Groves Creek Marsh, Skidaway Island, Georgia - 071410BT metaG (megahit assembly) | ecosystem: Environmental > Aquatic > Marine > Intertidal... | reverse complement strand
TTGCAGGCTCCTACATCATGCTCTGCAACTCGTGCTGGGCCGACCAGTATACCATACTTTGGCAGCTTTAATACAGCCTAAACGAGCCTTATAAGGTGAAATAGCTTCTTGCCGCGGCGCAGAACGAAGTAGCGTCCGTGCAATGCATTCTCGGCGCCTAGGACAGAGTCCCCATCACTAACCACCACCCCGTTCACGCTTACAGCATTATTGCCCAGGAATTCCCTTGCCATCTTGTTGGATTTCGCAAGTTCGGTAGCAACGAGCAGCTCCGTTATCGTTCCGGCGCTAGAATCCGTTGTCGGCAACCCGTCTTGTGCGAGTTGCGCGAGGTCAGACTCGGTAAGCGAGGCTATATCGCCCGAGAACAAAGCGCTGCTTATACGCTGGGCTGCTGCTAGGCCCGACTCCCCATGAACTAAACGCGTCACCTCCTGAGCGAGTATTCCCTGCGCTTCAGGCTTAGTGCTCGACGCGGCATCCGCCGCTCTAATCGCCTCTATGTCTTCCAATCCTAGGAAAGTGAAAAAATGCATAAAACGATAAACGTCGGCGTCGGCGGTATTAAGCCAAAACTGGTAAAACGCATAAGGGGAGGTTTTCGCCGGATCCAACCAGACGGTGCCGCTCTCGCTTTTGCCAAACTTAGAGCCGTCAGCCTTGGTAATGAGTGGCATCGTAAGGCCATAGACTTGGTTCTGATGCATGCGCCTCGTGAGATCGATGCCCCCGGTGATATTGCCCCACTGGTCGCTGCCTCCGATCTGCAGGGTGCAACCATAGCGCTCGTTTAGCTGCGCAAAATCAAACGACTGCAAAATCATATAGCTAAATTCGGTAAAAGAGATGCCTTCGCCCTCTCGGTCGATACGTTGCTTTACAGACTCTTTCTGAATCATCGCGTTAACCGAAAAATGCTTTCCGACGTCTCGCAGAAAGTCGAGCACGTCTAAGCCTTTCGTCCAGTCGAGGTTGTTCACCAAGATCGCCGAATTGTCACCGCAGTCAAAATCTAGAAACTGGCTGAGTTGCGGCTTGATGCGCTCAACCCAATCGGAAATCACATCGGTGGAATTAAGCTTGCGCTCGCTGTCTTTAAAACTCGGATCGCCTATCATGCCCGTGGCGCCGCCGATAAGCGCGATTGGCTTATGCCCTGCCATCTGAAAGCGTTTCAGCGCCAATAAAGGCACCATGTTCCCGATATGAAGACTCTCGGCTGTTGGGTCGAAGCCGCAGTAGACTACTCGCGATGCCTCAGCGAGATGCGCTTTAAGGTCGTCTCCGCCAGCCAACTGGGTTACCAGCGCGCGGCTCTCGAGGTCTTTCACAATATCTTGAGGGGGTGTCATGACTTCTCTTCTTTCTAGATTAATGAATACTGTCTACTGGATTGCCCGCCATCGAGGTCTATTCACAAAGCCAAACAACGTCAAACAAAGTCAAAATAGACGGTTGATTTAGGTGAACTTTCTAACCCGCAGTAGGTCGAATCGCTGTATCTTGAGGCGTTGACCTAAACTGCTCGATTACATAAATTGCTGAGCGAGCCTCTTTTGTACCCCACGCTTCGCTGCTACTAGGCAGACGAACGGGAGCGAGATTTTACACGAGTTTATCCCCCACTGCTAAATGACGGTGGGAATTACGCCACTTATTGCTATAATTTCTGGCTAATCGCTATTTAGAGCTATGAACGAACACATGATCTTTGATCAGCATATTAAGAAAATCAGACTGCGGCTGAGCTCACTAAGTGAGTTGATTAGCAGGCAGCTCTCGATAATTAGCCACTACCCCCGCGGCCATGCGTACCTTTTAGGAGGCCTGGGCGTATGCATGCTCGGACTCCTCGCACTACCCAGCGAATCGAGCAACGCCGGTCCCGCTCTCACGACATTGCCGGTCACCTCGAAGGCTATCGACTCCAATACGGGCTTTGAAAGCATAGCCATTTCACCACAACCCGCTGCTGCGGCTGCGCAAAATCCAATGCCAACTCTCGAGGCAGTGGGCGGGGATCGGGTAGAAGACCTCAATTCAGCGAGCGCGAGCACCCAATCGGATTCTCTGGTTTCGTCTGAAAAAGATACCCAACCGCCCCAATGGAAAAAGCACTCTATCGCATCTGGCGACAGTCTCTCTTCATTGTTTAGCAAAGTAGGATTAAACGACGGTGATCTCTTTACGCTTCTCAACAGCAGCGCCGAAGCGAAAGTCCTCAATCGCGTTTATCCTGGCTATCAACTGGAATTTAAGATTCCCGCTAATGGCGAGCTGGAGCAATTACGCGTGTTAAAAAACCCACTTGAGGGTTATTTATTTACACGCACTGGTGAAACGTATTCAGTAGACACTATCGTTAAAACCCCAGAAATTCGCCAAACCTTTAAAGTCGGCACCATAAGCGACAGCCTGTTCCTTGCCGGTAAGCGCGAACAGATTCCGGCCACAACGATTATGGAGATGGCGAATATCTTCGGCGGCGTTATCGATTTTATACTCGATCCGCGCGCCGGTGATGAGTTTAGTATTCTCTACGAGGAGAAGTACCTAGACGGAAAATTTATTGGTCATGGTGAGATTCTCGCCTCGCGTTTTGTTAACCAAGGCAAGGTCTTCACTGCTGTTAGGTATATCGATGATGAAGGCGAGGTCGGCTACTATAATCCTGAGGGTGAAAGCATGCGCAAAGCTTTCCTTCGCAGTCCTTTGGATGTTTTTCGCATTAGCTCCAATTTCAATCCCAGTCGCAGACACCCAGTGCTGAATACTATTCGCGCTCACAAGGGCACAGACTATGCGGCGCCAACGGGCACACCAATTCGTGCTACCAGTGACGGGCGTGTCACATTTTCTGGTCGCAAGGGGTCGTTTGGCAACTTAGTAATCATCAAGCATTCAGGTGGATTCGAAACAAAGTACGCCCATCTCAATAAATTTGGCGCTTACAAAAAAGGCGCGCGGGTTCGCCAGGGCGATGTCATTGGTTACGTCGGCTCGACGGGCAGCGCGACAGGGCCGCATTTGCACTATGAGTTTTTAGTTAATGGTGTGCACAAGAATCCCCGCACAATAGTCGACAAATTACCAAAGGCGCGCTCGGTCGATCCAGACCAACTGGAGAATTTCAAATCCCAGACTGCCGGCTTGGTTGACCAGTTCAATACGCTTGCAGCGCAGGGCCAAAAGCGCGCACTGCTGACTCTCGCGCAATAGCAAGCGGTAACACAACAGCCGACGCCCAGGAGGGCAAAGTGCCTGCAGCAAAACGCCTCTTTATTGGTCTGATGTCTGGCACGAGCCTCGATGGCATTGACTGCGCAATAGTCGATTTGGCCTGCGACAGCCCTATCCTCATTGCTGCTGACTGTTTCGCTCTCCCAGAAGATCTCAGGCGCGATATTCTCAAACTATGCGCGAACAAAGAGGCGCCTCTTGCAGAAGTTGGCAGGCTGGACATTGAGCTTGGCCGCTGCTTCGCTGAGGCCGCATCGAATATGCTCCTACGCGCCGGTATCACAGCAGATGAGATCGAAGCCATCGGCAGCCATGGCCAAACCGTTTTCCATCAGCCAAATTCAGCCGCACCTTTCAGCCTGCAACTTGGCGACCCTAATACCATCGCAGAGAGAACAGGCATAACAACTATCGCAGACTTTCGCCGCCGCGACATGGCAGCCGGTGGTCAAGGCGCCCCTCTAGCACCACTGCTACATCAGCATTGTTGTGCTTCAGCGAGCGAGAATCGCGCAATCGTAAATATCGGCGGCATCGCAAACATTACGCTCCTTCTCGCGAACGGCGAGAAAATGGCGTTCGACACAGGGCCTGGCAATGTTTTAATGGATTACTGGATTGCGCAGCATAAAGACGCGCGTTTCGACATGAATGGAGAGTGGTCAGAAAAAGGGCGTGTAAACGCAGCACTTCTGCAAGAACTATTAAACGAGCCTTATTTTGCTCAACCAGCGCCGAAGAGCACAGGCCGCGAATTATTCAATGGCGCATGGCTCGACGAAAAACTCGGTGCAATCGGGCAGCGGCCAAGCCCACAAGACGTGCAAGCGACGCTTCTGGAATTTACCGCAACCACTCTCGCGGAGGCGCTCAATGCAGGATTAGGTCAGGGCGAGATTTATCTCTGTGGCGGCGGCGCACACAATACGGCTTTGCTAAATCGCCTAAAAGTACTTATGCCACAAAACTCTGTGGCCACCACGACCGAACTCGGTATCGATCCCGATTGGCTAGAGGCGATGGCCTTCGCCTGGATGGCTCAGCAGACTCTCGATGGGATGACAGTGACGACCGCGCCTTTCACCGGCGCGAAAAAACCGGTTTTACTAGGGGGAATTTATCCCTGCCCGACATTCACTGGATTGAATTAGATCGAAAAAGAGGACCCGCATCCGCAGGTTGTCGTGGCCAAGGGATTATTGACCACGAAGCGAGAGCCCTCCAGACCTTCGAGATAATCGACTTTGGAGCCGACAAGATACTGGTAGGACAGCGGGTCTACCAACAGGCTAGCGCCTTTGTTTTGAATGAGGGTATCGTCTTCGGCCACTTCCTCGTCAAACGAAAAGCCGTACTGAAATCCTGAACAACCACCTCCAGTGACGAAAACCCGCAGCTTTAGACGAGGGTTGCCCTCCTCAGTTATCAGGCTCTGAACCTTCGCCGCCGCGTTATCCGTTAAGGACATAATGGTTGGTGCTTGTGATTGAACAACAGACATCGTGATTATCTTTCGCTAGTACTAAACACAAGGGAGACAACTCGTTGAGCGCCGCAGATTCCGCGCTAAATGTATTGTCGCAATAACCAAGCAAAGTAGTCAAGTATAGCTGCCGCTAGGATTGCTCCGAATCCGCCGAATCGAGTTGTTCAACGGGCTTAGCACCCTCGCTGAGCCTTGGTGCTCCGCCCTCTTCGGCGGTAATATGAACAAGCTTACCGTTGACTTCTGAACCGAGAACCATCTCAATCATGTTGTAGTGAAGATCACCTAAGACAATTGCCTTGCTGGCGAGCTCAATGTGCTTCGAGCAATGGACATTCCCTTGCACCAAGCCATTCACCACCGCTGAAGGCGCCTTGATTTCGCCTTCGACGTTGCCTTTTTCAGCAACTCGGACTATCGAATCGCTCGCATCTTCCGCGAATATTGACCCGCGCACACGCCCTTCGATGATGAGCTCGCCACTGAAATGAATATCACCAATGACCTCGGTATCACGGGAGATCAATGTATGTGCGGGGCTGCTACGCTTTACCGACGCTTCGGCGACGCTTGTGTCTGTTTTTTTAAACATAGATTCTCCGTTCATGAGAGCCGAGCGAACTAACGCGCGACCCACTCGCTACTTGTTACTTATATTACAACAATACTGGGGCTATTTGCCCCACTCGAATGTTTGATCGACTCTTTTTGCGACCGGCGCCTCTGCAATCGCGCTGATTTCTATTCTCTCTGGCACGAATCCGTCGGGGACTACCAACTCACCCTCGACGTTCTGAAAATACTTAAATCTCAGGCGTATATTATCTTCTTCTTGCTCCGAGGAAATTTCCCTCAGTGCAAGTCGTCTCTGTTGACCCGCCTGCCGCCCCGCGAGAGTGACATTCACATGCCCCTCGAGGTAGGTGTCTCCGTCCGCGTCTTGCTGTCGTAAAACGAGTTTATACCGCTTTGTGTTCTGTTTAGCCGTTGGCGTGAGATCAAAGCGAGAGATCATCAATCCGGTGCTGTCAGTCTGCTCCGAAACAACCTTGCGATAATACAGCAAATCTGATTCGAGTTCGGCTATGCGCGCCTGAAGATCATTGAGCTCCCTGCTGACCTCTTGCGCAGCCAACTGATCAACCTCTGCCTCACGCTCGGCTAGCGCGAATCGCCGCCGCAACTCCTCGTTCTCGATCGAAACAGCCTGCAGCATGGCGTCCAATTCTCTGCGGCTGTTCAGCTCTTCTCGCTGCGCGTCGAATCCACGCGTAAAGCCAAAATAAGCACCACCTAGAGTTGACGCCAAGACAAAAAAAGCGAGCCCGAGTGTGATTATAAGACGCCTGCCAGGCCTATGCGGCACAACAATCATGCGTTCCTGCTTGCTGCCTTTAACGACATTAGGCATTGCTGACTTCTCTCCGGCTTGCTGCTTTTACAACGCTCGCTGCAATGAATGGTTAGAGCTAGGGCAGTAATGCAATTCCTTGAAGACCCGACGTTTCGGGCAACCCAAACATCAGATTCATGTTCTGCACGGCCTGCCCCGATGCCCCCTTCACCAAATTGTCTTCGGCTGCGATTACGATCGCCGTATGTGTCTCGGCATTATAGCGCACTGATATCTCGCAGCGATTCGAGCCACGTACATCGCGTGTCGCGGGGAGCTGGCCCTGAGGAAGCACTTCGACGAAGGGCTCATTGGCAAACCGCGCTTCATAAATCAGCTGCAAGCTCTCGTTCGTCGCCTCGACCCCGGGCTTCAAAGGCGCATAGAGCGTTGCCAGGATGCCACGGATCATCGGCGTGAGATGAGGCACAAACATAAGACCGACATCCGATCCCGCCGCCGCCTGCAAACCCTGCTTTATCTCTGGCAAATGGCGATGCCCTTCGACGCCATAGGCCTTAATTGAATCTGCAGATTCGCTAAATAGACTTCCAACCGCTGCCTTACGTCCTGCGCCACTAACACCCGATTTTGCATCGGCAATCAGCCTGTCAAGGCACGCCATGCCCTCCTCGAGCAAAGGCAAGAAGCCAAGCTGCACCGCAGTAGGATAGCAGCCAGGCACTGCAACAAGACGCGCCTTGGCAATCGCCTCGCGGTTAACCTCCGGCAGTCCGTACACCGCATCAGGGACGAGCTCGGGGCAGGCATGCGCGACACCGTACCAAGTTTCCCAAGTAGGGATGTCCTTGAGGCGAAAGTCTGCAGAGAGATCGATCACTCGCGTGCCAAGGTCGAGAAGCTCAGGTACCGAATGCATAGCGACCGCATGAGGCGTTGCAAAAAAAACAACATCGCACTCCCCAAGTGCACCGGCATCAGGGGCACTAAACGGCAGTGTGATGTGGCTACGCAAACTCGGAAACAAATCCGCAACTAAGGTTCCTTCGAGTTCGCGCGAGGTCACGACTGAAATCTTCACATCCGAGCGGGGCGCTAACAGCCTTAACAGCTCAACGCCTGTGTAGCCGGTCGCGCCCACAATTCCTACTTTAATCACTCGATATCACCTCTAACGCTGCCGTGGCAGCCTGCCATTTGTATTCATAGCCGTTAAGGCCCAACATGCCATGTTACACCCGCTGCCCGCCAGAGGCATAATCGAGCTGGCAAAACCCTATCTGCCAGAAAACCCTGGGGCGCGCCTTATGGTAGACTAACTAGGCAGTTTGACTGCACATTTTCGGATTCGTTGCATGAGCCTGGTGCAGTCTTCAATGCGTGGCTCAACCTCTGCGCGGTCAACAAATTCTGACACTATTCGACTCCAAGAGGCTTCACGATGTTGTGGATCAAGGCTTTTCATATCATGGCAGTAATCACCTGGTTCAGCGCCATCTTTTATCTCCCCCGTCTTTTTGTCTACCACGCGATGAGCGAGGATCAGATCAGTAAGGACCGCTTCTGCATCATGGAGTCCAAATTATTCTGGGGCATTATGACGCCTTCCGCTGCGGTGACGATTGCCCTCGGCGCCTGGCTTATCGCTGGCAGCCCAAGCTATTACCTCTCAGCGCCGTGGATGCATGCGAAGCTCGGCTTAGTTGTTTTGCTTCTTATCTACCATTTCATGTGTTGGAAATTTCTGAATAGGCTGAAAACGGATAGTAAGGTGCGTAGCCACAAATATTTCCGCGTGTTTAACGAAATCCCAGTTCTTATGATGGTACCGATTGTAATCCTCGTTGTTGTTAAACCAGTGTTTGGCGCCTAGCTCCAGCCAGCCAACTCCGTCCCTCGACAGTTGATAATCCCAGCGCTTAGTTGCTATTGGCGTGCTCAACAAGGAAAATGCACGGCTGTTCCCGCTGAACGCGATAACTTGATCAGAACCGTCCAAGTTTCGCTCGCGGGGCAGCAGGCGTAAAACTTTGTCACGACGGTAAGCGTAGTGAGCAGCAGAGTGTTAACGCATAGCGCAGTGAGCGTGAGAGCAACTAAATTCAAGGCCCTGAAGGACCCCAGATGAACCATGTTAATTCCAAGTCACTCTTTGACGCTGCCCAGAAAGTCATTCCGGGTGGTGTAAATTCTCCTGTTCGCGCATTTCGTAGCGTCGGTGGCAATCCTCTGTTTTTTAAGGGGGGCGAAGGTGCCTATTTAATCGACGCCGACGATAATCGTTATGTCGACTATGTCGGAGCGTGGGGTCCATTAATCCTTGGTCACGGCAACCCACTTGTCGTCGACGCGCTGCGCAAGCAGTTAGATCAAGGCATCGGCTACGGCGCCTCGACAGAGGCTGAAATCAACATCGCGACCAAAATAGTCGACATCGTTCCTTCGATCGAGAAAGTTAGGCTCACCACATCGGGGACTGAGGCGACGATGAGCGCGATCCGCGTAGCGCGCGGCTTCACTGGGCGAGATGCCATCGTAAAATTTGAAGGCTGTTACCACGGTCACGCCGATGGCCTGCTCGTGAAGGCAGGATCAGGTGCACTCACATTAGGCGAGCCAGATTCACTTGGCGTCCCAAAGGCCTACACAAACCTTACGCATGTGCTCCCCTACAACGACGCGCAGGCAGTCGAGGACTTCTTTAATAAACATGGCGATACGATCGCCTGCATAATCGTCGAGCCTATTGCTGGCAACATGAACCTCGTACCCCCGGTGCCGGGATTCCTCGAAACGCTGCGGACCGTCTGCGACAAACACGGTACCGTGCTGATATTCGATGAGGTGATGACAGGTTTTCGCGTGGCGCGCGGTGGCGCGCAAGAAGTGTACGGCGTGACACCCGACATGACTTGCTTGGGCAAAGTTATCGGAGGCGGACTGCCCGTCGGCGCATTTGGCGGACGCACCGATATTATGAACATGATTGCTCCACTCGGCGCGGTGTATCAAGCAGGCACCTTATCGGGCAGTCCTCTCGCCGTAGCAGCCGGCATTTGCATGCTCGATGCTATCTCGCAGCCCGGCTTTTATGACGACTTAGGTGCGCGCGCTGAGAAGCTCATGACCGGACTTAAGTCGCGGGCAGCGGCAGCGGGCATCCCCTTCACAACGAATCAGGTTGGAGGCATGTTTGGCTGTTTCTTCAGCGAGGAGGACACAGTAACTACCTTTGCTCAGGTGATGGACTGCAATTCAGACCATTTCCAGCGCTACTTCCATCTCATGCTCGAGGGCGGTGTCTATCTAGCCCCCTCGGCGTTCGAGGCGGGATTCATTTCAATAGTACACGGTGAAGCCGAGCTTGCAGCGACGCTGGCTGCAGCCGAAAACGCATTTGCTGCTCTCGCGAGCTAGCGCAGCTACCCTAAGGAAATTGCTGAATGTCTCAGGAAAAAAAATACGATGTTTATGCTGTGGGCAACGCTCTAGTCGACAAAGAGTTCGAGGTAAGCGACGCATTCTTCGCAACGCATGGCATCGAAAAAGGTTTGATGACACTCGTTGAAGGCGATGAGCAAGCTAGATTAATCGAGATACTAATGGCAGAGCACGGGCTAAAAAAGCGCGCAGGTGGCGGCTCTGCTGCGAACACGCTCTATGCGCTGAGTCAATTTGGCGGCAGTGCCTTCTACTCCTGCAAACTAGGCAACGATGAAACAGGCGATTTCTTTTTGTCACAGCTTGGCGACCAAAATATCGAAACCAATACAGAAAGCCAGAGAGCCGACGGCGTAAGTGGCCGCTGCGTCGTCATGATCAGCCCCGACGCGGAGCGCACGATGCACACACACCTGGGCGTTTCAGGGTCTATCGATAGTTCGGACCTAGACTTAAATGCCGCTGACCAAGCGAAATATATTTACCTCGAAGGGTATCTGGTCACCTCACCGAGCGCACGCGCAGCGATTATCGAGCTGAAGGAATATGCACAGAGTCGAGGAGTCAATACGGCAATGACTTTCTCTGATCCGTCGATGCTCGAATACTTCCGCGACAACATCAACGAAGTGCTCGGCACCGGCGTGGACCTTTTATTCTGTAATGAGAGAGAGCTAAGACTCTGGGCGCAGACCGACGATTTTGAAACCGCATTTACTAAAGCCCAGGGCTTCGCGAAAAAGCTCGCCGTCACTCTCGGTGCCAAAGGCGCCTTGTTGTTTGATGGCCAGCGCCGCATCCCTATTGCACCAAATGCTGTCAATGCAATCGACACGAACGGCGCTGGTGATATGTTCGCCGGCGCGTTTCTTTACGGTATCACTAATGGCATGGACTTCGAAACCGCCGGTAATTTAGCCTCCCTTGCGTCCGCAAAGGTTGTGTCTAATTTTGGACCACGGCTCACGCCCGAAGAACATACCGCAATACTCGCGTAAGCAGTCTTGTATACGATTTAATTCGGCACAAAAAAAACGCGGCTACTAAGCCGCGTTTTTTATTTGTTGTTTCAGCCTCGCAGCTCATCGATGAAGCTCTTCACCCCGTCAAAAAATGAGGTACGCTTCGGCGATTGCTTCTTTCCTTCACCGACTTGAATAGTCTGAAACTCTTCTAAAATTTCTTTTTGACGCTTCGTAAGATGTACAGGCGTTTCAACCACAACACGACAAAGCAGATCCCCAACGTTGCCGCCGCGGACCGGCTTGATACCTTTTCCGCGCAGTCTAAAGAGTTTACCCGTTTGTGTTTCAGATGGGATCTTTAGCTTTACCCGCCCGTCCAGTGTCGGCACTTCGAGTTCGCCACCAAGCGCCGCGTCGCCAAAACTTATGGGGATTTCGCAAAAAAGATCAGCGCCTTCCCGCTCAAAAATTTTATGCGGCTTAACGTTCATCTCGACATAGAGATCGCCGGGCGGGCCACCATGCTCACCCGCTTGACCCTCGCCGGTAAGACGTATGCGATCGCTGGTATCGACACCCGCAGGAACTTTGACCGATAGCGTCTTATTCTCGCGCACTGCGCCACGTCCATGGCAGGTATTACACGGATCCGTGATTTGCTTACCCGCACCCTGACATCGC
>Ga0181589_10004483_pt1 | contig 11169 bp, 8 predicted proteins | sample 071ome_25_FD_132444 | JGI IMG/M metagenome (GOLD analysis project Ga0181589, IMG submission 132444) | Coastal salt marsh microbial communities from the Groves Creek Marsh, Skidaway Island, Georgia - 071410BT metaG (megahit assembly) | ecosystem: Environmental > Aquatic > Marine > Intertidal zone... | reverse complement strand
GTGGATAGCATGAAGTTCGGCAGGGCTGCTCCGGTTTGTGTGGGGAACATTGATCAGGTTGACGTCTTAGTGACAGATTCGGCCTGCCCAGAAGCATTGGAAAAGCTTTGTAAAACAGCAGGCGTCAGACTTTTAAAAGCCTAATTATGCAGGAGTCTATTGACTTATTGGTTCGCAAAAACACTATTAAGAAAATAACGAAACTATAAGCGCAATTTCAGACAGTATGGATGCACAAGGGAGGAATCCAATGTTGACGCCGTTACGCCCCTTGAGGGGGGCGGACTTTCTTCTGTTTCAGTGCAATTCGAACGGACAAGACTGGCGTCTGGATATGACATTGAGCCGACCATCTTCACGGATCGAGAAGTGAGCGAAATTGTGGCATTCTTTCAAGCCTTGACCGGAACGCAGTCGATCAAAGGGCGTTTGGGCCGTCCTGCATTGGTGTCCAGTGGATTAGAGGTTAATTGATGACCAGAATTCTCGTTGTCGGTAGTGCTGTCGTTGATTTTGTTTTTGCCACGGATCAACTGCCCACAGAGGCGCGGAAATACCGCGCTTCTAAAGCCGATGTTGTCGGCGGTGGATGCGCAGCAAATGCGGCGGTCGCCATAGCCAGGCTTGGGGGCAAAGCCACATTGGGCGCACGATTGGGACAGGACCAACTGGGAGATCTGGTCTTGGGTGATCTTATCCAAGAGGGCGTAGATATCTCGCTTGTGCAACGTGCCGAGGGTGGCGTTTCCTCGTTCAGTTCGATCTATGTCGACAGTCAGGGAGAACGGCAGTTGATGAATTTCCGCGGCTCGGGTCTTTGCGAAGCCGTGGACTGGTTGGCGGAAACCCCTGAAATCGACGCTGTACTTGCTGATACCCGCTGGTCCGAGGCGTCACTAGCTGCGCTGAAGCTGGCACGCGAGAGAAATATACCAGGGATTCTAGATGGAGAACCTCCCGTTGATCGCCGTTTATTGGACTATGCCTCGCATGTGGCGTTTTCGCGCGACGGGCTTTTGTCACTAACTTCGGACACTGATCTAAGGGCTGGTCTGGCCAAGCTATCTTCAGATTATGACGCGTGGGTATGTGTCACAGACGGCGAGCATGGCACCTATTTTGGACGCCGGGAAAATATCAACCACATTCCTGCGTTTTCTGTCGATGTGGTGGATACCCTCGGAGCAGGAGACGTCTGGCACGGAGCGTTTGCTTTGGCGCTTGCGGAAAACTTTGAAGATATCGCGGCCGTACGTTTTGCAAACGCCGCTGCCGCACTGAAATGCACCACTTTTGGCGGCCGAAGGGGCTGCCCCGACCGAAACACGGTCGAGTCATTTTTAAAGGAGACACTCTGATGGATCTTTCCCCCGGTAAGCTTTGGGGCCTGCGACGCATGGCTGACGAAAAAGGTATTTTTAAGATGACGGCAGTCGATCAACGTCCGCCGATCAAGGGGCCGATTGCTGCGCATTTGGGTGTAGAGCAAGCCCCTTGGGAAGAGGTAGCCCGCTTCAAGCGGTTGCTCGTTGAAACGCTGCAAGCCGATAGCACGGCGATGCTACTTGACCCGCATTATGCTATTCCCCACGCGATCGATGCATTTTCTCCGAAAAAGGGCTTGATCGTTACACTTGAGGACAGCCTATTCCGCGAAACGGACGGCGGGCGTTATAGCTCGGATATTGATGATTGGTCTGTTGAAAAGATCAAACGGATGGGTGGGGACGCCGTTAAGGTTCTGGCGTGGTACCGTCCCGATGCGGGTAAAGAGGTCAACATAGCCCAACAGGATTATGTAAAACGCATAGGAGAGGAGTGCGCGCGTTACGACATTCCGTTTCTATTTGAGCTACTTGTATACCCTCTTGCCAAAGATGCGCATCAGACGAAAGAGTATGTCGAAATGCAAGGCAAGAAGGCTGATGATGTTCTTGCGTCGGTCGAAGAATTTGCGAAGCCCGATTACGGCGTTGATGTATTCAAGCTTGAAAGCCCCGTGAACGCGGCCGATGCTGATGGGTCCTCGGCGGTTCAGGCAGTATTCGACGAAATGGGCCGATTGGCAGGGCGTCCTTGGGTCATGCTGTCGGCTGGGGCAGGCAAGCCTGAATTTCGTGCTGTTCTGGAACATGCTTTCGCTGCCGGAGCTTCAGGTTTTCTGGCAGGCCGAGCAATTTGGCTGGATTCATTTAAGTCCTATCCCGACTGGGATGCAATCCGCAGCGGACTTGAGGGCGAAGCATCGGCTTATATGGCGGAAATCTGCAAGCTCGCCGATGAAAAAGCTATGAGCTGGAGCGCGCACAATTGTTTCGGTGCAAGCGGCGCGTCTTTAACGCCTGCGACTGCCGAGTTCCGCCATGTTTATCAGGGGTTCTGAAGAGATCATGAAACTGGGCATACTCCCCTTGGGTCGTCCGACCTTTGACGTTGAATTTGCAGAAGCCAATCTTGGTGCAATGTTAAACGTTCTAAAAGCAACCGGACATGAAATCGTCGGTTCGCAAACACTGCTTTTCGACGAGGCGTCCACGCTTGATGCAATTTCCGTAATAAAAGCTGCGGATGTCGATCAGGTATTGATCCTTCAAGTAACCTTTACCGATGCTGCTTTAACGGTCACCATCGGGCAGACTTTCGATCTGCCTCTTTTGATCTGGGCCATTCCCGAACCAAGGATCGGCGGACGGCTGCGATTGAATTCTTTTTGCGGCCTGAATCTTGCGTCTCATGCGCTTGGGCTGAACGATCGAGCATTTTCGTGGATGTACTGCGATCCTGAAAAACACGCAGGCTCCGATCTTGCCGATCTGCTTGCTGGCAAGCGTTCCGCTGGCAAGCTGGTATCTAATGATGTTCCAGCGGTGTCAGATGCAGGCCGTCAAATAACCGAGGCTATTAAAGGCAAGCGAATTGCGCGGGTTGGAGAGCATCCCGTTGGCTTTGATACCTGTGCTTATGACGGTCCGAAGCTGAAAGCACTAGCAGGCATTGAAGTGGATGCGTTGTCGCTGGATCAGTTGTTTGACGCAGCCCGCGCAGCACCACATGAAACCGCCGAGGCCTTGCGTGTAGAAGTCGCCAAGCAGGTCAGCGGAATAGATGATGTGGACCAGACCGAATTGAACCGTTCGCTCCGGCTGAAATCCGGTTTGGATAGCCTGAAAGCCAATGGCGGTTACGATGCATTTGCCATTCGATGCTGGCCCGAAACCTTTACCGAATACGGCGGAGCCGTTTGCGGGCCTGCCTCTATGATGGGCGAGGGCCGAGTACCCTGCGCGTGTGAGGCGGATGTCTATGGGGCACTGACTCAATTGATATTGATGCAGGCGGCGGATGCTCCTGTGTTTCTGACGGATCTTGTGGACATGGATTCCAGCGACAACACGGGAGTCGTTTGGCACTGCGGACAAGCCCCAATGTCGATGCGCGACCCCGAGGGACCTTCTGAAGCGACAATCCACACCAACCGCAAACAGCCGTTGCTTTATCAGTTCACGCTCAAACCAGGACCAGTTACCTTGATGCGGATATCGCAGGCGCATAACAGACCTCAGATGATACTGAGCTACGGTGAAATGCTTCGGCGTCCTATGGCATTCACCGGAACTTCAGGTGTCGTTCGTTTCGAACGCGATGCAGAGACCGTTTTGAACGACATTATTGCCTCTGGTCTGGAACACCATATGGCGCTTGCTTACGGCGATCACCGCCCTGCCCTGCGTGGCGTCGCAGGTGCGTTGGGACTTCCTCTTCTGGAGATTTAGACGATGACTATCCGATATGGACTGATCGGTTCAGGCATGATGGGTCAAGAACACATCCGAAACCTGAACCTGCTTGATGGTTGTGAAGTAACAGCCGTAGCAGACCCTGATGAAGCCATGCGTAATTTGTCCGTTAAAACATCGGGCAATAAGGCCAAAGGTTTTGTTGATTATAAAGAGATGCTTTCGGCAGGTCTTTGTGACGCTCTGGTTATCGTGTCCCCCAACGACACCCATCATGGGATCATGATGGACGTGCTGGATACGAACCTTCCAATCTTGTGTGAAAAACCGATTTGTACGACTTCGGTGCATAGCCGTGAAGTGTTAGCCAAGGCTGAAGGACGGGTAGCGCCCGTTTGGGTAGCGATGGAGTATCGCTATATGCCTCCAGTACAGCGCCTGATGACCGAGATCGCGAAGGGTACAATTGGCACACCGCGTATGATGGCAATCCGCGAGCACCGTTTCCCGTTTCTGGAAAAAGTTGGGGACTGGAACCGGTTCAACGAGCGTACTGGCGGAACTCTGGTTGAAAAGTGCTGCCACTTCTGGGACTTGATGCGACTGACCCTTCAAAGCGATCCTGTGCGTGTTTACGCCTCGGCTGCTGTTGACGAGAACCACGTGGATGAGTCCTATAACGGACGTCAACCCGATATTATTGACAACGCCTTTGTGACAGTTGATTTCGAAAACGGCGCGCGGGGCATGCTGGATTTGTGCATGTTTGCCGAAGGCTCGTACTGGCAGGAAGTTATATCGGTTACGGGCGCGAAAGCGCGTGTGGATGCGAAAATTCCCGGTCCTGCGCGTTTCTCGATTGATGGAAAAGAGCGCGAGTCCGAGATTGAAATATCAGACCGGGCCTCAAAGCTGGTGACGCGTGAAGTCGTCGAAGTGGATCACGCCGTACTGGCAGCTGGTGATCATCACGGATCGACCTTTTTCCAACATCAAAGGTTCCGCGATCTTGTTAAAAGCGGGCAAGGCCTGCCGGAGGTCAGCCTACATGACGGGCTTTGGTCGGTTATTGTCGGCGAGGCTGCAGAGGAAAGCGCGCGCACCGGTCAGGCAATCGACATTCGGGGAACAGCATGACAGCCTTCGGCGAAATGCCGGATGGTACAAGGGTCGACCGCGTTGCGATTTCGGGCGGAGGTTTGACGGCTCACGTTCTGACATACGGAAGCGTTGTTCAGGATCTGCGATTAGAGGGGCATAGCGAACCACTTGTGTTGGGATTCGAAACCTTTGCTCCTTACCTCACGCACTCGCCTTATTTCGGGGCTACGGCAGGGCGTTGCGCAAATAGAATTCGCGACGGGCATGTTGAATTGAACGGGGTCACGTATCAACTGGACTGCAATTTTCTGGGTAAACACAGCTTGCATGGCGGTGCGATCAGCATGGGCAAGCGGGTTTGGCGATTGGACAGTATTACCTCAGATAGTGTGACACTTTCGATTACCTTGGAAGATGGCGAGATGGGTTATCCGGGGAAACTGGATGCAAAGGTGACGTTTACACTTCTGCCAAGCGGCGTTTTCGACATTCAGATGACCGCGACCACGGATGCGCCGACGCTGTGCAACTTGGCGCACCACAGTTACTTCAATCTCGGCGGCGACACGATCTCGGAACACCTTTTGCAGGTCGAAGCCGAGAGCTATCTGCCTGTTGATGAGGAGCTTATCCCGACCGGAGAGATTGCCACAGTTGCCGGCACCCGATTTGATTTTCGATATCCTACCTCAGTGAGCGCCGCCCGAATGGTTGATCACAACTACTGTTGCTATGCCGAAAGGGGCGATCTGCGCAGGCTCGCAAGATTATTCAACCCGTCGTCTGGCGTGACAATGGACGTCGTCTCAACGGAACCGGGATTGCAGGTTTACGATGGTGCGAAAATAGATATCGACCTGAAAGGGTTGATGGGCAAGGGCATGCGTGCGCATGCGGGAATTGCGCTGGAGCCTCAGATTTGGCCGGATGCCAACCACCATCCAAGTTTTTTTCAGGCGGTTTTGAACCCGGGTGAAACCTATCACCAACACACTCAGTACAGATTTTCGAAAGGCTAAACATGAGCAATTTCAACGGTTTTATGATCGAAGCCAACTTGATTGGCGGAGACTGGTGCGCGGCTGATGACGGGAAAACGATCCCCGTGAACAATCCCGCGATTGGGGACATTATCGGGCACGTGCCTGCAAGTGGTGCAGATGAAACCAACCGCGCTATTGCGGCTGCACAAAAGGCTTTTGAAAGTTACTCGCGCACTGATCTTGGATTCCGTGTGGGTCTGATGCACAAATTGCATGACGCCCTGATGGATAATCAGGAGGACCTTGCCCAGTTACTGACAGCTGAACAGGGAAAACCGCTTGCCGAGGCACGCGGAGAGATTGCGATTGGCGCCGCCTACATCCGCTGGTTCGCCGAGGAAATCCGCCGCGCGAAAGGCGAGATCGTTCCTGCTGCTACAAATGACCGCCGTTTGCTGGTCACGCATCATCCGATCGGTGTGGTTGGGGCAATCACTCCCTGGAATTTCCCATCTTCAATGCTGGCTCGCAAACTGGGGCCGGCGCTGGCGGCAGGCTGCACCGTTGTTGCGAAACCCGCGACAGCGACACCATATTCGGGGCTTGTATGGGGCAAGCTTTGTCAGGACGCAGGTTTTCCCGAAGGCGTGGTCAACATTGTCACTGGATCAGCGCGGGCCATTGGGGGTGCTATCATGTCAAACCCGACGGTTCGAAAAGTGACCTTCACGGGCTCGACCGAGGTTGGCAAAACCCTGATCCGTCAGTCGGCAGATACGGTCAAGAAAGTGTCGATGGAGCTAGGGGGCAACGCGCCGTTCATCGTATTCGACGACGCCGACATCGATGCGGCCATCGAAGGTGCAATGATCGCGAAATATCGCAACATGGGTCAGACCTGCGTGTGTACCAATCGATTTTATGTTCAGGCCGGCATTCACGATGCTTTTGTCGAACGTCTACGCGAAGCAACAGCGGCGCTTGTCGTTGGAAACGGCGCTGATACGGGCGTCCAGCAAGGTCCGTTGATCGACGAAGCGGCAGTTGAGAAAGTGGAAGAGATGGTTGCCGACGCGACCTCGAAGGGAGGGACCGTCGTGCAAGGTGGCAGGCGTCATGGCAATGGTGGTACGTTCTTTGAACCCACCGTAATTACCGGCGCAACATCCAACATGCAGTTTGCCACAGAAGAGATTTTCGGACCGCTTTCCGCCGTCTTTAAGTTCGAGACTGAGGAGGAGGCTATCGCGGCTGCCAACGCGACCGAGTACGGTCTTGCCGCCTATGCCTATACCACCGATCTGGGGCGCGCCTTCCGTCTGAATGACAGGCTGGAATACGGACTGATCGGTATAAATTCGGGCCTGATTACCACCGTTGAAGCCCCATTCGGCGGCCTTAAAGAAAGCGGTATGGGAAAAGAAGGTGGCAGTCAGGGGCTCGAAGATTACTTGGCAACGAAATACACATGTCTCGCGGGGCTGAAGTGATGATCCTAATCACCGAATTCATGGACGAAGCGCAGGTTGCGCGCCTTGGCGGAGAACATACTACGCGCTATGCGCCGGATCTGGCCGACCGGCAGGAGGATATTCCTGCATTGATGTCGGGCATCAGGGCGTTGATCGTACGAAACCGGACGCAAGTGACAGAAGCTTTGCTTGATCACGCCGCTGATCTAAAGATCGTTGGACGTCTGGGGGTGGGGCTGGATAATATTGATCTTGCTGCATGCGCCGACCGTGGCATTGAAGTGATCCCAGCTACCGGCGCAAACACACTGTCAGTTGCGGAATACGTGGTGACAAACGCGCTCGTCCTGCTTCGCGGCGCGTATCTGTCACAAGATAGAATGCTTGCCGGAGAATGGCCAAGATCCGACCTGTCGGGAAGAGAGGCGGCCGGTAGAGTTCTGGGTCTCATAGGTTTTGGAGCGATCGCGCAGGAAACCGCAAGGTTGGGAAGAGCGATGGGAATGCAGGTCTGCGCCTATGACCCGCACCTTCCCGACGAGCATTCTGCATGGTCGGAGGTGGAACGCTTGGACCTTGAGGGCGTTTTGTCAAAAGCCGATGCGGTCAGCCTTCATGTTCCTCTGACCTCTGAAACTCGCCATATTCTGAATAGTTCAAAGCTCGCCTTGTTGAAGCCTGATGCTGTGCTGATAAACGCCGCGCGCGGCGGGGTGGTCGACGAGGCTGCGCTGGTGGCTCATATGAAATCCGGGCACATTGCAGGTGCGGCACTGGATGTATTCGAGGTAGAGCCACTAACAAAAGAAAGCGCGGCTAAATTCGAGGGTGTGAAAAACCTGATCCTGACACCGCATATTGCAGGTGTGACTGAGGACAGCAATGTACGCGTAAGCGAGATGATCGCAAGCGAGGTGTTGAGTAGGCTTTGAGAATTTCAGAAGCTCATTGTGGCGGTCACGGCGCGCTGCCACGCCGAGTATTTTCTGTCGCGGGTTTCTGCGTCCATTTGAGGCTCGAAACTCTGCTCCAATGCCCAAGTCGCAGCAAAGTCTTCTTTGTCGGGGTATAGCCCCGCGCGACTGCCTGCCAGCCAGGCTGCGCCAAGTGCTGTTGTCTCTAGCACCTTGGGGCGGTCCACTCGGGCGTCGATGATGTCCGAGAGGAACTGCATCGTGTAATCCGAAGCGCTCATGCCGCCGTCCACGCGCAGGACCGCGTCGCTCGCACCGCCCATATCGGCTTGCATTGCAGTCAAAAGATCTCGCGTTTGGTAGCCCACACTTTCAAGCGCGGCGCGGGCGAGTTCTTCAGGTCCAGAGCCACGGGTCAAGCCAAACACAGCACCACGGCACTCAGGGTTCCAATAGGGTGCACCAAGCCCGGTAAATGCGGGTACCAACACCACGTTCTGCGCCGGATCGGCGCCTTCGGCCAATGGCTGGGTCTCGTTTGCCGCGCGTATGATCTTTAGCCCGTCGCGCAGCCATTGCACCACGGCGCCCGCGATGAAGATCGACCCCTCCAGCGCATAGGTTGGCTTGCCATTAAGTTGGTATGCGATGGTCGTCAGCAGGCGGTTCTGCGAGCGGACAGGCGTATCGCCCGTGTTAATCAACGCAAAGCATCCCGTGCCATAGGTGGATTTTAGCATGCCGGGCTGGAAACAGGCCTGCCCGACAGTGGCGGCCTGCTGATCACCCGCGATACCAAGGATCGGAATCGAACGGCCAAAAAGATCCGCGCGCGTTTCGCCGAAATCGGCGGCACAATCACGGACCTCGGGCAACATCGACATGGGAATCCCCAGTCGGTCACATATGGTCTTGGACCAGCGCCCCTTGCGAATGTCATAGAGCATAGTACGCGCTGCATTGGTCGCGTCGGTCAGATGCTGCTTGCCACCTGTCAGGTTCCAAACCAACCAGGTATCGACTGTACCAAAGACCAGATCCCCAGCCTCTGCCCTGACGCGCGCACCTTCAACATTGTCTAGAATCCAAGCCAATTTGGTGGCACTGAAATAAGGGTCGAGCAAAAGGCCCGTGAGTTCTGTCACGGTTTCCTCGAAACCATCGGCCTTAAGTGCGTTACACAAAGCCGATGTGCGACGGTCCTGCCAAACAATGGCATTATAGATCGGTTTTCCTGTATTGCGGTCCCAGACCAGCGTGGTTTCTCGTTGGTTGGTTATACCTATCGCTGCAATCTCGGCTCCACCGGATTTCTCGATGGCAGAGCGGCAAGTTGCCTTCGTGGTGGCCCAAAGATCCGCCGGGTCATGCTCAACCCAGCCGCTGTCCGGAAAATGCTGTGGGAATTCTTCCTGTGCCGAAGCGACAGCATTCATCTTTTCGTCAAACACGATAGCACGCGTCGATGTCGTGCCCTGATCAATTGCCAGAATGTGAGTCATAAGCGCTTCTCCTTATTCTGCCGCCGTGGGTGTGGATTGGCGGTGTCGAGTCATCCAGTCATCAAGGTCCTGAGTCTGCTCTTTTGTCAAATGCAACCCAAGTTTGCTGCGCCGCCAGATCACGTCTTCTGCCGTACGTGCGTATTCATTTTTCATGAGCCATGTGATCTCAACCTCGGTCAGCGTTGCACCGAAATCCTTCCCGAGATCAGTTGCTTTCTGTGCATCTCCAAGGATTTGTGACGCTTCCGTGCCATAGGCCCGAACCAGGCGTTTGGCCCAGAAATCAGTCAGGAATGGGAAGCGGGATTGCAGATCGGAAATCAGCGCGGCGACTCCATTCACTGGGAAATTGCCACCGGGTAGCGGAACTCCAGCTGTCCATTTTCCTTTTGGAAGCGGCAGGTGTTCCCCTATCTTCTGCATCGCACTTTCGGCTAGACGACGATAGGTCGTGATCTTGCCACCGAAGATATTGAGAACCGGCGCGCCCGCGCTGGTGTCGATCTTAAGCGTGTAATCGCGCGTTGCCGCAGTGGCGCTGCTGGCCCCGTCGTCATAAAGCGGACGGACACCGGAATAGCTCCAGACTACGTCATCGCGATTCAGTTTCCGCTTAAAATACTGGTTTGCAAAGCTCAGCAGGTAATCCTGTTCCTCGGGTGTGCACTCCGGCTTTACCGACGGGTCGGCGTGCTCCGCATCGGTCGTGCCAATTAGTGTGAAATCGGTCTCATAGGGTATGGCAAAGACGATCCGCCCATCCGTGCCTTGAAAAAAATAGCATTTGTCATGATCGTAAAGCTTGCGGGTCACGATATGTGAGCCGCGCACCAAGCGCACGCCTTCGCGAGAGTTCAACCGCATCTTGGTCTGGATGATATCACCAACCCAAGGTCCGCCAGCATTCACCAACATACGCGCATGAAAAGTATGTAACTCATCAGTTTCGGTATTGCGCGTTTCAATGCGCCAGATACCGTTTTCGCCTGTGGCATTGATAACCTGAGTGCGGGTCATGATCCGTGCCCCGCGTGTCTGCGCGTCGCGTGCATTAAGCACCACGAGGCGCGAGTCCTCGACCCAGCAATCGGAATACTCATAGGCTTTGACAAATCGTTCTTGAAGCGGGTCACCTTCCCTAGTGCCGGTCAGGTCCAATGTCGCGGTGCCCGGAAGGATCTTTCGTCCGCCCAGATTGTCATACAAAAACAGCCCCAGCCGGATCAGCCACGCGGGCCTGCGTCCCTTCATCCAGGGCATGAAAAAGCTAAGTAGTTTCGAGGTCGGTGTATCCGCTTCAAAGCGCATATCTTCATGGAAAGGCAGCACAAATCGCATCGGCCAACTGATATGCGGCATCGCCTTCAAAAGCGTCTCCCGCTCGATCAGCGCCTCGCGCACCAGTCGGAATTCGAAATACTCAAGGTAGCGCAAACCGCCATGAAACAGCTTGGTCG
>Ga0181589_10004477_pt1 | contig 11180 bp, 7 predicted proteins | sample 071ome_25_FD_132444 | JGI IMG/M metagenome (GOLD analysis project Ga0181589, IMG submission 132444) | Coastal salt marsh microbial communities from the Groves Creek Marsh, Skidaway Island, Georgia - 071410BT metaG (megahit assembly) | ecosystem: Environmental > Aquatic > Marine > Intertidal zone... | reverse complement strand
TTTGAGCATTTCGACGCACCAGACAGCACCAGACAGCACCAGACAGCACCAGACAGCACCAGACAGCACCAGACAGCACCAGATGACGAGCGTATCGACCGTGACGTTGAACCGTCTGATCGAAGAGCGGAAAGCGTGGAGGAAGAACCGGCCGTTCGGGTTCACAGCCAAGCCCGAAGCAGGCGCCGACGGCGAGGTCGACCTGACCAAGTGGTCGTGCATTGTGCCCGGGAAGGAGGGCACGATCTGGGAGGGCGCGGCGCTGCCGGTCACCATCACCTTCACCAACCAGTACCCCGCCAAGCCGCCGCGAGTCGCCTTTCCCAAAGGCTTTTACCACCCGAACATCTATCCGTCCGGGACAGTGTGCCTCAGTATCCTCAACGAAGACGAGCAATGGCGACCCTCCATCACCCTTCGCCAGATCCTCCTCGGCGTGCAGGACCTGCTTAACAACCCGAACGAAAAGTCCCCGGCACAGAGCGAGGCCTTCATGGACTACACGAACCGGCGGAAGAAGTACGAGGCCCGGGTGAAGGAAGAAGTGAAAAAGTATCCCTCGAAAGTGTAAGCATCAGCCAGTTACATCGTCGTGCATCGTCGTAGACGTACATCGTGGTAGACGCTGGAGATCGTCATGTTTCCCGGAACGCGTCGTCCCTGAGGCGAATCAGGTCCTCCGGCGCGTCCCGCTCGATGGCATCCACGAGAAACTTACCGACCAGTCCCGAGCTAAAGCTCTGCATCGCCGTCGCCGCATCCGACGACGCGGGAATGGCAGGATGCCCTTCACGCCCGCCCGCCCCATCCTGGTCTGGCCTGTGGAGCATCGAACCGATGCGCAGCTCCCGTACTCGGACCGCCGACTTCCCGGCGGCCGCCAGCTCGGCCCGGAACGCGACAATCATACCATACAAGAGTGCATTCGACAGGGTCATCCCGGTCAGTTTATCCGGCATGAAACACCGCTCGCCCAGCATCCCTGTCACAAACGTGTACGACACCCGCGGCGTCGGCAAGGCCCTCAGCAGCCGAAGGTGCGGTAGCGACCGTTTCGCGCTCGCCATCACGTCTGCGTCCTCGAACATCGACAACGGCTTGCGTGGCGCCTTGCCCCCGAAAATACTCACAACGTGATCGATCTGGCGTCCGCCGGTCGCCCTCTGGATCCGGTCAGACAAGCCGTCCATCGAGCCGTCTTCGGGGATGAAGACACATATAGGGTATACTTTGTCCATCCCTGAGTTGTTCGGAGACTCCCTCGAGCCACGGCGGACGACTGCGACCACGGTCGTGTCGGTGTTGGCAAGGAGGTGCTCGACGACGCCCCCGCCGACGATGCCTTGAGGTGGTGATACGAACGAGCGAAGCGCAGCGCGTAGGTGCGCGAGTGAGAGAGTGAGTGAGAGTTAGTCAGGGCGCGCCGGGGGGTCGGGGTCACCGAATGATCGTTCGAACGAGCGATCGATTCGAAGGCAGCACGAGCCCGACCAAGTGGCATCAGAACACGACGACGACCTACCCGTATACCCAGTCACGAGGGTGATAGTCCCCGCCGAGAACTGCGAAGACATTTTTGTTGCAATGTGAACGGGTTCAACAAAACATGAAATTGCGCGCGTTCGTTACGGGTCATCGCGTCCCACCCACTCGGCACAATGGGAGAGGGACGGGAAAGCTGGTCGTGGCGGCACGGAGCGAGCGGTGCAACACTGACGCCGAAATTTCCTGGACAAAGGTGGGTGTCATCACAGTGACCGACACGACCTTGCTCACCCTCACACCCTCACACCCTCACACCGTCATCGCCAGGTCTTGCGGTATGCTGGGTGTGCGTTCGAGGCGTACGCCGACCTGGACCAGAAGGACGTTCACCTACCCAGGCTGACGCCAAACGCGACCTCGATCTCGTACCTGGACGCCGAGTACCTGGAGTCTGCATTTGAGGGCGTGGTGAAGGTAGAGGTGCTGTCCGCAAAGCTGGTCGGTGGGAGTAAAACGTGGTGGAACCCACTGTCTGGGATAGACGCCTTCAAGGGGGATCCGTTCGTGAAGGTGACGATGGACGGTACGAGAGTGCAGACCTCGACGCAATCGCACTCGCACTCGACTCACGCCCTCGGTCACTCGTGTTTCTCCAGGTGGGACGGGCCGGACCGAGACCATGTGGGGAAACCCGAACCCCGAATTCGACGACCGGATCTACCTTTACGTCAGGGAACGGTCGTCGAGTCGGATGGTGTTCTATCTCATGGATGACAACGTGACCGTCGCCGGGCGAGAGATCGGGAAGGCACTGGTGATGACTGGCACCCTCGAGGAGGGACGCCGGCAGGCGTTTGAGCTCCCGATCGGAACGTCTGGCACGACACTGTCTTGTGCCGTCACCTACGCGCCACTGCGCGACAACGCGCTGATTGAGGATTTGGTTCTCGCCAAGGAGGATTTGAGCGAGTCGGACAGGCGTTTGATTCGGAAGCTGTTTGCCTCGTCCGTCGGCGTGCTCAGTTCGAGATGGCGCGCTGCCAACGGCGGGTCGTTGACGCCGGTCGCCTTCATCGAGAACGAAGACTCGGACACCCAAGCGTGGGTGTTCTGGGATAGACAGTCGAAAGAAGTCGTCGTGTCGTTCAGGGGAACCGAGCAGACGGAGTGGAAAGACGTCTTGTCCGACCTGAACCTCCTGCCCACCAACGTCTGGTACGAGGAAGGTCGCCTCCAGAAGCCCGATTCGACGATTGATGACAACGAAATGTGGGTTCATCGCGGGTTTTTCGAGGCGTTTATGAGCATCGCCGCTGAAGTGCGGGAGGTCGTCGGGCTCATTGCGTCCAACGAGCCAGGAGAGTGGACGCTCTGCACGACCGGCCACTCGCTGGGCGGCGCATTGTCGACGTTGGCCGCCTACGAGCTGGCTTCCAAGTCCAACGATGCGGGCGGGAAGTTCAGATTCAAGTCGGTCGAAAACTACAATTTTGGATCGCCGATGGTGGGCAACAGTGCGTTCCGGGACAGCTTTGACGCGCTGGTCCCCGAATGCTACCGGGTCGCCAACGCCAAGGATGCTGTCACATTCGTGCCTCGACTGATCGGCTTTGCGCACGTCGGAAAGCGCGTGACGCTGGAAGCCGACGGATCTGCTCGCTTCGACGACCAGACGGCCGACGTGGGCGACGGCATCACGTCCGAGAGGCTGATCAAGCAGATGACGGCCGCGAAGATCGAAGAGCTCAAGAAGCTCGCCGGGGATCAGCTCACGCAGAACATCGATGATGCGGTCGAGAAACTGCTGCCGACGCTGTCAGACTCGGACGGTGGCGCCGGGGATCAGCTCAAGCAGAACATCGAAGATGCGGTCGAGAAGCTGCTGCCGACGCTGTCAGACTTGGACGGTGATGCCGTGGACATTGATCAGATCCTGGAGGCCGAGAAGGAGGCGCTGCTCGGGCTGATCGAGGGCGAAGCGGTCGAGGAGCACATGGAAGACGTGTACTGGGAGCGACTGAAAGACAGAGTTCTCGCGTCGGGCTGAGGTATCCCGACCGCCAAGCCCACGGTCCCGTCGGCCGCGACGGGCGCCTCGACAGGCGCAGCGCCATCGAGCGAACAGGAACAGGAACAGCAAGAAACATGTAACGTTATTAACTGCGATACGCGAAATATTTGTAATTCGGCACTCCCTCCCTCAGGCTTCGGAGAAGGCGGTGGCCTCCTTGACGCCGTCGACGGCGGCGACGGAGGCGAGGACCTCGGCCGCGTTGGACGGCAGCGAGTCGACGCCGATCGCCATGATGGCCTCTCCGTTATCGGCAACGGCGACCGTCATGTATCCGATGTTGATATTGTACTGGGCCAGGCCGGAGCTCACGCCGGCGATGATACCGGGCTTGTCCTGCTGCTTGACCAAGATGACGTTCTTCGAAGCGGCCAGTCCCAGGTCGACGGCCGCTTCGCCGATCTGGGTCAGGAACGCCTGTCCCTGCTTGATCTCTCCCCCGACCGTGATCATTCCCCTGCTCACGGCCGCGCTGAACCTGGACGGGCTCTTGACAGTCACCTTCATCGAGCTGATGACGTCATCGCTGTCGCTGGTAATAATCTTCTCGGTGATCTGCAGCCCGCGGGACTTGCTGACCGACTCGTAGTTGACGATGGACACCGGGATCGAGGTCACCGACAAGAGTCCCTTGACGAGTCCGCTCTTGAGCAGTCTAGTGTCCAGGTCGGCGCCACGGGACGTCGTGTACTCAATCTGAACCTCGCCGAGCCCGCCGGCAGCCCCCTCGTCGACCAGCTGGACCGCGGCCTTTCCGAGGGCCTCAGACAGCTCAATGTACGGCTTGAGTTCCTTCAGAACCTCCGGAGCAACGGCCGGGGCGTTCACCACGCTCGATCCCAGCTCTCCCCTGATGGCGCCCATCACTGCCTCGGCAATCTCGTATGCGACCTCCTCCTGCGCCTCCTTCGTACTGGCTCCCAGATGCGGCGTGCAGATGACGTCCGCGCGTCCGACCAACGGATGGTCCGCCGGGGGCGGCTCCACGGCGAACACGTCGAGCGCAGCCCCGGCAACAATGCCGGCGTCCAAAGCACGGGCCAGCGCATCGTCATCGATGACACCTCCACGCGCCACGTTGATAATACGGGCACCCTTCTTGATCTTCCCGAAGGTATCGTCACCGAAGAGCCCCTTCGTGTCGGGCGTCAACGGCATATGCAGGGAAAAGAAGTCGCCGATGGACAGAGCCTCCTCGAAGGAAACCAGCCTGACGCCCAGCGCGTTGGCACGCTCCTCCGACGCATACGGATCGTGCGCCACCACAGTCATACCCAGCCCCTTGGCCCGACGAGCCACCTCCCCACCCACCTTTCCGAATCCCATCACGGCCAGCGTCTTCCCCACCATCGACACGCCCACATACTTCGACCTGTCCCACTTCCCGCCCTTCATCGACACGTCCGCCTGCGCCACATTCCTCGCCAGAGCACACAACAACGCAATCCCATGTTCAGCAGCAGCCACCGTATTCGCAGTCGGCGCATTCACCACCAACGCCCCAAGCTCACTCGCCGCCGCCAGATCCACGTTATCGATCCCGACCCCCGCGCGCCCCACCACCTTCAACCTGCCCCCCGACGCATCAAACACCTCCCTGTCCACCGTCGTCGCTGAACGAATCACAATCGCATCAATCTCCTTGATCTTCTCCAGCAGCCCCGCGCGGTCCAGGTCATACCCGAGCTCCACGTCGCCGACAGAGGCGAGCAAATCGATACCGCCCTGGCCGAGCTTCTCGGCCACCAAGATGGTCGGGCGGTCACCGGCACGCGCACGAACCGACTGGTGGCGCTGAGGACGAGGGGAGGAGCGAGTGAGGAAGGAACGGAGAAGAACGAGAGGCGTCTAAGTCTAATCTGAGTGCGGCGCCGGGGTCGGGTTGACCCACACACACACACACGACCGACAACACGGTGATGGATCGTATAGACAGACAATACAACGCACCTGCGAGGTGGGAAGCCGGCCCAGGACGGCGGGCATGCGAAGCACGGAGCCAGTCAACTGCAGTTGCATCATGAATTCGGCTGGTCTGTTTCCGTGCGGATACAGGGAACGCGGTTCGCGCGCTACGTGGACTCTTAGAGAACGTGAACTCTTAGAGAGTCAAGTATATATATGGCGCACGTGGATGCGGAGGGCAACTTAAAGGAACCGGCCGGGGCGCCCCGAGGACGCGTGACATATTCTTGATAGATGGCGGAAACTTCTGTGACTCGCGTCACGGTCACGGTCACTCGACTTGAAGGGAGCGTGTCTACGTATGAGGTGGGCGGGACGACGGTCGGAGACGTGGAGCGCGTGCGAGCGAAGGAACGGTCTTCGTCTGATCGCATCACCCAGTACTGGAGGGCGGGTTCCGCCCTGGACCTCGGTACGCCTCTGGTCGACCTGGCTGACGGAGATGGTGTGGTCAGACTGGTAGAGATCTCGTACACTGGGTCTGGGAAGAAGCGGCGGGCGGGGAGGAAGACGGCGGGGAAGCGGGGGGCGGAGGAGGCGGAGGGGGAAGGGGCGCTGCTGCCCTTCTTCCCGGGCAGCAAGAGGTACAGTCTGGATCGGGAGGGGCTGGACGATGCGGATCAGTATCGGCAGGTTTCCAAGGCCGGGGTCAGCGGTAGGACGACAGAGACGAGGAGGACAGAGACGAGGAGGACAGAGACGAGGACAGAGACGCCGCCGCCGGCTCTGGCCTGTCCGACGGCGCTGTTGCCGTTGCTGAAGTCAAAGTATAAGGATCGTCTGCATTATCAGCAGACTATTCCCGGGAGGTCTGGGTCGTCGGTCGACTTGGAAGAGGTCGGGGACTTGCCGAGGGCGCTCAAGGGGGCGCTCAAGCAGGCGGGCATTGAGCGGCTGTACGAGCATCAGGTGGAGGCGTGGAAGCGTCGGGATCGGGATTTCATCGTGACGACGTCGACGAGCTCGGGTAAGAGCTTGTGTTACCTGCTGCCGACGTTGATGATGCTGGCGGAGGAGGAGGAAGAGGGGGTCGCGATCGTGATGTATCCCACCAAGGCGCTGGCGAACGATCAGCTGGCCAAGGTGCGGGCGATGGTCGGGCACGTGCTGGGGTCGTCGTCGTCGGTGGGGATTCTGGACGGGGACGTGTCGCAGGACGATCGGGATGCGCTGTGCTCGGACAAGCCGAGGTTGCTGCTGACGAACCCCGACTTTCTGAGCATGGCGCTGCCGTATCACGAGTCGCGGTATCGCTGGTTGTTTGAGAACCTGTCAGTGGTCGTGTTGGACGAGGCGCACGTCTACAGCGGGGCGTTTGGCGCGCACGTGGCGATGGTCGTGCGGCGGCTGAAACGGCTGGCGAAGCGACGCGGCGGTGGGCTGCGGTTTTACTTGAGCTCGGCGACGCTGTCAAATGCGGCAGAGTTTGGGAGGACGCTGGTCGGGGAGGACGTGCTGGTGATCGATCTGGACACGTCGCCGTCGTCGGAAAGGACCATGGTGGTCTGGCTGCCGGGGCTCATGGCCCGGTCGGCGCACCGTCGAAAGAGTCCGGTCTACGAGAGCGCGGTTCTCCTCGCAGAGTGCATGCAGAAAGGGCTCGCGACGATCGTGTTTGCCAAGACTCGGAAACTCGCCGAGCTCGTCTATTCGTACGCGGTGGAGATCTTGTCGGCGTCGTCGAAAGACGAGGGGACGAGGGGGCTTGAGACATCGCTGGCCGTGTATCGGGCCGGGTTCAGCGCTCGCGAACGCCGCGATATCGAGGAGCGCTTGGTACGGGGGGATCTGAAAGGGGTGGTCGCGACCAACGCGCTCGAGCTGGGGATCGACATCGGCGGGCTCGACTGCTCGGTGCACCTCGGATGGCAGGGATCGAGGAGCTCCCTGTGGCAGCAGGCGGGGAGGACAGGGCGCCGTGGCCGCAAGAGCCTCGCGTTCTTCGTGCCGTTCCAGGGCGTCTTGGATGACTTCTTCGTCCGGAACCCCGCGCAACTTTTCGACCCGGCGGGCATCGAGCCGACTGTCTTGTCGCTCTCCAATGCGCACATTGTCGACAGTCACCTGCGGGCGGCCGCGTATGAACGGCCGCTCGTCCCGGACGTCGAGTTGGAGCCGTTCGGGGGTGCGGCCGAGGCGGCGGCGGACCGTCTGATCCGGGAGGGCGAGCTGTCGCGCCTGCCGACGAAAGGAAACGCGCACGCGCTGGCATACACGGGCTCGGAGCTCAACCCCGCGGGGTTCCAGCTGAGGTCGATCGACGCAGACGTGGTGACCATCATCGAACGGGGCTCGTCGAACGTCCTTGAGCAGGTCGAACGGTTCAAGGCGCCGTTCGTGGTATACCCCGGCGCGAGTTACTCCAAGCGCGGCAAATCGTATCTGATCGAGGATGTGGATTGGAACGGGGCGGGCATAGCGCATGCAGTCCCGGCCAATCTGGCCTACTACACGACGGTCGTCGACTGCACGGCGGTCAAGACCAAGACGACGCTGCCCAGTCTCGAGGCGCAACCCACCCCCGCCGAGGTCGTCATCCGGTTCAGCGCATTCTGCCGGCGACGGCGCCAGTCGGGCCTCGCCATCGACACGGTGCGCCTGCACGGGGTGCCCGAGGTCCGCTACGAGACGACGGCAATGACGGTGGCCTTATTGCCGGAAGGGCGACGCGAAGAGGTACCAGAGACCGAGGGGGCAAAGACCGAGAAGCCAGGGACGGAACTTTCGGGCTCGTTCCCCGCAGAGGCGGTCCACGCGGCGGCGCACGCGATGATCGCCGTGATGCCGCGGTTTCTCGGCGTCGGAGACGCGGACATCGGCGCCGAGGCCTGCAACGTGGACCACTTCGTCACGTCCAGGTTGCTCCTGTTCGACCGGCACGGCGCCTTTGGATTGTCCGAACGGATCGCGTCGATGTTCGGAGACGTCGTCGAGGCGGCGATCCAGTGCCTCGAGGGCTGCGCGTGCAAGGACGGCTGCCCGAGCTGCTGTCATCTGGGTGCGTGCCCGACCTACAATCAGAACTGCGACAAGGCGGGAGGCCTCGGGCTGCTGCAGGCGTTGCGCGAGAGGAGCTGAGCTGCGTCGTCGTGGTGGTTATACGGTAAGAAACGCTTCGTCAAATGATCCACCCTTCCCAGTTATCAGATATCCTTCAACGCATCGCCAATCATGGTCAAGAGCTGGGTGCGACCTGCCAGGTCGATGTTCGACGTCTCCAGCAGCATTCCCTCGAGCAAGGTACCGATGGCCGCCCGTGCCCGTCCCCAAGCGACGGGCGTATACTCGAGATCGAACCCGGCCGCGCTGTCGTCCTCGTCCTCGCCGTCGTCGACGGCCCGAGAGAACTTGAACATGAAGCCGGTGCGCGGATGCTTGTACACGATGGCCGACCCCTGAATGTCGGCCGTCAATCCGATCTGCTGCAACAGCCGCCACTCGTCCGGCGAGACGGACAGGACGCTGGGCGTCGGATCGCGAGCACCGGCCGCGTGGCCGCGGGCGTGGACCTCCCCGGCCCGATCGCGATCTTGCCGCCCGTCCAGCTCCCCGTGGGCCTGCTCGCTGCCAGAGTAAAACTCAATCTGCCTCGGCTGCCCGTCGGGACCCACGAGGGGACCCTGCTGGGCAAACTTCCGCATCCTCGATTCTTTCGTGCCCGGCATGCCTTGTGCGCCCTGCCCTGCGGCGACTCCCACGCTCGACGTCCCCGCAGACCCCCCAGGGGCGTACGAGCCCGCGCCCGCGCCCGCTTCAAAGCCAAAGCCACCCGCGTGGTGCGGAATGGTCGCCTGCGGCAGCATATCGTATGTCCGCTCCTGGTGCCCGCGATGCATGCCCCCAAAGTGCGGTCCCGCCGCGTCGACGGCACCGTATGTGTACATGCTGTCCGACGGCGCGCCCTCGGGCGCCATTGCCCTGGCCCGGTGTTGAACAACTGCGTGGGGCGCCTGGATCCCCACGTCGACCCGCTGCACGCCCTCCGTCCCCACGCCCATGTCCTTGGTCGGATAGACCTTGGCGTACTTCTCCAGGAAGGCGTTCCGCTCCTCGAGCTCGGCAATCTTCGCGTCGCGCTCCTTCATCTTCAGCACGTGGCTCGTCATCTCGACCTCGAGTGCGTGCAGCCGCGCCAACAGCTCCTGGTTCTGGTCCTCCAGCTCTTGCACGTACCCCGACCCCACCTCGGTTTCCAGCTTCTGAAACTTATCCTTCCAGTGGTTCACCAGCTCGTCCGACGCCGCTTCCCGCTCCCTCATCCGCCTCCCCTGGGCCGCAATCGCGTCGTCCATCATCGACCCAATGTTGATCTCCTTCAGGTTGGCGTTCTCCTCCTCAAGCTTCTCCGACACCTTGACCAGCGCATGCACCTCGCTCCGCAACTTTTGGATGTACTCCCGCTCGCTGAGCTGGTGTGTGCCGGTGGTATTGGTGGTGATGGTGGTCGTATTGACGCCGGCGTGGCCTTGGACGACCCCGCCGCCCATCCCACCGGCCATCCCACCGTCCATCCCGCCGTCCACCGACACGCGATGCCTCGCCGCCAGCTGATTGGCCCGAGCGTCGAGCTGCGACGACGCCTGCCCCCTCGGCGCAAACGGCGATGGCTCTGACATCGTCGAGTTGTCCCCCGCGTCGAGACGGTCGAGGCGGTCGAGACGGTCGACGTTCCCACCGTACGAAAACTGCTGCATCCAATCCAGCCCCGGAACCGGCCGCGTCTCCCCGGAGCGACGCGTCTCAAGCCTGTACGGCGAGTCGGTATCCGCAGGGGGCAACGGGCTCTCTGCAAATTGGCGCGAAATGGAGGAGAGAGAGAGAGGACGGCATCGTGAGCGGTGCAACAAACGCGACGACGATTGAGATTGAGTGGTACGACGACGAAACCGACAACCGACACAGCGAACAACGACGAAACCAACGACCGCGAATTCGGCAACGAACTGAACGACCGTTGGAACGAATCCTTTCGTCACGTACCGATACGCGTCACCCGCATACCCTGGTCCCTTCCCCTGCTCGCCACGGTCCGCTTGATCTTCTTCGCCTTGGGCTTGGCCGCCCGAGCCCCCGCCCGGGGAGACGGGAGAACCTCGCGGATCCTCGAATTCTCCTTGTTCGTCGAGGGAGACTCCTCGTCGCCGTTCCGCTCCACCGGGGGTGCAGCCGTGACGGTCGTGTTCTTCTTACGCTTCGACTCCGGTGGCGTCTGCTCCACGGGGAGCCCCATTCTGGCCGTCCAAGCAGGCACGAAATTTGCCGTTTTCACGTTATAGTCGATCGTGGCACGTTGCCGCAATTCCCGCACCATGGTGTACTGGCTGTGTATGACAGAGGTCCTGTCGTCGTGTAGTCGGTGTGATGGCCGGCGTTTTCGGCTGAATTCAGTCTGTCGAAAAGTCAAAAAGTTCGAATTTGGGGGCGAACTTCGAACGACCTGCGAGTCGACAATGGCTTCTCCTGTGGCATCTCGTATCGGCAGCTGTCCCCGCCCCTGTCCGCATCCGTATGGTGGGTCGGCGGCGGGGGGCCGGGGACGAGGCGATACACCCACACGGCGAACGTTCCCACCGCTGAACGCACTGGACCCGCGGGGACCTCAGTTCCAGACCCCGCACAAGGGGTCACACTACGCCGGGCAGCAGGGACAGCGGCTCTT
>Ga0181589_10004468_pt1 | contig 11196 bp, 8 predicted proteins | sample 071ome_25_FD_132444 | JGI IMG/M metagenome (GOLD analysis project Ga0181589, IMG submission 132444) | Coastal salt marsh microbial communities from the Groves Creek Marsh, Skidaway Island, Georgia - 071410BT metaG (megahit assembly) | ecosystem: Environmental > Aquatic > Marine > Intertidal zone... | reverse complement strand
CTGTCCCTTCGGCGGTCCCGCGAGCTGTCCCTGTCCCTTCGGCGGTCCCGCGAGCTGTCCCTGTCCCTTCGGCGGTCCCGCGAGCTGTCCCTGTCCCTTCGGCGGTCCCGCGTTTCCTCCCTGTCGCGGTCCGTCGAACCCCTGCGGGGACTCCTGAGCCGGTTTGATTCGTCGCGACGCCGCTCCTTCCTACTCTCTGCTCTCTCATGCCGCCGCTGCCTTCTCTCCTCCTTCCTCCGCTTCCTGTCTGTCCTGGAGTCTTTTTCATCTCTCTGGCGCTTTCTCGGCTGCTCAACGTCGCTGTCGTATTCCGAGCTATCGAGCGTTATGTCGGACAGGGTGGGGCCGGCGTCTGCCCCGCCTGCGTCGAGGGTCTCGTGGTTGGCCCGCTCCTGGTCGCTCTTGAAGGTGTCGCTGAGGAAGTTCCTGCAGTCCTTTGTCAAGTGCCCTGCTGCTCCGCATTTCTTGCATGCACCCCTCGTCGAGACACCGCCTGCCCCTGGTCCCAGTGCGCCAGCCCTCTGCTTTGCCATGGCCATGATGTCATCGATGGTCTTCCCTGTGCCGAACCCTCCTGTCTTCTCAAGAAGTTCCTGGGCTGCCTCGGTTCGGGACATCCCCGTCTTGCCCTGGCGGTTCACCTTGGGGGCATTCACCGCTTTCTCGACCTCCGCATTGCTCCCTGCCCACTCGTGCTGCTGCTGACCAATGATGTCAGTCCACACCGAGTTGGTCTGGAGCGCCGTCGAGGCTCGGATGCGGTTCATGCTTGCCTGGAGGAAGGGGGGAGAGTGGACAGGAGGGACGTCATAGCCGCGTCGGCGTGGAATCGGCGCGAATCACGCCCCCTACCCATGTCATTAAGTCTTTGCAGCGACCTAGAGGGTCAGAACGCGACGCATGGTGGGGTAGAGCCGCAAGCCGAGGGGAAGCGGGGCGTTCTTGCTCCCGATGGGCGAGAGTGCCTCGCCCTTACCCGGAGCATCCCCTTCGCCGTGGGGGCCGTGGTCGGCATGTTTGCCTTCGCACTTCGCGAATGGCCCTGGAAGGACAAAGAAACAACCGGTACTAGCTTGAACTGGCTGTCAGCGACACGGGACTGGAACGTGAAGAAACCACTGAAACACGGGCCGATGATGGCGCCCGCACTGGTCCGAATAGGGTCGCAGCAACTGTATCGACACAGGGATTGCATCGAAGTGAGATGTCGCGCCTCCTCCCGGAGACGATCCCGGTGGCCCCCACCTGCGGGCAGCTGGACCAGCCTGGTCCGTCAGCAAAAAACTGGCGGGGGCCGTCCACACCCGACGGAGGGAGGCGCCCTCCCGACGGCTGCCGTCGTGGGCGCGTCCAATGAGCCGCCGCCTCGGCGACATCATCGGCGTTTTCGGCGCGGCTCCCATCATTCCCAGACCGGTAGGGCGCCCCGTGGGTCGAGGCACGCAGAGTCCTCCACTGCACAGACGGAACGTCCGCTCCACTGTGCCCCATGCATCACTCCACGTTGGCTCGCGAGACGATCTCTTCCTCAGTTTCCCAGCCCGCGCGATGGCCCGGCGCGTTTCCTAGCCTCCAGGTCTTTTCCCCCCAGGGGGGCCCACAGACCGAGCCTGGCTAAGCCTGCCCACCGCCAGCCCCTCTTGGCCGACCGGCAAACGAAGTCTGACAACACAGGGAGCCGCTGGATGACGGCCAGCTGCCGACTTCTCACACAGGTACTGGGGGATATAACGGGAATGAGGGGCGCCTGTGTCATCTAATAACGAGCTTCCATTCGCAAGCCACAATCACTGTGAAGAAATCCACGCCGACATCAACAACCGACCCCTGGTTGCCCTGCGCTTTAGTCGTGTATTTTTCCACCAAAAGGACGTGAAGATGGAATCCAGACTCGCGGGCTCTAATCGAAATGTCCAGGCAACGACGCCGAAGCGTGTGCAGGTGACTTGGACGCTGTTGCGAACACGAGGCGGGGGGAACTCTCCTTGCTAACAACGGGGAATGCCAGGCCTCGTGTCCCGCCTAGGGGACGTCTTCGGCCGCAAGTAGTCACTGCTAGTGCGCAATACCACGTTTTGTGTTATATTGCCATGCCTTTCATTCGCAGGGCGATCGTTTCATCCCCAACCGCGCGGCGCTGGACATAGACAAGGTGCACTCCGTCCTGACGCGGACCTGCGACGACGGCGAAAACAAGTCAGAGGTCATGTCTCCCTCCCGGGCCGAGTATAAGCGGCGACTTGCCGACGCGATGGGGGCGACGTCGGAGGGCGCCCGCATCCTTGCGTTCAAGACCAAGGCCCCGGACGCTCCGGAGGGACACGAGAACTCAATGGCAGGTCTCTACACTGCGAACAGCGGGAAGGCGCCGTCTCGGAAGGCGTTCCGTCAGGTTCCCACCGCTCCGGAGCGCATTCTCGACGCCCCCGAGCTCGTCGACGACTACTACCTGAACTTGCTCGACTGGTCGTCCAGTAATACAGTTGCCATCGCCCTTGGCCCGACGGGTGAGTGCCGATTCCGCACTCCACCCCGCTCCGACAGCTCCTTGGGCGCCTTGTCCGGCATTTGGACGTGCATCCCGCTCCTCTTCACGCAGTGTACCTCTGGAACGCGGGGACAGGAGACATCTCCCAACTGATGGAGACTCGTGGGGAGGACAACTACGTCACGTCCGTGTCCTGGGCACAAGATGGCAAGCACGTTGCCGTCGGCACCCGTCATGCCGAAGTACAGATCTGGGACGCGTACCAGGGGAAGCAGATACGGCAGATGCGAGGTCACTCCGCACGAGTGTCGGCGACTGCCTGGAGCGGGGCCATGCTCGCCACTGGGGGTGCAGACTCAGTGATTAACACGCACGACGTTCGTCAGCGGGAGCACCTCACGGGGCGACTCGTGGCCCATGAGCAGGAGGTCTGCGGGCTCAAGTGGGCTCCTTCTGGGCAACAGCTGGCGTCCGGGGGGAACGACAATCTCCTCTGCATTTGGGACGCCGCTCTGAGCAACCCGCAGGCCCAGTCCCCCCTGCACCGCATTGATGCGCACCAGGCAGCTGTCAAGGCGTTGGCGTGGTGCCCGTTCCAGTCCAACTTGATCGCCTCCGGCGGCGGGTCCGCGGACCGCTGTATCAAGTTCTGGAACACCCACACGGGCGCTTGCGTCAACTCCATCGACACGGGGTCGCAGGTCACTGCCTTGCAGTGGAACCGGCATGAGCGCGAAATCTTGTCCTCGCACGGGTACTCCCAGAACCAGCTCTGCCTGTGGAAGTACCCTTCCCTCGCCAAGATGGCCGAGCTCAACGGGCACACCGCGCGCATCCTCGGGATGTCGCAGTCGCCCGACGGCTCCTGTGTCGTCTCTGCAGGGGCGGACGAGACGCTCCGCTTCTGGAACGTGTTTGGAGAGTCCAAGGTGCTGACCCTTCCCGTCCCTGCAACACTGTAACGCAAAGAGGGGCTTGGCGATCATTCGACACGTTGTCGCCTCGCACTGACTTCAAATCGCCCGCCGCGCCTTGACATTGCAGACGTCCAAGACTGTCAAGCTGCCTGCGACTGGCATGTCCCTTGGCCGCTCCATCCACATCCGCTGATACACGAAGGTAAGGAACGAAGCCCGACATGACTGCCCCGCTCTCTGTGGCTCGCGCGACGTCTCGTCGCCGCGGCGCGCGCGCGCGGACTCCCCTGGACAGGGTGGCGAGACCTTGGGGCCACACCCTGGGGGCAGTAGATGTGGCTCCTCGACCTGGTCTCTGGATCGAGAGCCGTTCTCCACTCGACGAACGAAAACTGGTTAGACGAACCGCGACAAACTGACTTTCATGGAGACAACTCCTAAACCCCCGGACACTTCGTCGTGCCGACACCGGTGTTCTTCAACACCACATCACCGGGAGCCTCGCTCTGGGGCCCATCTGGAGCTCCATGGCCTCGTCTCAGCACATGCCAATCCCGTGCACGGCCCCTCGTACCCCTCAAATGTACGCTGGCATGTTCAGACAAAACCACTAGACGGAGTCATCGGCGACGTGCATACCCGTCTCATCGAACAGCCAGAAGGAACGCATGTGCCCCTTGCCCTTGACGTCAACCAGCGTGTCTCGCTCCTGAAAGCGGAATTGTGGGTCGTTGGCCAAGATGTCGCGGAAGTCTTGTGTGACTTGGACCCGAGAGGCGGTCCCGGTCGATTCCATCCGCGAGGCCACGTTCACGGTGTCGCCGATGAGCGTCCACTTCGGCTTCCGGATCCCCAGCACCCCTGCAACTACGGGCCCAATGTGCACCCCGCAGCGGATCTTGAGCTCTGGGGGGCATGCGTCGATCAGTTGCAGTGCCACGTCCGCCGCCCGAGAGGCAGCCTGCTCGGCGCTCACTCCAGGCTCAGACCCAGCAACGCCGATCCAGCTGTCGGCGATGATGTCGAGCGGGTGAACGCCCCCCGCAACCGCGCAGTCGTCAAAGGCGATGTACATCTTCTGTAGCATGCGGAGGACCATGTCCGGCTCCATGCTGTCGGCGATCTTGGTGTAGCCGACGACGTCCGTGACGATGATGGCCACGTGCTGCAGGGTGTCCGCGACGACTCGCTGTCGCTTGAGGTAGGGGATGATGTGCTTCGGCATCATGGCCTGCAGCAAGTCCATTTGCGCCGCATTTCCCAAGAGGACTGCCACCACGAGGCCCGTGACAATGACCGCGAGCACGATGCCCCCGCCCCTGAGCCACGTGGTGTGGCGGAGGATGCCTTCCATGTCATCCTCAGTCCAGAGCTCCAAGGTCCACTCCTGGTCGGGCAACACGATGACTGCAGATACGACTCTGTGCGGGATCGCGGAACCGGGCTCGTCGAACCCTTCCTCTGACAGCGAGATCACCATCGGCGCGTCGTGGCCCTTGCTTCTTGTCAGTCTATGGGAAAACCTGCCCGGATTGGCCAAGCCCTGGCCTACCCAGTCCGTAAGGTCGACGTCGGCGAGGAACTCGTCCCACAAGTACAAGGACGTTGCGAAGCCCCAGAAGCACGTACCATCGGGCCTCTTTGGCCACCAAAAAGCGGGAGGAGGGTTTGCCTTGCGGAAGTCCAGCATTCCAGGGGGCTCCCTGCCGTTGAGGGTGGTGCACATGTCTATGCCGTCGACCTGCTTAGTCAACCCTTGTGCCTCGTACCACGTGTACGGGATGAATATCGGGGCCTGGACGTTGATGTGGAGGGTGGAAGGGTCGGCCTTGAGGGGGATGGGTCCCTGTAGCGAAGTAAACCCCTCGTCGACCATGCCGCGCACGATGTCGACCCACGAGGCCTTGTTGTAGAGATCCACCCCGACAGCCCCCGCGTTGGACGGCGTGACCACAGCACCAATGACCGTGTCGGGTGCAAGCTGGAGGTCTAGGATGGTGGCCTTGGAATTGCCTCCTGCTTCGCGGTCCTCCTCGAGGACTTGGAGGAGGAAACCTGCGGCGCAGCGCTGGCACATGGCCGTCACCGTCCTGTCCGAGGGGAGGGGGGACTGAGGGGCTCTCTACGGGCACTTTCTCACCCGCCACGGAGACGAAGGACGGCTGCAGCGCGAAGAAGTCTGGATTCGACCAGACGTACGTCTTCAGGGCCTGGACCGGCGCCTTTCCGGCGAGCACCGCGTTAATCACCGACTGCCGGACATCGTTCAGGTGGTTCTCCAAGGTCTGTTGCTGGGAGTCCAGCAGCGACGTCTCGACACTCCGCAGGAGCATGAGCAGGAGGCCTCCCACCGCAAAACCTGCAAGAAGCGACGTGATTATGATCCAAGGCCTCTTCATGGACATATTCCACGAGGTTGAGGCTAAGACGCGCACCCGCTGGCCGAAGGTGAGTTTCCGGGCGTCCACATCTGTGTTCAGTCGAACCCCGGTCTGTGACACCATCCGCATCTGCCTGGAAGCCCCCGACCTCGAATTCGACCGGGCGCCTCGGTTCATGGGATTCGGATCAGACGGCCTGCCCGCCACGGTACCCTGCGAGAGCGGAACGGAGCGGCATCCCGAGAGTGGCAACCCGGGAAGCGATTCTCAGGCCCGAGAGCAAGTATCCATCCCGAACTTCCAGTTGAACTTGACAAAAAAAACTGTATCGCTCCCCGTCCAGCTCGTTGAGTGAGGGGAAAGGGGGCACGGGGTCTCCCAAACCACATGAACAAAGAAGATTCAATCAACGGCGTGACTCTCACCTCGTTCGGTGCCTCGCCGATCGCAAAGGTCGCAACTTTCCCGCGCTGCTTATCCGTGCCGCTGTGGACAGTCGATCCATCGGGCAAAGACACCCCCGGGAATGGGGTGACCTTTCCGTCTCGCTCCCCGTCCATGACGCATCCGGAGGGTGAAAAAGCGATAAACGGGGGGAAACAATGGGATGATTGCTTCCTTCCGATTTTCTGAGCCCTCTTTGAGGATCTGCACTCGGCGGAAGGTAGCTGGGCCTTCTGCCCAACGTTCGTCTCGTGCGGCCCACCGGGGGCACGGGGATCTAGTCTACGCTCGCGGAGACGAGTAGAAACAGGATCGGAGTGCGGTGTACGATCTGCCACGCCAAGCCATGAAAGGGCGGCTAGGGGCAGGATCGCTACCGCTTCTGGGCGGTCTAACCCAAAAACCGTTTTCAGGCGATTCTAACCCCAGGACACCGGGGCCAATATCTGCTAATTAAGAGACCGTGTGCCGACGAAAATGGGCTCATTCGGACGCTATGAAAAATATATTCCTGTCATATGACGCATGAGGCGGGATATGTCCCCTCCATGCGGAAATAGTTGCTCCGAGTGGGTCCCCCCCCCCCAACTACAGGATTCTCCGAAACCAGAACTTCTGGCTTGCAGGTTGCCGGTCCAGCCTCAGGCTGCCTGGGCTTGGCTTGCCCGTGGAGCATGCGTTCCTCGCGCGGGGACAAGTGGCTGGAAGATGGAGATCCGATCGATTGACACAGCCTTGGTCCGTGCGCATCGCCAGGGCGCTGGAACTGCCCTTACTCCTCCATCGTTTGCCCTGGGGGGGGACGGGCCGAGGGGCTCAGTGGCCGACAAAGTATCCCCTGCGATTTCTTTAAGATTTTTCTCGGCTGATGGCGGCGGCAACGATCACCCATGGCTACCAGCGCCACCGTGAAACCGCGAGACCACCTCGAACCCCCCTAGGGGTACGTCGCTTCTGACCCAGGCACTCGGGCTCAGCACATCGGCGATCGGTACTCGATTGGGCCCGGTAGAATCCTTCCGGAGCGACACCCTGTCGCGTTCCGCACCCGTCCCCCGTGTCCCGTGTCCCCGCGGCACTGCTCAGCCAGTAGCTCAATCGCTTCATGTGACGCGGCTCTCCCGTTCCCCTCGCAGACCTCGCTGGGGGGTCTTCCACTGCTCGGGTACGGAACGCAGCACTCCAGGACGAAGTCTCATGACAACGCCCCCTCCCTGAGCGGTGTTGCGTCAAGCCGTCGCCTCGCGCCTCTCCTGGCTACGTTCTCTGCCCTCCTGTACGGGGTGGTTGCAGCGACCATGGTGAGGCCTTGCCCCTCCTATCCCATGCCCACCGCTCAGTTGCCGCCTCTCGCCCGCCCCTCCCCGGCACCGGCAGCTGAATGGCGCTGGGATCATGCGTCGTTTCTCGTCGACTGCGCAGAACTTCGTTAACAAAGCGACGATTCACCTCTTCCCTCTCGCCTCGACGCTGCTCGTCGTCCAGATGCTGGCGACAGTCGCCATTCTGGCCCCCCTACGGCTCATGGGCGTGGTTCCCGCGGGAAAATGGGACTGGAGACGGGCCCGCCAGCTCCTGCCTATGACGCTGCTCTACACGGCGAACACGGGTTTCGCGCTCTTTGCCCTGCGGTCCCTGAACGTCCCGATGTACAACGCGCTCAAGCGGCTCAGCCCCATCCTCGTGCTGGTGATCAAGGCCACCCTCATGAAAAAGGCACCGTCGACGGGCATCCTGCTCTCGGTGTGCACTATTGTCCTTGGCTGCGTGGTGGCGGGGCTCGGGGACCTTACGTTTGACCTAACCGGCTACATGTGCGCCCTCGCATCGTGTGTCCTCCAGGGCAGCTACCTCATCCTTGTCGAGATGTCAGGTGATGCGCCCCGCCGCCGGTTGGTTCCTTCCCCCGACCAGCCGCCAGGTGTGCAATACAGTGCCAGACCATGCCGCCTCGCCGGCCTCTTGCTCCGCAGGTGCCGAGAAGGGGATATCGACGGCGGAACTTCTCGGTTACAACGCCGTGCTGTCGCTGCCCTTCCTCGCGGGGATGGTCTTTCTGTCGGGAGAGATCTGGAGGGTGGGGGAGGTGTGGGCTGCGGCGGTGGAGACGAATCCGCTCTTTCCTGCGCTCCTCGTCGCGTGCAGCGTCCTGGGGGCCCTCCTAAACTACTCGCTGTTCTTGTGTACGGTTTACAACTCGGCGTTGACCACAACTATCGTTGGGGTGCTGAAGGGCGTCGCGGTGACAGTGGCGGGGTTCTTCTTCATGGGGGGGGTCCCCTTCCATATTCTCAACGTCTTGGGCATCTCCATGAACACGGGGGGGGGGGTGTGGTACACCTGGGTCAAGTACAAAGAGAAGTCCCGCAGGCAGAGCACAGGGCCAGGGGTATCGCTGGGCAAACCGCTGCTGCCCGTCTCAGCCAGCATGGACCCCATTCATGTGGCGTCGCGCAGCAGGACCGGCTCCTTCGGGTCATCGTCGGAGCTAGCGGGGATGCTACAGCCGCCAGCGTCGCGTGGCTAGTGCGGTGCTAACGAAGGGCGAAGGGGGATGGCACTGGCAATCGACGGAGTGCGTGTCCGGACTGGCCTGTGACGAGTCCGTCTGTAGTCCTATTCCTTGGCCCGGCCCTCTCTGGTTCAACCAATCGGGGGCTCTGGGAGCCGATGACTGGGTAGGCCGCAGGAAGGCGAGGGGATATGAGGGATGATGGAGCGGTCCGAGGTCGGGGGCTCAGCAAGGTCCACAAGTCTCCCAGGGCGGGGCCCGGGGGCTGGGCACATGAGCCCAGCTAGATGATAGCCAGAAGCGGCAGGCTGCTCAGTCAGCCATGCACGCCACACATGCTCCCCTCCCGGTGAGGTGACCTAAAACCCATGTGCAAGATATCCGTGTCGGCGGCGGCTGCTTACGAGTCATTCGATTGGTCTTGTAGGGGGCGTAGAGCCTTTTCCGCCCTCCTGTTTCCCAAAGCGCGCATCCCTGTCGGCATCGCGACCCACATGGACCCCTCGGACTTTACCGGGGGTGTTCGTTTGGCAGCCGCCCCTGCCTCCCGTCATAGGCATAAATCGCCCGCGAGGGGCGGGATAGGCGATCGGTAAGCCATGAAAGATCGTGTGCTCTGTTATCTGCGTCGGATATGAGCTCTTTGACCCGACAAGCGGCCCCACCCTCGTCCAACCCTTGTCAACGAGACAAGAGCCCGCGCCAGGTGTCGCACGCGCATAAGAGTGCAATGCCGTGCCTGACACATGCTATCATGCGTCTCAACAGGTGCCGCTAGGTGAGATTTCGCGTAATCTGCCGCAGACTCCGGCGCGATGCGTACGCTGTTGACCAAGTCGGGTCCGGAATCTCGTCCCTCCGGCGCTCGGCAGCGACCTCGCCCGTCGGCTCAAGCCCTGCGTCCGGGATGTCAACGCCGGTACCGAGCGCTAGGTCCCGCTGGCTGGGAGTTCCGGAGAGCCGCGGGCGGGGCCCTCCCGGGGCAGAGGCGAGTGGGGGTGGGGTGCTGGGCATTGGGGAGCTGGCGCCTGCGGGGGGGCGCGCCCCGCTGTCGCGGCGACACATGGGCGAGGGGCGCTCGCCCCAGGGCAAGGGCACCGCGGGCAGGGCGGAGACGGAGATGGAAGCCATCGGCAGGAGCGAGAACGTGGAGCTGCTCTTCATCAGCGCGGGCGTGCTTGTGCTTGTGCTCTTTGCCGGGGGTGTGACCCTCCTACTCCGTAGCGGATGGATCGTCTCCCCCGTCGCCGCCCACCACCGAGAGTTCTACGCCAAGCTTGCCGAGCTGTCGGCCTCCGCGGCGCTGAACGGGACTCGCCCAGACGAGCTATGACGAGAGGCGAGACGTTGACACCCCCTTGAAGGCACTCGACAGGGCTGACCCGGACCTCACCCGGTCCCTGCACGATCAAAGCGCCTCGAAGACGTCGGTCAGGGCCCTTGCCAGGGTCTCCCCTTCCTCCGGCATCATGTGCGCCTGCATGGACTGGAGCAGCTCGACAACGATGTGCACGGGCACCTCGGCCATGGCCCGCTCGCATGCCTCAGTCGAGCCCGACTCCTTGGCCGCCTTGTAGACCTCGGCGATCGTGCAGAGGTGGTCCCGGATGACGTGGTAGATCTTCTTGAACATGCCAGGCCACCGCGGGTCCTGGTCGGCGCCCGCCTCCTCCGCCTTGGACATGATGGTCACCAGGACGGCCCCTAGCCACGGCCGCAGGACGAGGGTCTTGTCCCCTGGGTCCCCGTCGGGGCGCAGGGGCAGGAGGAGGTCCACCACCGTGATCTGCTCCTCGTCCTTCGGGACCAGGTCTCCCGCGCAAAGCGCCTCGAGGGCGTCGCAGAGGTCCGCTGCCGACGGAAGCACCTGCAGTGCCCTCGACAGCTGCTCAGCGACCTTGACCGTGCCAGGAACGAGGTCCCCCTCCTGGGCCACCACCCTCGCCTCGTCCATGTCGAACAGCTCGACGGGGAGAGACCGGTGCCGGAAGATGCGCCGCGCACATCGCAGGACTGCCCAGAGGATCCTGTGGCTCGCCGCGAACTGCCCCGGGGGCACCGGGTACGGCGGGACGATGGCCCCGAGGGCCTTGGCGATCACGTGGCGCCCCTTGCGGAGGAGGCAGATGCGCCGGAGCATGTCGTCCGACTTCTTCGTCCCGCTGGCCAGCTCCTCGGCGTCCCCCTTCTCGGCGCCGTGGGTGCTGGTGTGGATCTGCAGCGCCTCGGCGAGCCCGTTCATGAGTGCCTCCCGGTGCTCCAGCACCCACTTGGGCGGGGCCGCGTCCATGGCCAGGACCTTGCGGTCGAGGTCGTCCACGTCGAGGAGGAGGTGCATGCAGTCCTCCATCATCACGTGAGCGGCAAGGACAGGGTCCTCGTTGATCTTGGCCCGGCGCCGCACCCTCACCGCCGTCGCGGGGTTGCCCCCCCCATCGGTTCCCCCCTCCTCTG
>Ga0181589_10004466_pt1 | contig 11197 bp, 8 predicted proteins | sample 071ome_25_FD_132444 | JGI IMG/M metagenome (GOLD analysis project Ga0181589, IMG submission 132444) | Coastal salt marsh microbial communities from the Groves Creek Marsh, Skidaway Island, Georgia - 071410BT metaG (megahit assembly) | ecosystem: Environmental > Aquatic > Marine > Intertidal zone... | reverse complement strand
GCCGAACTTCAGCCTGCTCCCGCGGCTGATCAGCCACTGCCCGGCAGTAAGGACGCGTAGTACTCGCAGCACGCGGAATGCGGGGACCGCAACCGCCAGGACGTCGATTGGATGATGGACCAAATACGCGAAGTGCTTGGGAGCCAGGATCGTTCGGATGGTCAGATCGACGATGAAGACAACCCAGATGACGTTCATCGCGGTGTTCAACTGACCGCGTTCGGTGCTCGTGAGGTCCAAGTCGAGCACGTAGAACGAGTAGATGACCAGATAGACCAAAGCCAGGACGACCATGGTCCAGGCCGTACGGTTCTCGTAAGCGGTGAGTCGCTTCGTGGCCCGAAGTTGCTTGGGGCTCTGCGGATCGGGTCGGTGGTCGGTCAGCGCCCGCCACACGCTGTCGGGAAAGGAAGTATCGGGTTCCTCGGACTCCTCGGAGGCGTCCGGGTTCACCTCAGACGGGTGCTGAGCCGATGGTGTCGTCGCCACGGCGTCACCCTATGAGTCGTGCTGGCTGCTCACCAACCTCGCTCGCGCCATTCATCAAGATTCGGGCGCTCGTCGCCCAGGATGGTGTCGTCTCCATGGCCGGGGTAAATCCAGGTTTCGTCGTCGCACCGACCGAAGATCTTTTCCACCACGCCCGCGTAGAGCGAATCGAAGTCCTCGGGTGACCAGGTGCGTCCGACTCCGCCGGGGAACAGGCAGTCCCCGGTGAAGAGATGGTTGTGTCCGGCCGGATCGTCGTAGGTCAGGACCAATGAACCGGGGGTGTGCCCAACGAGGTGGATCGTCCCGAGGGCAACGTCGCCTACGACGATGACATCACCCTCCTCGACTCGATTGGTGATAGCTACGCCGATGGCATCGGCATCAGCCCGGTGGGCATATATCGGTGCACCGGTGGCTTCGGCGACCTCGGCCAACGCACCCCAGTGGTCCTGATGGCGATGGGTGGTGACGATGGCGCTCAATCCGTCCGGCCCTACGAGGTCGAGGAGTCGATCCGGCTCGGCTGCCGCATCGATGAGGAGTTGCGCGCCTGTGCGGGTGCAGCGCAGCAGGTATGCGTTGTTGTCCATGGGACCGACCGCGAGTTTGCTGATGACCAGATTCGGCAGTTCGCGAACGTCGGCGGGACCGCCTACGCTGACGTGTCCGGAGTACATGTCCGGCACCATAGCGAGGCAGCGGTGATTACCACCAGGTGCCGGGAGAGGGGCACGAGTGATCGGCGAGAACCTGGTGGTCCGGGGTGCGCGCGAGCACAATCTGAAGGACGTCTCGCTGGACATGCCCCGCGACTCGCTGATCGTCTTCACCGGACTGTCCGGTTCTGGCAAGTCCTCGTTGGCCTTCGACACCATCTTCGCCGAAGGCCAACGGCGTTATGTGGAATCGCTGTCCGCCTACGCCCGGCAATTCCTCGGCCAGATGGACAAGCCGGACGTTGATTTCATCGAGGGTTTGTCACCTGCAGTGTCGATCGATCAGAAGTCAACGTCGCGTAATCCGCGATCGACTGTGGGCACCATCACCGAGGTCTACGACTACCTCCGTCTGCTGTACGCGCGCATCGGCAAGCCGCACTGCCCCGAGTGCGGAGACCCGATCAGCCGGCAAACCCCGCAGCAGATCGTCGACCAGGTCCTCGAACTGCCGGAGAAGACGCGTTTCCAGGTTCTTGCGCCCCTGGTGCGAGAACGAAAAGGCGAGTACGTCGAGCTGTTTCGGCAGTTGCAGACCCAGGGCTTCTCGCGGGCGCGCGTGGACGGTGTGGTCTACGGGCTGGACGAAGTGCCCAAGCTCAAGAAGCAGGAGAAGCACAGTGTTGAGGTAGTGGTCGATCGGCTGACCGTCAATCCCTCATCTCGTCGTCGATTGACCGACAGCGTCGAGACCGCCCTGGGTCTGGGTCACGGCTACGTGGTGCTGGATTTCGTCGATCTGGACGAGACCGATCCACAGCGGGAGCGCATCTACTCCGAACACCTTGCCTGCCCGAGAGACGGTCTGTCCTTCGAGGAACTCGAGCCGCGTTCGTTTTCCTTCAACTCGCCTTTCGGTGCGTGTCCTGAGTGCTCCGGCCTGGGCACGACGCGGGAAGTGGACGTCGAACTCGTGGTTCCCGATCCGGACCTCTCTCTGTCCGAGGGCGCCATCGCTCCGTGGTCACGCGGGACCGTCTCCGGGTACTTTGCCCGTCTGCTGGAGGCGATCGCCGACGAACTCGAAGTTGACGTCGATGCTCCCTGGAAAAGCATTCCGGCCAAGGCCAAGAAGATCATCATGGGTGGCTACCCCGAGCAGATCCACGTGCAGTACCGGAATCGGTACGGGCGTCGTCGTTCGTACTACACCGAGTACGAGGGCGTCATTCCTTACGTGAAGCGTCGCCATGCCGAGGCCGAAACGGATGCGTCTCGGGAGCGGTTCGAGGGGTACATGCGCGAGGTTCCCTGCGCGGCCTGCAACGGCAGCAGACTCAAGCCGCTGACGCTTGCGGTCACCATCGAGGGACGCTCTATCGCAGACATCGCCGCGCTGCCCATCGGCGACGCCGCGAAAGTCCTTCGTGGAATGACTCTCTCCGACCGAGATGCGGCAATCGCTTCTCGCGTTCTGAAGGAGGTCAACGAGCGCCTCCAGTTCCTGGTGGACGTGGGACTGCACTACCTGTCGATGGATCGTGCCGCCGGCACTCTCGCCGGTGGCGAAGCGCAACGCATCCGGCTCGCGACCCAGATCGGATCCGGACTGGTGGGCGTTCTCTACGTGCTCGACGAGCCGAGCATCGGTTTGCATCAGCGCGACAACCACCGGTTGATCGAAACCCTCGTTCGGCTCCGTGATCTTGGCAACACACTGATTGTGGTCGAGCACGATGAGGACACGATCCGAACAGCCGACTGGGTAGTGGATATTGGTCCGGGCGCGGGGGAGCACGGTGGACAGATCGTTGTCAACGGGACAGTCAAGGACTTACTGAAGAGCAAGGAATCGCTGACGGGCCAGTACCTGTCGGGTAAGCGCCGCATTGAGGTGCCGGCGGAGCGGCGACCACAAGAACGCGGATGGATCACCGTGTCGGGTGCCCGCGAACACAATCTGAAGAACGTCACCGCCAAGTTCCCCTACGGGAACCTGGTGTGCGTCACGGGTGTCAGTGGTTCGGGCAAGTCAACGCTGGTGAACGACATCCTGTACGCCGTGCTGGCGCGCGACCTGAACGGGGCTCGCATTGTGCCCGGAAAGCACAAGAACGTGACGGGTACCGAAGAGATCGACAAGGTCGTGCACGTCGATCAAAGTCCCATCGGACGCACACCCCGAAGTAATCCGGCGACCTACACCGGTGTTTTCGACCACATCCGCAAACTGTTTGCGGCAACACCCGAGGCCAAGGTGCGGGGATACCAGCCCGGACGCTTCTCCTTCAACGTGAAGGGCGGTCGCTGCGAGGCGTGCAGTGGTGACGGAACGATCAAGATCGAGATGAACTTCCTTCCCGACGTGTACGTTCCCTGCGAGGTTTGTCACGGGGCCCGGTACAACCGAGAGACCCTCGAGGTGCACTTCAAGGGCAAGACGATCGCCGAGGTTCTGGATATGCCGATCGAGGAGGCTCTGGGCTTCTTCGAAGCGGTTCCGGCCATTTCGCGGCACCTGTCGACCCTCGTGGATGTGGGTCTCGGTTACGTCCGCATGGGGCAGTCGGCACCCACCCTCTCCGGCGGTGAAGCGCAGCGTGTGAAGCTCGCCAGCGAACTACAGAAGCGGTCGACGGGACGCACCGTTTATGTCCTCGACGAGCCCACTACCGGGCTGCACTTCGAGGACATTCGCAAGCTCCTGGGTGTCCTGCAGTCGCTGGTGGACAAGGGCAACACGGTGATCGTGATCGAACACAACCTCGACGTCATCAAGTCCGCTGATTGGCTGATCGACCTCGGCCCGGAGGGCGGCTCCGGTGGTGGAACCGTCGTCGCCGAAGGCACTCCGGAGCAGGTTGCGGCCACCAAGGGGAGCCACACCGGCGAATTTCTCGGCCCCCTGATTTGACCGCTTCCCTTCACACTTCGCCAAACGCGCTGACGCCCGCCGGGTGACGTACTCTGTCGTCATGGTTCGAGCATTGCGACGCAGGGAAGTGATCGCCGGTGGGGGACTAGTCGCGGTTGGCGGCATCCTCGTTGCTTGTGGCGGGGGTGACTCGTCTTCCAGTAGCTCCACGGCTGAACCGACTCCCGATGTGACTCCAGAGGCGGAGTCGACCGAAGCCGAGGTTGCCGAAGACATCGCTGAAGTCGAGGACACTGAAAACCTTGGCGAGGTGCTTGCCTCGGTTGACGAGGTTCCGGTGGAAGGTGGCGTGGTGATCTCCGTTCCACCCGTGGTTGTCGTTCAGCCGACAGCGGGGGATATCAAGGGCTTCAGCGCTGTGTGTCCGCACCAGGGTTGCTTAATGTCGTCGGTCGAGGCGAACGAAATCCTGTGTCCCTGTCACGGCTCGCTGTTCTCCGCAGAGGATGGCTCGGTCATCGCTGGCCCGGCCAACGAGGGTCTACCCGCAGTTCCGGTAAGTGTGCAGGGAGACTCGGTCGTCCTCGACTGACCGAGGTTCGATGGCCGACCCAACCGAGTACCGGCCTGCCCCCGGAACCATCCCGACCGCGCCCGGGGTCTACAGATTCCGCGATGATCACGGTCGTGTGGTCTATGTGGGTAAGGCCCGGTCGCTTCGCTCACGCTTGAATTCGTATTTCGCGGATTTCGCTGCTCTCCATCCGCGTACCCAGTCGATGTTGACCGCCGCATCTTCGGTGGACTGGGTGGTCGTCGCAAACGAGGTCGAGGCCCTCGCTTTGGAGTTCACCTGGATCAAGGAGCACGATCCGCGGTTCAACGTCAAGTACCGGGACGATAAGTCCTACCCGTACCTCGCGGTGACCGTCGGTGAAGAGTTCCCACGCGCTGCCGTTGTTCGCGAGCCGCGTCGCAAAGGCACCCGGTACTTCGGTCCGTATGCGCACGCGTGGGCGATTCGCGAGACCCTCGATGAACTTGCCAAAGTCTTTGGAGTTCGAACATGCCGTGATGGGGTCTTCAAGCGAGCGGGGCAACTGGGTCGCCCTTGTTTACTCGGGTACATCGATAAGTGCGCCGCTCCTTGTGTGGGGCGTGTGGACGAAGCGCAGTACCGAGAGCGTGTCGATGACATGTGTCGATTCCTCGCTGGGAATACGCAGTCGTTCATCAAGTCGATGGAAGCGTCGATGAAGAGTGCGGCGGACCGACAGGATTACGAGGAGGCGGCGCGCTGGCGGGACCGCCTGGGTGCCCTGACACGGGCGATGGAGCGAAATGCAGTGGTCCTGGGTGATGGGACCGATGCCGACGTCGTGGCCCTACATGACGACGCACTGGAACTCGGTGTCCAGGTATTCCACGTGCGTTCGGGCCGGCTGATCGGTGAGCGGAGCTTCATCGTGGAGAAGGCAGAGGATCTGCCGATCGGTGGGTACGTAGAGCGAGTGCTTCAGAGGCTGTACGCCGGGCGCGAGGGTGTCGAGATCGACAGCGCCCGACCGCCGCGCGAGATCCTCGTCTCAGAGCCGCCGGCCGATGGCGACGCAATGGAGTCATGGTTGCAGGAACGCCGAGGCGGCCCGGTGGACATCCGCGTCCCGAAACGGGGCGACAAACGTGTTCTGATGGACACCGCGAAGACGAATGCCGGTGAGGCGCTCATGCGACATCGGATGAAGAGGTCGAGCGATCTCACCGCGCGCAGCGAGGCGCTTGCCGAGATTCAGGACTACCTGGAATTGACCGATGCGCCGTTACGTATCGAGTGCATCGACGTCTCAACGCTGCAGGGCACCGACACCGTGGCGTCACTCGTCGTGTTCGAGGATGGACTCCCGCGCAAGAAGGACTATCGGACATTCATCATCCGCACCGAGGGTGCAGACGATCTGGCATCGGTGCGCGAAGTCGTGGAGCGGCGCTTTGCCCGTGTTGATGCGAATGGGGAAGCCGACGATGGCGCCCCCGACGAGGGGCGACCGTCGCCTTTCGCATACCCGCCGGGTCTGTTGGTCATCGACGGAGGAGCGCCACAGGTGGCCGCGGCCCAGCAAGCACTCACCGAATCGGGCATGGGTGATGTGCCCGTGATTGGGCTGGCCAAACGGCTCGAGGAAGTCTGGACGCCGGAGTCTGCCGATCCAGTGATCCTGCCCCGAACAAGTGAGGCGCTCTACCTGCTGCAGCGTGTTCGAGACGAAGCCCACCGAACGGCTATCGCGTTCCATCGCAAGCGTCGATCCAATCGGCAACGGCGTAGTGCGCTCGACGGCATCGCGGGCCTCGGTGAGGTCAAAGCGAAGGCCCTGCTGAAACGGTTCGGCTCGGTCAAAGCAATTCGCGAGGCAAGCCTCGATGACTTGCAGAAAGTGCCCGGAATCGGCCCGACCTTGGCTGCAACGGTGCACAACGCGCTAGCGTCGTCGTCGTGAGTGGAAGCCGATGAGCGAAGAAGACTTCGATGTCCTGCTGGTAACCGGCATGTCTGGTGCTGGTCGCTCGACCGCAGCCCGTGCTCTGGAGGACGCCGGCTGGTTCGTCATAGACAACATCCCGCCGATGCTCCTCGATTCGGTCATCGATGTGGCGGTGGATAACCCAGATGTTCACCGCGTTGCCGTCGTGGTGGATGCCCGTGGTGGTTCGTTCTTCCCGCAATTGGCCGAGGCCATGGCATCGTTGCGTGATCGAGGCGTCCGGCTTCAGGTGCTGTTCTTGGAAGCATCCGAGGAATCGCTCGTGCGCAGGTTCGAATCGTCGCGGCGTCCGCACCCGCTCCAGGAGGGAAACCGCATCCTCGACGGACTACGTCGCGAACGACTCGTGCTGGGAGATGTTCGCTCCGAGGCGGATCTGGTCATCGATACAACCGATCTGAACGTGCATGAATTGCGCCGCGCGATCGATTCAGCATTTGCTGAGCCAGATGAGCGTCTGCGCATCACCGTGATGTCTTTCGGCTTCAAGCACGGGATTCCGGTCGATGCGGACATGGTGGTCGACGCGAGGTTCCTCCCCAACCCGTACTGGGACGAAAATCTGCGAGATCTCACTGGACAGGACCCACGGGTGGCCGAGGCCGTGTTCGCGGGTGAGGGCGCCGCGGAGTTCCTCGATCATGTCGCCGCTCTTGTGCGAACAACCCGCGATGGCTACCTCAGGGAAGGCAAGAGGTTCGTGACCGTGGCGGTCGGGTGCACGGGTGGAAAGCACCGAAGCGTGGCCTTGTCCGAGGCCCTCGCAGGAATGCTCGATTCCCCGCATGTGGTGGTCGGTGTCGAGCACCGGGACCTGGGTAAGGAATAGCGAGTGGCTCACGGGCAGCAACCCGAGTCGCCCTCCACCTCAGTCGTCGCCCTGGGCGGCGGGCACGGACTGGCGGCCAGTCTGCGCGGGCTTCGCGAGGTCACCGATCAGATCACTGCCGTCGTAGGCGTTGCTGACGATGGCGGATCGAGCGGCCGGCTGCGGCGGGACTTCGGGATCCTTCCCCCGGGCGATCTGCGGATGGCGCTCGCGGCTCTGTGCGCCGACGACGAGCGGGAACGGCGCTGGGCAGACATCCTGCAGTTCCGCTTCGCCGGCGATGGTGAACTGGCCGGACACGCCGTGGGCAACGTGCTTATGGCAGCCCTGTGGGAGCGCACAGGTGATCCGGTTGCCGGCTTGGAGGAACTCGGGACGTTGGTGGGGGCCGTTGGCAGGGTGCTGCCCTGTAGCACCGATCCGCTGCAGATCGTCGCGGATGTTCGGGGCCACGACCCCAGCGCGCCCGACCAGGTGACGCAGGTTCGCGGCCAGGTCGAAGTCGCTACTACACCCGGCAGGGTGGAACGGGTTCGTCTCGACCCCGTTGGAGCCAGGGCATGCCCCCAAGCACTCCAAGCAATTGACGAGGCCGACGCCCTTGTTCTGGGTCCGGGCTCATGGTTTACGTCGTTGATGCCGCACCTGGTCTTGCCGGAACTCGCCGACCACGTGGTGCGAGCTCCCGGCCGGCGGATCCTCGTCCTCAACCTGGACCCGCAGGAGGGGGAGACGGGCGGATTCTCGCCGGCCGAGCACATCGAGGCCATCACCCAGCAGGCGCCGGAGATGCGATTTGACGTCGTGATTGCCGATCCTGCTCACGTCGGTTCGGATCGATCGAGGCGTGATCTCGCTGCCGCCTGCGCCGGATGGAAAGCCGAAGTCGGGTTCTTCGATGTCGCGGGAGTGGGCGACCAGCACGACCCCGTGAAACTCGCGAAGGCCTTCGGTACGGTTCTCGCCTGATGACGGGAGGAAAGTCCACCATGGCGATGACCGCCGCAGTCAAGGATGAACTCAGCCGGGTCGAGGTAACGAAGACCTGCTGCCGCAAGGCTGAGGTGTCGTCGCTGCTGCGCTTCGGCGGGGCACTCCACATTGTGAGCGGTGCGATCGTGGTGGAAGTGGAGGTCGACGCCGGTGCGATTGCCCGCCGACTCCGCAAGGACATCTTCGATGTCTATGGCCACGACAGCGAGATCTCCATGGTCCAGGCCAGTGGAATCCGCAAGGGCACTCGGTACGTCCTTCGCGTAACCCAAGGTGGCGAGGCGCTTGCCAAGCAGACCGGCATCGTTGACGGCAGCGGCCGTCCGGTTCGGGGGCTCCCTCCTGCCATCGTTGCCGGCGGCCTGTGCGACTGCGAGGCAGCCTGGCGAGGCGCCTTCCTGGTGCACGGCTCGCTGACCGAGCCCGGACGGTCGAGTTCTCTCGAAGTAACAGCTCCCGGCCCCGAGGCTGCCCTTGCACTCGTTGGTGCGGCCCGTCGGCTCGGGATCTCCGCGAAGTCCCGCGAGGTCCGAGGCGTCGATCGGGTTGTCATCCGAGATGGGGATGCGATCAGTGCCCTGCTCACCCGGATGGGTGCCCACGAATCCGTGCTCGCCTGGGAAGAGCGTCGGATGCGGCGCGAGGTCCGCGCAACGGCTAACCGCCTCGCCAATTTCGACGACGCCAACCTGCGTCGGTCTGCCAGGGCGGCCGTGGCGGCCAGCGCCCGGGTGGGACGAGCTCTGGAGATCCTCGGTGATGACGTTCCCGATCACCTGGTGGTGGCCGGACGCCTTCGGATGGATAACCAACAGGCGAGCTTGGAAGAACTCGGGGCTCTCGCGGACCCGCCGATGACGAAGGACGCCATCGCCGGGCGGATCAGGCGTCTTCTCGCCCTCGCGGACAAGCGGGCGTCGGAACTAGGCATCCCGGACACCGAGGCCGCACTGGCCGACGCGGACCTCGCGGACGACTAGCGCGCCGTTCACTGTCCGAATCCGCCGATGTCATACGAACGTAACCTGCGTCACTAAGATGTAAGCGTTGTCGTACCCCGACGACGAACCCGCAAGTAAGCAACCCGCAGTCAACACAAGGAGACCCCTGTGGCAATCAAGGTCGGCATCAACGGATTCGGACGCATCGGACGGAACTTCTTCCGTGCCCTCCTCACGAGCGGCGCCGACGTCCAGGTGGTGGGCATCAATGACCTCACCGACACCACGACCCTTGCGCACCTGTTGAAGTACGACTCGATTCTTGGACGCATCGGCGTGCCGGTCGAGGCCACCGAAGGGGCCATAATCGTGGACGGAACCGAGATTCCGATCTTCGCCGAGCGCGATCCGGCTTCGCTGCCATGGGCGAAGGTCGGCGCGGACGTTGTGGTCGAGTCCACCGGCATCTTCACCAACGCTGAGGACGCTGGAAAGCACATCACCGCGGGAGCGAAGAAGGTCATCATTTCGGCGCCGGCCAAGGGTGAGGACATCACCATCGTCATGGGCGTTAACGACGGTGACTACAACCCGGAGACCGACAACATCATTTCCAACGCTTCCTGCACCACCAACTGCCTTGCCCCAATGGCCAAGGCGATCGATGATGCCTTCGGCATCGAGCGCGGTCTGATGACCACCATCCACGCGTACACCAACGATCAGCGAATTCTCGACTTCCCGCACAGTGACCTGCGGCGCGCCCGCGCGGCCGCGGTGAACATGATTCCGACCAGCACCGGCGCGGCGAAAGCCATCGCCCTGGTCCTGCCCCATCTCAAGGGAAAGTTAGACGGCTACGCCATGCGGGTGCCCGTTCCTACCGGTTCGGCCACCGACCTGACCGTGGAGTTGAAGACCCCCGCCACGAAGGAAGAGATCAACGAGGTTGTCAAGAAGGCTGCGGAAGGCCCGATGAAGGGCTACCTGCAGTACACGGAGGATCCGATCGTCTCGAGCGACATCGTCACTGATCCGTCGTCGTGCATCTTCGATGCTGGAATGACCAACGCGAACGGCAACATGGTCAAGGTGCTCGGCTGGTACGACAACGAGTGGGGCTACAGCAACCGCCTCGTCGACCTCGTCGGGCTCGTCGGCTCGAAGTTGTGAGCATGAGGAGCCTGGAGGACCTTCAGGTCGCGGGCTCCGTCGTCATTGTCCGGGTGGACTTCAACGTCCCCCTCGCTGACGACGGCTCCGGCGGCCGAACAATCACCGACACAGGACGCATCACGGCGGCGCTCCCCACTATCGAGTACCTACGCGACCAAGGCGCGAAGGTACTGCTTCTTGCGCATCTCGGGCGGCCGACGGGGGTAGCCGATGCTGCGTCGAGCCTGGCGCCGGTGGCAACCGCGCTCGGTGGTTTCCTCGGGACGGATGTTCCGTTGGCCATCGATATCGAGCAGGCCGCCGAGATGTTGGGAAATGCTGCCAATGGAGACGTCGTTCTCTTCGAGAACGTGCGGTTCGACCCCCGGGAGACCAGCAAGGACCCTGCCGAGCGAGCGGCGCTGGCTTCGGAGTTGGCCGAACTCGGTGACTTCTTCGTATCGGACGGTTTCGGTGTTGTGCACCGCGAGCAGGCTTCGGTGACGGACCTCGCGCGGCTGCTCCCGCACGCGGCAGGCCGCCTCGTGCAGCGCGAATCGGAGGTGTTCACCCAACTGCTCGGAGAGCCGGCCAGGCCATACGTCGTCATCCTCGGTGGATCCAAGGTCAGCGACAAACTCGCGGTTATCGGCAATTTGATTCCCCGCGTTGATCGGTTGTTGATCGGTGGGGGAATGGCCTTCACATTCCTG
>Ga0181589_10004456_pt1 | contig 11211 bp, 10 predicted proteins | sample 071ome_25_FD_132444 | JGI IMG/M metagenome (GOLD analysis project Ga0181589, IMG submission 132444) | Coastal salt marsh microbial communities from the Groves Creek Marsh, Skidaway Island, Georgia - 071410BT metaG (megahit assembly) | ecosystem: Environmental > Aquatic > Marine > Intertidal... | reverse complement strand
GCCCATGCGAATGCAAAAAAAAGAAGTTGACGTATGTTGCCCATATTCAGCCTGCGAAGATACAAATAGCCGGCGGAGCTCAGTTCCTGCGATCCAATCCCCAGAGCAGTTTATTGCGCAGGGTGGAAGCGAAATCAGTATACGCGGTGCGCACTAGTTTGAAGCGGAAATCAGCCCTCCGCAAAGTGAGCTCTGTTTCGCAGTCCAAGGTGAATACCCGCGAGTCCAATGACGCCAGGAAATTGCCCTCCCGGGCCTCCACCTTGATGGTGATGGTGTCGGCATTAGGTATAACGAGCGGACGCACGGTCAAATTGTGTGGAGCGATCGGCGTGAGGATGAAATTGTTGCTTCCTGGGAGCAGAATGGGCCCCCCACAGCTCAAATTGTAGCCCGTAGACCCCGTAGGAGTGGAGATCAGTAATCCGTCTGCCCAGTAGGTGTTGAGAAATTCTCCATTGAGGGAGACATGGATGGAAATCATGCTAGTGGTGCCTTTTCGGCTGACTGCGATTTCGTTCAAGGCAAAATTGGGCTGAATGATGTCGTCCGAAGCGGTATGGGCCTCTAGGGCATTTCGCTCATCGAGCGTATAGTCGCCAGCCAAAATCGCCTTCAAGGCCATCGGCGCTTCGTCGCGGGTGATGTTGGCAAGGAATCCAAGTCGTCCAGTATTCAAGCCAATGATGGGGATGTCCGAGCGCTCAACAAGGGTCGTGGCATCGAGGATGGTTCCATCCCCGCCGATCACCAGTAAAAAGTCCGGGGCACATGCCTGCAGTTCTTGGGCATTTTTAAACTCCGGGAAGGCCCATCCGACGGACCATTGTTCATTGATTCGGTGCTGAAAACCGCGGTACATAACCAGGTCACAGCCCTCTTGAATCAACGAATCAATCGTGCGCTCAACAAAAGTTTGGACCTCGTCCGGAATGCGTTTGCCAAAGATTGCTACCCGTGCCATGCTTAAAGGTCCAAATAATGAAGTAAGTGATCAAGGTTGTCTTCGACTTCCTCGGCGCGGTGCCCCTTTGGGTAGTACCCGAGAATCGTGCAGCCAAATCGCTCCAAGGTGGCCAAAGCCGCCGTGGGATCCGGTTGATCAAGCCGGGCAAAAGAGCGAAAAACGCTACGCTCGGCTACGAAATCAGTGGAAAATGCCACAACCCGAACGCCTTCGGCTTCGATGCCGCGAATCCATTCGCCCCCAAAAGGGGTGTGCATCGAGTGTTCAAACCAAATGGTGGATCCAGGGAGCTGGAATGCCCATTGCTGACCAATCCGGTCGGCAAGATCCTGGCTTTTATAGCTTCCTTGCCAGAGGTTCCTGTCGCAGACGGCCACGATGTCCACTTGCCAAGCACTGGCCACGGCCAGGGCATCAACGGGGTGTTGGGCCGCTTGCAAGGGGGGTACGGAAAGAACATGCCCATCAGGACCCATGAGTCCCGTGTAGACGCCTTCATCCACGACGGGCCAAAAGCGCGTTCGGCTTTCGCTCGTTCGCGCCAGGTACTCCGCTTCAGAACAGGTTTCCGAAAGCGGGGCCGGGTGGGTTAAAAGAAGGTCATTCCAATCCAACATAGGACGAAGTTAGCCCGGATGCCCGAACTTTGGGCCAAATTCTCTGATATGGCATCGCAACCCGCCCGTTTGAGCGTCAACATTAATAAAATAGCCACCCTGCGCAATGCACGGGGAGGGAATGTACCCAATGTGCTCGACGCGGCCATTCGGATTCAAGAATTCGGTGCCCAAGGCATCACGATTCATCCGCGTCCCGATGAACGCCACATTCGCTACGCCGATGCCCGCGCCTTGCGCGAGGTAGTGCATACCGAGTACAATATTGAAGGCTATCCAGACCGTCGTTTTATCGATTTGGTCCTAGAATGCCGACCAGATCAGGTCACCTTGGTCCCGGATGGGCCGGACGTACTCACGAGTAATGCGGGCTGGGATACGGTTCGCAATGGGGACCTTCTTCGCCCGATTTTGGCGGAATTTCGCCAAGCCGGGATTCGAACCTCTGTCTTTATGGAATGCCAAGAGGACCGCATTCGCGCGGCGGCAGACCTTGGGGCAGACCGCATCGAGTTGTTTACAGAGCGCTATGCGGTTGGGCACGCCTCCGACCCCTTGGCGGCCGTCACGCCATATGTGCATGCCGCCCAATGGGCCAAATCTGTTGGGTTGGGCGTGAATGCAGGCCATGATTTGAGTTCAGAGAATCTCCAGTTTTTTGCCCAGCATATGCCCGACCTCGATGAGGTGAGCATCGGCCACGCGTTGATTTCGGAGGCGCTGTATCTGGGATTCGAGAACACCGTACAACGCTACCGTCATTTATTGGAACGCTGATGGCCGTTCTTCCTCTCGCGAGTAAAATCATGGGCAATGGGGGGGAACCCTTGGTTGTGCTGCATGGCTTATTTGGCATGGGGGACAACTGGGCCTCGCATGCCCGAACCTGGGGCGAACAGGGCATGGATGTCCACCTGGTGGACCAACGCAACCACGGACGGTCCCCGCATGCCGGCTCCCATACCTATGCTGACATGGTGGAGGATGTGCGTGCCTATGCCTTAGAGCATTTTGGAGAGCGGCCTGTGCGGTGGCTTGGACATAGCATGGGAGGAAAAACGGCGATGGCTTTGGCTTGCCACTATCCGGAATTGGTGGAACGCTTGGTCGTTGTAGACATTGGCCCGAAGGCCTACCCTCCGCACCATCAATCTGTCGTGGATGCCATGCATCAGTTGGATTTTACCACGTTAAAAAGCCGAACCGAGGCGGACCGCGCTCTGGAATCGGCCATGCCCGATTGGGGGATGCGTCAGTTTTTGTTGAAAAATTTGGAATGGAAACCCGAGGGGAATTTGGGGTGGAAATTCAATCTGCCCGTCCTCGAAGGTCAAATGGGCCGGATAGGCCAACCCTTGGCCGCCGAAGACCGCTTCATTGGCTCGACCTTGTTCGTTCGGGGCGAACGCAGTGGATACATTTTGGATGAAGATTGGAGTGGCATCATGGATCATTTCCCCCTGGCTCGGTTGGAATCCGTCCCAGGAGCGGGCCATTGGGTGCATGCGGAGCAACCGCAGCCTTTTCAAGACGCGGTATTGCCGTTTTTGTTAGAGGGCTAGAGAGCTCGCGCTTCGCGCTGAGGCTAGGTGGCGAGAAAGCTAGAGAGCTCGCGCTTCGCGCTGAAGCCAATTCGCTTAAACGTTTCATCTCTTTTACCCTTGAATCGTGGTGCGGACCTTCGCTGCGCGCCGGAACTTTTCGGAGTTTTGCCCAGCCCTCTAGCCCTCAACCCCCAAAATGAAACAGGAGCTCCACGCGAATGGGCGTGCCTGAAAACTGAAAACGTTGGCTTTCTAGGCTTGGTTTGGAAAACATGCTCCGCGCCCCGTTGGAAAAGGCATAAGGCTCCAAAGGCTGCCCAAAAAGCCCTTTGTCCAATTCGTTATTTCCATTGAGGTCGAGGTAGTAGGAGGCGGTGTAGGTGCCTACTTTTTTTGGGCCAATGACCACGCGTTGCTTTGTGTCGCTCGCCGGAAAGGGGAATTGCTGGATCAGGGCTCCCTTCGCATCGTGAAGGGAGACCATCCATTGGGCACCTTTTGGGAGTTTCTCCACCTCCGGGGCCGAGAGGTCAAAGACCATTTGGCTGGATTGTCCAAACAGGCTGGCGGACCAGAGGAGAAGAACGCATGGGAGGAACGAACGCATGGGAGGAAAACGCAGGGGAGCGTGAAAAGTTCCTAGACAGTGGGCATAAAAAAACCGGAGACAGCGCTCCGGTTGGATAGGTAAAGTCTAAACGTTTAGCGCATCAAGACCACGCTGCCTTTTTCTTCAAGGCGAGTGGTTTCTTGGCCGCTAGGTACGGTGTAGAGCGCCAAAAGGTGCCAGAGGTAGACCCCTTCCTTGAGTTGACGGCCATTGTATGAGCCATCCCAGGATTCGGTCGGATTGATGCTTTCAAAAACGAGGCGACCGTAGCGGTCAAATACGCGCAGACGGTACTCCAAAGGCTCACATGCTTCCGTAACCAACACACGGAACTCGTCGTTGGTATTGTCGCGGTTGGGCGTGAAGGCATTGGGGGCGAATACACCGCATTCATTGTTGGGGTTGGGATTCGTTTGTGCCTGTCCGGCAAAACCCAACAACATGAAAGCCAATGCAAATAGTGTACGTCGCATGATTCAAATGTAGAAGAAAAATTCACCCGCCACAAGTTCCTTGACGAAGCTTTAGAGCCCGCTGAACGAACGCACTCTTTGGCTGAACGAACGATTTGTATCGGGCTCCTCTTCCCACTCAAACTGGTATTTTTTCTCGGGTACCAGTGGGCGCTCAACAGGCTTCTGAAAGAGGTTGCGAAGGTCTTCTCCTTGCTTTTTCCAATCGTCTTGGACGGACGACTTGATGTCTTGGGTCAGCGCTTTCCGGTCGAGGGAAAACTTGAGATGATCGGCGGGGCCAAAAATGTGAATTGGGATCCACACCGGTCCACGGGTGGATTCTTCGGCGATAATGGCATCGAGGTCTTTGGATCGGGGGGTCTTTTTGCCGCCCACGAGATCGCGCAATTGCATTTGGAGCGTAAAATCCATGACGTTGTCAAAGCGGTGCTGACCCGCCACTTTGAGAAGCAGTGCATTGTTTTCGAGGGTCATTTCTGGAATGAAAACGATTTCGTTGGCGATGCGAAGCTGATTTTGGACCGTGCCGAAGCGGACATCTTTCAAATCCTCGACTTCAGCAAAGCGAGACAGTTCCAGCAGGGGATCAAACTGGGTGATTCGGCCTTTGTTGACTTGAAAATCCACCGTGGCCAAGAGGGCGTCGGATTGTGCATTCAGGTCGGCGTCAAAGGGCACCGATATGCGGAATTGCGCATCCAAGATTCCAGATAGGTTTTTGTCGGTCAATTGGGTTTGGCCAAAATTGTCCATGGATTGCATGAGGGCCTTCAAGTCGACCTTTTGGATGCGGCCATCTAAGAGCAATTGCGCACGGTCCTGAGGCAAGGGCAACCACTCGACTCGGCCGGCGAGGCTACCCCCTGAATGGCGCAGAAATACGTTGTCTGATTCGACATGCAGCCCTTTGCCGGAGAAGCGCCCCGAAACGTCGGTGGCGGAAAATGTGCCGAAACGCATGCGGTCCACGGCCAATTCGAGGTCGTACGTGTCGGCAAATTCCTCCCCATCGTCGGGGGCTCCCGTGAAGTTGCCGTTCCAAATTTCCCATTCAGTAATGTCCTCCAAGCGCCAATCACGGCCGGTAATACGCAGCTGGTAGTGGTAGAGGTCATCATTGAGGAAGTTGTGCACAGTGCCCTGAAGACGTGCCTGAGTGCTCCCTGTTTGAACGGTTGCTTCCGCGATGTAGAGATCTTGTCCGCGCAGCTCAAGTCGGGCCGAAGGAAGCTTGGTGGGTTGTGGCACCCCTTGGATGACCAGATGCCCCTTTTGCACCTCGAGGGAACCGGACCATTGCCCTAGCCAGAGCCCCTGGGTAGCGAGCGCATCAAGTGAAGCAAAGGTTTGTTTCCAACCAATACTACCTTGCACACTGCCATGGCTGCCTTCCAAGGTGGGATATTCAAGCCAGTGCATGATGTCCAAAATGTTGTCTTGGCCCTGAATGTTGAGACGGGCTTGCGCTCGAGGGTGCACCAAATTGTCCATCCGAAAGCTCCCACTGAGCGTCGAATTCCGAGATCGGAAGGCAAAGCTGGAAATGTCCAAAGTGGCTGTTTCTAGTCGGGCTTGTGGCCCGTTGTCAAAGACGACGTGTGCGCTGACCTCTTCGCCGACAATCCAGCCCTTGCTGGCGTTCAGGCTGCCTTGCTTCCAATCGCCTTCGGCTTTAATGCGGGATCCAGCGGGGGTGGTGCTGGCCACCACCGTCAAGTCCAGTGTTCCATCTGCTACCACGGTGCTGGGATCGGGAACCAAAGCCTTAGGGAGTAGGGCCATCACATCCCCCATGTCCAAATCTTGCGCGCGCGCCGTCCATTGGCCCATGCCTTGTTGAATGCTTCCCTCCAAGTCGAGTTCCCAGTCGTTGATTGTCACATGGCCTTGGTCGACCAAAATTTGGTCCACCTCGCTGTTTTGATAAAATTCAGTCGATCCCCCAATGCGAACAGATTGGTCGTTCCAACGAGGGATGAGAAGTTCCCATGTGGCTTGGGCATCAAATTGTTCGGCATCGAGGACCCCGGAGAGTTTTATCCGCTCTGCAATGAAGGGGAATTCCCAAGGGCTATCTCCATACCCGGATAAGTGGATGCGCGCATTGAGCAGCGTACAGCCTTGGAGATCGACGTAGCTCGTCGATTGGGTGCTATCTGCTTGGAGGATGTCAAAATTGGTTCGGCCATCTGCTTCCCAGCGAAGTTTAAGGGCCCCATCCGAGACGGTGACACGCCGCAGAACGGTTTCGCCCCGCAGGACACTAAACAGCCCGAATTGCGCATAGACTTCTTCAAAGTAAAGCAGCGTATCGCCTGTGCCTGGCCGCAATGGGTCTTCAATGAAGACATCGTCAAGCCGCAAGGAAATATCTGGGAATTGCCCCAAAATATCGAGCGCCAATCCCGTTGCTTGAACCGGAACAGTCAACGGTTCATTGACCACCCCGAGAAGTCGAATTCTCAGATTGTCCGAATCCGATTGCAAGTATGCTACAACGCTTCCGAGCCCAAGGATGACCAGGCCAAGAAGTACGGCGAGGGCAAGTAGGATTTTGCGGATCACAGCATTTGCAAGAATGAAATCTCTTTCGAGTTTAAGAGGCGGTAGTGGCCGCGCTCCAGGCTCTTTTTCGTGAGGCCCGCAAAGGAAGTGCGGTCTAATTTGACGACTTCGTAGCCCATGTGTTCAAAAATTCGACGCACAATTCGGTTGCGGCCCACATGAAGTTCAACGCCCAAATTGTAAAAATCGTCTGGCGTGATAAATTCTACTTTGTCCACCATGATAGGGCCATCCTCCAGGACCAATCCTTCTTTGAGGGCAACCATGTCCCCAGGGCTCAGGGGTTTATCCAGCGTGACGTGGTAGATTTTCTTGGCACCGTGGCTGGGGTGCGTCAATTTCTTGGCCATCGCGCCGTCGTTCGTCAACAAGAGGACGCCCGTCGTGCCTCGGTCCAAACGACCAACTGGGTAAATGCGCTCCTTGCACGCATTGGCCACCAAATCCATCACGGTTTTGCGCGCCTTCTCGTCGTCCACGGTCGTAATAAATCCTTTGGGCTTGTTCAGCAAGACATAGACTTTGCGTTCGGACTTCAACCGCTCGCCCGCGTAGCGCACATCATCCCCAGGGCCAACTTTGAAGCCCATTTCGGGGATGATCTTGCCATTAACAGTGACCATACCGTCCGCAATCAATGCATCGGCATCACGGCGCGAACAAATGCCGGCGTGCGCCAGGAATCTGTTCAAACGCATGTCGTCCGTGGATGGAGCAAACTCTTCCGCGGTCTTGTAACGGGGTTTGCCGCGCTGTTGCTGCTTCTTTTCCCAGTATTCGCGGTCTCCTCGAACTCCGCGCTTGGGTCCGGCGCCGAAGGATTTCGGGGTCTTATCTCCCCAAGCAGGCTTATCGCCAAATGAGCGTGCGGGACGATCTCCTTGCGGGCGGTCGCCATAGGGGCGGTCTTCGCGGGGACCAAAGTTTTTCTGAGGACGATCTCCTTGCGGGCGGTCGCCGTAGGGTTTCTTGGCGCGGTCACCCCAAGCTGGTTTATCGCCATATGAGCGTGCAGGACGATCTCCCTGCGGGCGGTCGCCGTAGGGGCGGTCTTCGCGGGGACCGCGTGATGACTGCCCTTCCGAGGAGGGTAGGCTAAATTTTCGCCGGCCGTCAGGGCTGCGTTCCTCACTAAAGGAGGCTCGGGAAGGTCGACCGGCGTCGCCCTCACGGCGAGACGGTTTATTGGTCGGACGCGAAGGTTTTCCCCCACGCGAAGGGCGCTGTTCTCTCACAGGTTCTAATATTTCTGCAAAGGTAGGCAATTCCCGTGCCGCAAAACTTCACTCCCAAGGCGTATAAAACTCTGCAAATACTTGAATTTGTGGGGATTCCAACCTTCCTGTGATCAGGCAGAGCTGAACCTCGACCTCCTCATCCTTCAAGGGCAAGGGTCGCAATGCACATGCGGCTCGGTAAATCCGTCGAGCTTGACGCAAAGTAAGTGGCAGAATTTCAGGGGCTTGGGATCGGAATTTTACCTCGACAGCCACCAGATGTCTTTCCCGTGGGTGCCAAAGTAGGAGGTCCACCTCGGCGCGAAAATGTCGTCCATTTTGAAGACATAGGATATACCCCAATTGCTGATAGTACATCAGCGCTTTTGCTTCCGCGAGGTAGCCCGCCCAGCGGCGTTTAGAGGGGAGAAAGATGTCCACCAGCCGAATCTACTACCAAGCGGTAGCGGTAGCCGGTAATAAACGCTTCGTTGGCACTTTCGTGCCCAAAGGGCATGCCCATGGCCACCGGAACGGCCCCAGGGAGGGCCTCCGAGACGATTTCGAGCGGCTCTTTGCCAAAGGGCAAGGCATTGTCCTTCATGTCCGAGAAGCTGCCCACCACCACGCCAGCAAGGCCCTGCAAAACTCCCGCGCGCCTTAGGCCCCAGAACATGCGGTCCAGATGGTACCGGTATTCGTCCAAATCCTCCAAGGCCAGAATGCAGCCGTGCAAGTTGGGGAAGCTAGGTGATCCCAGCATGGAGTAGAGGACGGAGAGGTTTCCGCCCACCAAGGGACCTTCCGCTTGGCCCGAGCGCTGGAGTTGGTGTGCGGGGGCGCGCAGAACATGGGGCCTTCCGCGAAGGAGATCGGCCAAACTATCGACGCTTTTTGGGGTGCTGGTCGGGAGCTGAATGGGCATCCAGCTGTGTACGGCACAAAGTCCTTGTTGGTAGGCGTGGCCTAAGAGCATGGTGAAGTCGCTGAAGCCGATCAGCCATTTGGGCTGGGCCTTCAAGCTGGACCAGTCGATGGCGTCGACCATACGGACCGCCCCGTACCCGCCCCGAATGCTCCAGATGGCCTTGACCTCGGGGTGCGCAATGGCCCAGTTGACGTCGGCCGCTCGAGTGGCGTCGTCGCCGCCAAACTGATGGGAGCGGGCACCCAAATTCGGCGCGCGGAAAGGCGTGAACCCTTGGGAGCGAATCCATGATTCGGCTTGTTCCATGACAGCAGACTCACCAAAGCGCGAAACGGACACCAAAGCGATGCCATCGCCGGGGGCTAAGAAGGGGGGAGAAAGGGATTCTGGCATAGAACGAAACCAAGGTACAGCCCTTTGTACTTTTGTCGTACATGAAGTCTTACAAACGTTCCACGATCACCGCTGCGCTGCCTTACGCCAATGGCCCCATTCATATTGGCCATTTGGCCGGATGCTATCTTCCTGCCGACATCTATGTGCGCTTCTTGCGAATGCGCGGCGAGGAGGTGGCCTTTGTTTGCGGCTCCGATGAGCATGGCATGGCCATTACCATGAAGGCCCGCAAAGAGGGCGTCACCCCCCGCGAAATTGTGGACCGCTACCACGAGATGATGCGCGACGCGTTGGCGGGCTTTGGCGTTCAATTTGACATTTACTCGCGGACCTCGTCGCCCAAGCATGCGGAGGTGGCGAGCAATTTCTTCCAAACTCTCTATGAAAAAGGGGTGTTTGAAGCCCGTGAAACGGATCAATACTATGATCCAGAGGCGGAGCAGTTTTTGGCAGACCGCTACATCACCGGCACCTGCCCCAAGTGCCAAGCGGCCGGGGCCTATGGCGACCAATGCGAGAAGTGCGGGTCGACCTTGAATCCCACGGATTTGATTCACCCGACGTCGACGCTTTCGGGCGCGGCACCGGAGATGCGCAAGACGACTAATTGGTTCTTGCCTTTGGACAAGTTGGCGCCTGAATTACGCACCTACATCGAGTCCCACCCCGAATGGAAGTCCAACGTTTATGGTCAGTGCAAATCCTGGTTGGATGCTGGCGATGGCTTGCAGCCCCGGAGCATGACCCGCGACCTCGACTGGGGCGTTCCCGTTCCCGTGGAAGGGGCAAACGGCAAGGTCCTTTATGTGTGGTTTGACGCTCCCATTGGGTACATCACGGCCACCCAAGAGCTCTTTGGAGCCGATTGGGAAACCTGGTGGAAGGATGAGGAGACGCGATTGGTGCACTTTATTGGCAAGGACAACATCGTCTTTCACTGCCTGATTTTCCCAGCTATTTTGATGCAGCACGGCGGGTATATTCTACCCCAGGACGTGCCTGCGAATGAGTTTTTGAACTTGGAAGGCGAGAAGCTTTCTACCTCCCGAAATTGGGCCGTTTGGCTGCATGAATACCTGGCCGAATTTCCCGGCAAGCAAGATTCGCTCCGCTACGCCTTATGTGCCACCATGCCCGAAACGAAGGACAACGACTTTACGTGGGCCGACTTCCAGCAGCGCAACAACTCGGAGCTAGTCGCCATTTTGGGCAACCTCGTGAACCGCGTTATGGTCTTGAATCACAAGTACTGTGAGGGCAAGGTGCCGGTTTCTGGTTCTGCGCCGGAAGATTTGGAAGCGCTTGGCGCCATCGCCATTCAAACGGCTAAAGTTTCATCTGCTCTGGAGGCCTATCGCTTCCGTGAAGCATTGACGGAGGCAATGAATTTGGCCCGTGTAGGGAATAAATACCTCGCCGATGCGGAGCCTTGGAAAGTGGTTAAAACGGATCCCGCGCGTGCGGCAGAAATCCTCGGAACGGCCACACAAATTATGGCTGCTTTAGGGGTTGTTTTTGAACCCTTCCTACCTTTTAGTGCCGCGAAAATTCGCGCGATGCTGGGGATGGAGTTGGCAGATTGGTCGCTTTTGGCTGGGACGAGCCTGGTGCCGGCCGGTCAGACCCTGTCAGAGCCCGCCCTCTTGTTCGAAAAGATTGAAGACGAAGCCATGGACGCCCAGCGCGCCAAGCTTGTCAAACCTGTTGAAATCCCTGTTCAGCCTGTGGAAACCTCTGCTATTCCCCCCATTGCGGCCAATATCGACTACGATCAATTTGCTGGGTTAGACCTTCGAGTTGCCACCATCTTAGAGGCTACCAAGGTGCCCAAAGCGGACCGCTTGCTCCAATTGACTCTGGACACAGGCGTCGATCGACGCACCGTCTTGTC
>Ga0181589_10004453_pt1 | contig 11213 bp, 10 predicted proteins | sample 071ome_25_FD_132444 | JGI IMG/M metagenome (GOLD analysis project Ga0181589, IMG submission 132444) | Coastal salt marsh microbial communities from the Groves Creek Marsh, Skidaway Island, Georgia - 071410BT metaG (megahit assembly) | ecosystem: Environmental > Aquatic > Marine > Intertidal... | reverse complement strand
TGAATTGCGTGAACAATCGCATCAACAGATGCAGCCCCTTGGATCAATTCTGGGATCAATGCTTTATTCGCCAAGAAGTTTGGCAAGGTCACGAATTCTGTTTCGAGCTTCCCTTTAACCATCCGGTAGGTCCATGGATTCATTTGATAAGCAGCAACCGTTGGACGCCCGGTCAACACCGATTCAAGTGCGGCCGTGCCTGATGCCAGTAGTACAGCCGTCGATGCAGCCATCACTTGCCGCGACTCACCGTGCACCACACGAATCGACCGAGAACCAATCATCGATCGAATCAATGCATACAGATCGTGCGTCGCTGCTGGAATCACACCCACCAAATCAGGAATCTCAGCAACCAAACGATCAAATGCAGCCAAAAATAGTGGCAGGAGTCGTTTGACTTCAGACTCACGGCTTCCTGGCAAAATACCAAGTACAGGCTCGCTTAAGGGAAGATCGAGAGCAGTCCGATATCCAGTTGGATCTGGATCGAAAGTGATTTGAGCTGCCAAAGGATGCCCTATGAACTCACAGCGAAGGCCAGTATCGGCATAGAGAGCAGGCTCAAAAGGAAACAGGCACAACAATAGATCAAGCTGTTTGGCGATCTTTGGGATTCGGTTTCTACGCCAGGCCCACACTGATGGACTCACGACATGAATCGCAGGAATACCAAGTGATTTTGCGTGTGCGCAGAGCGGTAAATTGAAATCAGGCGCATCACAAGTGATCAGCGCTTGCGGGTGTGATGCGGCCAAATAGTGCTTCATCTGGCGACGAATCGATAACAATTCAGGCAAACGAGGCAATACTTCCATCACCCCCATGACAGACAATCGATCCATCGGAAACAGCGGGTAAGTTCCAGCCCCAACCATCTGAGGGCCCGCGATACCGCTATAGACCACAGGCACTGACTCAGAAACGCGAGAAAGAATGGGAGCAAGAATCTGGTCGCCGGAGACCTCTCCGGCCGCCACACAGATCTGCATCAGCGAACGATGCCTCGCTGTGATGATTTGAGACTGTCTAAGAACGTATCCACTTCGGGGCAACCGGTATTGTTTTGATCCAGTTCAGCAATGGCTTGGTCAAGAGTCAGTCCTCGACGGTAGACCGTCTTATAGGCTTCTCTCAAACGGTTGATGACATCGCTATCAACACCACGTCGACGCATCCCTTCAACGTTCATACCATGGGCTTCTGCTCGATTTCCGGAACAGGTGACAAAAGCCGGAATGTCTTGCAACACAACAGTTCCAGCTGCCGTCATTGCATACTGACCGATACGACAGAATTGGTGAACCAGGGTCCCACCACCGAGAATCGCGCCATCACCGACATGAACGTGTCCAGCAACTGCGGTATTGTTTGCCATGATGATGTTGTCACCGATCACACAGTCATGTGCCACGTGGACGTAACACATCAACAGATTGTTCGAACCGATTTTAGTGATTCCGCGATCTTGAGACGTTCCACGATGTAGCGTGACACCTTCTCGGATGACGTTGTCATCACCAATGACCAATTCGGTCCTCTCACCTTTGTATTTTTTATCTTGGCAATCTTCACCCACAGATGCGAATTGAAATATTCGATTGCGCGCACCAATAGTTGTTGGACCTTTTAAAATCGCATGCGGGCCAATGACGGTTCCTGCACCGATTGTGACCTCAGGTCCAATAATGGCAAACGGGCCGACCTCAACGTCTTCAGCAAGTTCTGCTTTTGGGTCAACCAGTGCCTGTGGATGAATCGTCGTCAAACTGTCCTATCCGCACACATGATGGTGGCTGTACACACCGTTTCGCCGTCGACACTCGCTCGACAGCCAAACTTCCAAACGCCTGCACGGACACGCAATACTTCGGCTTCCAATACGAGCTGATCACCTGGCACAACTTGGCGCTTAAACCGCACGTCATCTGCACCAACAAATAAATAAATCGAACCTTCCGATGGCTTTTTATCCATCGTCTTAAATCCGAGAACACCGGCTGCTTGCGCCAAAGCCTCAATGATCAAGACTCCAGGCATAACCGGATGATCAGGAAAGTGACCATTAAAGAAGTCCTCGTTACATGTGACGTTCTTAATCGCTTTCACACGTTTTTCAACTTCAAGTTCAACCACTCGATCCACTAATAGAAATGGATAACGGTGCGGCAGGTATTCACGGATTTCCTTGATATCCAGAAGCATTATGAGTCCTTACTCTTCATATCCAGTTGCTTTTCAAGCACCTGTATCCGACGCGCCATTGCGTCTAATTGCCGGAAACGGACCGCATTTTTACGCCAGTCCTCAGCTTTCATTACGCCCCCAGCGCCTCCTAAATAAGCTCCAGGGACAGTAATCGATTGCGTCACCAGTGCGTTTGCACCGATGTGCACTTTATCACAGACAGACAGATGTCCTGTAAAACCCGTCATGCCACCAACAGTGACATCACGGCCAATGACAGTACCACCTGCAAGTGCAACGTAACCCGCCATCGCTGTTCGTGCACCGATTCGGCAGCCGTGCGCAATATGCACTTGATTATCAAGTTTGACGCCGTGCTCGATCACCGTATCGTCGAGTGCACCTCGATCAATCGTGCACCCTGCCCCGATTTCGACATCATCGCCGATGACAACCCCGCCGAGCTGACGAATTTTAACCCATCCATCAACTGACTTCGCAAAACCAAATCCGTCATACCCGATGACTGTGGCCGCTCCAATTAAGCAATCAAGACCGATCTGTGTTTTTGGATAGACAGTGACATTGGGGCCGATAATGGATCCCGCACCGATGGCCACGTCCGCACCAATTACAGCGCCAGGACCAATCGATACGCTATCAGCAATGACTGCACTTGAATCAACCACAGCACTCGGATGAACCCCATGTGCAAACGGGATCCCTTTCTCGTCGAATAACACAGAGAGTTCAGCGTAGGTCCGATACGGATCATCAGAGACCAAACCCTGTTTGAGCTCACCGACCAAAGCTTTAGACACAACAACAGCACCCGCACGAGTGGTTTCAAGCTCAACACGGCGCGAATCGTTGGATAGAAAACTCATACAGGACTCAGTCGCCCGAGATAATGAGGCCAATGCTGTGACCTCAAATGATCCATCGCCCACTAACTCAGTCGCTGTTAAACGAGCGAGCTCAGCGAGTGTATAAGCCATTAGAACGTTGAACCAATCGAGAACTGGAAGCCTTCTGTTTCGTCTGTGGACTCGCTATTGAGCGCCGATGCATAGGTGAACGAGAGAGGTCCAATTGGCGTCATCCAAGCCAATGCAAGACCCGCTGAATACCGAAGATCACCCAACTCCACGTTATCCGCGTAGACCTGGCCTGCATCGGTAAAGAGCGACAAGCGTGCTTGATCGGTTTCTTTAACGCCCGGCATTGGGAATTGCAGTGCTGCTGTACCTGTAATCAGCACGTTACCACCGATTTGCTCACCATTCGTATCTACCGGACCCAAACTGTTATAGGTGTAACCACGGACCGAACGAATACCACCAGCAAAGAAGTTTTTGAGAAACGGTAGTCCAGATGAGCCACCAAATCCTTCACCATAGCCAAGGCGGGTCTTAAACTTCAGACTGACATCTTCCTTATCAAGTACCGGAATGTAGGTCTCACCCAAATAACTTGTGGTGTAGTACTCCAAATCAGACCCAGGAATCGACAAATCAAAGCTGACACGGTGCCGAGTTCCTGCAGTCGGCAAGAATGCTTTGTTCAGAGTATCGTAGCTGTATGCAGCACCCACTTTATACTCGACAAAGTCTGCATCCCTTGCTGTACGAGCAAAACCTTCAGATACCAAAAAGTCACCAATGTAACTTGGCACTGTCGCGGCCGTTTTTAAGTTCACATTTTGGATCGCGAAGTTTGTACTGACTCGTGACTCATCACTGATTGGATAGCCAAAGGTCAAACCCAGTCCTGTATCATCAGTTGTATAATCAGCCGTTCCCTCTTCATCAAAGTCCGTTTGCTTGAGGTAGAGATCGATACCACGGCTTACGCCGTCAATGGTGTAGTAAGGATCTGTAAATGAGAAACGAGCCTCTTTGGTCGAGCTCGAACTTTGCAGGCTAAATGACAATGCATTACCGGATCCCAAGAAGTTCTTCTGACTCACCGCAGCACCGAGTAGCACACCCTCACCCTGACTAAAGCCAAGGCTTGCTGACAATGAACCGGATGCTTGTTCCTTCACTTCATAAACGACGTCTACCTGATCTGCTTGATCAGGAACTGGTCGTGTTGAAACACGAACAAGACTAAAGAAACCTAAACGCTGTAAGTTGATCTTGCCCTTTTCAATCGCAGCCGCTGAACTCACAGACGCTTCAAGCTGAGGAATTTCACGACGTAGTACGACGTCTGACGTATCTGTGTTGCCGCGGAATTCCACACGCCGCACATACACTAAAGGACCTGGAGTCACTACGAGTGTCACGTCAACTGTCTGTGCTTCATCATTGATTTCAGGAACCGCACGCACCTGAGCTCGCGCATAACCTGCGTCCCCGAGCTTTTTGCTCATGGTGCTGACAGCCTCATTCACCAAACGGCGGCTGAAAATCTCACCCGTTTGCAGAGTCATCTCTTCAACTGCAGACGACAGATCAATTGGTTGATCGCCACCAACATTCACAGAACCCACGCGGAACTCTTTGCCTTCATCAACGCTGATCGTGATAAACACATCTTCAAGATTTTCAGAGAGCTCGACTTGCGGCTCTGAAACCTCAACGTTCACATAGCCACGGTTTAAGTAATACGACCGAATAGCCTCGACATCGGCATTGAGTTTTTCAGTCTCGTAGTTATTTGATCCAGAGAACCACGTAAATAGACCAGCCTCTGTGAGAGACATTTCGCCCAACAACGTATCATCATCAAACGCTTCATTACCGACGATTGCGATCCGAGAAATCGTTGCCACAGATCCTTCAAAAATTGAAATCTTCAAGCCGACACGATTACGGTCTTGCTCGATAATCTCTGAACTGACTGTCGCATCATAGCGGCCACGACTGGTGTACTGACGCTGAATCGCCTGCTCAAGCTGATCAAGTGTCGCGCGCTTTAATACATCACCCTCAACGATCCCAGCCCGACGAAGACTATCCAGTAGATCTTCTGTCTTGATGGCCTGGTTGCCCTCAATATCTATCCGCGAGACGGCTGGGCGCTCGGTTACTTCGATCACAAGCACATCACCATCGGCACGTACTTCAACTTGATCAAAAAATCCTGTTTCGAATAACGCACGAGTGGCTAATGAAATATCTGCATCCGTAACGCGATCGCCTGGTTGAATCGTGAGCGCATCGAATACAGAACCCGACGAAACACGCTTCAAACCGTCAATACGGATATCCGATGCCTGAAATGGCTCTGCAGCATGAGCAGAAATCGCAAGTGCAAGCGCTAGTGCGCTCAGCGGTAAAGTACAACGCATGTATGAACTTCCTGGTTCGACGGCCTACAACCGCATCAAATCATTATAAAAGGCAAAAAACATCAGACCCATCAACAATGCCATGCCGATTCGGATACCTTGCATCTGAACCTGCTCTGGGACTGGTTTACCTCGCAGCCATTCCACCGCGAAAAATACCAGATGCCCGCCATCAAGCACAGGAATTGGCAGTAGATTTAAAACACCCAAACTCACACTGAGATAGGCAATAAAACTTAAATAGGCGTACCAGCCTGAACTGGCAGAGTCCCCGGCCACTCTAGCAATGGTCAACGGACCACTCAAGTTCTCGGGCGATAGCGCACCCGTAATCATTTTCCCGATGGACTCAACCGTCAACCAACTCATTTCGACGGTCCGCTCCACACCAACCCAAAGTGCTTTGACGGGATTTTCTTGTACTGTCCGAATTAATTCAGGTGGCAGTGGCTTGACGACAGGCGCGACACCTAAGAATCCGTAAGGACCATCTGGACCTTCGCGCGTCTCGGGAATCACGGTAATTGTCTGTGTCAGACCAGCTCTCTCAACCGTTAGATCGGTTGAAAGCCCGTAGGCTACTTTAATGGCCGTTACGAACTCTGCCCAATCAGCGACGGGGTTCCCGTTCACCGCGGTGACACGATCGCCGACTAAAAGACCTGCGGCTTCTCCTGCTCCACCTGGAATCACGCGGGCCAGTTGGGCCTCAATTGGTGGAGACCATGGACGTACCCCAAACGAGACCAGCGGGCTCTCATCGGTAATTAAATCATCCGGTACAGGCATGGTAACTGTATTCACAATGCTTGAATCCAACGGACGAAGACCAATCTGGACTGTCTTTTGGTCACCAATAACATCGACCATAGCGATCGAAATCCGTTCCCATGATTCCATTGGGCGACCATCAAATGAGACCACCTCAGCTGGGAGCCTCGTTTTCATCGCTGTTTCAGCAGGTAACTCGCCAGCAATCGGGACTGGTGTCTGAACGCCGATCGTGCTGATCAATGCATACACGAGCGCCGCAAAGATCAAATTAATACCAGGTCCGGCTGCGACAATTGCAAACCGCTGGCCGACAGTTTTTTGATCAAAGGCTTCTGCACGTTCATCATCTGAGATTGATTGCTCACGTCCATCGAGCATTTTGACGTACCCACCGAGCGGAATCGCCGCGATACAAAACTCGGTTCCTGATCGATCTTTCCAGGTGTAGAGCGGACGCCCAAAACCCACAGAGAAACGCAACACCCGCACGCCACACCGTTTTGCCACCCAATAGTGACCAAATTCATGCACTGTTACCAAAACACCTAAGGCAACAATGGTCGCGAGAATTGTCGTAATCATGCGCGCTCCGTAATCCAAACATCCGCTATCTGACGACTCATCCTATCAATTGAGAGCACATCATCAATAGAGGATATAGGCTGTATAGCGATCTGATTCAAGCAATCGGACACAAGTTCAGTAATTTCAGTAAAACCAATGTGTTCATTTAAGAATGCATCAACTGCAACTTCATTCGCTGCATTGAGGATAATTGGACGATCGCCGCCTTCAGCGCTTGCTTGACGGGCGAGCGCTAGAGCCGGAAACGCGTCGTGATTCACTGGCTCAAAGTGCAGCTTTGATAATTTAGTGAGATTCAACCGCTCGACGTTAATATCCAATCGGTCTGGAAAACCAAGCGCATGCGCGATAGGGATCCGCATATCAGGGCTTCCAAGCTGTGCGAGCATCGATCCATCAACAAACTCAACCAACGAGTGCACGGTCGATTCCGGGTGAATCACAACGTCTATCGCACTTTCAGGGACATTGAACAGATGCGTTGCCTCAATTAACTCAAGGCCTTTATTCATCAAAGTCGCTGAATCAACGGAAATTTTCCGCCCCATTGACCAGTTGGGATGAGCGACCGCTTGATCGGGCGTCGCTGCTGCCATCGCATCAAGACTCCACTCACGAAACGGACCTCCAGAGCAGGTCAATACCAATTGCTTCAATCCAGAGATCGGTTGACCGACGAGATAACTATCGGGAAGGCACTGAAACATTGCATTGTGCTCTGAATCAATAGGCAGAAGCATCGCACCCTTTGCTTGGGCTTCTGACATCATCAGTTCACCGCCCATCACCAGCGCTTCTTTGTTAGCAACGCACACACGCTTACCTGCACTGACAGCAGCATACGTTGAGACCAAACCCGCGCCACCGACAATGGCAGCCATCACAACATCCACTTCAGATGCACAAGCAGCTTCAGTAAGCGAATGCTCCCCAAACGCAAGCGAACCATTGAAGCTTTTTGGAAGCTTTTCCATTAATGCATTGGCTTTTGATTGATCAGTCAAAATCACATGCTTCGGTTGGAATCGGTCAATAACTCGGACCAATTTGTCGACCGAACTGTGTGCACTCACAACTTCAAGATGAAATCGCTCTGGGTGAGCCTCAATCACTGATAGTGTTGATTCACCAATGGAGCCTGTCGCCCCAAATAAAGCGACGCCGATCGTCATAACAGAGGCCAGCCTGTGAGATAGACACTCAATGCAAATACTGGCGTTGCAGCGGTTAATGAATCGATCCGGTCCATCACACCACCATGACCTGGCAACAGAGAGCTTGAATCTTTCACGCCCTGCTCACGCTTAATCAGACTCTCAAAAAGATCGCCAAGAACCGAAAACAACACGGTGATTGCTACAATGCCAATCAGAACAGACCAAGCGACCGGAGAAAATAAATGATCGGTAGGTTCGCCGATTGAGGCGCCGAGCATACCGACGGCTAAAGCAACGATCATCCCGCCGACGAGTCCCGCCCAACTTTTACCCGGACTAACATTTGGTGCTAGCTTCACAGTACCGAACTGACGACCCACAAAATATGCGCCCACATCAGCGGCCCAAATGATCGTAACGAGAAGTGCAATTAACAAAAGATGTGCATCGTGACGACGCAGATATAACAAAGCAACATATGCTGGGATAAGAACTAAGAGACCGAAGCCAAGCTTCATACGCTTCCCACCAACTTGCTCTTTACTTTTGGGGTACATCATCACCATCGCAGCCGCGCCGATCCAGAAAATACAGCCAATTCCCAAAAGCATCGGAACATAGACTGTCGGCAGTACATACGACCAAATCAATACACCGGCGAAAACCGCCAACAACACCCAAGTGAGCAGACGGCTCACAAGTCCTGATAAACGGATCCATTCCCATGCGCCAACGAGCACAATAAGGCCCACGCACATGGCAAATGCATCTTCAGGTAGAACGAACAAAATCAGCAGAGCAATTGGCAACATGACCAACGCTGTCAAAACACGCGCTTTCAGCATCGCTAGCCCCTCACCTGCTCTGAGGTCTGGCCAAAGCGTCGCTCTCGGCCGGCATACTCAAGAAGGCACGCATCCAATGCTTCACCATCGAAATCAGGCCATAACACATCACTGAAAACGAGTTCAGCATAGGCCGACTGCCACAATAAAAAATTGGAAATCCGGTGCTCACCACCGGTCCGAATCAAAAGATCCACACTTGACTGCCCTGATAAATTCTGATTATTTTCAAACAGTTGCTCATTAATCTCCTGCAATTCAAGCGTCCCTTCTTGCACTTGAGTTGCCAGACGTTTTGCAGTGTCCGCAATATCCCAGCGTCCACCATAGTTCGCAAGAATATTCAGCTTAAGCCGTGTACCAGTCGCTGTCGCCTCTTCTGCGCGCACCATGGCGTGAATCAGAGAATCCGAAAATCGTGATCGATCACCAATGACTTCGATTGCGATCTTATTTTCGACAAGCTCAGGAACTTCATCATTCAGCGATTTTTCAAACAATCGCATCAACCCGTCTACTTCTAATTTGGGTCGATTCCAATTCTCGCTCGAAAAGGCAAACACTGAGAGCGTGTGAACTCCGCGTTCGATGCATTTTCGGATCACCCGACGAAGCGCATCCGCACCGGCAGCATGTCCTGCTAGTTTTCTTTTACCATGCAGTTTTGCCCAACGATTATTGCCATCCATGATGATGGCAATATGACCTGGAATATGAGGTTCCGTCATGAACCTCAGACTTCCATCAAGTCAGCTTCTTTGTCCTGTAGCAACTGATCGATACGTTTCACGATCTCATCAGTCAGTTTTTGGATATCATCACCTGCTCGGCGATCATCGTCCTCGGTGATTTCCTTTTCTTTCAAAAGGTCTTTCACGTCAGCCAAGGCATCTCGGCGAATGTTACGCACAGCAACTTTTGCTTGCTCTGCTTCAGCGCGCGCTTGCTTGGTGTACCCCTTCCGTGTTTCTTCGGTCAATGGAGGCATTGGAACGCGAATCACATCACCCGCAGATGCTGGGTTCAAGCCAAGATCAGACTTCATAATAGCCTTCTCAACATCGCCCACCATCGGCTTTTCCCAAGGAGTCACAGCCAGTGTTCTTGCATCTTCGACAGTGATATTTGCGACCTGGCTAATAGGAACTTCTGAGCCGTAATAATCCACACGGACTGCGTCCAAAATCGATGGATGTGCCCGGCCTGTACGAATCTTGGCAAAGGCATGACCTAGGGCCTCAAGTGACTTTTCCATCCGGGATTTAGCATCTGCTTTAATGTCGTTAATCACGCATCAGTTCCTTCATCAATCAAGGTGCCTTCGTTTTCACCACGAATAATCGATACAAGTGCACCTTGTTTATTCATATTAAAAACTCGCACTGGCATTTTATGATCACGAACCAAACAAATTGCTGTTAAGTCCATCACACCCAACTGCTTTGCCAGGACAGTCTCATAATCTAAAACGTCATATTTTACCGCATTTGGATTCTTCACGGGGTCAGAATCGTACACCCCGTCCACTTTAGTAGCTTTCAGTACCAAATCGCAGTCGACTTCAATTGCTCGAAGACAGGCCGCTGAGTCCGTAGTAAAGAATGGATTACCGGTTCCGGCTGCAAAAATTACAACATCGTTTTGATCGAGATAACGCATCGCACGGCGACGATCGTAGTGCTCAACCATGCCACTCATCGGAATCGCACTCATCACATGACTTGCAATCGATGACCGCTCGAGCGCATCCCGCATCGCTAGCGCATTCATCAGCGTCGCAAGCATCCCCATATGATCACCAGTCACGCGATCGAGACCTGCTTTATGCAACGCAGCACCACGGAACAAGTTACCACCACCGATCACTAAGCCGACTTGGACACCGATTCCGACCAGTTGACCAATTTCGAGTGCCATTCGATCGAGCACCTGAGGACTGATTCCGAATCCGTCGTCTCCAGCGAGCGCTTCACCTGAGAGTTTTAATAAAATTCTTTTATAACGCACTGAACGTTCACCTTTGGCCATATTTCCTCCAAAAAAAAGGCCGCGTGAGCGGCCTTTTTACGATTCCGAATTAGTTACTGCCTCGGGCTTGAGCCATAACTTCTTCAGCAAAATCGACTTCTTCTTTTTCGATGCCTTCGCCCACTTCAAAGCGAACCATACCTGTTACTGTTGCGCCAGCTGCTTTTGCCAACTGACCAACGGTTTGGTCTGGATTCTTCACAAATGGTTGCTCAACAAGGCTGATCTCTGCAAGGAATTTGCGGATACGTCCGCCGATCATCTTCTCGATGATTTCGGCAGGCTTTCCTGAATTTTCTGCCTGAGCAGAAAAAATCTCTTTTTCCTTTTCGATCACGG
>Ga0181589_10004449_pt1 | contig 11220 bp, 10 predicted proteins | sample 071ome_25_FD_132444 | JGI IMG/M metagenome (GOLD analysis project Ga0181589, IMG submission 132444) | Coastal salt marsh microbial communities from the Groves Creek Marsh, Skidaway Island, Georgia - 071410BT metaG (megahit assembly) | ecosystem: Environmental > Aquatic > Marine > Intertidal... | reverse complement strand
CGCCGGCACGACAGCCAGCCCGCCGCCGAAGAGCAGCGCCGCCACCGCGATGGCCAGCGTACCGTTCTGCAGCCCGCACTCGATCGAGATCGCGATCCGCTGGCGCGGCCCGGACGCAAACACAGTCGCAAGCAGATATGCCAGGGCCATCATCGCGACATTGAGCACCAGCGTCACGAGCCCCGCCTGGGCGAAGTACTCGACGATGTTGCTGCGCTCCTGGAAAATCGCGCCCGCGAGAACCAGCACAAACAGCCCGGCGGACACGCGGCGCGCAACAGGCTCGAAGCCCAGCGCGAAACCTTCCGCGCCCCGCCGCACGGCCAGCCCGATCAGGACCGGAACGGTCACGATCACGAACACGCTGATCGCCGTAGCGGTGACCGAGACATCGCCCGCCTCTCCGCCCAGCAACTGCGCGTAGGAGAACAGGATCACCAGGGGAATGGTTGCAACGCTCAACAGACTGATCACGGCGGTCAGCGAAATCGACAGGGCGACATCGCCCCGCGCGAACGCCGTCAGGAGGTTCGACGTCACCCCGCCTGGCGCCGCCGCAATGATCATCACCCCCATGGCGAGTTCGGGCGGCAGGTTCCAGAGCGACACGAGAACGAAACCCACCACCGGCAGAAGGACAATCTGGGACAGCGCCCCGATCAGGAAGTCCTTCGGCTGGCGGGCAACGCGCGCGAAATCCTCGAATGTCAGCCCCAGCCCCAGCGCGAACATGATGAACGCCAGCGCCAGCGGCAGCACGACGTCGGTCACGGTCCCCATGCGTATCTCCCCTTGATTTCGCACAAAGACTATCCAAACGCCGCGCGTCGCGAAAAGGTGGCTTTTTCGGGTGACCGCTGCCAAGGAACGCGCATGAAGAGTGACACACAAACCAGCAAGTTCCTGAGCCTCATCCTGCGCCACCGCCCCGACAAGGTCGGGCTGACGCTCGACCCGGACGGCTGGGTCGATGTCGATCGGCTCCTCGCCGCGATGGGCGAACACGGCCACCGCCTTGAGCGGGCCGAGCTTGAGCGCGTAGTCGCGGAGAACAACAAGAAGCGCTTCGCATTCGACCCGACCGGCACGCGCATTCGCGCCTCCAAGGGGCACAGTCTCGATGTGGATCTGGGTCTCGAACCGCGAACGCCGCCGGACCTGCTTTTCCACGGCACCGTCGCGCGGACTCTCGCGAGCATTTCGCGGGAAGGCTTGCGGGCGATGTCACGGCGCCATGTCCATCTGAGCCCGGATCGCGCCACCGCGGAGATCGTCGGAAAACGCCGTGGCGCCCCCGTGATCTTGGAGATCGACAGCGCCGCCATGGCGCAGGACGGCCACGCCTTCTACCTGTCCGACAACGGAGTGTGGCTCACCGACGCGGTTCCGGCCAGCTATCTGCGTAATCTGGAAGAGCTTCTGCCACCCGACTGAACGCCATGGTGCGTCAGCACTTCGGCTTTGCCGATTCCATGTCTATAGTGCGTGCAGGTTGCGGGTCGGGCCATCCGCCCGCTCACCGTGTTGGGGCAATTAAGCGTAAATGGGGGACACGATGACGTCATCGGATCACGTCAATCTCGAACAGTTCATGGAAGGCGTGCAGCGCCGTAATCCCGGCGAGACCGAATTCCATCAGGCGGTCTATGAGGTCGCGGTCGATATCTTCGACTACATCGCCGACAAGGAGATTTACCACGAGGCGCAGATCCTGCGCCGTATCGCCGAGCCGGACCGTGTCGTGTCCTTCCGCGTGTGCTGGGAAGACGACAACGGCAACATCCGCGTCCAGCGCGGCTACCGTGTCCAGAACAACAACGCGATCGGCCCCTACAAGGGCGGCATCCGGTTCCACAAATCGGTGAACCAGTCGATCCTGAAGTTCCTGGCCTTCGAGCAGACCTTCAAGAACAGCCTGACGAGCCTCCCCATGGGCGGCGGCAAGGGCGGGTCCGACTTCAACCCGAAGGGCAAGTCGGACAACGAGGTCATGCGTTTCTGCCAGTCTTTCATGACCGAGCTCTATCGCCATGTCGGTGAGGACACCGACGTTCCCGCCGGTGATATCGGCGTGGGCGCGCGCGAAATCGGCTACATGTTCGGCCAGTACAAGCGCATCACGAACAAGTATGTCGGCGTGCTGACCGGCAAGGGCCTGGAATACGGCGGCAGCCTGGTCCGCACGGAGGCGACCGGCTACGGCGCGGTGTACTTCCTGCAGGACATGCTGACCGAAGCCAAGGACGGCATGGATGGCAAGACCGTCTGCATTTCGGGCTCCGGCAACGTCGCGACCCATGCGGCGGAAAAGGCGACCGAGCTTGGCGCGAAGGTCGTCACGCTGTCGGATTCCGGCGGCTTCATCTACGACCCCGAAGGCTTCACCCAGGAGAAGATCGACTGGGTGAAGGAGCACAAGACCCACCGGCGCGGCCGCATCTCCGACTACGCCGACGAGTTCAAGGGTTCGGAGTTCCACGAAGGCAAGCGCCCGTGGTCGGTCCCGTGCGAACTGGCCCTGCCCTGCGCGACCCAGAACGAGATCAACAAGGACGAAGCTGAAATGCTCGTCGGCAACGGGCTGAAGGCGCTCGCCGAAGGTGCCAACATGCCGACGGTCAACGAGGGCGTGGAGGTCTTCCGTGAGGCGAAGGTCCTGTTCGGCCCGGCCAAGGCGGCCAATGCCGGCGGCGTGGCCGTCTCCGGCCTCGAGATGAGCCAGAACAGCGCACGCATCTCATGGACGTCGGACGAGCTGCAGAAGATGCTGCGCGACATCATGCAGAACATTCACTCCAACTGCCTGGAGTACGCACGCCGTCCCGACGGCTATGTCGATTACGCCAAGGGCGCGAACATCGCGGGCTTCAAGAAGGTTGCGGACGCCATGCTGGCCTTCGGCGTCGTGTGATCGGACACACCTCCAACATCATCGCGTTGTCGCGGCGGTCCCTCGGGGTCGCCGCGACAGCTGCCACACTCGCCGTCGTCAGCATCACACAGACGGCCACTGCACAGCAGACAGAGCCAACCGCGCTCTATCTGGGGCTCGTCGGGGAAGACAGCGGAAGACCTGTCATTAAGTTCGTCTACTCAGAGCGCGGAGGCTATCGACCATCCTTCGGAATTACGATTACCCCCCGCGACGGGCGCTGCAACGGTCAGGCCGCAAAAAAACCTCGAACTCCCGAACGAATATACCGGCGCTCCTCTCTATGATCCCGGCCCGGTCGAGCAGCAACTCCCCGTTGCAGGGTTGCCGGACTTGTTCGCAATCGCCGTACGGAAGCATCTCGAGCGAAAAGGCATAACTTCGCCTGAGATAGTTGGACCTTACACGCAGTGTACGAAACGGGTCTGGGAAACGCTGCTCTCCCTGCGCTGAGCAGAACTTAATCGCACCCGCAGTCAGTTCGGCCCGTTCGTCTCGAACACGACCTCGCCACCATGCGCGGGGTGCCCGCCGCGCAGTACACCCGCATGCGTATCACGGTAGAACGGCGCGAAGGCCGGTGACAGTTCCCGACTGTTCGGCGGCGACAGCCACAGCCGCATCAGGTGGCGCCGCTTCCCCGGCTCCGGGTAATCCTCGAAGGCGGTGCGCATGTGCAGAGTCGTGTGATTGTTGAGGAACTGGATGTCGCCCGGCTGGAACATCATGGTGAGCTGGAACTCCGGGCGTGCACAGATTTCGTCGATAAGGTTCAGCGCGTCCGTCTGCGCCGGTGTCTGGTCGGGCAGGTGATCCATCATCTCCGCCGAGCGGATATGGGTGCGCGTGTAGCGCGCCGCGAACTGCCCGCCATGCATGTTGAAGATGGGCTGCTGGTAGTGCGGAGGCGTCCCCGGCAACTCGTTGCCCTGAAAGCTCCAGTAATAGGGCTCGTAAAGCACCTCCAGAAGATCCGGACGGGTGCGCAGGATTTCATTGTGAATGGCACCGGTACTGACGATCCGGCTGAGCCCGCCCTCCTTGGCCGGCTGGATGCAGAACAGGCCGGTCACGTCCGCCGCGTCGGCGTGATAGGTCAGCTCACCCGCGCTGGTGTAGCCTCGAAACTTCGGCCCATCGAGCCCGGTCCCCAGATCCCGCACATCGCCCAGCACGTCGCCGCGCTTGCTCTGGGACGCGGCCTGGCCGAGATGCAGGCCGATGCCCCAGTAGATGAACCGAAGGTCATCCTTCGTGTAGCGCTCCACCGGCACGCCGCGCAGCAGGAACAGGCCGGCGCCGTCTTCCAGCTCATGCAGCAGGCGGTCCAGCACCGGCCTCAGGCCCGGCAACGGAAACTGGTCTTTCGTGAGGGTCGCAAGCGTCACTCCGGCATTCAGCGCCTGCCGGTATGCCGCGTCGATTTCAGCGATGTCATCCCCGGTGAAGCAGTACACCCATTCATCAGAGTTCTGGACATCCGCACCCATCCACACGGCCGGTCCCGTCAGGGGTACGTGTTCCATTTTCTCGACAGCGGACATTCCAGGTATCTCCCGAACTTTCAGCGATCCGCGAGCACGGCAAAGGCACCTTGGCCGCGCGCCCACATCAGCAGCATGACGATACAGACAAGCAACACGACTGCACTGATCGCCAGCGACGACTGAATGCCTATCAGACCACCGCCGAAGCCGACCGTGAACCCGCTGAAGGTTCGCCCGCCCAGACTGCCCACATTGAACAGACCGATGGCGCGACCGCGAATTTCCGCCGGTGCGTTCAGCTGCGCCAGCGTGCGGCTCATGGAATTGAAGGACAGGTCGAAGAACCCGGCGCACACCAGCAGGCAAAGCGACAGGACATAGTTCGACGACATGGCGAACCCGAAGATCGCTGTCGCCCACAGCATCGCCAGGATGAACGCCGAACGGGTGCGCGCCGGAAGCAGGTTGCGCGCCTCAAGAACCAGCCCTGCCGTCAGCGCGCCGGCCGCATTCGCGCCGAACAGCAGGCTGTAGTAGAGCCCCTGCCCTCCATAGCCGAGATCCTGCGCGAATTCCGGCATCTGCGCCTGATGCGCGTTCCCCACGATGGCCGCGCCCAGCCCCGCCAGCAGGGACATGGAGAACACGATTGGCAGACCGGACACCTGCCGGAAGGTCTGGACCATGTCACCGAACCCGGAGATCGCCCGCTTCGCGCCGTCGCGCACCCGGTTGAGTTCCTTGGGGTTGTTGATGAGCCATAGCGTGAGCGGCAGATAGATCAGGACATTGATAAAGATGCCGTTGGTCGCGCCGAAGATGATCAGCAGCGCGCCACCCACCGCCGGTCCCAGCAGCACACCCAGCGTGATCGAGGTCGCCATCAGCCGGATCGCGCTCTGCAACTGGCGCGAACCCACCACTTCATGCAGCAAAACCTGTCCTGCCGGCGCCCAGAGCGCACCCGCAATCCCGTGCACGATCAGCAGGATGACCGCGTGCCATTTCGCCAGCGTGTCGGTGGCGAACAGGATGCCCCAGAACAGCGAGACCACCATGAACAGTCCCATGGATATCTGGATGATGCGGCGCGGGTCGTACCGGTCGGCCAGCGCCCCGGCCCAGACCGAACCCAGCAGGAACGGCAGCCAGTGCGCGACCACGGCGAACCCCGCCAGCGACGGCGAATGGAACTTCTCGAAGATGATCCAGTAGCTGATGACGTGCTCGATGCTGTCGGCCATCATCGCCAGCGCCGCGCCGATCAGGTAGTTGCGCGCCGCCGGAACGCGCAACGCGGCATAGGCCCGCGTGTCTGTCGCAGCGGCATCAGGGGTACCGGTACTGGTCATGTTATGTCCGTGAATGCAGGGCCGGGTTCAGGCTTCAGGCCGCGTGCCGGCGCATGAAATCGGCGAAGGTATCCGCGATTTCCGGCTCGTACGCCCCCCATTCGACAAACGGGATCACCGGTTCGTCGGAATCCTCGATGGGCAACGGATGCAGCTCACTGTCCGGGATCATCCCGTGCACCGTCCGTCCGACTCGGGAATCGTGAACCCGGTCATTGCCGGGAATGATGATTGCCGGCTTGTCGATGGAATTCAGCTCGGCCTCGGTCACACCGAATACCGGCAGACCGGACCCGGCCACGAACAGGTCGCGGAGACGGGTCTGGATATCGATGAACTGCTCCGCCGACATCGACCTGAGCCGTTTCTCGTTCTCCGGGTTGGCCGCGATACGCTCCGCATATTCCGGCGTCGCGCACACGCCGTCCATCCCTCCGGCCTCCGCTGCGCGGATAAACTGCTCGTAATAGTTCTCCGGCAGCCGTTGCGCCGCGAACGCACCGCCCGTCACGCGCAGGAGCAGGAGCCCCCGCACGGCATCGGGGTGGCGCAACGCGAAGAACAGGGCGGTACGGGCGCCGGCGGAAGATCCGCCGATGAACGCGGGTACCTCGCCCAGTTCGCTCAGAAGGACGAACATGTCGTCCGCCCAGACGGCTTCCTCCACCTCGTCGGCAGCCATCAGGATATCCGACGCGCCCGTGTTCCGCCGGTCGTGCAGCAGGACTCGGAACCCGCGTTCCGCCAGTTTCTCGGCCAGCGGCAGGAATTCGTCGTAGCCGCGCCGTCCGCCGGTCACCAGCGTGGTCAGCGGGCCTTTGTTTCCGACGATCTCGTAGCGGAGCTTGACGCCCCGGATATTCGTAAATGGCATGAAAGCTAGTCCTCCCGGACGTCTCGACCCCGTTATCCGGTCAGGTTATACGCTAGGCTGCGTCTTCCCAACCGTTCAGTTAACTGCCGAACTTATGCCTGAAAACGCCGCTGCGACAGCCCTGGACCTGACCGACCGCGCCATCTACGAGGTCTGGGTCACCGACACCGTGCGCTATAGCGACCTCGACCCGAACAACCACGTCAACAACGGCGCGATCAATCAGTTCTTCGAGGACGGCCGCGTCGGTTTCCGGCTGCAGCGCCTTGTCGAGGCCGCCGGCAACACACTGACCGGCTTCGCCGTGGTCAAGTATGCCGCGACCTACATCTCTCCCGCCCACTATCCCGGCACTGTCGAGATCGGCACCATCGTCACCCGCGTGGGCAACTCGTCCTACGGGCTGGGCCAGGCGATCTTCCAGGACGGAAAATGCGTGGCCACGGCGGAGATCGTGACGGTCCACTTCGATCCGGCCACCTCACGGCCCATCCCCCTTCCCGACCCGATCCGCTCTGCGCTCGAAGGCGCGATGATCGCCGCACCGGAGACGACCGCGTGACCGACCTTTCCAGGAAAGCGCTGAACATCGAGGATATCCGCAAGCTGGCGAAGCGGCGGCTGACCAGGGCACTGTTCGACTTCTGTGACAAGGGCAGCGAAGACCAGATCGCCATGCGGGACAACCGCGCGGCGCTGGACGCCATCAAGCTGATGCCGCGTGTGCTGAACAACACATCCGGACGCCATACGGAAACCGAACTGTTCGGACAGAAGATCGGCCTGCCGCTGCTGATCGGGCCGACCGGCCCTGCCGGCTTCGTCTGGTACCGGGGCGAGACCGAATTGGCGAAGGCCGCGGCGAAGAAGAACATTCCCTTCACGCTGGCCAGCACCTCCAATACCGCCATGGAACAGGTGATCCGGAACGGCGGCGGCACCCAGTGGTTCCAGCTCTATGTCTGGCGCAACCCGGAGGCGGCCTTCGTCACCGTCCAGCGCGCACTGGATGCGGGCTTCGAGGCATTGGTCGTGACCGTAGATTCCCCGGTCTATAACAATCGCGAAAGCGATGTGCGCAACGGCCTCGTCTTCCCGCCGAAGATGAACATGAAAACCGTGATCGACGGCGCGCTGCATCCGCGCTGGACCATCGGCACGGCCGGGAAATACTTCCGGGCCGAGGGCCGCCTGCCTGCCTTCACCAACATCCATATCCCCGAGGAGGACAAGGCCGAGGCCACCGGCTACGTCTCCGCCAAGTCCAAGAGTTTCCTCAACCGAGACGACACCATGGACTGGGAGTACATCAAACGCCTGCGCGAGGTCTGGCCCAAGAAGATCCTGCTCAAGGGCATCCTCCACCCCGAGGACGCGCGCAAGGCGGTCGAGGCGGGCATCGATGGCATCTTCGTCTCCAACCACGCGGGCAATGTGAACGACACGGCGATCACACCGTGGGACGCACTTCCGGCGATCCGGGACGAGGTCGGCGGCAAGATCACCATCATTGCGGATTCCGGTGTGCGGCGCGGCAGCGATGTGCTGAAAGGCCTCGCGCTGGGCGCGGATGTGATCGCCATCGGCCGCCCCACCCTGTGGGGTGTCGGCGCGGCAGGTGAGCCTGGCGCGAGCCGGGCGCTCGACATCCTGGAAGCGGAAATCCTGCGCACCATGGCGGTGCTGGGCGTCGTCGATATTCCGTCGATCACCCGCGAGCATATCCGCCTGCCGGGCGAGTTGCCGGTGATGGGGCACGCCGCGCCGCGATAAGCCATCCCTGCAACATGCCGGAACATGGACAAACACCGTGTTCCGACCCATGTTGTGGCCGATATGACATCGCAAGCCGAAACATTCGACACGGAAGAACCCGGTCTGCCCGACTTCGGGTTCGACAACTCCTTCGCGCGTGAGCTGGAGGAATTCTACGTCCCCTGGCAGGCCGCGCAGGCTCCCGAGCCGCGTCTTCTGAAGTTCAACCATGCGCTGGCCGTCGAACTCGGCCTCGACGCCGATGCGCTCGACACGCCCGCGGGTACAGCAATCTTCGCCGGAAACCGTGTGCCGGTCGGCGCGAGCCCGCTGGCCCAGGCCTATGCCGGGCACCAGTTCGGCGGCTTCACGCCGCAGCTCGGTGACGGGCGGGCGCTTCTACTGGGCGAGGTCCTCGATACCCACGGCAACCGTCGGGACATCCAGCTCAAGGGCTCGGGCCGCACACCCTTCTCACGCGGCGGCGACGGCAAGGCCGCGCTCGGCCCGGTCCTTCGTGAATACCTGATCGGCGAGGCCATGCACGCGCTCGGCGTTCCGACGACACGTGCGCTAGCCGCCGTTTCGACCGGCGAGCAGGTGTTCCGCGAGACGGCACTTCCGGGTGCCGTCCTGACCCGTGTTTCGGCCAGCCATCTGCGGGTCGGCACCTTCCAGTTCTTCGCCGCGCGCGGCGAGACCGACATGGTGCGCCAGCTCGCGGACTACGCCATCGCCCGCCACCACCCGGCGGCAAGGGATGCGGACAATCCCTACCTCGCCTTCTTCCAGTCGGTCGCGCAGGCGCAGGCACAACTGGTCGCCCGGTGGATGAGCATCGGCTTCATCCACGGCGTGATGAACACGGACAATACCACGATTTCCGGTGAGACCATCGACTACGGCCCGTGCGCCTTCATGGACGCCTATGACCCGGCTACGGTGTTCAGCTCCATCGACCTGCAGGGGCGCTACGCCTACGCCAACCAGCCGCCGATCCTGACCTGGAACCTGGCGCGGCTGGCAGAGACCCTGATCGCGCTGGTCGATCCGGACAGGGACCGGGCGATCGAACTTCTCACCGATGCCGCCAACGCGGCGCCCGGCCTGTTCGCGGACGCCTGGATCGCGCGGATGCGCGCCAAGATCGGCCTCAGCAAGGCCGAGGACGGCGACGTCGATCTCGTGAACAATCTCCTCGGCGCGATGCATCAGGGCAAGGCGGACTTCACGCTGACGTTCCGCCGCCTGTCGGACGCCGTGCGCGGTGACACCGCTCCCGTACGCGCCCTGTTCGACGATCCGGCTATCTTCGATGCATGGGAAAGCGACTGGCGCGCCCGGCTGGACCGGGATACCGGGGATGTTACCGACCGCGCGGATGCAATGGACCGGGTGAACCCGATCTATATCCCGCGCAACCACAAGGTCGAGGAGGCGCTGGCCGCCGCCGTGGACCACAACGACATGTCCGCGTTCGACGCGCTGCTGTCGGTTCTGTTCGCGCCGTTCGACGAGGTGGCCGGAAACGAGGCCTTCGCCGCGCCAGCGCCCGACACGTCCGTCCCCTATCAGACCTTCTGCGGCACCTGACCCCCGACCTGATCGGCGAATCGCGCGCGCAATAGCGCCAGCTTGGGATCGATATAGGTCCGGCAGAACGGACGTTTGGGATCGCTGCGGTAGTAGTCGTGGAACCGTTCGTCCGACGGCTTGAACCCCGCGAACGGCAGGATCCGCGTCACCAGCGGCTTGTCGAATTCCGGCTGTAGCCGCGCCAGTACATCACACACGGCATCGGACTGCGCCGCATCGAAGGCATAGACCGCGCTCCGGTACTTGCCCCGCATCTTGTGGGCGGCGGTGCTGGCATGGGTGCGCAGATGGACATCGGTCAGGACATCCAGGCTGATTTCATCGGGATCGAAGGTCACCAGAGCAGCCTCGGACCAGCCGTCATCGGGCGGTGCGGATCGGATAAACCCCTGCGCCACGTCCCGGACGCCGCGCAGCGACTGGAACACCGCCTCGGTGCACCAGTGACAGCCGCCGCCGAACCCGATCCGCCGGGGATCGTGGCTCAGGCCGCGTCCTCGCGCTTCGGCAGCTTCCAGTTGGGCCGGGGGAAGTGGCAGGTGTAGCCGTTGGGGAACCGCTCCAGATAGTCCTGGTGCTCGGGCTCCGCTTCCCAGAAATCGCCCACCGGCTCGAGTTCGGTCACGACCTTGCCCGGCCACAGGCCCGACGCGTTCACATCGGCGATGGTCTCTTCCGCCACACGCTTCTGCTCGTCATCCACATAGTAGATGGCCGAGCGGTAGGACGGGCCGAGGTCGTTGCCCTGGCGGTCCCGGGTCGTCGGGTCGTGGATCTGGAAAAAGAACTCCAGCAGCTCGCGATAGCTGATCTTCGCCGGATCGAAGAAAATCTCGATCCCCTCGGCATGCATGCCGTGGTTGCGGTAGGTCGCGTTGGGCACGTCGCCGCCGGTGTAGCCGACACGGGTCTTCCCCACCCCTGGCAGCTTCCGGATCAGGTCCTGCATGCCCCAGAAACAGCCGCCGGCAAGAACGGCGCGCGCAGTCGCATCAGTCATCGGGCTGGTCCTCCGTTTCCAAAAATTCAACATGGACGTTAATTGGGCTTTGCTCCCGGCTTGATCAAGCGCGCGCCTGTGCCCCCTACTTCACCTTCACGTCACCGCTGTCTGAAATCAGCAGCTTCCAGTCCTCTGCCCGGGTGCCGGACAGGTCCAGATGCCCCGCCAGGTATGACCTGCCCCTGATAGGTGGTCCAGTCACTGTGAGAGAGTCCGGACGG
>Ga0181589_10004442_pt1 | contig 11230 bp, 5 predicted proteins | sample 071ome_25_FD_132444 | JGI IMG/M metagenome (GOLD analysis project Ga0181589, IMG submission 132444) | Coastal salt marsh microbial communities from the Groves Creek Marsh, Skidaway Island, Georgia - 071410BT metaG (megahit assembly) | ecosystem: Environmental > Aquatic > Marine > Intertidal zone... | reverse complement strand
CGGCGTCCTCAGCCGGGCTCGGCTCGTCGGCCGGCTCCTCTGCGGGGGCCTCGGCCGGCTCGTCGGCCGGCTCGTCGGCCGGCTCCTCTGCGGGGGCCTCGGCCGGCTCGTCGGCCGGAGCCTCGGCCGCTGCGGGCTCATCGGATGCGCTGTCATCGTCGCCTCCGCAAGCTGCGATGACGAGAGACATCGCGGCGGCGGCGGCGATCAGACGACCACTTCTACGGGTCTTGATCACGGTGTTCCTCCTTGGGTGGAACCGGGAGAACGATTGGAACCGTTGCACTGCCCTCCCCTGCGGTGCACGTGGGCCGCAGGCTACCGAATTCGTGCCATAACGAAACACGGTCGGTACCCGAGGGAGGAGGCGACCGTCAGGACGGTGTGTCGACCCGACGCGTCGCGACCGACATCGACGCGGCAGCCAACAGGATGAACACCAGGAAGGCGAGCGCGAACGGCGTCAGCGAGGTGTCGATTCGCGCGGCGACGACCCCACCGAGCACCGCCCCGCCCGCCATCCGGAGGCCACCGGACAGCGACGAGGCGGTGCCGGCGATGTGCGGTACAGGTTCGAGCGCCTCGGCGTTCATGTTGGGCATCAGGAACATGAACTGGGCGAGTAGCACAGCCAGGAGCGGCATGAACACCCAGAACGACGGGGTCCCATCACCCGCGAGGGTCACCGCCACCAGCAGAACCGCGCCGATGATCAGGCTGACGAGCATGGTGTTCATGACCGGTCGCACTCCGAAGCGGCCGACGAGACGTCCGTTGACGAGCGCCGCGATACCGAAGCCGATGGCGATCACCCCGAACACCACCGGGAAGGCGCTGCGTCGCCCGAAGATCTCGCTCACGATCAACTCGGCCGAGGCGAGATACATGGTGAACACGCTCTGCAGGAACACCGAGGAGATCGAGAACCACAACGTGGGTCGGGTGCGCGCGAACTCGGCGTAGGCCGAGGCGATGTCGGAGCGGTCGAGCCGCCGGCGTCGCTCGGGCGGCAGGCTCTCCGGCAGTCGACGCGTCCATGCCGCTATGGCGACCGCCCAGATGGCGCAGGCCCAGAACACGGCGCGCCAGGGCAGGATCGCGACGATCCCGGCCCCGACCGTCGGCGCGATCACCGGCACCAGCACGAACACGGCCATGATCTGCGACATGGCTCGGGCCATCTCGACCCCTTCGAAGAGGTCGCGGGCGACGGCGGTGGCCACCACCCTCGCTCCGGCCGCACCGACTCCCCAGACGAAACGGGCCACCAGCAACAGCGGCAGGGTCGGGGCGAGCGCCGAGCCGACCGCGCCGAGCACGTAGACGGCGACGCTCGCGTAGAGCACCGACTTTCGTCCGAACCGGTCCGTGATCGGCCCGAAGAACAGCTGCGCGACAGCGAGGCCCATGAAGAAGACGGTGACCACGCCCGCCACCTCGTTGGAGTTCGGATCGAGCCCGAAACTGAGGCGCATCTCGTCGAAGGCCGAGAGCATCAGATCGATGGCCATCGCCATGAGCGCCATCACCGCGGAGAGCATCGCGAGGGTCTCATTGCGCCCCGGATGCGGACGGGTCGCCACATCGGTCGAGGCCAAGGGGGTCACGGATCGACCCTAACGAGCGACCCGCCCACCGAGACGGCTCGGCCCCATGGCTGACATGCTGTCGGCATGGGCTCCTCCGACACCGATCTCCTCGCCTCCGACGTCGCCTGGGATCTCGACCCGCTGCTCGATGGCGCCGACGGGCCACTCGAGCTCCTCGATCGGGCCGATCGTCTCGCTGCTGACCTGCGCGCCCACCGCGGAAGGGTCGCGTCGCTCGACTCCGACGGGCTGGTCGAATTGATGACGACACTGGCGGAGCTGTCCTCGCTCGTCAGTCGGGCCGGACACTTCACCTCCCTGCGATTCTCCGAGGACACCAGCGACCCGGCGGTCGCGGCGGCAATGCAGACCGTGAACGAGCGGAGCACCGCGATCAGTACTTCGTTGCTCTTCATCGATCTGGAGTGGGCCGACACCGACGACGCCCACGCCGCGGCGGTGCTCGACGACGAGCGCCTGGCGTTCTGCCGGCACCACCTCGAGAACCTCCGTCGGTACCGACCGCACCAGTTGAGCGAGCCGGAGGAGACGGTGCTGTCGGAGACCTCGCTCTCGGGGCCGGCTGCCTGGGTGCGACTCTTCGAGGAGCAGACCTCCGCCATCGAGGTCGACCTTCCCGAGGCGATGGGTGGGACCGTCGGCCTCATGACCGCGCTCGCCCAACTGCAGCACTCCGAACCGGAGGTCCGTGGGTCGTCGGCGGCGGCCGTGACCACAGCCCTCGCCCCGGGTCTGCGCACCCGGGCGTTCATCTACAACACGCTGCTGCTCGACAAGTCGATCGACGACCGCCTGCGCGACTACCCGTCGTGGATCACCAGCCGGAACATGGCCAATGAGGCGAGTGACGTGAGCGTGCAGGCGCTCGTCGACGCCGTGGTCTCCCGCTACGACATCCCGCAGCGCTGGTACGCGCTGAAGGCCGAGATCCTCGGTGTCGACCGGCTGCGCGACTTCGATCGGATGGCCTCGGTGACCGCCGGCGGGTCAGCCGAGATCGGCTGGGCGGAGGGCACGAGCATCGTGCGCGACGCCTACGCATCGTTCTCCGATGAGTTGGCCGGCATCGTCGGGCGCTTCATCGACGAGCGCTGGATCGACGCGCCGGTGCGTCCGGGCAAGCGCGGCGGCGCCTTCTGCGCCTACGGCGTGCCCGAGCACCATCCCTATGTGCTCCTCAACTGGACGAGCACCGCGCGCGACGTCGCTACCCTCGCTCACGAACTCGGCCACGGGGTGCACGGCTACCTCGCCCGCGAGCAGGGCATCTTCCACCAGTCGACACCGCTCACTCTCGCCGAGACGGCCTCGGTGTTCGGCGAGACGGTGACCAACAACCGCCTCCTCGAGTCGCTCGACGATCCCGAGGAGCGCTTCTCGCTGCTCGCCGCCACATTGGAGGACTCCATCGCGACGGTGTTCCGACAGGTGGCGATGAACCGGTTCGAGCACTCCTGCCACTCGCACCGCCGTGAGGTCGGAGAACTGTCCGTCGAGACCTTCGGCGACTACTGGGCCGAGAGCCAGACGGCGATGCTCGGCGAGGCGGTCGAGGTGACCGAGGGATATCGCACCTGGTGGAGTTATGTGCCGCATTTCATCGCCACCCCCGGCTACGTGTACGCCTACGCGTACGGGCAGTTGCTGGCGTTGTCGGTCTACGCCCGCTACCGGGAGCAGGGCGACTCGTTCGTGCCGGCCTACCTCGACATGCTGCGCGCCGGAGGGTCGATGTCGCCCGAGGCGCTCACCGCCATCGTCGGATGCGATCTCACCGACCCGGGGTTCTGGTCGGCCGGGCTCGACATCGTCGAGGGGCAGTTGAACGCCGCCGTCGACGCCGCCCGGGCCGCCGGTCGGCTCTGAGTCGTCGCTGATCGTCAGCGGCCGCGCGGCAGGGCGAGGAGCGTCACCGCGGCGACGAGCGTCATGACCAGGGCGAAGCCGATACCGATGCCGAATCCCCATCGGTCGATGATCGCCCCGGCCGTCGGAGGTCCGACCAGCCCGCCGATCCCCGCCGCCGTGTAGGTGGCTCCGAGGATGGTCGCCATGCCGTCGGTGCCGAAGAGTTCGGCGACCACGGCCGGCGAGAGCGCGATGAACCCGCCGTAGCCGATGCCCATGACCACGGTGTAGAGCACCAGCAGCCCGTATCGGCCGTCCGAGGCCATCCAGATCAGATAGCTGCCGGCCATGGTGACGAAACTCCCCTGGAGCAGTCTGATGGCGCCGAGCCTCGCGCCGAGCGCGCCGAGACCGAGTCGACCGATGATCGAGGAGGCCCCGATCAAACCGACGAGCAACGCGGCCCGTCCCGCCTCGACCCCCCGCTCGGTCGCGTACGACTTGATGAACACGAACGGCACGAAGAGCGCGAGCGAGAGGGCGAGCGAGCCGAGGTACAGGACGACGAAGGGACGCTGGCGGGCCACCGCTCTCAGATCGACGCGGCCTCCGGCCCCCCGCGACGGTGCTCGGCGCACTCCGAGGGTGGCGAGAGCCATCGACGCGACGCCACCGATCGCGAAGATGACGTACGCCCGACGCCACCCGTGGGCCTCGATGAGGTGGGCGGCGAGCGGCGCGCACACCAGCGTGCCGGCGCCGATACCGGCGACCGCGATACCGAGGGCGGTGGTACGCCGTCGTTCGAACCATCCCCCGACCATGGCCACCATCGGCACGTAGCCACAGGCGACCGCGGTGCCGACACCGAGCCCATAGGTGATGTAGCCGAGCCAGATCGATCCGACCGCCGAGGTGGCGAGGAGCCCGAGGCCGAGGCTGACGGTGCCGACGACCATCACCGGTCGCGGCCCGTAACGGTCAGCGAATCGACCCGAGACGACACCTCCCCCGAAATAGAGGGCGGTCGTCACCGAGAACATGAGAGCCGTCAGGCCCCGACCGGTGCCGAACTCGTCGGCCATCGAATCGAAGAACGCCCCGAAGGAGTAGGCCACGCCGAACACCGTGAAGGTCGACACGAAGGCGGCCGCCACCGTTGCCCACCGGCGCACCTCGGAGATCCCCGCCGGTTCGGTAGGTCGCTCCACAACATCACATCTGATCACGCCCGCGGCGTTTGGATGGTCATCGGTGGACCAACAGGATGAAATGCGTGTAACACTTCTGAGGACCGAGTCGATCACCTCTGATGACTGTGAAATTCAGAGGCATGCAGGGAGACCGACGTGGCAGGGTCACCGTTCGATGACATTTCAGACCAACCGACAGCACGGTGGCGGAGCCTGCACCGCCCCGTGAACCGCGAGCATCCGACCCGCCCACGTCGACGTCGCGTTGCGACGAGCCTGGTCACCGGCCTCGTCGCGGCGACGGTCATCCTGCCCTCGGCTGCTGACGCGCAGGAGGACTTCGACTTCCGTCTGCTCGACACCGACGGCAACGTCCTCGACATCGACGGAAACCCGAACGACGGGGCCGAGACCCCGATCGAGGTGCCACCACCCTCGCTCCCCTCGCTCGCCTCCACGATCGACTCGGGCGTCGACCGGTATGTGCTCGTCATCGACGACGCCGACCCCGATCACTTCGCCCTCGCCCTGGCCGCCATCGTGAACGCCGGCGGACTCGTCGGAGCCCGTCACGACTCGATCGGGTCGGCTCTCGTCACCCTCTCCGGTGACCAGGCCACCGATCTCGGAGCGCACCCATGGGTGGCCGCCATCGACGTGAACCGAGGTGTCGGACTCCTCGACCGACCGACCGACCGGAGCATGCCCTCCGTGGCCGGCGATGTGGTGCCCGGCCGCTACATCGTCAGGTTGAGCGAGTCGACGAGCGATGCCCAGCGGATCGCGATCGCCGCGACCGTCGCGAATGAGATCGTGTCGACCCTCGAACAGGTCTTCGACGGCTGGGTACTCGACCTCACCGATGCCCAGGTGTCGGAACTCAAAGCCCATCCGAGTGTCGTGGACATCGAGCCCGACCGTGTCATCACCCTCGATGGGAGGACCGACTCGGTACTCCCGTCCGCCACGCAGACCGGCGCGACCTGGGGGCTCGATCGGATCGACCAGGTCAACCTCCCGCTCGACAGCTCCTACACCGACCGCAGTGACGGGACCGGCGTCACCGCCTACATCATCGACACCGGTATCTCCGCTCACAGCGAGTTCGGAGCTCGCCTCGCCTCAGGCCGCAACTTCTACACGTCGGATCAGGACGCCAGTGATGCCTCCGACTGCAACGGACACGGCACCCACGTGGCCGGAACCGTCGGCGGCTCGACCTACGGGGTCGCCGACGGGACCACCCTCGTGCCGGTGCGGGTGTTCGGCTGCACCGGCAGCACCTCGACCAGCACGATCGTGGCCGCCATCGACTGGGTGCTCACCCAGCACACCTCCGGTGACCCGGCCGTCGCCAACCTCTCCCTCGGTGGCGGCGCCTCCTGGGCTCTCGACACCGCGGTGCAGGGCCTGGTCTCGGATGGGATCGTCACCGCGGTCGCCGCCGGAAACTCGAACAACAACGCCTGCTACTACAGCCCGGCTCGCGAGTCGACCTCGATCACCGTCGGATCCACCACGAGCACCGACGCCCGCTCGTCGTTCTCCAACTACGGCTCGTGCGTCGACATCTTTGCTCCCGGTTCGTCGATCACCTCCGCCTGGCACACCGGTGGCACCAACACCATCAGCGGCACCTCCATGGCCTCGCCCCACGTGGCCGGTGCCGCCGCCGCGCTCTGGGGGCCCGACCTCAACCAGACCGCCGCCGCCGTCAAGTCAGCGGTCCTGGCATCGTTCTCCACCGGCCTGATCACCGACCGCGGCCCCAACTCCCCGGACGCCCTCCTCTACCTCAACCCACTCGACGGTGGGGGTGGCTCCAACCCGACAGCCCCTGGGGCACCCACGGGGGCTGCCGCTGCCCTCGACGGAACCACCGCGACGATCTCCTGGTCGGCGCCAGCCGACGACGGCGGTGCGACGATCACGCGGTACGTCGCCACCGCCGTCGAGGACGACGCCTTCACCTGCACCTGGACGTCCGGCCCGCTCGAGTGCGACATCACCTCCCTCACCCCGGGCACCTTCACGTTCACCGTCATCGCCTCAAACTCGGCCGGTGCCTCCGATCCGTCCTCGGCGACCAACTCGGTGACCGTCTCGGTCGGCTCCAACAACGACTACTTCGTCGCATCGACCGCCCTGACCGGATCGTCCGGCACGGTCACCGACTCGAACACGGGGGCGACGTTGGAGACCGGCGAACCGCCGATCGATGTCGGCTGGGGTTCCGCGACCCTGTGGTTCTCCTGGACCGCGTCGGCATCGGGCCGACTCAACGTGGACACCTTCGGCTCGTCCTTCGACACCGTGCTCGCCGCCTACACCGGGTCGTCACTCCCCTCGCTCAACCGACTGAGCTACAACGACGACTCCCGTCAGACCGGGAACTACTACCAGAGCACTCTCACCCTCGACGTCACCTCCGGCACCGAGTACCACCTCCGGGTGAACCAGTACGGCTCGACCGGCGGGGACGTCACCCTCAACTGGGAGTTCGCGACCACCGGCGCGCCCACTGCACCCTCCGGAGTCGAGGCGCTCGCCGTCGCCGACGGCGCCGTACAGGTGCGGTGGGCCGCGAGCGACGCCTACCCCATGGTCACCGCCTACACGGTGACGTCCTCCCCGGACAGCCGGACCTGCACCTGGACGACGGGACCGACACTGTGCACGGTCACCGGCCTCACCCCGGACGCGTCGTACACGTTCTCCGTGACAGCGACCAACTCCTCGGGAACCTCGGAGGCGTCATCGGCGTCATCAGCGGTCGCCGCATCCCACCCCGGATCCGACCGCAGTTGGATCAACTCCTGGGGGCAGGACCGCGTCGACCAGGCGACGAACTCCCTCAATGGGGTGCTCTCCACCCGGGGTGACTCCTCGGTCACCAACGGTGACGCCGACCGTGGATCGGGTGCGGTGATCTTCGTGGTCGACACCGGAGTCAGCACCCACGATGACTTCGGCGCGCGTTTGGTGACCGGTCGCGACATCGTCGACAGCGACAACGACGCGTCCGACTGCGACGGTCACGGCACCCACGTTGCCTCCACCGCCGCCGGCACCAACTACGGCATCGCGACCTCCGCCACGATCGTGCCGGTGCGGGTCCTCGACTGCTGGGGATCGGGTTCCACCTCCGGCGTGGTCGCCGGTCTGGAATGGGTCGCCGACTACGACCTCACTGGCAAGAAGGGTGTCGTCAACATGAGCCTCGGCGGAGGCGCCTCAGATGCCCTCGACGCCGCCGTGGAGAACCTCGTCGACGCCGGAATCGTCGTGGTCGCCGCTGCCGGCAACTCCGACGACGACGCCTGCTCCTACAGCCCTGCGCGGGAAGCCACAGCCATCACGGTCGGGGCGACGGCGTCGGATGATCAACGGTCGTACTTCTCGAACACCGGATCGTGCGTCGACATCTTCGCGCCGGGTTCGTCGATCGAGGCGGCCTCGATCACGGGGACATCGGACACCGTCACCCTGAGCGGCACCTCGATGGCGGCCCCGCACGTAGCCGGAGCCGCGGCCCTGGTCCGCACCCAGTATCCGAGCGCGAGCGCCCACGATGTGGCCGCGATCCTGACGGCCGACGGTCGCACCGGCGTGGTGAGCGACCGGGGCACTGGCTCCCCGGACCGCTTCCTCAACGTCACGACGACGATCTACGACCTGACCGCCGCTCCGGCCACCACCGTCACAGGTGTGACCGCCACCGCGGGAGTGAACTCGGTGACCGTCTCATGGACCGCCGTGACCCCGAGTTCAGCCTCGCCGGCCGCGACCGCTCCCCCGGTGGGCACGTTCACCGTCACGGCCTCCCCGTCCGGTTCGTGCACCGCCGCCTACTACGAGTCGAGTTGCACCATCACGGGGCTCTCGGCCGGCACGACCTACACGTTCTCCGTGGCCTCCGCCGGTCTCGGCAAGACCGGTACGGCCTCGACCCCCGCGACCGCCGTGCCCTCCGCCCCGCCCAGCTCCGGTGGTGGTGGTGGCGGCGGCGGCGGTGGTGGCGGCGGCGGTGGTGGCGGTGGCGGTTCCGGTGGCGGCGGTGGTTCCGGTGGCGGCGGCGGTTCCGACGACTCGCCGGTGTCCACGCTGCAGGCCATCGCTCCCAACCGTCTCATCGACACCCGTACCGGCCAGGGAGGCGTCGCCCCGGCACGCGTCGGCGACGGTCGGATCCTCGAGGTACCCGTTCTCGGACGGGCAGGGGTCCCGAGTGCCGGGGTCTCAGCGGTGTCCATGAACGTCACAGTCACCAACACGGGCGCCACGGGAGGCTCCGGATTCCTGACGGTCTACCCCTGCGGTGCCCAGCCCGACGTCTCGAGTCTCAACTTCACAGCCGGCAGAACAGTCGCCAACGCGGTGATCGTCCCGGTCTCGGCATCGGGCTCGGTGTGTCTCGCGGCGAACGGTCAGGCCGACGTACTGGTCGATGTGAGCGGCGCGATCCTCGAGGGCTCCGGCTTCATCCCCACCAGCCCGACACGCGTGGCCGACACCCGGAACTCCGGCACGATCGGAGGAGCCAGGGTCCTCGAGGTCGGCCTGCTCGGCGTGGCCGGCATCCCCGCATCGGGAGTGTCAGCGGTGTCGATGAACCTGACGGTCACCAACACCTCGGTACCCGGGTCCGGTTACGCCACCGTGTACCCGTGCGGTGCGCGGCCGGATGCCTCGAACCTCAACTTCACGAACGGTCAGACCGTCGCGAACGCGGTCATCTCCCCGCTCTCGTCGACCGGAACCGTTTGTGTCTACGTCTACGGCTCGGCCGATGTGCTCATCGACGTGAACGGTGCCTTCCTCGATGGGTCCGGTTTCGGTGCGACAGCGCCGACCCGCCTCGCGGACACCCGTTCGGCGGGTCGCTCGGGTCTGGTGGCGAACAGCATCGTCGAGGTCCAGGTCGCCGGTCGAGCCGGCGTGCCGACCGGAGCCTCCGTCGCATCCCTCAACGTGACGGTCACCAACACGACAGCCGCCGGTGGCTACATCACCGTCTACCCGTGCGGCACCCGTTATGAGGCGTCGAACCTCAACTTCTCCACCGGCGACACGGTCGCCAATGCGGTGATCGCGCCGCTGTCGAGCACGGGAACGGTGTGCGTCTACGTGCACGGGCGCGCCGACGTGCTGGTGGATGTGAGCGGCTACCTCCCCTGACGCCTCACCACCCCCGTCCGGTTCGACCCGTTCCGTTACGCCGCCCGATCGGGCGGCGTAACACTCTCCCCATGTCAGGCGATAACAGCGGTGATGACGACAGCGAGCATCACCGAGTGCCTGATGGGCCGACCTCACGACAGACTCGGAGGCGATGACCACCCGGAGCGCATGCTCGTGCGCCGTCTCACGGAGCGCGGCCTGATGGGCGATCGAATCTCCGTGCGCGCCCTGAAGCGCGGCGACTCATCGGAGTGGTCGCGCTTCGTCGGTGACGTCGGTCCGAAGATCGTCGGCTACGCGCACCGAATGGGTTCTCGCGATCCCGACGAGGTGATGGGCGCCACCCTGGAAGCGGTGGCTCGGCGCATCGGCGAGTTCGAGGGCGGCGCGGGCGATCTTCGATCCTTCGTGTTCTCCATCGCTCATGCGCGGATCGTCGACGACCTGCGTCGCAACACCCGACGCAGCGAGGTGTCGATCGAGAACACCCTCGATCTGCTCGAGGCCGAGGAACCGAACGAGGAGACCTTCAGCGATCCAGATCTTCTCGCCGCGCTCGAACGGCTTCCGGAGGAGCAGCACCGCATGCTCGAGCTGCGGTATGTGGTCGGACTGTCGACCCGAGAGACGGCGAAGGCGATCGGCAAGTCCGAGGTGGCCACCCGCGTCGCGCTGTCGCGAGCGTTCGCGAAGCTGAAGGATCTCCTCTCGGAGGAGTTGCGTGAGGAGTCGAGCAGCGAGGGGGTGGCATCGTGATCTGGCCGCCAAACCACCGTCTCGCCCTCCGGCTCGCCGACCTGCGCGCCACCGAGGCGGCCTTCGAGGTCGACCAGGATCTCGTGGCCCGCCTGCGGTCATTGGCGATCGCCAGCTCGGCTGATCCGACGCTGGCCAAGGGTCGCTGGAAGCGCCGGGTTGGCGCCGCGGTCGGCGCGATCGGTGTGTTCGGCTGGGCAGGAGCTGCGGCCGCTGGTGCGAGCGTCGGCCTCGTGTCAACCGGTTCGCTCCCCGATCCGATCCAGAACGTGGTCGCCGATGTGCTGGAGGTCGTCAACATCGAGGTGCCGCGACCGGTGTCGTCAGTGGAGATCGTTCCCGACCCGGTCGAGGAGCCCGTGGAGGAGACGCCGCCAGCTGAGCCACCCGTGACCGAGCCGACACCGACCACGGTGGTCGAGCCGGACGATCCTGAGGAGGAGCCGATCGACGAACCTGTTGACGATCCGATCGAGGAACCCATCGCTCCACCCACCACCACGGTGCCCGACGAGTCGATCGACGATGACCTCGACGCGGACGAGTCCCCGGGACGTTCCGAGGAGGCTCCGGGCCAGACCGGCTCCACCCCGGGGCAGTCGGGAAACACTCCCGGTCAGTCGGGCAACACCCCTGCGCAGG
>Ga0181589_10004441_pt1 | contig 11231 bp, 9 predicted proteins | sample 071ome_25_FD_132444 | JGI IMG/M metagenome (GOLD analysis project Ga0181589, IMG submission 132444) | Coastal salt marsh microbial communities from the Groves Creek Marsh, Skidaway Island, Georgia - 071410BT metaG (megahit assembly) | ecosystem: Environmental > Aquatic > Marine > Intertidal zone... | reverse complement strand
CAGCCGGTTGGGAATTGCTCATATAGTGATATTACAGTTTTTAGCTTTCACCCAGTAAAAATCATTACTACAGCTGAAGGTGGAATGGCTGTTACCAATAATCACCAGCTGGCCGATAAAATGAGTATGTATCGAAGTCATGGGATAACTCGCGATCCCGAATTAATGACCGAAAAACCGGATGGGCCATGGTATTATCAGCAGATTTCGTTGGGATATAACTACCGAATGACTGACCTGCAGGCTGCTCTGGGAATTAGTCAGATGCAGCGATTAAACGACTATGTAGCAAGGCGTCATGTAATCGCCAACACTTACGATAAAGAACTGGCTAGCTTACCGATAATAACACCTTTTCAAGCAGAATTGTCTCGCTCAGCTTATCATCTTTATATTATTCGTTTGAATTTGGATGCTATAGCCCCTTTGACCCACCTGCAGGTTTTTCAGGCGATGCGTGAGCGAGGAATATCAGTAAATATTCACTACATCCCAGTCCACACTCAGCCCTATTATCGTGAGATGGGTTTCGATTGGGGTGATTTTCCTAATTCGGAAGCTTATTACCGTTCTGCACTTTCTATACCTATGTTTCCTAGATTGTCAGATCAGGAGCAGACAGAAGTCATCGAAAGCCTGCATGAAATACTGAACTGATCAGAAAATAGATCACCCAAAATGGATGTTTCGATCTAACACAATACTAAGGATGAATATGAAATTGTCCGTCGCCAACTTTGCGGACGTTTGGAATGGGAATCCCATCGATCATTGAGCATAAAATGAGTAGGCGGGACCTTAAGTCTTCTTCTGAAAGCAATGGAAAGATTCGCTTTTGAAATTTGCTGGGGAACCACTTTCGTCTAAAAAACAGACCAGGTTTCCAAGTAGGACTTCCTTCAACGTGTCTTGCCGACAAAGCAGAGGCCGCATAGTGAGCAATTCGTTCGGCTGCTAATGGGCCTGATTGGGCAGCAAAGAAATTATTAAAGACCAAACTTTGTTTAATCTTAGCATCTTTGTCGACAGCTCCCCCTAAAATTTCCTTTGCTTTATTGACGACGGCATCTTCACTGTTTGCAATTTCGCTTAGATCTCCTGAGAGGAAATAATTGTGCATCAAAGAAGGAGAAGTTTGAAAGCATATCGAAGGTTGGTCTAATGCAAAGGCTTCGGTTGCAGTAGTGCAACTTGTGTGAATCAATAGTTCTGAGGCTAACAGCCAAATAGCGGCTGGACCTTCCCTCAAAATTTTAACACGTTTCTCACCACGAAGTAATTTTTCGTATGTCTCTATCTTTTCGGTTGGATGTGGCCGAAGAACAATTGTATGGTCAGGAAATTCTTCCACTAGCCTGCGTGCTAGAGGTGCAATGGCAGCGAGATTTGCCTCTTCCCATGCCCTGCCTGCGTTGACGAAAGTCCGATCCTCTTCACGTCTTAAGTCTATTCTGCCGTCACGGACTAGCCCTTTTATATTTGCCTCATATGATTTTTTGGCGGAATTTAGTCCACCAATATTTGTATTGATCAGTAAGATGCGGCCTAGCTTATTTTTAAGTCGATCTGCATCTTCTGCATAAATTTTTCTAAGTTCAGGTCTCAAAAAGTCCCAACGAGGGTTACCTGTGATAATGAGTTTCTCCGCATGCTCAGAATATTCTCGCATCATGGAGGCTACGTGTTTTTCTCCCAAACAAAAAATTGCCTCAGTGGATTCAACGGACCGCTTATCAACCCACCTTAACCTTTGATTGCCATCACCAATCCCGGGCATTTCCTCATCAATAGCGGCAATGCGGTGGCCAAGTTTTGCTATTCGGCGCATATTTTTGGCGTCGCCTGGTGTTAATGTTTTGAAAATCCATAATCCCTTTGGCATCCAACGGGCATTCTTTTGGAGTAGCCATTTTTGTCCAGCAATAACCTCAAGACCATGCTGGACTGCGAAGAGTGCGATTAGCAATCGTGAATCAAGCTCTCTCGCGGCTATTTCCATAGGCATATATAGATAAGCCATGTGCCTCTATAATCCACAATTTGGTAGAGTTGCGTTGGTTTTTACTAACATGACTGTCGTGCTACGGGTTGATCCGAGATTAGATGATTGTATCGAAGAACACATATCTATGGTATTTTGGAAAAAAAGTAATGCCCAGGTTTTCTTTCAGCAAAAACTGGTGAATGTTTTTTGATGTCTAGGCCCTCAGAACATTTTTCGAACATGTCCATAGAGTAAGCCTACTACTCATCCGCTATCTTTTTCCAAAACATCTCTCGGAACTCTGTTTTACCATTTTTAACCCTTGGCGGTGGGCAGAGAATAAGCAAGGAATTATCTATCCGAACTTTTCGAACTTGGTCAGTTCCGAAGCGAGTTGGGTCAGAACATGCATCAACCCGTGTGATTAATGTTACACCATCAAAAGAATAATTTCCGCAATAAGAAGTATACTCGCGTTCTTCGCCGGGTGGAATATTAATCCTGCTATCGCACAGAACAGATACCATTCTTCCGTCTCTTCGAAGAGACAGGAATGCCATTGCCTCTGGCCCACCGTAAGGTGATGGAAGAGGCTTACCATCGCTGTCCTTACAACTGCCTTTGACGAGTTGCCAGGTTCCGTAAATATCTTCTTTTTGAACCATCCATACTTTCTTTCAACAGATTAGCAACTTGATTGCACGATGATGTAATTTTTCACCATCTTGGTTGGATACACATTCGTTCTGGATATTCAAGCAGTGATCGTTTGAACCCTTTCATTCGTATTGGCTGTAGATCTGACAGTCATTGGTCTATAAGTCTCGTGACCTTGAACTTTGCCCGACTGAGAGGGCTTTTTATTTCAGGATTTCGTATTCAATTTGCCGCTTAATTCTTCTACTAGAGCCTTTCGATTAACTTTACCACTTGGCAACAAGGGGAATTCTTGGCAACGAAATAAACGAACTGGCCACATATACTTTGGTAGTTTGGTTCTGGCATGCTTTATCAAGTCTTGGTCTCTTAGATCTCCTCTAGGTATAAACGCAAGAGAAACTAAATTTCCGAAGATGTCGTCTGGAATTCCAAAAGCTACACAATCTATGATTTCTCCTAGTTCTGCGATTATGCCTTCAATTTCAGCTGGAAATACAGAGAGACCGGCGCTTGTAAAACTCTCATCGCAGCGACCTAGATAGATAAGGTGCCCCTTATCATCTAGTCGCCCAAGGTCACCCGAGCGAAAATATCCATCTTCAGTTAACGCATCAGACCACCTCTCGGGGTCTCCCCAGTATCCGTCGCAGAGGCAGTCACTCAGAACTTCAATCTCTCCACTGCCATCTGGATTGTCACCCGAAATTCTTATTTTGGTACCTTGGATTGCTAGCCCAAGGCTATCGGTTGGGTGACCTTTTTCATAGCGCACCGATGTTGCGCATGCTGTTTCAGACATACCATAGATTTCCCAGAATTCGAATTCCGCGCTATCTAATATAGCGCGCTTAAATTCGGGTTCGGCAGGAGCTGAGCTAGTAACAATACATCTAAAACTGTTTAGAATTTCAGGATTTTTTAAAATGGTTGATTGAAGGATCTTTAAATGAGTTGAAACTGGTATAGCAAAAGTGACATTGAACTTTGTCACAGCTTCAATCCAGGTCGCTGGGCTGAACGGGTAAGACTTTACCAAGGTAGCACCTGTCATTATTGAAATGAAGAAATGCCTTTGTCCTAGGCTATGATGAAGAGGAGTGGGGCTGAGTATCACATCTGCTTCCGTTACTGAAAAAAGCTCTATGCTTTGAAGAGTCCGGTGTAACTTTGTCTCTTGTGAAAAAGCAATCGCCTTAGGGAGACCTGTTGATCCGGAAGAGTGTGTTACCAAAAAGGGAAGAGGAGATGCTTTTTTATTTTGAGTTCGAAGGATTTGCCAGCAAAGCCCCAGCTCCTTTAATGGTGATTCTAGATTAATTGTCTCCATACCCAGAAAGCCACCTGAGCTCACTAAAATTATTGGTCCAGGCAGCTGGGATACTGCCTTCAGCAGTCTGTCTTCTGGTTCACGGTCGCTGAGTGGCACAAAGCACCAATTGGCTGCTGCACACGCCATGACGATAGGCAAGGCTTCGAGGTCTGGCTCTCCAATAAAAACTAGTGTCTCTTCCGAACGTTTTGCAAGATACTTAGCAAAATCTTCGGCCCTTAATGCGAGCTCTTGATAACTAAGCTTCTTGTTACTCGCCGGCTCAATAATTGCTGCCTTTTCTGCATTACGCTGGGCAATCTTCTTAAACCTTACCCATATCGCTTCAGTCATTAAACTTTATCCAAGATCTCTTGCAGGCGAATTAATGAAATATCATCTTCCATGAGTATTGCTAAATCTAAGCGCTTGCCACTTTCCATTTCGATCTCAAGTAAAAGTTGCATTAATTCAGCACTGTCGATCAAGCCAGACTTATAGATGCATACTTGATCGTCAGAAGGCACATTTAAATTGATAGAAATGAATGCATCACGAATAATATTGCTGTTCATTGGATTTCCTTATTGCCTTCAATTAGGTCCCATGCCATACGCTCGCCTGCCAATATATCGCGAGTAACCTTGCGGCCTAAAATAAGTGGTAAATATTTAGGCGCCATGCCAAAACACGGTCGGATAGACCTAACATTATCATTGGTTAGCACTTCGCCTGCCTTCATATTTTTTACGACATAAAGTGACCGTCTCCCACTGAGTGATGGTTTCGCAATTTCTGGAAGTTCCATTGTTGCTTTGCCTATAGCTGAATGAACAGCTGATAAGGACGCCTTGAGCCCAGGCAATTGATCAAGACACATAGAAAAAGCTGCATCTACGGACGAATTATCATCGGGTAACCGGAAGTGTTTCTCTATCATAGCCGCGCCCAGTGCGGTTGCTGCGTACGCCGCCTCAGCGCCAAGCGTATGGTCAGACAAACCGACTGCACAGCCATATTTTTCTCTTAACCACGGAATGGTAGCCAAATTCATATCCTGTACTGGAGTAGGATAAGCTGAGACACATTTTAAAATCATCAGTGGTGAGCCGTATTTACTCACAACCTCAACTGCATCATCCAAATCATTAACACTAGCAAGTCCGGTGGACATTACGATAGGCTTTCCTGTGCGAGCACAAGTTTCAATCAGGCCAAGATCTGTTATCTCAGGGGACGCTATCTTGTAATAGGGGCAATTCAGTTCTTCGAGGAGCTCCACAGCGCTGGGGTCAAATGGAGAGGCCCATACTGGTAAATCAATACTGTTTGCCTCGACGAAAATAGTCTTTATCCATTCCCACGGGGTGTGGGCCTGCTCATACAGTGAGTACAAAGTACCGTACTCTGCCCAGTCATTATCCTTTGAAAGTCTAAAATCTTCTCGATCCGATTTAATTGTGATCGTATCAGGACGGTATACCTGCAGCTTCAAAAGATCTGCACCAGCATCCTTGGCTGCTCTAGCAAACTGAATAGCTGCCTCTTCGCTGCCTTGATGATTCCCGCTCATTTCTACACAAATTGCAGGCACGTTAGGGCTATATGGATCAAACAATGTATCCAATAAATTTTGTTTAATCATATCTCGACCCATTGACCATTTTGGTGGGAGCTTGCCGCAGCATGAAGGAAGTGAATGCCTTCGAACGCATCTTCAATTGGACAAATCCAGGTTGATTTTCCGCCCTTGGTGCTTTGACGATGGAAATCATCTGCAAGGTCAGAATAAAAGTTGGCAAATGCCTCTATAAAACCCGTTGGATGTCCGGGTTTGAAACGATCTCGGCTTGATGCTGCGGCACTAATTGATCCTCTGTTAACAAGTGTTCGGTTAGAATTTATGTCAACTTCTATTAAATGATCAGGGTCCATTTGATGCCAAATCAACGAACCGTCTTCACCATAAACTGCTATCCGAAGTCCATTCTTGGGTCCAAGGTGCGCTTTTGACATCCAGTAAGTTATGGAAATCCCGTCAGAACGCTCCTCCCAGATTTCAACATTGTCGATTACCTCAAGCTTATTCACGAGACAGTGCATTCTTGCCTTTACTCTTGATAATGATTTCCCAACTAGCATAGTAACGAGATGATGCATGTGAGTGCCTAAATCTAACATAATCATAGGCACCTCTGGGTCAGATTGACGCCAGATTTGGGGTTTTCCAGTAATTTTTTCCCGAGCAAATCCATCACTCGGCATTTGAACGCGCACAGAATGGATTTTTCCAATTCGTCCACTTGAGAGGCGCAGAACCATTTCGCGGAACATCGGATAGCCAGAATAATTGTGAACGAAACGAGCTACTACCTGATCTTGTGTTCTTAGAGAATTTTCGATTTCTGCAATTTCTGATATGCAACAACCGACTGGCTTTTCCGTTATAAACGAAATGCCTCGTGATATTATCTCCTTAATGTGACTTGAGTGTTCGGTTGATGGGGTTAAAACGGCTAGAAGATCAAAGTTCCCAATATTTTCATCTAACCAGGTTTCCAATGTATCACAGTGGCCAGACCAAGGAATTTGATATTTTTGATGACTTAATTGGTTTTGCTGCTCAGATCTTGAGAAAAGACACTGAGCAATTTTATATTTCCCATCCATTCGAATTGCTGATATGTGCGACGCCCCGATCGCGGAATTTACTCCACCACCAATGATGCCTATCCTCAACGGTTTGATCATTCAATCCGTGCCTTTCGCTGCAGAACGATAAAATTATCAGTTGTACCAGGAAAAAGGTCGTTTAAGTCTTCTAAACTCTGCATGTCAGCATTGACGAAACCATAGCGGCGGTTCAGCGCTAACACCGCACGGTTCTCCTTATTAATGGTTGCCAGCCAGGTATGATCCGGAAAGTATTTAGCACAGTGAGCTAATTGCCAATCAATTAGCCTCACGCCTGCTGCAAAAGCTGGTTGATCGCTGGCAGGAAACCATCCACCAATTAGATAATTTCTTCCATTTATAGTCCTTGGGCTATGCCAAAAAAACGCTAAAGGCTTGCCGGATGAATTGACGACGAAGCGTTCTGTATCACTTTGCAACCACCAACGTAAATGTTCAGGCCAGCTGATGATATGCTTTGGATTTGTAGATAGAGCTCTGACATAGGGCGTGTTTCTTGCGTTTAAGAAGGCGCAAGCGTCCCTTATATCGCAAGGGCGGATCATGTCTGACTTCCTTGTGGGTAAGGCAATCTCTGGAGCATTGCCTTTAATTATAGCTTCTATTACCGAAGCAATTTTTTGCGCTCCGTCTTGGTTAAGATTAATAGCGAACTCATCAAGAGTGGTGCGGAGTTTATTAAAATGATCAATAGCCAGTAATAAGATTGCTGAAGCAATCTCTGGGTTCTCAAGCTCTGAGCTAGTTAAGTGTAAAGTGTGACCAATAGCAGCCCAATTTTCTCGCATTGAGGCTTGCGTCTGAGAAATTGGGAAGCTTATACCTAAACATCCCTGCATAATTGCTTCGTATAAAGACGTACTGGCTGGTCCAACTACAATATCGAAGTTTGACCAAAGATTGTTCCGGCCCCTCTGCCAACCCAAAATGACATGACTGTTTGCTAGTAAACCAGAGTTTTTTAGCCAATTAGATGACCATTCATTTGGGCTTAACCATGTTACGCTAATTCCGCGATCTTTTGCGATTTCTATGCTTTTTGCATAAACCTCTCTAGCGGGAGCAAAATTTCCTGTTCCGCCCGCGTGAAGTATCATGCTTTTTGCCTTAGGATTTCTAGGCCGCAAAACTGGACTGTCAGTTATGAAATATTTGGGTCCTAATAATTGCAGAGCATTTCCATCAAGCCTAATGGCGGCTGGACTGTAATCAATTCGTAATGACGCATTAGACCCAATACCTAAATCATCTATCAGAACTACCAGAATTTTCTCTGCTTGTAGTGTTGCTATCCATTTTTTCGTGATCCGGAAGCTATCGGCAATAACAGCTTGGGTTTTGTGTGTTTTAGCCAGCTTTAGCATAGCAAGTGAATCGGCTTTTTCTTCAAATTCACTTTCCAAAAATTCTATGGGATAGGTTAAATCTATCGGTATAACATCGGATTGCTTGTCCAGTACGAATATAGGTAAAAAATTTAGCTTTTTTAGAGCATCTGCAAGAATGGAACACCGCTTTAAGTGACCCGCACCAGACCCTTCAAAAAGATCGCATCGTATCAAAATTGATTGGTTCATATTTTTTTCTGAGAATTAAATAGCAAACGGGCAAAATCAAGATCTTCAGGTTCGTCGATATCAACCGCTTCCCATCTCGGTAATTCAATTCCTCGAGTGCGCATCATGAAAGATGGTTTGCCTGACAGCCATGCATCCCGTTTACCAAAACTGAATTGACCTGCATCGTGATATAAAGCTGGAAAATCTTGCGAGCGCTTATTGAAGTTTTCGGGTGACTGCATCTCTACGTATCCTTTGTCATTGAGAAGAAAGCCGCGCTGAGGAGGACTTTCAAACTTTCGGATACCAATTACAAAATCTAGCTGTGGATCTTTGGAAAGCATAGTCATTGCACTATTCAAGCGCTCAGGAAGAAGAAGAACTGCTGTAGCAAGTATCAAGCAAATGTGTGTTGCCTGAGGTGCGGCCTCTATAACGTGGGCGACGACTGGTTGGATAGGTGTGAACCCATCTGACAAGTGATTGGGGCGTTTTATTATCTCAGCACCAGCCGCTGAGGCGTGATCAGCGATGTTCTTATCATCTGTTGTTACGATTACTCTATTAAAAATAGAGCTTTCAAGAGCGATATGAATAACCCTGACAATAGAAGGATGTCCATCAAAATCAGCGAGGTTTTTACCTGGAATTCTAACGCTACCTCCCCTGGCTGGAATAACCGCGATTGGATTGATTTTATTTTTGTTTCCACATCTCTCTGTGGCCATAACGTCTTCCTACATATTACTTCCTGTTCCCAAAATGCGGAAAGGTTAACATTTTTTGAAAGGTATTACACTTAACTAATTAGTTGAATGAAACGCATTACGTTCGGTCGTCCTTCAGATAGCATAAGCAAACGATTGTCGTCTGACAGGCCATGAAGTTCCGGTATTTTATGCTTTGGAAAAGAGGAGCGCTCGATAAAGCGTATTGAATAGTGGCTAGAAGCGCATTGGAGAAATTTAGAATAACGCTCCCAAAAATCTTCAACCCAATTATGGATCTCTATCAAAATCATTGCACCTTTTAATTCTCTGAGAAAAGTATCGTTGAACAGGTCAAATTCTCCGCCTTCAATGTCACACAATACTATTGTGTCAGACCAATTAGTGTCCCCAAGTAGTTTCGGTAATGTTTGGTCAGCAACACCGAAAATTCGCAACTTATCATCAACTTTGTTTACTTTTGCATTCCTTGCGATGGTTTCGCGCCCAGCGGAAGTTACTTCAAAACAATCTGCTGTTTTGAAACGTCCGTTTCTAAGACAACCGACAGCATAATAACCATCTGCAGCTCCAATATCGACGAAGTGACTTCTACTGTTAAACTCTTCCCCGTGCAGTTCCTCGATGATTTCAAGCTCATAACAACCCAACAACATAGCCCCTAGATCAGAGCGCCCCCAAGCTGGCGCCGAATCTAATTTCATACCCGCGAAAGCTCCATGCGCAACCTGTCCATGCAATCTTGCAAACAATTCTCTAGATATTCTTTTGCGCCGTTCAGCTATAGTTTCATTTCTGAAAATAATTTTTTGATCTTGGGTGACCGTTTTATGTTCTCTCAAGGCATCAGAAAAGAAATCCAATTCTGCGCTCAAAGCTACTTTTAATTCATCAGGCGTCATTATGATTATCTTGCTCTATTTGGCGTAGGAAGTGGGTTAGGCTATTAATCTTTATTAAAGAACAAATATTAAATTTGAATATGAAATTATGGATGGATATTAACAATAATTCATCAATGCACAGTTTTATGGCGGAGGGAGAGGGATTCGAACCCTCGATACGCTATTAACGTATACACGCTTTCCAAGCGTGCGCCTTCAGCCACTCGGCCACCCCTCCTAGTCCGTATTAAAACGGATGGTGCTGCCGCAGAGATTTGAACTCTGGACCTCTCCCTTACCAAGGGAGTGCTCTACCCCTGAGCTACGGCAGCTTAATCAGTCTTCGCCTTAGATGATGTTAGTCGAAGAGCGCGGAAGATGCCAAAGGCGTTTGTTTTACGCAAGTACCTCAATATTCAATTATTCTTTTCCAAGCGCGGCATAAAGACCGCGTTCGAATGAATCGTATACTTGCAATATTTGAGGATCAGCAAAGGGCAATAATTGAAAGAAAATACCGCTAGCTATCCCGCTGACCCGATCGACCCAGAAGTAGCTATTGCGTAGCCCAGCCCATGACAAAGAGCCTGCCCGTCTACGACCAGCTAGATCCTGCTCGTTAATCATAAAGGATAAACCCCACTTTTTTGTAACTTCGGGAAAGAAGTCAAATGCATTTGTGAGTTCTGGACGCGTAGTTGGTAGCCCAGTCATAACAAGATCACCGATGTGATTTTTGCACATCAAATCAATGGTTTGAGGCTTTAGAATTTGAATTCCGTCTAAAGATCCATTGTTAAGGAGCATACGCATAAAGCGGCCGTAATCTTCCGCCGACCCAAACATTCCCCCTCCGCCAGTATACGCAGCGCCTGATATTCGTGGGTGCTCAAAGTCAACGGGCTGTATACTTCCGTCTTCGATCCGTTGGTGAACGCCAACCATTCGTGAGCGCTGAATATCATCTGGTACAAAGCCTGTTGAAGTCATTTCTAGAGGCTTCAAGACATTCTCTTGAAGATAGGTGTCAAGAGTTTGGCCTGTTACAGCCTCCAATACCTTACCAGCCCAATCTATATTTATTCCATATTCCCAGCGCTCTCCTGGATCAAAACCTAACGGCGGGCAGAGGGCAGGCTTGTTATAAAAATCACTCCTACCTATGCCAGTGGAAAGCATCCATTGGTTCATGCCTGAGTTCCACTGCTCATAAACAAATCCAGCAGTGTGCGTTAAAAGGCGCCTTAAAGTTATCTTACCATTAGCTGTCCGCGTAACTGCTTTTCCATCCTCATCAAAATTAACTAGGACTTTGGGATCAGCTAATGCGGGAACAAAAGCTCCACAGTCATCATCCAAGCCAATGGCGCCCTGCTCCACAAGTTGCATACACCCTGTACCGGTGATTGCCTT
>Ga0181589_10004436_pt1 | contig 11238 bp, 16 predicted proteins | sample 071ome_25_FD_132444 | JGI IMG/M metagenome (GOLD analysis project Ga0181589, IMG submission 132444) | Coastal salt marsh microbial communities from the Groves Creek Marsh, Skidaway Island, Georgia - 071410BT metaG (megahit assembly) | ecosystem: Environmental > Aquatic > Marine > Intertidal... | reverse complement strand
TCATCGGCCATGGTCCCAAATGCCATCCGGATTGTGGATAAGTGTTGTTGCTCCACGGATGAATCGGAGCCTTGGAGAACCTCATGCACCTGCGAGGTGCATGGAGGTGCTTCGTTCGATCCTTGGCATGGAATTCGTCCACCTCCCTGCTGGGCAGTACACACGAGGTTCCGCACCACGGAACGGTCGACCAAACGAGGAGCCACAGGTGATGTGCAGCATCCGGCATCCGTTCGCGCTTGGTCTGCGTCCAGTGACACAAATGGAATGGGAGAACGTCATGGGAAGCCAGCCTTCGAAATTCGTTGATGGATGGACCGCTGGATTGCGGCCCGTGGAGTCCATCAACCGGCTGGACGCCGAGGCGTTTCTCAACCACCTCAACCGCCTCACGGAGGGCCGCCTCGAAGGCCGTCCGGGGACGTTTCGATTGCCATCGGAAGCAGAGTGGGAGTACGCTGCGCGGGCCGGAACGGAGGGTCGATGGTGGTTCGGGGACGACGATAGGGACCTCGATGCGTGTGGGTGGCATGCCGGCAACGCAGGTTCATCGACGAAGGAAGTCGGCCTGAAGCAACCCAATCCTTGGGGTTTGTTCGACCTTGCGGGGAACGTTTCAGAATGGTGTGCAGACTCCTTTCAAACACCTCACGACGAACGACACACAACCGAACAGCCGTGCATCGATGCCTCTGGAAAGGGCGTTCTCCGAGGTGGAGCGTGGTTCATGGAATCCGATTCGACGAGGGTCGCTGCGAGGAGGGCCTTAGCGACCACGGAACGGTCGGATGGTTCCGGCCTTCGGGTTGCGTGGTCAGCCTTGCCCTGAATGCGCTAGGTCCAGGTCGGGATGCCGTGGAGGGAGGTTCTGTCCTTCGGGTACGACTCCGGGATCTGTCGTCCACACCACCGGCGCACCCACCTGACGGACGAGCAACAACCCCAACGACTGGAACATGTCGATGGCGAGGGTGACGCGTTCGACAACCGGGGCTGCTTCTTCGTGGAAGGTGGCGTCCATTGCTTCGACGATGCTCTGAAACCCATGCTGGCCATCGCACAATTCCCAAACGAGGCTGTTCATGTCGTCCAAAGGACGCAGCACTTCTTTTGGTGCTCGGAGCCAACGTGCGAGCCACCGTTCCAACCGGGAGAATTTCTTCTCAATCCTCAGTACGACACAGCGTCCAGAATGAGCCGGGTCGTCGCAGGTCCGACCCACAGGCCCCCGCCAGCCCCACCACACAGGCAGACGGATGGGCGCCATACCACGCAATGGGTGGTCTTGAGGGACGTCGATTTGCACGCAACCACCGGTTCACTGAGGCCCGTTTTGCTGGGCTAACCACTGGTGCCCATAGTGCTGCCATTGTTCCACGGTCCAACCGGGCGGCAGGCCATCGCTCGGGAGCGGCGGTGCTGAGGAGTTGCCCATTGGCAGAACGGGCACCTCTGCCGTCGGGTGATGCTTTGTATGGGGGTCGTCGTGGGCAACGGGCAACGTGCTGCTTTCATCAGAACGCCGTCCGCGGACGATGAGGCTCATCGAAATGATGGCGAGAAGCACGACCATCCCTCCAAGGCCACCGTACAGAGCCGTCGAAGACAGGCCGGACGCCTCCTCCTCAGGCATCGCCCAAGATACGTCGATCGATTGCTCAGCGTACGATGATGGCCCTTCGTCGGGATGCAATTCAACCGTGACCTGCCCCTCCCTGGGTCCATCCCCTTGCAGGACGGTGCACGGCATCAACCGCTCTTGAAGCACAATGTGACCAGGATCGAGGTCAACGGTCAGACCATCGCTCGCATCCCCAAATCCATCGCACACCACCGTCCACGAATCGGGGGCATCGAACGTGAGGGTCAATCGTTCTGCGAAGGAAGACCATGACTGAACGTGAACGGACATGGGTACACCCTCGCCTGAGGGTGCCGTGGTGTTGGAGGACGATTCGACATCGAGACGAAGTTCACGACGGCTTGAGACCTCAAAGAGATGACTTTCAGAAAAGACATAGGGCAACCCATCGTCGCCCACGCCCCCATCAAATCGAACGTTCACAACAATCCGTGCGCCGAGGGGCGCGTCCTCTGGGACGACAAGGTCCACTGTGAAGGCCTTCGCAACGCCTGCGCTCAACGACATCGGATTGGCTCCCCCCAACACCAGGGCGACGCCGTTCGAGGTCGTTACAAACGCCACCAACCCTTCCAACGGCGGGGTGGATTGGACGTCGACCTGAAGCGACAAGCGTGGCTCTGGGGCATTCCCTAGGTTCAGCACCTGACCACTCACGTTCAGTGAGGAACCGCTTGAAACATCCCGGTCCGTCTCAAGCAATTCCAGTGCAAGCTCGCGAACAACCATCACCATGGCATCAATGTCAAGCGAAGCCAATTCCACGCCATCGTGCGATGCGACGATCGTTGCGGTAAACGTGCTTCCCGCGGTTTCGGCGACGGGTGCAAGCACAGCGATGCCCATCAAAAGGCGCGACCCAACCTCGCCTTCAGGTTCGACGCTGATTGGAGACGTGGCATTCACGTCGTCAAGTTTGGTCCACCACGACCATTCCAACGGAAGTCCACGAACGGCGATGTCGATGTTGGCTCGGTCGTTGGACGTGCTGTTGAGGTACAACGGGATGTCCGCGACGTACGTTGGGGTAACGCGCAAAAGGTCCACCGACGTTTCAAGCGTGGCTCCATTCACCACCGTCACCTCTGGACCGTCGTACCATGATGACACCAGGGTCATCCCGCTGCGCTCAGAAGAGACCACCACGCGTACGCGGGGTGGAACGTCGCTCGCTTTGGCTCCGTTTGGAGCAACGATATCGATGCGGATCGTGGTCGACGATTGCGCGGCAACTACGGCTTGATCGCGGCTTAACCCAGCGACCACCCACTCCGTGCCTTCCGACTCAAATTCTGCTTCGAAGTTGAGCACGTCCATCCGGCCAGCGTTGTTGGTCACTTCCACGCTGATGCTCGACGTGCCACCGCCCACGAGTGGGGGAAAAGCGTCCACCGCCTCGATGCTGATGTCGGAGACCATCGCGGCGACGACATCCACGTCGATTGAACTCACCCGAGTGCTGTCGTTTTGCGCCGTGGCGTGCATGGTGAAGGTCGACGTGGTGTCTGCGGGCGCTCCTTCAGGGACGGTGAGCAACAAATCAATGGCAACCGATTCACCGGGCCGAACGAGAACCGATTCGTCCTGAGCCCATGCAAATCCGACCTCCCAGCCCTGTGGGAGCGACGAGGTGTCCATGGCGAGATCAAAGACATCCGAACCTGCGCCTTCGTTGGACAACGACATCGCAAATGCGCACGTTTGCTCCGGCGGGCACATCGGACGTGGTTCTGGCGCATGCAACACCGGGATCCGATCGGCGAGGACGGTGAACCCAATGGGTGCCGTTCCGAACACATTCGGGTGGTCGGTTGAAGCGTTGAAAGTCAGCGAGGTGAAACCAACACTCGCGTTTTCATCTGGCTGGAGTCGTACCTGAACGTCCCTCCAGCCGCCCGGAAGCAGATTGAAACCCGTCGAAGGCACACTGCTGCCGTCCGAGAACAGGGTGTAGGACGTCCATGCCGTGGGTAATCCGTCCAACCCAGGGCGTACGTTGGTTGAGATGTTGCCAGAATTCGTCACTCGAAGGTTGACTTCGCCCCAGCCTCCCGGGACCGCGCCTTGGGTTCCGAGTCCCGTGACGGTGAGCCCGTAGGCTTCTGCTCGAGCAGCCTGGTCGTACACCAGCACCGTCTCATCGAACCAGAAACCGATGTCCTCGGATGATGCGTCACTCGTCAACGACCATCGGAACGATGACCCAGCATGGAGGTGGCGGTCCGGTGCGATCGGAATGAGTGGGGACGTGTACCCGCCCGAGTTGAGTGAAAATGTGTTCCAGTTGGACCCATCGAGCTGGAAATTGTTGTCCACGGTCGGGCTGAAACTGGCAAGTTCCTCCCAACCGCCTGCGGTGGTGCGCGCCTCGAGGCTCACCTCGTCCGGCGAAACCACCCATCCGGTGTAGAAGAAGGTCAGCCCCATGGTGCGTGTGCCTGAAGCGACGGCGTCAGACAGGTCCATGAGCGGCGTGTTCAATCTGGACACGGTGTTGGCGCTGTACGTTGAGCCATCACCGTTCCCTGCATGGCACGACGAGCCCATCGAAATCGAAGTGTCGCTGTTCAATCCCCATTCACCAGTGGCCGTCCAGTTGGAGAGTGAATCGCAGTTCCAATACCGCGCACCTACCGTGATCCGTCGGGTCAGCATATCGTTCGTCGGGTTGTCGTCGACGCTGGGCTGGAGCACGTGAACCTGGAGGGAATGGTTTCCGGCATAGGTCGGGGTGAACACGAAGTCAACGATGCCGCTGGACCCACCTGAAATCGGATTCAGCGGCTCCGTGACGTTCGCGATTTCAAATCGGTCGTATTCGTCGTGAAGGACGAGCACTCGAACGTCGGACCGAACCGACGAAACGGCCCCACCATTGGTGACGGTCACGCTGAGTTCGATGGGAACGTTCACCATTGCGTCAATCACATACAAGGATTCAGGCCTGTTGAACCCGGGGATCGGGTGGTTTGAGGAAAACATCCTGTACTTTCCTTCATCCCCAGATGTGGTGTAGGCGAACGAGGTATCGGTGACGGACAAATCCACACCCGATGACCGACCACCCGCCGCCGCGATTGGCCCGAGTGCTGCAAGCAGCATGAGGGCGAGGAGGGCCCATGCGCGTGATTTGGCCATGCCCCGTCAACCACGCTGACCTATATATCGGCCGCGGAGGTATTCAGTCGACGTACTCCCCGCCACTCGAACCTGAACCTGAGGCCGCGGGACGGCCGTCATCGTTGTCCTGTGCGTCCACGAGCGCCGCTTCCGTTCGTTGCTCACGTCGTCGTGCCACCGCGTACACCGCAAATGCTGGCAACAAAACCAGCGAAAAACAAGCAAACACGGCGGTAAGTGCCCAAATGAATTCAGAGGCAACATCGACCTCAAAGGCCTGCACGGATGCCAATTCCTCGTTGACCGTTCGGACGGAGAGGGAAGGTGCCGTGCTGCGATTGCCTGGTTCTTCAATTGCGATCCGTAACACGTTGCTTCCATGACGGTGTTCAATGTTGTTTGCTGCATCCTCCCAGGCCGCTTCGATGCCGCTGGAAACAACCGTTCCGTTTGACCGAGCCGCGGGGTCTTTGGTGGCCAACGCAAGGAAGGTTGCTGTTCCTTCGTTCTCCTCAAGTTCGGTCATGACCTCAAGGCGGCAGTCAACGAGGCAAGAAAACCCGTCCGCTTCCGAATCCCCCAGGAGGGGATGGGTGTACAGCCCAGACGCATCTTGCACGCGAAGGACGGAGCCATCGGCCAAGGCACTGGCGGTCACCTCCACCCATGTCAGGTTGTATCGGTCGATTGTGACGTTCGCGGACCAGGTCGTCACGTTGGTTTCTGCGTCATGGTTACGAACAAGATCAACGTCCGAATCCACGTGTTCATGCGACGTCGTGGTGTACGTGTAGTACGACGTCGAAATTGTGTTGGCATACACGGCGTACGAGAGAAGAAAAATCAGCGTGAACGACAGACCAAGCAGGGTTCTGAGGAGGTTTGGGTTCTGCGCCAACGCCTTCCTCATGTGGTGTGGTCATCGCTGATGTTGAAGAACATGTTCACACCTCCACAGACCGCGTGACTGCGCGGACAGCGGGGCGTCTCGGCCCCGAGCCCTTGATATAGGGGGGCACGGTCGCCGACCTGTTCGGTGGTTTGGATGACGACGTACCTCGACGTCCCGGTTGATTTGCTCATCCCAGCCCTCGGCGCGAAGCTCGTCGAAGAAGGCGCAGTGTCTGCTCCTGAATGGGCAGAGTTCGTCAAAACGGGCGTCACACGTGAGCGCCCACCCACGCAGACGGACTGGTGGCAAGTCCGTGCGGCTGCCATCCTCCGCAAGATCGCCCGCCTGGGGCCCGTTGGCGTGACGGCACTGTCGCAATCCTTTGGCGGCTACAAGGACAACGGATCCATGCCAAACACGCCCGCCGCCGGCTCCCGGCACGTGATTCGAACGGCGATCCAGCAACTTGAAGCCGCAGGCTTGGTTGAATTGGTCGACCTGAAGCCGATCGAAAACGTCGACGGTGAGACGCAAATGCTCCACCGTGGCCGCGTGGTCACCGCCGCTGGCCAGCGCATGCTCGATGCGGTGGCCCACGACGTGCGACCAACGGCAGAAGCGTCGTACCCCGGTCTCGACAAGTACTGAGGTGATGTGATGTCCAAGATCAAGCCCACAGCGAAGAAAACCCGCCTGCTCAAGGCAGGGAAGCAAAACCGTCGCGTCCCTGTGTGGGTCATGCTCAAGACCAACAGGAACACGGTGACCCACGGCAAGCGCCACCACTGGCGCCGCAGCAAGTTGCAGCGATGAGGTGAGAACATGGTCCGTGCAGCTGAATCCGAACTCGTTGTGCCATTGCGGAACGCATGGAACATCACGCGCTACAAGCGCGCCCCCCGCGCGATGCAAATCATCCGTGACCAGGTGATTCGCCACCTCAAGGTGAAGCCCGACGAACAGATCTACATCGACCCGGCGGTCAACGAACACATTTGGTCCAGGGGCATTGAACATCCCCCTCGCAAGGTTCGCCTGAAGGTGACCCGGCACGACGAACCCGACTTCCCAATCGAAGTCACCCTTGCGGAGTGAGCATCATGGGCAACATCCGACCGAGTTTCATCAAAATTCGCGCCATTGCACTCGTTGAGCAGCACGGTGAGAAGTTCACTGAGGATTTCAACCACAACAAGCAGATGGTCAACCAATTGACCGACGTGGAATCGAAGAAGCTTCGCAATTGGATCGCCGGGTACGTGACCCGATACCGCCAGCGCAGGCAAGACTGAACGAGGCCACGCCGATGACGGCGGTCCATGTGTCGTGGGACAACGACCCTGTCAGCCTTCACGCAGATGACGCAGAAGTGTTGAACCGATTGTTTGCGCTGTTGCGCGAACGGCTGGATGTCCGCAAGCGTTCCATACCAATGCCTGACCGGGAGCGAGGGGGCTTCATCGCGTTCCTGTATCAACCGGTCGACCCGAGGCGCCTTGCTGAACTCATTGGCACGTTGGAGTGATCCTATGGGGTTCCGATCCGACGTGCCGTTGCCGAGTGACCCTTACCGGCTGACGGTTGTCCTCGTTGGTGCCACGCATCCTGGAAACCTTGGCGCGGTGTGCCGAGGTATGCTGAACCACGGGTTCAATCAACTCCGATTGGTGGCTCCTCGTTGTAGTCCCGATGATGATGAAGCACGTAACCGTGCGAAACACGCCGGATTGATCCTCGATGCCTGCACTGTGTACGAATCGTTGGACGACGCGGTTCGGGACGCGACCTTGGTGGTTGGCACCTCTGGAAAGCGCGAACTCGGGAGGAAAACCCTCTTTCGCCACTTTCTCCATCCGTGGGAACTTGCAGACCGTGTCGAAGAGGGAGAGGCTCACGTGGCTTTGGTCTTCGGCGAAGAAGGAAAGGGCCTGGATGCATCCGACCTTGAGCGGTGTGACCTTCTGGCGACGCTTCCGACGTGGGAGGGATACCCAATTGCAAACCTCAGTCACGCCGTCGCCCTGTTTTTGTACGAATTGCACCGGAGGCGGGTGCTCGAACGACAAGGGAAGGACGCAGCCTTGCCAGAGGTCACGCCCTTGTCCCGTCGGTCGGACCCCACGCTTCGAGGGGTTGTCCGTGAGGCGGTTTCCGAATTTTCGGAGGCGTTGCCGGGTCAGCCCGAACGGAGAGAAAGCGTCAAGCAAACCCTCACGAGGATCACCGCTCGAAGCAGTGCTTCTGACGATGAGATGACGCGGCTTGTCGGTGCTGTTGTTGATGCAACGACGGCTTTGCAATACGCCGGCGGCGACCCCCGTTGGCTGAAGGACCGCCGCCGCCGCCTTGACCGCTGATCACGGCCGGTAGGTGGCCCAGGACTTCGGCGTCTCTCGAACGTGAAACGCCACCAACGTCAACCGGTCCCCGTAGGTCGCGCGAAGTGCTGCATCGACCCTATGAAAGCACCACGCTGCCAAGTGTTCCGCGGTTGGTGGAAAGGGGAGGACGACGGTGCGGTGGCCGTCCCCCATCGCTGCACACGCAGCACGTCCAGCCGCATCCTCCTCGTGCACCAAAAAAGCGTGATCGACGACATCGTGCACGTGCTCGTTCAAGATGCGGGAAATGTCCCCAAAATCCACCACCATGCCTTCGTCGCTCGCTCCCGATGTGGTGACGAGGTCTCCGGCAACTTCTGCCTCAAACCGATACCGATGGCCGTGAAGGTGCGCGCACTTGCTGGCGTGGTTTGGCACCCTGTGTCCAGTGTCCGTCTCAACCCATCGCCGAATGGTTGTTGTCATGGTTCTTCCTCCTCTGGGTTGAACGCCAAGCACACCGAATTGATGCAGTATCGTTCGCCTCCGTGCTCCCGAGGTCCATCGTTGAAGACGTGCCCAAGGTGGGCATCACACGTGCCGCAGCGAACTTCGATCCTGCGCATGCCGTAGGTGCGGTCCTCCAACCTGCGGATGGACGCCCCGGGTGCTTCGGAGTGAAACGCGGGCCATCCGCAACCGCTGGGAAATTTACCACGACCAAGAAACAACACGGCCTCGCAGCAGACACAGCGGTACGTGCCCATCCTGTGCTCGTCGATGAGCGCCCCGGTGTGCGGGCGTTCCGTCCCACCTTCCTGCGTGACGTGGAAGACCAGTGGTGGCAGGATGGCCCTCCACTCGTCGATGCTCTTTCGCTCGCCCTTCATGGCCCAGCCTCCTCGTGCTGCTCCCGCAACGCGAGCGCGTGTGCAACCACATCGTCCCAGGGGTTGATGTATTCCAACGGGTCCACTCGGCCAATGTCGTGGAAGGCGAGGATGCGTTCCACGTCCGAGCCCGTCGTCCCTGCAGATCGGCCCTCATCGTCGGGCTGGTACGAAGTGAGCGTGTTGGACATGATTCGATCGAAATCGAGGTTCAGACTCGTGCAGGACTGAAGGCCATCCCTCAGGATTCCCGCTTTGTCAAGATGGAGGTACGGGAGCACAAATTGAACGCCTTCTGAATCCCAATTTCCAATCCGGAAGGCGTGACCAAGGGCGTCATAGAACGCTGGCCGACAATCGGGGTAGATGGCATGGTCGCCGCTATGAACCCCAAGGGCCACGTGGGCTTGGCCGTTGCTCGTGGTGGCAAGGGACAAGGCCTTAGCATACAACAACGAACTGAACACGGCATTTCTGTTTGGCACAACGGTTTGACGCATGTCGTCCTCTTCGTAGTGCCCCATTGGCATGTCCATGGTCTGGTCCGTGAGGGCTGAATGCAACGACGCCATCGCGCTTCGAAGGTCGATGGTATGGAACGTGAGTTCGCAACCTCGTTCACGAAGCAACTCGACGTTGTGAGCAGCACGGTCCAATTCAAGGCGATGGCGTTGGCCATACTCAAACCCGAACGCTGTGACCGGATGGCCCTCCCGAAGCAGCCGGAGCATCAGGCACGTCGAGTCCATCCCACCGGACAGCGCCATCACCGTCGGCACACCCATCAACGCACCCCCATCCATTTGTGCGTTTGAAGGGAGAGACGCCACGAGGGGTGCTGCAACACTTGCTCTGCCACGACGCCAAAGGTGTGCCCGTTGGCTCCGGCATCCTTGCTCTCGTCGTAGCACGGTTGCAAAAAGTGATGCTCAAATCCGTCCACAAGGTCCGCATACATTGAGAGGTCTTGCCCGACGTACACCACCTTGAGTTCATGGCCATGGCGTTGGCGGATGCTGACGTTGGGGTACACTTGGTCCTTTGGCGAGACGCAGATCCAATCGATCCACCCGTCCGGGATCGGAAGGGTACCGTTGGTCTCAATGGAGATGTGAACGCCACGTTCGTGGAGGGCGTTGCACAACGGACCAAGGTCCTGCAGCATGGGTTCGCCACCGGTCAGGACGACCCGTTGGCATGCATAGGATTCAATCTCGTCGAGGATATCGTCCAGACGCATGTCGGTATGTGTGTCAAAATCAGTATCGCACCATGAGCATCGCAGGTTGCATCCACCGAAACGAACGAACACGTGCGGGCGGCCTGCGTGGAAGCCTTCCCCCTGCACCGAATGGAAGATTTCCACGATGGGGTATTCCATGCCGGCCACCTCAGGGAACAGCACGATGGGCCAGAAGCTGAAACAGTTCAGCCCGCGCCTCTGAACGATCGAAGAACACACCGCGCATGGCGCTCGTCGTCATGATGGCTTGCTGCTTCTTGACCCCACGGCAGCGCATGCAGCCGTGGCGTGCTTCGAGCACCGCTGCAGCCCCCAGTGGCGCCAAATGCTCGACAAGGTCCTGAACGATTCCCGTGGTGATGCGTTCCTGATTTTGAAGTCGGCGGGCGTGATGGTCGACAATCCGAGCAAGTTTGCTGATGCCAACAATCCGATCCACTGGGATGTAGGCAACATGGGCGACACCGCTGAACGGTTGCAGGTGGTGCTCGCACGTGCTGTGGAATTCAATGTCCCTGAGCAGAACAATTCCATCGTACCCTTCACCATTGAAGGTGGCGTTGAGAAGTTCAGCAGCGTCGGAATCGTAGCCTGAAAAGATCTCACCCCAGGCCTCGATCACCCGTTCAGGTGTACGCTTGAGGCCCTCACGCTCCGCGTTTCCCTCAAGGTACTCGAGCAGTGTTCTCACTGCCCCCATGGCCTCATGTTTGCTAACCATCAACGCTCACCCCCAATTCGACCGTGCCGTGCGTCGACATCGTCCAAATGGTCGAGCATTTTTCGACACGCTGTCCGAATGGCGTCCGCGAGGCTCACAAACTTTCCATGGTCGCCAACGTGGGCTTCCAAGTCCATTTTCAGTTGGTCCGGCATGTCCAAGGACACCTTCGGCATAATGTTGGGAGGGGCAGGGTATTCTTCAATGAATCGCTGGCGATTACGACGCGCCCAACACGAGGTCTTCACGGTCGAATTGACGTTGTGCGTAGCCCAACGCGAGAAGGGTGTACAACAAGGTGGTGCTCAACCAGATCACTGTATGAACTCCATCAACTCGGTCCAGCAGAAGTTCACGCATCGCGAGCATCACGTTCACCACAGGGACGGCGAACCACACGCCTTCGACG
>Ga0181589_10004418_pt1 | contig 11253 bp, 12 predicted proteins | sample 071ome_25_FD_132444 | JGI IMG/M metagenome (GOLD analysis project Ga0181589, IMG submission 132444) | Coastal salt marsh microbial communities from the Groves Creek Marsh, Skidaway Island, Georgia - 071410BT metaG (megahit assembly) | ecosystem: Environmental > Aquatic > Marine > Intertidal... | reverse complement strand
TCAGGAGGCACGAGGCAGCGACGATGATCGTTATCTCAGGATAACCGTCAAGACTTTTTGCACTTTATATAAAATTATGTCCAGAAACCCAAAGACTTCCAGAAACACCCCTGCCTCTTGTCTCCTGCCTCCTGTCTCCGGCGCGCAGCGCCTAGGGCGCAAGCTGGTGGATGCTCCAGGTCTGGTTACTCTGTAGTTCGTAGACAAAGCGGTCGTGCAGGCGATGCTCACCGCCCTGCCAGAATTCGATTTCATAAGGCTTTATGCGGAATCCGCCCCAGAAATCCGGCAGGGGGACCTCACCTTCCCGGTACTTCTCTTTCATATGCGCCAACTGCGTCATCAGGAAGTCCCGCCCGGAAATTTTTCGGCTTTGCTGCGAGGCCCAGGCCGCCAGCTGGCTGTCGCGGGGTCTGCTGAGGAAGTATTTGAGGGAATCAGCGGCTGACACTTTTTCAGCATGGCCGCAGATTTTCACCTGTCGATCCAGGGCATTCCAGGCAAACAGAAGACTGACGCGATTGTTGTCTTCGATTTCCTCTGCCTTGCGGCTGCCGTAATTGGTGTAGAAGACAAAACCGTCCTGATCCACATGCTTGAGCAATACTATGCGCTGGGAAGGCTGACCATCATTACCCACGGTGGCCACCACCATGGCTGTGGGGTCCTTGAGTCCGGACTCCACGGTTTGCCCAAGCCACAGGTTGAACTGTGCTACCGGATCAGCCAGCAAATCCTCTGCCTTCAATCCGCCCGCCAGGTATTCACGCCTGAAATTTTCGATATCCATGGAGTCAGTACTGCGTAAAAGGTGAATATCTAGTTGTTAAACTGGAAACGCTCGTCATAGACGCGCTTGTCAAATTCATAATTACGCCAGCCTTTGTGGCCGGTGCCATGATCGAAGTAACCCTTGCCATGCTTCTTGTTGGCAGCCCACTGGCCGACATAGCGGGTACCGTCTTCCCAACGATAGGTACCCTGGCCATAGAAGACATCGTTCTGGAATTCACCGTCGTAGTTTTCGGTATTATCGCGCAACCAGCCTTCGGCATATTTGTCTTCAGACCAGTCTTTCACGTGAAAGGCCTGCAAGCCGCGACCATTACGACGATCATTGCGCCAGTTGCCGATATAGACGTTACCTTCCTTGTCCCAGAGCGTGCCACGGCCATGTTTTTTACCCATCTGGAAACGACCGGTGTAATGCTCACCTTCATCGTTGAAGGCCAGGCGGCCAAATCCGTGAAACTTGCCTTCGACAAAATCGCCACGATAGGTGCGAAGGCCACGCTCGGTCTCTTCCACCAGGGTCCCCTTGCCATTAACACAGTCACCACTGATGCAGCCCAGCTCCTCATCTTTTTTGGCGGCAGCTGCAACAGTTGCCAGGGCCAGCCCCAGCAGAAAAACAGTTAGCTGTTGTCGTATGCGCATGTCTGCTCCATGTTGAGATTAGAACTATTGAAATTGAAAAACAGGGATTGTAGCTGAAATATCAACTCCCCCCAACGGCACAACGATTTATCAACTGGCGAAAATGAGTGTTACAAGTGGAATCACCGGATATTCCCGCACTTACTCATTAGACATGACTGAAGGGCTAAAGGTTTACCAGTAATTTTCAGTGGTGATATGCCCTGGTTTGCGGCGCAGGTTCTTTTCCAGTCCGCGGGCCTTGAGCAGTTCCACAGCATCCTTGACCATGTCCGGGTTCCCGCACAGCATGACCTGGGCATGAGGCAATTCCAGTTTCAGGTCCACCGCGGCTTCCAGACTGCCGTCTTCCAGGGCACCAGGTATCCTGCCCTGAATAGCCCCATCGACAGGCTCCCGGCTGACAAAGGGCTGAAACCGGAATCGCCCCGGATACTTTTCCAGGAAGCCGTTTACCACTCCCCGGTATTGCAGATCTGACTCCGTGCGCACGCCTTGCACCAGAACAATATTGTCGTATTTCTGCCAGGGTTCCCGGGTTTTCAGAATGGAGAGGAAGGGAGCAATACCGGTACCTGTGCCGACCATCCACAGATCACGCGACTGCGGCACTTCGTCGAGAGTGAAAAAGCCATTGGCCGGATTCTTCACCAGGACAATGTCCCCTGGCTGAAGTTTGAACAATGCGTTGGATAACACGCCGTTGGTCGCCGTATAAAAGAAGAATTCCAGGGGCTTTTCATGGGGTGCGCTGAGAAAGGAATACGGCCTGGCAACACGCTCACCATCAATCTCCAGAGCCAGGCTGGCAAACTGCCCGGCGGTATAGGGAGAAATATCCGCATCGATTTTAAGGGTGAACAGGCTGTCACTCCAGTGGATATTTTCCACCACCTTGCCTTCAAGCCAGTCTGACATGAGAACCCCCTTCTCGATATTTTGTTTCCGGCAAGCTTACCATCACCCAACGAGGCTATACAGAGGCAGGAGGCAGGAGGCAGGAGGCAGGAGGCAGGAGGCAGGGACGATGATCGTTTTCCAGGGATATCCGTCAAGTCTAGTACTAATTTTAGAGTAAAAATATTTTCCGAAACCCCGGGGACAGTGACTTTATTAAAGTCACTATCTCCTATCCCTGAGCATTATTTTCACTTGAAGTAAAAATAATGGCCAGAAACCCACAGTCTTCCCGAAACACCCCCGCCTCCTGTCTCCTGCCTCCTACATCCCGTGCAAAGCACGCTTGTCTCTTTTCTCTGATCTAGTATTCTTCCCCTATCTTCAATCCCAAGGAAAATTCTTATGAGCTGCAAAGTCGCCTTCATTGGCCTTGGTGTCATGGGCTACCCCATGGCCGGTCATCTTGCCAACGCCGGCCACCAGGTCACTGTTTACAACCGTACTGCCGAAAAGGCACAGAAATGGCAGGAAACCTACAAGGGAAATGCTGCTGCCACACCCAGTGAAGCAGCTGATGGTGCTGATTACATCTTCACCTGTGTCGGCAATGATGATGACCTGCGAGAAGTCACTATTGGAGATGCGGGCGCTTTCCAGTCGGTCAAACCCGGCGCCATCTTCATCGACAATACCACCACGTCTGCCATCGTGGCCCGCGAACTCTCGGCTATCGCCAGTGACAAAGGCTTTGAATTCCTGGATGCCCCGGTCTCCGGCGGGCAGGCCGGCGCCGAAAATGGCAAGCTCACTGTAATGATGGGGGGTGATGAAGCCGCTTTTGAAAAAGCCAGGCCCGTTATCGAATGTTTCGCCGCCAGCGTCAAACTGCTCGGCCCTTCCGGTTATGGTCAGCTCACCAAAATGGTCAACCAGATCTGTATCGCCGGGCTGGTGCAGGCCTTATCCGAGGGCATTCACTTTGCCAAGCGGGCAGGACTGGATGTGGAAAAGGTCATTGATGTCATCAGCAAGGGCGCTGCTCAATCATGGCAAATGGAAAACCGCTACAAGACCATGATGAACAACGAGTTCAATTTCGGCTTTGCCGTAGACTGGATGCGCAAGGACCTGGGCATTGCCATGGAAGAAGCCGGCAAGAATGGCGCCTCCCTGCCGATCACTAAAATCGTGGACGGTTATTACAGCGAGGTACAGGAAATGGGCGGCAAGCGCTGGGACACCTCATCCCTGATTGCCCGACTGGAAAAGTGATTTTTTAAAGCGCGTAAAGCCGGTTTTAATTTGCGGTTAATTTTTTTCGGGGCTGTTGACGGCCCCGAAATTACCCGCTACAGTCAGCCTCAATACTGACCAGTCAGAAATTGATCTATGGATGTAGACCAGAGTCACGCCCAGATCCTCCGACTTAATATTGCTGGCCATCCCGTTGAGTGGCTGACCTGGCAGGAAGCCACTACCCTCTACGCAAGAGACCTCATCACCTGGACCCTGGGTGACAAAATCAGAACAGTTTACGGCGGCACCTCCCGCATCACAGGTGAACGTTCATCCATTTCCCTGCACAGCATCATAGCCTGCGCTGGTGAACTCCATGTCGGCACACCCAAAAAACCAGCCTTAAGCAACCGTATTCTGTTTCGTCGCGACCAGAATCTGTGCATGTATTGCGGCAAGGAATTTTCTGACAAGGACCTGAGCTGTGATCACATCATGCCTACCTCCCGTGGTGGCAGAAACGTGTGGGTCAACGTGGTAGCGTCCTGTAAACGCTGCAATCACTACAAGCAGAACAGAACACCGGAAGAAGCCGGCATGGAACTGCTGGCACTGCCCTTCGAGCCCAATGCGGCCGAGTATCTCGCACTGGTTAACTCCAAACGGATACGTGCCGATCAGATGGAATTTCTGAAATCCCAATTCTCAAAAAACTGCAGGATGCAGTAGGACCGGAATGTATTCCTGCTGGTCGCAGGAACAAGGAACAAGTTTCGGGTTTTACCTTTAACCTTTTAACTAACCTTTTAAAAACTTGTAGACTGCTGTCTGAAACGTCTCTGGTTGTTCAGCATGGAGCCAGTGACCAGCTCCCTTCACTTCCTCTATTTCAGCCTTGGGGAACAGTTTCAAAATCTGCTTCTCGAATTTTTTCAACACATAATCCGACTTGCTGCCTTTGAGGAAAAGCACGTCCCCTTCAAAGGGGGTGGCTGATGACAACCCGGACAGCAGATCATCATATCCCTTGATAATGGCATCAAGATTCATACGCCAGCCAAAATTACCCTCTTCATCCTTGACCAGGTTGGCCAGCAAAAAGTCCCTGACATTTTTCTCGGGCACATATTCTTCCAGTACCTCATCGGCATCCTGCCGGTTGTCGATCAGGTCGAGATCAAGCTCTTTCAGGCCTGCAAAAATCTGGGCGTGATGGGGTTCATAAGCAACCGGCGCGATATCCACAACAACAAGCTTGTCGACCAGAGTCGGTTGGGTCAGCGCCAACTGCATGGCGGTTTTACCGCCCATGGAATGACCGATAAAGTGAGCCTTTTCAATATGATGCAGCCTCATGGTCTGGCGCACATCCATCGCCATGGTCCCATAATCCATGGCATTTTCCCACTCGGAACGCCCATGGTTTCGATGATCCATGCCATAAACGGCAAAGGTGTTGGCCAGCAGTTTGGCGTGCTGTCCCCAGTTTCCCTGGTTGCCAAACAGGCCGTGAAGAATGACGAGTGACTCGCCGATTTCCGAATATTGTTTGCAAAATAACTTCATATAACGCCAATCAACATCTAGCGATTGCCACTACACCTGATCCTGCACCGTGTGGGTCAGGACAGGTTATCCTTGATCCATTGCATAACGTCATCATGGTGGGTCTTGGTATTCACTTTTTCCATGATATGCCTGACCCGGCCATCCTGGTCGATGATGAACGTCATCCGTTTCAATCCCATAAACTCCCTGCCCATGAATTTTTTCAGTCCCCATACGCCGTACTTGTCAGCGACAGCATGGTCTTCATCAGACAGGAGGGTGAAATTCAGGTTATCACGATCCGCGAACTTGGCCAGCCTGGGGTAAGGGTCGATGCTGACGCCAAGCACCTTGACTCCGAGCTTTTTCAGGGCCTTTTCACTGTCCCTGATACCGCAGGCCTGGACTGTGCATCCAGGTGTCATGGCCTTGGGATAAAAATACAGGACAACTGTACTGCCCTGATAATCCTTGATTGCATGCTTCTCGCCATGCTGATCAAGCAGCGTGAATGCCGGTGCCTTGTTGCCAATTTTTGGTAATGCCATCGAAGTCTCCCACACTTGATGGCGTCAAAGAATACTGCCTCTCAAAGCGGGGTGTCAAAACCCTTTTCCGAGTAAATCTTTTATTCGAGAAGTGAGAGTATGTCCCGGGGTTCGAAGGGCCGCCCCCGTTCATTCAAAGCGGTGGCCGTCATGGCGGCAGAGAGCATCAGCGCCTGGTCAGATTGACGGAATATATCCTGGTAGAAAACAAAACGCAGTCGGCTTTCCTGCTGGTAACGGGTTCTGACCTCAAAGCTATCACCGCTGGTCAGTGAAGCCTTGAAGTCCATTTCTGCCCGGACGATAACCAGGTGCACTCCCCGTCGGGTCACCTCGGCAAAATCGATGCCCCGTGATTTCAGAAACTCATGCCGGGCATGTTCCAGATAATTCATATACACGGCGTTGTTCACCACGCCCTGCAGGTCGCATTCATAATCCCTGACCTGTAAGGTCAGGCTGTGTTCACTGCTCACAATGATCTCCTTCAATCAGCCTGCCCATTTTAGGGGATCGCAGCAGCGACCCCAAATATACTGATGACTTTTTCACCCTCCTGGCCGATTGCTCTGGTTCGATTTATTCACAGAAGGGCTACCGGAAATCCTGGCCTTCCAGGCAACTTATCCACAGCCGGGCAATATCCAAAAGGCTGTGGATAATTCTGTGCAGGAATTTCAGGGGAACACCCTACCGGATCCCTGAAAAAATCTATCCAGCAACCATGCAATATCATTATTCTCTTTTATATCAGTGGGTTAATGATAAAGAATGCCTGTTTGCATAGTTATTTAACATTTTTAAACAGCATTATCAGGAGCACTCTCTATGTGCATAAATTTATTGAAGTTCTTCAAAAATCATCTTGAATAACGACTCTTCACCATCCTGTATATCCCCACTCTCTACCCGGATACCTGCCTTTTACGCTAATCTGCATGAAATAAATTCCGGCAAGACAGGATCATGTCCGGAATACAAAAATGTCAGGGAATTTATACATGGCTTTATTCAAGACGATTCGATCTGTCTCGCTCATACTGCTGGTCTGTTTATGCCTGCCAACCCAGGCCCAGGACTTCGACTGGGCTCCGGCATTTCCTGTTGGCAGTGCTATCCCCCTGCTTGAGGCACCTGATCAGAACGGACAACTCCAGACTCTGGGCACCCTGACTGGCCCGAAGGGACTGGTACTGGCATTCAATCGCTCCTTTGACTGGTGCCCGTACTGCAAGGCACAGCTGATCACATTGCAAGACTCAAAAGACACTCTGGCTAGTATGGGCTATACCCTCGCGACCATGACCTATGACGCCGTGGAGACCCTTAAACTGGTAGAGGAGGACCGCGGCATTACCCTTCCCATGCTGCATGACGAAGGCATCAGGCATGTTAACGCCTACAGGATCCTGAACACGGATTACAAGCCTGGTGATTTTGCCTATGGCGTACCGCAGCCAGGCATCATGGTGATTTCTCCCGAAGGGAAAATCCTGGCGAAGTTTGCAGAGGAAAATTTCCGGGAAAGGCCTGACCTGTCTGATGTACTGGCGGTTATCAGCCGGTTATAGGCAGGTCTGTGCGACGAAGGGCAAACGTTGCCATAAGCGGGTTATGGTCTGATGCCTCGGAGTGGTGGGTAACAGCGTCAATGACATCCAGTCCCCGGACAAACATATAGTCCAGGCATCTGCCAAACACACGGGTCCGCCTGTCATCCTCGAAAGCCACTTCCTTTAAGCCATGATGGGAGGCACGCTGTTCCAGCAACTGCTTGCGCTGCCTGTGCCAGGTATTGAAGTCACCGGCAAAAATGACCGGCCCCTGATGACTGTCCATATGTGACAACAAATCCTCCAGCTGGCCCCGCCAGGCGCTCAGGCCCAGGCTGTAATTGACCGCATGCAAATTGACCACCAGCAGGGATTCATCCAGCCCTTCAAGTCCATAGGTGCTCAGATTTGCCGCCTTGGGCGTCCTCAGCAAGGGTTCCGCATGCCGGTAGCTATCCTGGGTACGATGAAAGGCCCCGGAAAGGGTCATCACGCCTGTTGTGATGCCGGGCAGTCTGAAACCGGCAGTAAAACTGCGGTGCCAGGATTCGTCAAAATGGCCCAGTCCACTGCCCTCCACATGCACTTCCTGGAGCAGTGCCAGATCGACATCCTTGCTGAAACCTGCCAGGTCATGATGCAGCTGCGGCCGGAACTGCTTCATGATGTTCCAGCTCAGCACCCTGATCATGCCGGGGTTCAGTCTGTATTCAGTGCCTGCCTGCATATAATTCGTGAACTCTGTCGCCATCCAGTATTAGACAATCCATCACCATAGATATTGCGGCTGCCAGCCATAATTCAATATAGAATAGCCGGAACTGCAATCCCATCATGCTTTATAAACAGAACGGGCATCCTGCATTTTGACCATAATCAAATCATGTACAGCCATAACCTGGCCGGCACTTGTGCCGGTACTGCTGTTGTTGCAGGCCTGCGCATCACCCGAATCCGCCCCCCGAATCAATGAAGAGGTGGATTTTGATGTCATCGACCTGTCCGGCAACTGGGAAAAGGATTACCAGCTCAGTGACGACTTCCAGACTGAATTCAACCTTTACATGTTTGACATTCGCCGCCGCCTGACCAATCAGGGAGACGGATTGAACCGCAGTTCTTCAATTGGCATCGGCAGTGCGGGCGGTAATATGGAAACCGTCGTCGGCCTTGCTCGTTTCACCGAGGAAATCACACGAATGCCCCTGCTGGAGATCGAGCAGGACCGGGCCCGGGTTCAGATCAACCGGGAAGATGACTTTGCCCTGACCTGCGAATTCATCAACCGGCAGACAGCTATTACCCAGACTCCTTTCGGCATTGAACAGTGTGGATGGAATGGCGAGCAGCTGCTGTTCCAGTTGAACCTGACTGAAGGCCTACGGATTTTCTACCAGGTCACGCTGTCTCCCAACAAACAGCAACTGAACATAACTACCACCGTCACATCAGGCCAGGTGTCCACACCCATGACGATCAGCAATTACTATCGCCGTTATGATCCACCGGAAAGCGACGTGGACTGCATCCTGACCCTGACACGGAACAATGTCTGCCGGCGGGGGATAAATTGAAAACCTTCAGGTGGACCATCTTTTTCCTGGTACTGGTGTCAGCAAGCCTGCAGGCACAGGACAGGCCGCTGCTCGATATCAGCATCAAGGCTTTTGATGCCAACCTGCCGGAAAGCAGCCTTGATCAGCAGCAGTCAGGTATTTATCCGGCTGTTCGTCAGGCTGAGGTGCGTTACCTGCCCTCTTTTCTCAAACTGATGCTGGAGGAAAGTGGACAATGGGGAGCCGTGCGGCTGCTGCCTGATCTTGATACCGGGGCTGAATTGCAGCTCAGTGCCACCATTGTGTCCTCCGACGGAAGCACCCTTGAACTGGCCATCCGCGCCATTGATGCATCCGGACGAATCTGGACTGACAAAATTTATACCGGTACAGCCGTGGAAAGCGTTTCATTGAACGAACCGGTCCTGGGGACTGATCCTTTCCTTTATCTGTACACCGCCATAACCGGTGATCTTTTGATGGTATACCAGTCATTAACCAGCCAGGATCTCCAGGGCATCAAGGACATTGCCACACTGCGCTATGGCGCTGCCCTGGCCCCTGATGTCTTCAGTCCCTACCTGAACCAGGATGAAAGTGGTCTTTACCAGCTCACCCGTTTTCCGGCTGATAACGACCCCTTTCTCATGCGCATACGGGAAATCCGCGAACATGAATATGTCTTCATTGATGTAGTGGATGAGCAGTATGAAGACTTCTTTGTCTCCATAAAACCCGTTTACGATGTCTGGCGACGTTACCGCCGCGAGATGTTGGCCAGTGAAGCAGACAAGGTCAGGCTGGAACAGGAACAGGGCTCGGATTTTCGCCGGGGCAGTTATATGTCATTGCGCGAAAGCTACAACAACTACCGCTGGTCCCGCCTGCAGGACCAGTACCTGGATGAAATCAATGCCGGCTTCATCAATGAAGTACTCCCTACAGACATCACCCTGGAAGACTCCCTGTTTCATCTCTCCGGTACACTGGATGAACAGTACAAGGAGTGGCGCGGCATCCTGAAAGAACTTTACATGCTGGACAATCCGCAAACCCCATAAAGTTCAGATCAGGAATTGACTTCCCGGGCTGCACACCCTAAAGTGCCCGGCCTTGTCTTCACTGATCTAACAAACAACACGTTACCAAGACACCAGACAATGTACGCTTTACTGACTGACATCACTGCACGCTCTGCCGCCGCCCGTATGGCCGCCGCGGCGCGCCGTGCCGCGCGCGTTAACGAGGGACGCCTGGTGATGTAATTGCAGTTAATGTAAATAAACTGAATTTAAAACCCCCAGTTGTCCCGCGACACTGGGGGTTTTTTTATGCCCTGGAAAAAGGGGAAAACCGCAAAGTCCAACTACACGAGAGGAAATGACAATGGACACGATAGAGATAGAAAACACCCTGGGCCTGACGTTTTGCGATCGTCTGGAACTGGCCTTTACTCATGGTGAAGGCAGTCTTGTGTGGGATGAAGCTGGCAAACAATATCTGGATTTTACCTCTGGCTGGGGAGTGACCTGTCTGGGTCACAGTCATCCAGTCATCACCAATGCACTGACAGCCCAGGCCCAGCGACTCATTCAAAGCCCCAATGCGGGGTTCACCTATTCTCCCTCTCGTGCCGCATTACTCGCGTTGATGAAAGCTGTCCTGCCTGCCAACCTTGCAAAAACCTATTTCTGCAACAGTGGCGCTGAGGCCAATGATGCCGCGCTAAAACTGGCCCGTAAAATCACCGGCCGTACCAAAGTGATCAGTACACTGGGTGGTTTTCATGGCAGGACATTCAACACCATCAGTGTCACTCGCGGAAGGGAGAACAGCGACCGGTACGTGCCGAGACAGGAAAATACCCTGTTTGTCCCCTTTGGCCATGTGCAGGCCCTGGCGGAAGCTATCGACCAGCAAACTGCTGCGGTCATCCTAGAACCCATTCAGGGCGAAGGTGGCGTACAGATCCCTGATACGGATTATCTGGCCCGGGTACAGGCCCTGTGCCGGAAACATGGTGCCCTGTTTATTGTGGATGAAGTACAGACCGGCTTCTGCCGAACCGGAAAGTTTTTTGCCATCGAGCATTCATCTGCACCGATCACCCCCGACTTCCTGACCATGGGCAAGGGCATTGCCGGCGGCTTTCCGTTTGCAGCGTTTGCTGTCAGTGAGCAAATCAGTCATTTGCTTGAAAAGGATGACCACGGCGGCACTTACTGCGGCAATCCGCTGGGCTGCGCCATTTCCCGGGCGGTGGTGGGTTTTCTGCAGGAACAACAGATTGCCGCCAAGGTGGAAGCCGATGGTCAATATTTACTGAACAGACTGGGCCATCTTCAATCTGTATTTCCTGAGATCATTTCAGCGGTGCGGGGCAAAGGCCTGCTCTGTGCCATGGCCTTCCATGATCATGCCCTGTCCCGCCCCTTCACCCTGGCCTGCGCGCAAGCCGGATTGCTGGTGGTACCC
>Ga0181589_10004400_pt1 | contig 11270 bp, 8 predicted proteins | sample 071ome_25_FD_132444 | JGI IMG/M metagenome (GOLD analysis project Ga0181589, IMG submission 132444) | Coastal salt marsh microbial communities from the Groves Creek Marsh, Skidaway Island, Georgia - 071410BT metaG (megahit assembly) | ecosystem: Environmental > Aquatic > Marine > Intertidal zone... | reverse complement strand
GGATTCGGAGCCCAGGCCAGATATGAGCACCGCTATATCAGCCATCTACGCTATATCACAGACAGGACTATTCCAGGGGCTGACTGGCGCAAGCGGCATCTGACCTTTGATTATCTTGGCAACCCTGTCAGCCTGGGGTTCGACCTCGACCAACCCGAGGCTGCCGCGCTATGCCAGAAAATCAATGCCACCCTGTCCTCCCCCATACCGATCAGGCCAACCTTTGATCCAGACGCTCTTGGGAAGGCAGCGGAACGGGCCGCGGAACAGGCACAGGCGCAGTTACAAGACAGTGACAGAGCAAACATCCCTTCACAACCAACCGACTCCCCCGAGACAGGCAGACTCAGCCGTTTTCTGCTGATCTTTTCCAACCTCTTCCCACTGTTTGGTGCCTTGTTTTTCGGCTGGCAGATCAGCGACCTGATGCTGTTGTTCTGGCTGGAAAGCGCCATTATCGGCCTTTTCAACATCCTCAAGATGGCAAAAATCGATGGTATCGCAGCAATATTCTCCATCGTATTTTTCATCGGGCACTTTGGTGTATTCATGTCAGTCCACCTGATGTTCGTCTTTGCCCTGTTTTTTGATGATGCTGATACCCGGTGCATCATGACTCTGGCACAGGCTGCTGATCTCTTTCTGCACATGTGGCCAGCCATTCTGGCCCTGGTAGTGAGTCATGGATTTTCTTTTGTCGAGAATTTCCTGGGCAGGAAGGAATACCTGTCAATGACGCTGGAGAAACAGATGCAGAAACCCTATAGCCGGGTCGTACTGATGCACCTGACGTTAATCATCGGCGGATTTATGGTCAAGGCATTTGGATCAGCATTGCTTCCATTGGTCTTGCTGATAACACTCAAGATCATTGTCGATATCAATGCCCACAAACGGGAGCATAAAACGGGGACGGATTAGCTATCTGAATCAGGAAAATATGATGCGCTCTTTCCGGATGAGTCGGGAGGCGGCATAAACAAAGAACATCGAATAGATAAACAGCGATACTCCAGCAACCACAAAATCCGTAATACCGGGCGCTTCCCCCCGGACCACATCATTAAGCAGCATGTGCTGCCCTAGCATCGGCACGAAATTCATCCAGAACGCCCTGTCCTGGGTATTGAACATGTTGTAAAAGAACGGAATCATCGGCAGCAGCATCACAAAGGACAGATAACCCTGTGCGTCCTTGAAGGACCTGGCAAAAATACCGATAAATATCTGGATCGCCGGCGCCAGCAGCGACATGGGTAAAATGGTCAGCAAAATCCCGGTAAGCTGCAGGGTACCGATATTGAATACGATGCCTACCTCTTCAAGCGGTATACGGCTCAGGCTGAAAAAATTCAGCACCAGCACCAGTATCAGTCCGGTGGCTGAAAACGTCACAGCTGCCAGCCATTTGCCAATAACGATCGTGCTTCGCGGCACGGGATTTACCAGCAAGGGTTCCAGGGACTTGCGCTCCCTTTCACCGGCTGTGACATCGACAGCCACGCCCATTCCGCAGACGAATGCCGCCATTAGAACAAAAAACGGCACCATCCCAAGCAGCCGCTGCACCCGGGATTGCTGACTGGCAATATCGATACTGACAACAGTCACCGGTGAAACAAGTTGCGGACTTATTCCCCTGGCCAGCAACCTCAGGCTGGCAGTTTCACGTCCCCAGCTATCAATAAGAGACGAAATTCTGGCCGTCTGTGGTGCGGCTTTGGTGCGTGTACTTTCCAGATGCAATTCGATATTGCTTCGGCGGGAAGCGCCGATCAGCGAGTCAAAATCAGGAGGAATCACAAGCACGTAATCATACTGCCGGCTGCGAATCAGTGTGCGTACTTCAGCCAACTGTCCGGCATTGTAAAATGCCTGGTCAGGCTCATCCGGAGTCTCGAGTGACAGCGGCAGAATATTTATCCCGTTCTGATCCAGATAATCGACCAGGTCATGGGCATAATCCTGTCCCACAACGGGCAGGGTGATATCTCCAGCTTCCTCGGCTATATCAATAATGCTGTTGAACATGAAGTAGATCATCAGCGGACCCATGACGGGGAACAGGAGCATACCTGCCAGGGCACGCCGGTCCCTGAGCGCATCCTTGAGTTCCTTGCGGGTAATGACTGACCACATCATGGTATTGGCATCCTCAACCTGACTTTGTGACGGCCATGAAGGCCTCTTCCAGGTCACTTTCACCAGTCAGTCTGGCCAGGTCATCCAGACTGCCCTGCATCAATACACGCCCCTCGGCAATCACCACCACTTCATCACACAGGGCGCTGATTTCCTGCATGATGTGCGAGGACAGCAATATACATTTGTTGTCTTTCTTCAGGGATTGAAGCATGGATCGCACACTGCGGGTTGTCATGACATCCAGGCCATTGGTGGGTTCATCCATGATGAGGTTGCGGGGATCATGCACCAGCGACCTGGCCAGGCAGACCTTCATTTTCTCACCCTGGGAAAACCCTTCTGCACGGCGATCGATGATCTCCGCCATATCCAGAGTCTCTACAAAAGTGCTGATACGCTGCCGGATAAGTGAGGCCGGCATTCCTCTGAGCCGGGCAAAATATTTAATATGCTCACGCGCTGTCAGCCTCGGATTGAGTCCATGGGCATCGGTCATCACACCGATGATTTCCTGAGCCATGAGAGGGTTTTCCAGCACATTAACGCCATCGATAAGCGCACTGCCACTATCGGCCTTGAGTAAACCATAGAGGATTCTCAGTGTTGTGGTCTTGCCAGCCCCATTGTGGCCGAGCAGTCCGGTGATGGCACCATCACGCACAGTGAAAGAGGCGTTGTCCACGGCCTGTATATTGCGAAAGCCCTTGCTGATACTGGTGACTTCAATCATTGGGCAGCTCACTGCCACCCGGGGTGACAAAGAATGGACGCCTGTGAAATCGACCGACACAGGAAGTGTCCAGATCATCCAGACTGCCAGTATCAATGAAGGTGTTCATCAGGTTACGGGTACATCCCGATGTCGTGGTACCGTGCCCAAACCCTTCCAACACCAGATGTATTGCATTCGGCAGGCTTTTTTGGACCAGTTCCCCCCACGATGGCGGCGTAACAGGATCCAGTGTGCCGGAAAAAATCAGCACGGGGCGGCCTACCGTGACCGGCTCGAAATAGGCTGCCGGCACCTCTCGTGTCGGCCACAACTCACAGGCCTTGAACACGAAATCCTCGAACAACGAGGAATCCAGCAGATAGTCTGCTGCCTGAGCGTCCAACCGATCCTGTTCACTGATCAGGGACAGGTCCTCATTACAGATTACCGACAGGAACATACCCTGGTTGATTCCTCCCTCTCCGGCCAATGCGCCCAAACCCAGCAGCGGCCGGTAGTTGCCCCGCCAGGCCTGCTCGATCATCAGGGGCACAAGGCGCTGTACTTCCCGACTGTATAACACCTGCCTGAGCACATTCATGAACTCATAATCTGCCAGTGTCCCTCCGACCTCCGACAGGTCACTTTCCAGGGGCACAGTAATCGGTTCAGGCGTTGCAAGCCTGGCAATCAGATCACGGTAATGCTGCCGCAAATTTGGAAATGCCGTATTGCAACTTGAATCCGCCGCACAATCGACAAAGACCTGCTCCAGTGATGCGCTGGCATCGCGGGCTGTAAAAAGTGGCAGCGCCAGGGATGGCGGGGCGATGGCGTCGATGATGACCGTGCGGGTGTTCTCTTCAAATGCCTGCAGGTAGGCAAGTGCGGCCCGTGAACCATAGGATGCCCCCCACAGGTTTACCGATGTATAGCCGAAAAACCGGCGGACGGCCTCCAGATCCTGCATGGCAATGTCGGTGGTGTACCAGACAGGATCCGCCTCCATGGTTGCCAGGCAATCCCGTACCACCTGCAGCTGAATATCGAGAATTTCCTCATAACCGGGATCCTGCAGGACCAGTTCCCTGCCCTTTTCCTCGTCCAGCTGGCAGTCAAAGGGACTGAGTTCGCCCGTTCCGCGCTGGTCCAGCAGGATGATGTCGCGATCAGTCCGGACTGCATTAAACACTGGTAGCAACGCTGCCAGATCAGTGGCCGCCTGGCCGGGCCCACCGGCCAACAGGAAAAGAGGATCAGGTTCCGGGAGGTCGCTCAGTGCAGGAACAACCATCAGTCTAAGGGCAATTTGCCGGCCTTCCGGTTCATGTGGATTTTCCGGCACGGTAAACGTACCGCAAACACTTTCAGCTGACAGTTCTGCACCAGCTGTGCCTGCGGTTCTCGGACAAGCCCCCAGTGTTGCCAGGGCACGGATTCGCTGTTCCCAGTATGCCTGCTTGTCATCGTTGTCATCGCTGCCATCCTGTTGACAGGCAACCAGAACCAGCAACACGCACAGAAAAGCGGCCTGGAAGCATGGGCGTTTCATGACAACCTTCTTCAACATCCCTTCAACATTCCTTCAATATCCCTTTGCCAAGAGACATGACAGTTACTGGGCAAGCTGGCGGGTGAACTCGACCAGGGCATCCAGATCTTCCGGAGGCAGGAAGTAACGCACCATCAGTTTTTCGAAACCCTCAACCACCTTTGCATCAGGCCGGGATATGGACTCTATGATGTAATCTTCATCGACCAGCACGGTGCTGCCGTCCTCAAGTAAACGGCGAGAACCATACATGCCCACCCATGTAGGGCCCAGACCAGGACCGCCATCCAGGCTATGGCATGCCACGCAGCCATTACTCTGTGCTACTTCAAGGCCCCTGGCCGCCAGGTCATTATCAAGGTCAGGAATCAGCAGGTCCGAATTCACCGTCCGGACAATCAGGATAATACCGATTACCAGCATCGAGATCAGGATTGTCCCAACCGTCACATGCATCCACATCTTGTTTTTCATTCAGGGTACAACTCCACCCGGTTCAACGGGTTACTGCTCATCCTGTACAAAATGCCAGGATATCGTGAAACGAACACCAGCCCCGCCACCATAAGGCAGTATTGGTAATGACCAGGCCTGGTATGAATGGTAATATTGCCGCCTTTGATTTTCCGGCCTCTCCGGAAGTTTGGCAATAATATCAAACAGGACTGATGTTTCTATGGTTACTGTCGGCGAAATACTCTGGGAACCTTCCCGGGAATGGGTTGAACAAACCAATCTGCACGCCTTCCAGCAATGGCTGAAGGACAATCACGGACTCGAGTTCGATGACCTGCACCAGCTGCGCCGCTGGTCACTGGACCACCTCGAGGATTTCTGGCAGGCCATCTGGGATTACTTCAGGATTGAGGCTTCATCACCGGCCACCGCTGTTCTGGGCAAGAAAACCATGCCCGGTGCCGACTGGTTCCCCGGCAGCAAGCTGAACTACGCCCAGCATATCCTGCGTAATGAAAAACCGGGCAAAACCGCTCTTCTCTATGCCAACGAAGACCAGATCCTGCATGAACTGGACTGGGCCGAGCTGGCAGGCAAGGTCCGCATACTGGCAACAGAACTGCGCAATATGGGCATCAAGCCAGGCGACCGCGTGGCCTGCTACATGGCCAACATTCCCCAGGCAGCCATAGCCCTGCTGGCCTGCAGCAGTATTGGCGCCATCTGGTCGTCCTGTTCACCGGATTTTGGGACCCATAGCGTCCTGGACCGGCTGTCGCAAATTGAGCCGAAAGTCCTGTTCTGTGTTGACGGCTACACCTACAAGGGCAAGCCGTTCAACCGCAAGGATGAAGTCAGGAACATCATCAAGACCCTGCCCAGCATCGAGAAGGTTATTTACCTGCCTTATTTGAATCCGGAAGACCGGGAACCCCCGGTGGCAGACGCCATCATGTGGGATGAACTGCTGGACAAACCTGCCGTTGCCGCCGAGGACTTCGAATTTGAACAGGTTCCCTTCAGTCACCCGCTGTGGATCCTGTTCTCGTCCGGCACCACTGGCCTGCCCAAAGCTATTGTCCATGGCCATGGTGGCATTCTCCTTGAGCAGTACATGCTCGGCGTATTGCAGTACAACCTGAAACCGGAAGACCGCCTGTTTTTCTTCACCACCACCGGCTGGATGATGTGGAATTTCGTGGTCAGCACCATGCTTTATGACGCCTGCCCCATCCTGTATGACGGCAACCCGGTGTATCCGGAACCCGACTGCCTGTGGAAACTGGCAGATGATGCCGGCGCCGTCCTGTTTGGCGCCAGTCCGACACTTCAGCAGATGCAGCAGAACATGGGACTGGTTCCCAAAGACAAATACAAATTCGAGAAACTGGAATCCATCATGCTGGCGGGTTCCGTCGTGTCCGCCGAATGCACCAAGTGGTTCTATGACAATGTCAAAAGCGACCTTTACGTTGCGCCTGGCAGTGGCGGCACTGACATCTGTGCCGGCTTCTGCGGCCCGATGCCCGGATTGCCAGTGAAGGCCGGCATTATCCAGATGCCTCACCTTGGCTGTGACCTGCAGGCCTGGGACGATGACGGCAAGCAGCTGATCAATGAAGTGGGTGAGTTCGTCGTGACCCAGCCCATGCCGTCCATGCCGCTGTATTTCTGGAATGACGAAGGCAATGTGCGCTACCAGGAAACCTATTTTGACACCTACCCGGGCATCTGGCGCCAGGGTGATTACTTCATGATCAATGAAGAGGACGGTTGTTTTGTCCTGGGTCGCTCCGACGCCACACTGAACCGCTTTGGCATTCGTATTGGTACTGCCGAAATCTACCGGGCAGTGGATGGCCTTGATGGCGTGGAAGACTCCATCATTGTGAATCTGGATTTGCCGGGTGAGAAATTCTTCATGCCCCTATTCGTCAAATTACCGGAAGGCAAGGCGCTGGATGACGACCTGAAGAAACAGATCTGTGACAAACTGCGCAAGGATTACACACCGCGCCACATACCCGATGAAATCTATCAGGTGGAGGAAATCCCCTACACCCTGACAGGGAAAAAAATGGAAGTGCCGGTTCGCAAGATCCTGATGGGGCGCGACCCGGAAAAATCCGCCAACCGGGATGCCATGTCCAATCCGGGTTCCCTGGATTACTTCATCCAGTTCAGGCAGAACAATCTGGATAAACTGAGCTGACAGCTGGCTGTCTGGTCAGACCCCAACAAAAAACGGGCGCTGCACATTGAATGGTCAGCGCCCGTTTTGCATTCCAGCGTGGTTTAGTTGCGCTTGAACAGGTTCCCCACCTTGTCCAGAGCTTCGTTAGCCTTGTCGCCAACATCATCGAGCGATTCACCAAGCTGATCACCCACCTTGCCGGCAGCATCATTGAGCAGCTCCGTGGTTGCCTTGACGATGGCCTGGGCAGAAGAAGCTGCTACCTGGCTCAGCAATGGCCCCATGATCTGGCCCGCCAGGTCTTCAGGATACCCTTCGAGCTCCGACAGCCGAATATCCCCCAGATCCACATTCAACGCAGAAGGCAGTTTATCTGACTGCAGGGTGCCCTGGATGTCTTCAATAACAATGCTGTCGATGACCAGCATGACCTGGGACTCGGATTCCTCGGTTTCCTGGGTGTCGAAACGGGCACTGATAGCATCCATGTTGGAGGTGCCGTCGATGCTTTCATAGAACACATAAGGACTGCGTGCCACCACAGAATTGATATGGACACGCTCCCCACTGGTGTCCTGCAGATTGATTCCCACACTCAGCTCGGAAAAACGCAGCATATCCCCACTGGTATAGCCTGCCGGGTTAGCGACGGCGAAGTTGTAGATGGATGCGGTCCCCGCCACCAGATCCAGGGCAACATCACCCACACTGACCCGGGTGCCAAGTGTACTGGTTCCCGCCGTTTCTATGCCGGTCTTCACAATCTTGTCGAGATTACTGAACAGGAATACGGCACCGCCGGCAATGACAACCACCACGATAACCAGACCCAACAACACTTTTTTCATGTGACCTCATGTTTTAGGACACCAGTTTGAATACACCTGCCAGCGTAACGGGCTGTATCAGCAGGCAGCTTGATTTCAGACAACGAATTGCTGCTGGCAATAATACAAATTCCTTCGTCCCTTGTGTATGATTGCCGGACTTAAAATCCACTCCAGACAATAACATTATAAAGGTCAGGTTATGCAATTTTATCCTCCGGAATATTTTGACGATGCCAGGAATGGCTATACCGCTATCAAAACTGTTCCCCTGGCCAGCGCCATGGGTGCCGAAATCCAGGGTGTGGATATTGCCAATATCACCGATGAGCAGTTCGAACAGGTAAAGTCTGCCCTGTTCCGCTACAAGATGATCTACTTTCGCAACCAGACCAACATGACCATTGACGATCAGGAAGCCCTGACCCTGCGGTTCGGAGAGTTCGGGACTGACGCCTATACCCAGGGCATTGAAGGACACCGCAATGTCCAGCGCCTGATCAAGGAGGCCTCGACCGTCGTCGACTGGATATTTGGCGATGGCTGGCACGTTGACTCCCCATTCATGGAAAGGCCGCCCTCAATCAGCCTGCTGCAGTCACTGGACGTCCCCCCCTACGGTGGCGACACCTGGTGGACCAATGCCGAGCTTGCCTACCAATTTCTCAGCGACAAGATGAAAGCGCTTATTGCTGACCTCAAGGTACACATGTCAGCAGCCTGGGTTTTGGAAAACGTTCATAAAAACAACAACAAGCTGAACGACCTCAGCGTGGGCGAGATTGAACTGACCCTGGATCAGAAAAAAATGGTGGAAGGCTGGTTCCACCCCATTGTCCGCACCCATCCTGAAACAGGACAGAAAAGTCTGTACTGTGATCCGTCCTACGGCATGGGTATCCAGGGCATGAAGCAGGAAGAAGCCAAGCCCATCCTCAAATACCTGAGCGATCATATCACCCGTGAGGACTTCAATTGCCGGTTGCGCTGGGAACCCAACATGCTGGTAATCTGGGATAACCGGCTCTGTCTGCACAAGGCCTTCAATGATTATGACGGCTATCGTCGGGAAATGATCCGCACCATTGTTAACGGTGAAATACCGGTTTAGTCCGCATTTTCTCCGACATCTGTCTGCAGCATTCCAATACTGCCCCCCCTGGTTAAACCAGTGGGGGCTTTATTTTGCCATGCGGCTGGTGCGCACCTTCTGCCGTCTGCTAGAATTTTCCATCGCCAGTCTGATCAGCAGGTTTGATTTTGTTCAGCCGTTACCTTGCAGCGCTTTCGTCCAACACAAAACCTGACCTGGTCAATGATCCCGTCGGCCTGACGCTTTTCCGCACCACCCTGCCTACCACTATCGGTGGTGTTGCCATGATTTTGTACTACCTGGCAGATACCTGGTTTGTCAGTTTGCTGGGCACTGATCAGCTGGCGGCGCTGGGCTTCACGTTTCCAGCCACCATCATGATCACTTATCTTGGCGTCGGTCTGGGTATTGGTACATCGGCCATGGTTGCCCGGGCAATCGGGGCCAAAAACCAGGCCAAAGCGGTGGAGATGTGCTTTGCCGCAACAGCCTTCGGCTTCCTGCTTGGCCTGGTTCTGATTATTCCTGCTCTGGCCTCCATTGAATCTGTTTTTACCCTGATGGGCGCTGATGCCGCCACACTGGAGCGAATCGACCTGTTCCTGTCGGCCTGGTACCTGGGCATACCCTTTCTGCTGGTGCAGTTCGCAGGAACCGCCACCATGCGTGCCTGCGGCAACTCCCGCCTGCAGGGTCGCCTGATGATGCTGGGCGCCGGCATCAATGCCGTTCTCGATCCCCTGTTTATTTTTGGTTTTGGACCAGTTCCCGCCTTCGGCATTCAGGGAGCCGCCATTGCCACTGTGATCACCTGGATTATCTCCGTCGCTTTTATCCTGCGTTACCTGGTATCAAAGGAAAAATTGCTCAGTTTCATCTGGCCAGGCCTGAAAAAACTGCTACAGGACTGGATGCAATTGCTCAAGATCACCATCCCGGCAGCACTGGCCAATATAATTACGCCGATGGCAACCGGAATTATTACCGCGGCTTTGGCCCAGTATGGCGCGCATGCCGTCGCCGGATTTGGTGTCGTCATGCGGGTAGAGGCACTGGTCATGATCGTGGTACTGGGGATGTCCATGAGCCTGCCGCCATTCATCAGTCAGAATTTTGGGGCCGACGCCATGGACCGGGTCCGGCATGCATTGAAAATTTCCCTGCGATTTGTCCTGATCCTGCAACTGATCCTGTATGTCCTTATCGCACTGGCTGCACCAGTACTGGCCAGGCTGTTCTCAGAGGAACCGGGTGTCGTGGATGTGATCGTCACCATCCTGAGGATTCTGCCAGCCAGTTATGCCTTCCAGGGCATGGTGGTACTCAGTGCCTCAAGCTTCAATGCACTCCACGCACCACGAAATGCCCTGATTACCAGCCTGCTGCGGTTCTTTGTATTTTATGTCCCGCTGGCACTACTTGGTGCCTCTCTGGGAGATATCAAAGGGATGTTTATCGGTGCCGCCATCGGTAATCTGCTGGCAGGTCTTGTCATTTCCTGGTGGATCAATCGCTATACGTTAACTCTTGAGTCCCAGCTCCCTGCCTATTGATACCGGTTTCAGGCACATCCTGCTTTCCTTTCCATTTGATAATGATTATCATTTAAGAATCATTAGCTGTTAGGTTTTACCCATCCCCATGTTTCGACAAATCCTGTTTTGGTCACACTTGGCGTGTGGTGTTGTTGCAGGCCTGGTTATCCTCATGATGTCTGTGACCGGTGTTCTTCTGACCTATGAACGTCAAATTCTGGCCTGGCAGGAAGAAAAACATTTTGCCGAGCCGGATACCGCTTCCGGAACACTACCGCTGGATTTACTGCTTGAACGGGCAAGAGCGTCAGATCCCGACCTGTCGCTGAGCAGCATATCGGTGAACAACGGTCCAGGGGCCCCGATCATTTTTACCGCCGGCCGCCGTGGCAGCGTAGCCCTCAACCCGCAAACAGGCGATATCGTGGAAACCGGCTCTCCCGGGTTGGAGGCATTTTTCGGAACCATAGAGGGGCTTCATCGCTGGTTCAATCTTTCCGGGGACGCGCGCAGTACAGGCCGCGCCATTACCGGCGCCAGCAACCTGATGTTCCTGTTCATCGTAATAAGCGGCATCTACCTGTGGTTTCCCCGCCTGTGGAAATGGGGAATGTTCAAAGCCAGGTTGTGGTTTCGTAATACCGGGGGAAACAGCAAAGCCCGCGACTTCAACTGGCATCATGTGTTTGGCATCTGGTCAGCCATACCCCTGGTGTTCATTGTGGCGACCGCCAGTGTCTTTTATTACCCCTGGGC
>Ga0181589_10004389_pt1 | contig 11288 bp, 8 predicted proteins | sample 071ome_25_FD_132444 | JGI IMG/M metagenome (GOLD analysis project Ga0181589, IMG submission 132444) | Coastal salt marsh microbial communities from the Groves Creek Marsh, Skidaway Island, Georgia - 071410BT metaG (megahit assembly) | ecosystem: Environmental > Aquatic > Marine > Intertidal zone... | reverse complement strand
TATCGAAGAATTTGCGCCGAACGCGGAAATTCCGGCAGGAGAAACGCTACGCATGGACCCCTTGTCGGGACGGCAGATTTACCTGAGACGTGCTCTGGATGATTTGAGAGTCACGGTTCGACCTGGCAATCATGAGGTACTTGGTGCGCCGGCCTTCCAATGGTTTGACCAGTTTACTCGTCGATAACCCCTTGGGAATTTAGGAATTTAGGGACACTGATAACTTAATAACTTTATTCAAGCAAATCCTGATATTCCTGGCAATCCAGGGACAGTTCATGTCCTTTGACTATCCATTTCGACACCGCAGGCTGACTGATCTTGAGGACTTCCGCGATTTCCCGGGTGCTCAGCCTCAATTTCTCATGACCCAAGTAGCACATCATGGCTTTCGCCATGGAAATGTCACTTGCGCGTGATTTCCTTGTCAAATGGGTTCGGGAGACGCCAAAGTGCGCGCAAACCTTCGCCACCAGTCTTTCTGTATCCCATCCCTGAGAAGACAAGCTGGACCAGGAATCCATAGCAAAGACATCTTCGTTCAGCACCTTTTCTATGAAGGCCGAATCACCAAGAATACGTTCATCACCTATTCGCATCCTATGCTCTTGTCTGAAACGACTCACTGATTCCTAGCTCTTGTGACTTCGCACCAAACCCTCCATCAAAAATTCCCCACTGTCGGTCGAACGAATACCGGCCTGTATAAACTCCACATATTTTCTGACCGCTTTTCGCCTGTCAGCCGCGAAGCGAGATAGCACATCGTCAGTAGAATGCCAGTCCTGACAGTATCGATTCAACAATCCTGCGTGCCCGGTCCAGGGATAATGGCCCAGTGACTCGACCCCCTCGACCAATCCAGCCCTGACAGGATTAAGATCGATGTATCTGACCAATTCGAGCAGGTAGTTTTCTTCGTCACATAATATGGAAGTAAAGCGATTCTGGAAGACGTAGCCGGTTCGCTGATAACGACGATTATATGAACCCGCAAATCCACCCAGAACAGGAGCCATGAGCTTACCAAGCGGATTCGAGCCTGCTCGAATCAAAAAGTGATAGTGATTAGACATCAATGCCCACGCCAGGCATTGACCACCCGTTTTCCTCAGGTGAATGCCGAATCGCGCCAGCATATCGCGCTTGTCAACAGCGTGTTCAAATATAAAGCGCTTCTCAAGCCCGCGCCCGATAAGATGGTAACACGCGCCTGGAAAATAGAGTCGACCGGTCCTTGGCATGCCGTCAGCGTAGTCCACAAACTGTGAAAGCGCCAAGCTGTTAAGTTATTAAGTGATCAGTGTCCCCTTCACTCACTCACTCACGACATCCATCACCGGGCTGGCATCAAAAAAGTTGAATGGCCGCAATCGGAACGAATGCCACAGCGTCGGCATCCCGGGCCAGTCCTCGGACCGGGTGATATGACGAAAGCCGACGGTGTACCAGAGCACCAGATCTTCGTTGTCGATACTTTCCCTGTCAGCGGCCCACTGCATAAGGCCGTCCACGTTATCGTTCTGGTTGGGATAGTCGCCGGAGGCATACAGTTCATTGTCGGCATGTCGCGTCAACCAGACCGGTTGCGCCGACCAGGCGGCGCGCTGCTGCAGGAGATCGTCACCGGATAACACTGATGTAGCGTTATGGCCGGGGTAGAGTTGGTAACCGGCAGCATAGCCCAGGTCGTTTTGACGCTCACTACTGACGATGCGCAGGAAACCACTACCCATCTCCTTGTTCAGAGCGCCCTCAACCGGAATGGTTTCTGCTTCGACACGCCAGAGACTGCGCCGGGGATTGGTGTCGGGAAGTCGCTCAGTCACCACGTTGTCATACACGGCCCTGTTTTCAGCACCATCTACATCCAGGTCAACGCGAAAAGAGATGTAGTGGTCATGGTTGATACCCACCAGGCCGTTGCCGATCAGGGTGCCATGTTCCGTATCCTGCGCCGCCGTCAGGTCATTCAGGGTTTGTGCAGCCACGCCCTTGACCGCGTCTATGCCCGCCGCTCCTGCCCGTACATCGATATCACCGGCCTTGTTGAACACATAATCCACGAAGTAATCGTAATTACCCACAACGGGCGCCATCCTGACCACCAATTCGACTGCGGGAACGCTGGCGGTGGCCGTATCACCCACGTGGCGCCACAGCGGACTGCCCAACGGCCTTTCAAAAACACAGACACTGTCCCGGAGTACGAATGGATTGCCGTTGTCGTCGGGCAACACCTGGTCAAGATAATGGGCCGATGCCGGGCAGTCGGCGCCGCGCTGCAGTGAACTCGACAGCAGGCCGAAACCGTATTCACCCACATCCATGTAGGCCTTCCATGACCAGGTAGCGGCGGGATCCATGTAAGGAACGAACATCTCCGACACGGAGATCTGGTAGGCAATCGGCCGGCGCTCGCCTTCATCGTCATAGGTGACCAGTGAAACCACCGGTCCTACACGCTGGTCAGTGCGTAAATGAAAACGCCAGTTGTCCCAGGTGATCAGGGATCCATCGATCGCGATATTGGACCCTTCCGGTGTTTCTATGGTGACCGGCTTCATGGCGGGCCGATAGCCAATGGATTGTGCATAGTCCAGGCTCGGCCTGTCGGTCGGCGCCGGCACAACGCCCAGGTCGATAACATCCAGCACTTCGCGGTTGCCGACATCAATAATGCCCATCAGGTTCTCTATGGGCAGCCCGAACGTCATGTGCTCGGCATCAGTATTGTCGAAACAACTGGAATACAGAACGCGGCGTCCGGCAATCTCCGGCGGCAGCACCGGGCCCGGTGTCAAAGGCGTACAAAACAGGGCATCCTCTTCATCAAATCCCCTGGCGGCCATGGCCTCCTGCCAGCGCGGGTCGGCCCACAGTAGGCCAGTGATGTCGGTTTCCTCCAGCAACACGCGCGGCTGTACGCCCTGAACCTCGCGCCAGCTTTCAACGGTCGCTTCTGTCAGGTTGATGTCCGCCTCGAAAACGCGGCTGTCATCCATGACAATGGCGAATGCCCGGCGGGTAAACGGCTCTCCTGCCTGCCAGGCCCAGACGTCGGCCTTGTCGTTCTCCAGCAGCGTCAAGGTAGGAAACCTGGCGTTTGCGGTAATGCGCTCCGATTCACGCAGAATAGTGACCGCGTTTTCGATTTCGACGCTCGACAGGGCATCCATGGGATGGGCGGGCACCGCCGGTTGCAGCATGGCTGATTGCGGCAAGAAAAAACTCAGTGAAAACAGACCAATGCCTGCCCCTTTCAACCAATGTGCTTTTTTCACCGCGCTCTCCTCAATCGGCCTCGTACACCAGTTCGCCTTCGATGAAGGCCATCCTGACCTGCGTGTTATGAATATCGGTGACCGGAATCTCGAATATATTGCGATCAATGACCACCATGTCCGCCAGCATACCGCGCTCCAGGCGTCCGGTAATATGGCTGTTGCCAAGCTGCCTGGCGGCATTGATGGTGAACATGTCAACGGCCTGTTCCAGACTGATCTTTTCTGCTTCACCAAGGGGGTCCCCGATGCCGCCGGGTGCCTGACGGGTCACGAGGGTTTCAATACCCACCCAGGGATTCACTCCTGGCACCACCGGCCAGTCAGACCCCGGCACGACCAGCGCCCCGGCTTCCATGGCATCCCTGACCGGAATCCAGCGCAACATGCGCTCTTCACCCACAGCATTAGCGATGTCCGGAATGATGGGATTGGGGTACCAGATATAGGGTGACATTTCGAAGGTCGCCCCGATAGCACGGGCCCGCGTGATGTCTTCCATCTTCACAAAGCTGTTGTGTGCCACGTCATGCAAACGACCGCTGAAACCATTGGCAGCACGGGCAGCGGCGATAGCATCAAGCCCGGCACGCACGGCGCCGTCACCGGCAGCATGCATTTTGACCTGAAAACCCATGGCATCCCAAAGAGTGACCAGTTCGGCCAGCTCCGGTGCTGGCACCATGAGGATGCCTCGTTCGTCACTGTGTGCGTAAGGGTCCACCATGGCCGCGGTATGGCCATCCGTCGGTACACCGTCCAGGGCGATCTTGATGCAATCAGGAGACAAGCGTTCGCGGGCATAGAGATTACGCTCAGCCACGTATTCAGGCATGCCACTGCCGTCACTGCCGCCAAAAGCTGCACCACGCCACATCATGCAGGTATTGATGCGCTGGGGCAGGCGACCTTCATCCGCCAGTGCGGCGTAGGCAGCCAGGTTGGCGCCAGTGACACCGGCGTCGGTGTAGCTGGTTATGCCGTAGGACAGCATCAATTGTGACGCCCAGTACAGGGCTTCCTTGACCTGATCCGGCGAGGGCCCGGGAATAATGCCGCGCACCAGGCCGGCAGCGCTCTCACGTAATACACCTGTTACGTCACCCACAGCATTTTTCTCAATGATCCCGCCGGATGGATTCAGGGTATCGTTGGTAATACCCGCAAGCTCAAGTGCGCGACTGTTGACCCAGATACTATGACCACTGATATCGACAAGAGATACCGGGTTGTCCGGTGCCACTTCGTCCAGCAAGCTGCGATGCATCGGCGCCCCGAACGAAGCAGCATCCCACTGCCCGCCAGTGATCCATTCGCCTGCTTCCCGATTAGCGGCGCATTCGGCAACGGCATTCAGCAGCACCTCCCGGCCGGACCCTTGCGGAAAATTACAGCTGAATTGTGACAGGCCCGCTCCCATAGGATGGACATGCAGATCATGCAGGCCGGGCAACACCGTGGCGCCGCCGAGATTCACCCGTTGCGTGTCATTGCCGGCCAATGGCGCGACAGCCGCCGCATCCCCCACAGCCACGATGACACCATCGCGCACGGCGACAGCTTCCTGCCAGCCAGTGGGGGTATAGATTTGCCCGTTGGTCAGGATCAGGTCGGCATCCTGGGCCAATGCCTGAAGGGGGAAAACGGCTGTAGCCAGTATTAACGCAGGTAACGAAAATATTCTGATAATCCCTGTCATGATCGGGTCTCCGGTGATGTGGTCCGTGAATCCCGGCTGATCACGGCGGCAAGGCCGAACCCCGGGTTATCGTGACAACTACACGTCAAATTGTCGGGTGCGGCAATAGCGGAAATTGCCTATGGGCGCGTGAATCGGATCAGGATCCGGTCTACAGGTCACTCTGGGGGAAAATACCTATTCGCCCTGCCCTTCCGCAGCGGTATAGTCCTGTTGGTAGACCAGGGACAATAAACGGGTGCGGGTGTTGATCCGCAGTTTGTCGTAAATACTGCGAAGGTGGTTTTCCACGGTGCGCGGGCTGATTTGCAGACGATCAGCTATCGCCTTGTTGCTGTAACCGGCCGCCACGGCCATGACAACCTCGTGTTCACGGGATGTCAGCGCGGCGAGATTGCCAGCCCGGGGCCCTGTGTTTTCCGGTTGTGTGGTGCCGGACGCCTGGCCCTGCAGGCATGCCTCGATCAGGCGCGCGCGGGCCAGCTCCAGAGCGGCAAAATCGGCAGATGCCGCACGGCGGTGGAAATTGAAGACCCAGGCCTGGTGGCCCGGTGAATCCCTGAGTATGAAACCGACGTGATGCACCAGGTCGTTGGGCTGTAGGAAATCATGATAATAGCTCTGGAAGCTGTTCCCGCCAACAGGAGAGTCAGACACTGAATCGGTGTCTGCCTGATGGGGGGGCAATCGGTCCAGAAAGGGATCGAAGCGGTGGAAATGGGTCAGGTAATCATCGGCAACGGTGCCGGCCACGCCGATACTGTCCAGATGCAGAATCCGGGGACGGTGTTGGCGCAGGTCAACGTGCCGGTAGGCGGCGGATTCGGCGCCCAGTATCGAGGCGATGGGATCCAGCAAACAACCGGCGACCAGGTTACCCTTGTGGTGAAGGCGCAGTGAACCGCACAGGTCAGCCAGCTGGTCCAGTTCGACTTCTGCAGATGACTGTTGCATGGCAACATTCCTCGGCCGGGAGAGATTATTCGCAAGTGGCAGAATAACGCGATTTAACCTGCCCACACAATAATGAGGGAATCCATGAAATTTTTGATACGGCTCGTCTATACCGCCACCTTTACCCTGGCGGCATTCAATCTCCAGGCACAACAGGTGCTGCCGCCGCCACTGGCGGACCAGCCTTCCGATGTACCGGTGGCCGTGCAGATCCTGCGCTGGCATATGCTGGACAACGATGTCAGCGCTTTGGCCTTCCGGGAAATGGACCAACTGTTCACTACCCGCACGGTCGCCCGCGGGGGCCCGGTCTGGACCTTGCCCCACAACGATCACGACCTGGATTTCACCTATACCTGGAACGGCAGGACCTACCAGGCTGATGAGGTGCTGGAGCGGACCTATACCAATGCCCTGCTGATCATGAAAAAAGGGCGCATCGTCAGCGAGATTTACCGCAACAACTCGACACCGCAATCCCGCTTCATCGCCTGGTCCATGACCAAGTCGGTGACCTCGGTCCTGATCGGTTGCGCCCTGGCGCACGGGTACATCGATTCCCTGGACATCCCCATTTCCGACTACCTACCGGCGCTGAACGGGGGCGGCTACGAGGGCGTGTCCATCCGCCACGTGATGCAGATGCGCTCGGGAGTGGATTACGAGGAACGCTACGATTTCGAAAACCCCGGTATCGCCGCCAGCAACCACATCGCCGCACTGGTCAAAAACACGGCCCGCTTTGCCGACGTGGCCAAGTCGCTACCCCGCATCCATGAACCCGGGGAATTTTTCCAATACAAGACCATCGACACGGCAGTGCTTGGCTGGCTGGTGGAACAGGTCTCCGGCATGAGCGTGGCCGCCTATACCGAGCACTGCCTGTGGGAACCCCTGGGCGCCGAGGCCGACGGCTTCTACATCATGGACGGCCCGCCGGGTGTGGGTCGCGAATTCAGTGGCGCCGGCTTCAATGCCACCCTGCGGGATTTCGCCCGTTTCGGGCAGATGGTGCTTAACGGCGGTGTCGCCGACGGCCGACGCATCGTCTCCAAAGACTGGATCCGGCAATCCACCCAGCCAAGCGGCAGCGAGGACAAACGCCGGGGCGGTTACGGCCTGCAGTGGTGGACCATGGGAGACAGCGAGGCTTTCTCCGCCATCGGCTTGCAGGGCCAGTACATTTACATCGATCCCGACACCGATACGGTGGTGGTGAAACTCAGTTATTTCCCGCCGGGGGATAATGCTGCGGAGGATGGGGAGACGCAGGCTTTCATGGCGGCGGCATCAGGCTGGGTGCCTTAACCGCTATGTCCAGCTAAGCAACAATCCAGGCCTGCCTTTGGCCAGCGGAGCCGAAATTGTTCACTTGCTTGTACATGGCCATTTTATATCTTCTATCTGATTGATTTGCTTGAAGATTTATTTTGATAATTTAACTCATCATCCGTTTGTCCCAGGCTCGCGTGCTGGTGGGCTCACTTTTTTTGGCCCACTATTTTTCCTTCGATAAACACCAGGTAATGCTCAAAGGATATTTCCGGCCTGCGATCATAGATCGCCGTCGTTCCCGGCGCATGAAGCGTTGCTTCAGGTAATACGCGCCGGTTTACCCTCAAGGACTATCCGGCAAGCTGAATCATGGCCGGAAAATAAAAAGCCCCCGGCATGAATGTCGAGGGCTTGGCATCACGGCATACGCAATGATTCAAGGCATTAGATTTCCGGCTAGAACGGATATTGCGGCGGCGTATCCTTGATCGTCATCCACTGCCACCGGGTATATTCCTCCAGATCAGCAGGGCCACCCACAGAGGCACCGCTTCCTGCAACACCGGGAGCACCGAATGGATTGTTGGCATCGTCATTGACGGTTTGATCATTGACATGCACCAGCCCGGATTTCAGCTGGCTTGCCACGCGATTGGCGCGGCCCACCGACTGGGAGATCACACCACTGGAGAGAGATCCCTGATGCCTGTTGGCCAGAGCGACGACATCCTCATCGGTGTCGAAACAAATGATGTTGGCTATCGGACCAAAGGTTTCCACATCAAAAGCGGGCATGCCGGGTTTGACACCGGAAAGCACCGTTGCCTGATGGAACAGGCCATCGTTTTCACCCCCGGTTTCAATTTTTGCGCCTGCTTCGACAGACGCGGCAAGAATGGATTTCACCCGCTCCAGTTGCTTCTGGTTGATCACGGGGCCCAGAGCAACTTGTCCAGTCGCCGGATTGCCCACGGGCATATGCGAGGCTTTCTCAGCCAGTTTGGCGACGAACTGGTCATGGATGCCTTTTTGCACAAAAATACGGCTGGAGGCCATACAGATCTGACCCTGATGAAAGAAGGCCCCGAAGGCGGCATTGTTAACCGCCGCATCAATATCGGCATCATCAAGAATAATAAGCGCATTGTTCCCACCAAGTTCCAAAGACACTTTTTTCAGATGATGACCGGCAAGCTCACCGACACGACGTCCAACAGCGGTGGAACCGGTAAACTGAATCATCTGAACCTGGGGATTGGTGCACAGCGCTTCGCCGGCTTCCGCAGCACCCGGCAGAACATGGAACACGCCCTTGGGCAACCCGGCGTCTGCAAGCGCGCGGGCGATGGCGAAACCACCGCCCACCGGTGTCTGGGGATCCGGTTTGATCACCACCGTATTACCGCAAGCCAATGCCGGAGCCACGGCACGCATGGAAAGCACCAGCGGAAAATTGAAGGGGGAGATGATCCCGACAACCCCTCGAGGAACTCGCTTGGCCAGGCTGATACAGCCGGGACCTTTCAGGCTTTGCAGCACTTCTCCGCGCGGTGCAGTGGCAAGATGCGCTGCATTGTGCAGGATAGCGATGGACTCCTTCACTTCGTGCATACCTTTGGGAATGATGCCCCCGGATTCGAGCGCTACATAAGTGGCAATCTCCTCAAAATTTTCCTGCAAAATGGCAGCGGCCCTGTAAAAAATGTCAGCTCTGTCACGGGCCCCTGTATTGGCCCACTCCTGCTGGGCTGCATCAGCCAGGACGCAGGCGTTGTTGACGTCTTCCTGATTGGCAAAGCCTACAGTCGCCATCACTTCGCCAGTGCCCGGCTCTATCACGTCAATGGTTCCGCCCGTGGCATCCAACCAATCGCCGTTAAAAATCTTGCCGGTCCAGGCGGACTGGTTCAGGAACTCACCGTTCTGGTTAGCCATAATCTACTCCAAGGTATGTCAATCAACAGGAAAAGGACTGGAAGAATAACCAGCCTGTTCTGGCTAGTCCAGACTATTACCCGCGCCGGAGAACCTGCAATAAAAAAGGGGCGGAGCCATTTGATATTCAAATCACGCCGCCCCTTTGAATTGGGGATTTATCAGAAAGGATTCAGTGTATATCCCTGTTGCTGCAGCAGCGCATGGGCCGTGATGGCGGACGGGGACATGGTGATGCCTGGCAGCAAGTCTGCCGCCTTGATATCCATCCCCTCTGCCGATTGCCCGCACAGTTGTATCAAGACACCGGCCGCCAAAAGCTGCGCGATGATACCGGCATTGGGATTCTCGGCACCGCGCGCTTTACTGGTCAGTAAATCGGCACCTGCTCCACCGTGAACCACGATGGCGGCTGCCAGATTCTCTGGCGAGACACCTTTTGCTGTATGCAAATTCACAGAACGGGCCACCATTTCAAATTTCCGGTTCACCGCATCACTCGGCCCGGCTTCAGAGACATCAAATGCGATTTTCATCCGGGTGCCTGCCGGCAATTCAACACCATGCACCGGCGCATAAACACCATAATCAGGCACTGCGGTTCCCGCAACAAAATCGTCCCTGCCGGCCAGGGCTGGCGCAGTGAGACCCAGGAGTATTGAGAGGCAGAGAATTTGTCGAATCATGGTGGCTTCCCGTCGTTGATTTACTCGTTGATGATGAAGCGCCAAAGCGTTAGCTCGACAACTCTTGGGGACAGTGACTTTTATAAAGTTAAAGCCACCGCCCCAAAAGAAAAGCCTTACTTAGCGGCTGACCGTAATACTGGCTTGCAGATCCGTTGGGCGAATGACCTCCATGACCGGAGGCGCAGCTACCAGTTTCACCCAGAGGTCATTTCCGTCCCTGAAGTAGGCTGTCTCGCCCGAGGCGCGCAAGGCGTTCATGCTGCCTTTTTCCACTCCAGAGGCAGCATTGCTGAAGCCCGGCAGTTCAAACATCACCCAAGAGCCTGTGTCCATTTCAGCCAGGCTGAGCGTGATTTCATCCCGCTGCGTTTTCACTTCGATCTCGGTGCCGGCCTTCACCGTACTCTGGTCCCCGGAAATCTTGAATTCCTTGTCATTACGAATCAGTGCGATGGGCGCCTGCGGCGGACGACGGGAGAACAGCGCGGCACGCTGGGACCGAACAAGAGGCGTGTCCGGTGCATTGGGACTGAGGCCACCGATCAGGGCAAAGCGGGCGGTCCGCGATTCGAGATCAACGGCCTTCGGAAATTCCCCTCTGGCGTCCGAAAGATTCAGACGGCCGACGTCACCCGTGCACACAGAAGCGTTCCAGGTGGGATGAATCTCACAGGAATCATCAGTGACCACACTGTCATTCTCGCCGTCGTGAAGCATGATGTGGGAATCAGGGATGCCGGTCACCGAGCCGTCCAGGTCATGGATTGACAGGGTCCGGTAGGCATTGCCGCCGCGGTTGTCATTATCGAACCGGATATCATATGTCGGGAAATAAACCGGCTTGGCATTAACGAACGTCGCCCCCTGGATGGTGCTGTTGGTACTTAAGCCCGCACTCGTGAACAACAGGAATGACAACGCGCCTGTTTTCCTCTGCTGGTTGTCCTGGAAATTCACAAAGGTTGTATTTATCACATCATCGCGGTAATCGTAGTATTCGTAGCCGCGGATGGGAAAATCCGGAATTGAAGGCTTTGGCAGACTGCGGCCATAGGCGATTTCCGCCGGGGTCCTTGGATTACCGATATTGTCGGTCTCGCCTACTACCAGCCCATCAATCAGTCGTGAACTGAACGGCAGGCTGCCAATGTCGCCAGCGGCCTGCGTCATGCCAATGGCATTGTCAGCGAACTTCGCATTGCTGTAGACGTACATGTCGCCCCGGCCCCAGAGACCACCATTGCGATTTTTGTAGCTGGTCAGATTCTCGAAGTGCGTTTCTGACACCTCACTTTCGAGATCATCAGGGTCTGCCAACGCCAGCAGCGGCAGGGAGGCCAGACCGAAGGTGTCATCTTCATCGATGTGGCGGTCAATCATGAACCCGTCGAAATTGGAATGGGACACGTTACCGCTAAATTTACGCAACGGGGTACGGCGCGGCCAGGTGTT
>Ga0181589_10004388_pt1 | contig 11288 bp, 8 predicted proteins | sample 071ome_25_FD_132444 | JGI IMG/M metagenome (GOLD analysis project Ga0181589, IMG submission 132444) | Coastal salt marsh microbial communities from the Groves Creek Marsh, Skidaway Island, Georgia - 071410BT metaG (megahit assembly) | ecosystem: Environmental > Aquatic > Marine > Intertidal zone... | reverse complement strand
GGCGTTTGATTTCTTTTCTGTGTATCCGGCGAGAAACACGGTGCAAGATTTGAAGGGACCGTACTGCGAGACGTCTCCGTTGTTGCCGTTCGTTCGCCGCTGCGCCATGTCGGTGCCGTACAAGAAGGACGTCGTCAACGAAATCACGGATTTCTTGTGCGGGAAAGGAATCACGCTGACGCACATGGACGAGTACAGATCGGGGAAAGACGTCGTGTTGGAGTGCATCCTGCACTTACCCACCGGTCTCGCTGAGTTTCCAGCCATCGACGATCAAACCGTGTTGAAGAAGCTCGAAAGTTTGGGCGTCACGGTTTCGGAATTCGGCCGCGTCGAGGGACGACCTCGCGAAGAAAAGGCGGCGCAGTCGTAGACGCTCGCGGACGTCGTCGACAGTTTTTATACCATACTGATTCTATACAATACGCACCCGCGAGTCGAGGTTGTAGTACAAACAAATGTCCATCCGCGCCGCCGCGCCGTCCTCGTCGCCGCCTCGAAAGATTGGATTGTATGATTGGGCGCGATCGACACGAGAGCGCGCCTCGTGACGCGCGATCGCGCGCGCGCGACACGATGCGCACGGAAGAAATCGAGATCGACGTCACCGTCGTCGCGTTCACGTTGCTCGCCGTCGTCGTCGCGCGTCTTTTTCTCCTTCCCGGGGTGTTCTCGCGACGGTCCGACTTTGTGCAACTTCCGAGCCCATCGCTGAAGTTCGTCGGCGACGGGGCCAAGGTGCGGCGAGGACCGACGCTGGATGAGATACCGAGCGTGTGCGAAGACATGCGCGCGTGTTTCGCCGCTGGGACGTCGCTGCCGATGAAGAAGAGGAAGGAACAGTTGAGCGCGTTGTTGAGGGCGCTTCGCGAACGCGAGGACGACATCTTGCGGGCGCTGCGAGAAGATTTGTCCAGAGAGGGCATCGAGGCGTTGTACTACGACTTAGCGCTTCCGAGAGGGGAGATACAGGCCATGTTGAGGAATCTGAACTCGTGGACGGGGAGGAAACGCGTGTGGTCGCAACGCTTGATCACGTGGCCGTCGAGTCAGTGGACGGAGAAGCAGCCGTTCGGGTGCGCGTTGGTGTGCTCGAGCTGGAATTTTCCCTTCATGCTGAGCCTCGTGCCGTTGGCGGGGGCGATCGCGGCGGGCAACACCGTGGTGTTGAAACCGTCGAACGAGAGTCGAGCGTCGGCGGTTTTGCTGACCGAGTTGGTGCGAAAATATTGCGATCCTCGCGTCGTGCAAGTGGTCGGCACCGAGGTGCCGGGGAACGGCGTGGACGTGATGCAGACGGTGTTGGCTGAAAAGTTCGACGTCATATTCTTCACGGGCTCGAGCAAGGTTGGAAAAATCGTCGCGCGCGCGGCGGCGGAAAATCTGACTCCTACCGTGCTCGAACTCGGCGGACAGAACCCAGTCGTCGTGACGGATTGTGCCGACTTGAGTTTAGCGGCGAAGCAGTGCGTTTGGGGACGCGTCATCAATTGCGGACAACAATGCATCGCACCGGAGTATGTCGTGTGCCACGCGTCTTGCGTTGACCGTTTCGCAAGGTTTTGCGCCGAGTGGATCGAGCGTTTCGTTCCCGACGCTAGTAAAGACGGCTCGATGAGCCGCATGGGCGGACCCAACCCCGACGCTCGAATGGAGAACGTCGCGAAATTGCTAGACGATGCGAAGAAAGGTGCGAACGGGGATGAGATCGTGTGTGGAGGAAAATACGACATCAAGACTCGCATGGTGGAACCGACCGTGGTTAAATGCGCGAACGACAAGTCACTCTTCCTGCACGGTGAACTTTTCGCGCCCATACTCTGCATACTTCCGTATCACACCATCGGCGAGGCGGTCGACATTTGTCGCTCGAGGCCCAAGCCGTTGAGCATGTACGTGTTCTCTCGCACACCGGCGAAGACGCGGTTAATCATAGACAATACGCACTCAGGTGGCGTCACGGTGAACGGTACCATGTGGCACTGCGCGCACGACGGGTTACCGTTTGGCGGCGTTGGAAACAGCGGCATAGGAAGTTATCACGGGCGGTATTCTGTGGAGTGTTTTCAACGCACCAAGCCCGTCTTGCAAAAGACGCGGGGTCTCGATTTCCTCGGGTTTGGCATCGTGACGGATCCGCCCGTGTTCTATCTTCCGCACGCGAGCTGGAAAACGCGCTTGATGCGCATCGTCATGTAACGTCTCAACGTCAACGGAACAAGTTGATTCGAATGTTGTAATCTATTACAAGTTGTAAGATCTTCGAGACACATCATGCAAAGTTCTCGCGTGCGAAACGTCAGGCGTCGTCGCGCGTCGAGAGTGAACCAGTTTCATCAGATGACATCGGCACAATTCGCGTGCTTTGTGATGATCATCGTCACATTTTCTCGTTCCATCGACAAATGGTATGTCCGAAAAGGGCTTTCGCGTTTCAGGCGAAAGCTCGCCACCGAACGTAGTAAAGCAACTAGAACGACGTGAGATTTTCATCATCGCTCTACGTATTTACTACGTGGATTCGGTGGCTAGCTTATCCTCAGCAGCCCGCTTTCGAGGCGTCAATGCCACTGCGCTTCGTGATTTCAAGCGTCGTGAATTCCTCAGCGACCGTCGGGTGGATACCGACAGTTTCATCGAAATCGCTCTTTTTGGCGCCCATTTTCATCGCGACGGCGTATCCTTGGGTAACCTCACCGGCGTTCGGGCCCAGGTAGTGGAAACCAACGACCCGTTCGTCATCGGCCAAGTTCGTGATGAGCTTGACGAAGCACTTGTTGTCGCCTCGAACCGCGACACCGTTGTGCTCTTCGTGGTTTACGGACCACTCCAACGGCTTGAAGTAAGAAATGTAGCACTCAATGTTGTCGGCGCCGTACGTCTCCACCGCAAGTTCTTCGCTCATACCGATCGTACCGTATTCGAGCGGAGTGAACACTGTCGTCGGAACGAGGTCGTAGTTCATCTTCTCCTTGTAAGGCGTATCAGAAAATAAGCGTCGCATCAAACGAATACCAGCCTTGATGGCCACCGGCGTGAGTTCTTGGCGCGTGTCCAACACGTCACCGATCGCGTAGATGTTTTCCACGTTGGATTGCTCGTCGACGCACGGAATCTTACCATTCTTAGCATTGAATTCGACGCCAGCCGCCTTGAGATCCAACCCTTCGGTGACGGCGTCTCTGCCGACGGCGCACACCACGGTGTCGAAGGTTTCTTCGAACGTGTTACCAAACATGGTGTTTTCGAACGTCACCTTGATCTTACCGTCATCTTGCTTCTCGAAGGCCGTCGGTTGCGAGTCACGCAAGAATCGCGTGCCGTGTTCGCCCATGTACTTGACGATCATCTCCGCGATTTCTTGATCGAATCCGCGAAGCGGAATGGAACGAATAGCCACCGACGTCTCGAATCCGAGCGCCGTCAAGAAACCGGCCGTTTCGAGAGAGATGTACGACGCACCGACGCACAATGTCTTACCCGGCGCTTCCGGCAGAGAGAAGATGTCGTCGCTCGTGATGCAGCAGTCCTTGGCGCCCGGCGCGTCGGGATACGACGGTCGTCCGCCGACGGCGACGATAATCTTATCCGCCGTGATCTCTTGCTCTTGACCGTTCTTCTTCGTTGCGATGATCGTGTGCGCATCTTTAAACTTTCCGTACGCGTTTATGTACGTCACACCCTTCTCTCGCAGCGCCGTGCGATACCCAAAATTCAAAGAACCGATGTGGTTTTGGACAGCCTCCACCATCTTGCTCCAATCGTGTCCCTCCGTCGCGAGTTTCCATCCGTACTCTCGCGCGTCGCTGAACTGTTCACCGAGTATCCCCGCCTGATGCATGAGTTTTTTAGGAATGCATCCCACGTTGACGCACGTCCCGCCGAGTCCCCACGTCGTCCCCGCCGGCGACGGTTTGACGAAATCTAAACACGCCGTCTTCGCCCCGTGTTTCGCCGCCTCCTTCGCCGCCGCCAACCCACCGGACCCACCGCCGATGACGATGACGTCGTACTCGTACTCGTGGTCGCCCTTGACCCCGCTCGCGGTCGGCGCCGTCGTCATGACGTCGAGAAACGACGACGACGATCGGCGCGCCGACGGAAGATCAAAGCCGGTGACGACTCGAAACGCTCGCGAGAGCGCGACTCGGGAGGCGCGCGCGCAGGTTGTGAGAACGCTCGTCGCGTTCGATTCGCGCGAACGGTGCGCACCGACGAACGGAGCGCGCGCGCGTGTGGCGACACGAACGGCTGGGCACTTGAATGTGGTTTTTCAAAAGATGTCGCCGTCGGCGCTAGCCTAGGTGAAAGTCGGATTTGCGCTGCCCGCGACCGAGTGATTTCATGAGACCGGCGACGCCGCGCTGAGCGACGTCGACGGCGGCGCCGGCCATGGGACCGGCGATGCGGTTGACGTCGCGCGCGGTGTTGCCGAAGACGTCGCCGTAGCGGTAGCCGGCGCGGGACGCGCGGTGTTGGTCGTGAGAACGCGTTTGAACGTCGAAGAAACGCTTGACGGTGACGACCTGTACGCACGTGACGCCTACTAGGACGCATACCTCGATGAAAGTGGTGCGCACGGTGCGTCGAGCGTTGGATTCAACGGTCTGTTTGTGACGCGTGGCGCGCACGGTGAGATAGTTGAGTTCCTCTCGCATCTGTTGTACCCAATTATTTAAACCGCTCACCTTGGCGTTCACGCTCGACATGGCCTCTTCTTGCATGACTTCTGAGGTTTTCTGTTTTGCTTCTTGTCTCTTCACCTTTCCGGAGTGTTTCGTCGGCTCCGACGCGTCCGGCTCGTGCAACGCCTGAAAATAATCAACCGTCACCGACGCGGAAAGAATCTTCTCCCCCTTTCTCCCATCCTGCGTGAAACACGCGCTGTACACCCCACACCCTCTCGCCGCCAACTCTACCTCTCGCTCATCGTCTCGCCCTCGATTCATGAATTGAAATTCGTGCATCGTCGTCCCGTTCGCCGACGCCACGCGTCCCGTGAGCGTCCCCGCGTGCGACACGCCCACGAACCGTCCGTGCACCACCACTCGATCGTTCGCGCACACCGCCGCGTCATCACTCTCGAACGTCTGCATCGCGTCGCGTCGCGCGCGGTATCGTCAGTCATCGCTTCGTCGGCGTCGTCGGCGCATCTTTATCGTCATCTTCATCTCTTCATCAATTCATCATCACCGCGTCGCTTCGCGCGCGCACCGCGTATATGCACTCCGATTCACCCTTCTGAATCTTAATCTTAAACGCCCCCGCCCGCTCGATCGCGAGCGCCGCGACGACGCACGCCAGAAGACGCGCGACGACGCCTCGACGCGCCATGTGCGCCCACCGTCGCGAGGGTGAAAGTGAGGCGCCGATCTCTAGCCTCGCCGCATTTGACCGCACGAGGACGACGCGAGCGCCACCATGTCGGGTGCGTGCGCGTCGACGCGCGCTCGAACGCGTTCCCGACGCGTCTCGCGGTCGATCGCGCGCGAGAGAGGATGGATGACGACGCGCGCGCGTCGAATCGCGTCGCGCGCATCGACATCTCGATCGAGTGCGCGCGCGGGAACGGCGCACGCGATCGAGACGAGGACGCGATCGAGACGCGCGCGGTGCGTGGGAAAGCGTGGTGATGTGTGACTGACGATGTTTGCGCCGCTTCGGTGCGCTCTCGCGCGTAGGTTCGGTGCGTCGACGTGTCGTCGCGGCCAACGCGGAGGGGAACGCGAGACGACCGCCGCAGGGAAGTCTGTTGCGATTTTATACGGACGAGTCGCCGGGATTGAAGATCACGCCGGTGGTTGTGTTGGGTATGTCGGTGTGTTTCATCGGTTTCGTCACCATGCTGCACGCGATCGCGAAGATCTCGGCGTACACGTCGGGTAAGTAGAGCGAAGAGAGACGGCGCGACGAATCGAGAACGCGGTTGTAATACACACTCTCCGCGATAGTATTTCATTTCATTCTCTACGCTTCAACGATGCGCGGTGAAAATTTCAAACCCGCGACCGGCGACGGCGAACGTCAGGGTGTCCGTCGCGTCCGTCGACGAGAGAACGTCGACGGCTTCCGGCTCAGGGGCTTGCGTGACGACGCCCTCGCGTTGGATGAGCGCGAACTCGTCGTCATTCGAAACAATTTCCCAGAATTTCACGCGTTGGTCCACGCTCGTGGTGATGATTCGAGCGCCGTCGGACCAGACGCTTCGTACGGCGGAGCTGTGCGCGAAATCGAATTCGGCGACGCGGTCGGGCGCAGCACCGTCCGCGTCGATGACGATTTCTTGGCATCGCAACTTTTGATCGTCGCCGCCACTGACGATGAGAAACGATCCCTCTGTGGTCGATCGCGATATACACAGCGCGTTGACGCCGGATTGGTGCGCGCGCTCGATGAGACACGTCGGGGAAATGGATGCCGAATCGTCAAGACGCCAAACGGCGACGGCGCCGTCGGTGCTTCCGCTGCACGCCCACGCTCCGGATGACGTCTCTAAGACGTCCACGGCGAGCGTGGGACACGTATGATACGCGAGAGATGAAACCTTTCGCCATCCTCGCTTGTCCTCTCGCATGGCGACCGTGCTCACGCTTCCGCGACTCGTCGAATATAATACGCGCATCTTTCCGCTCGGCGTCGCGTACGCGGCGACGTCCATGATGCGCTGCGCGCTCTCCGCCCTCGGCTCGACGTATCCGCATCCTTTCGTCCAACTTCGCGCGCCGGCCTCGTCGACAGGTTTCGGGATGACGAGAGCGGTGGATTTGATGTCCCACGCGCCGGCGTCGTCACGCACCCACGCCAGACGAAACGCCAACAAAACCTCCTTGGCGCCGCCGGCGCAGAGGATGTACGAACGCTCGCTCTCCTTGAAGACACTCAACGCCTTGACGGTTCGCCCACCGGGATGCTTACACACATCGCCCGGTGCGTATAAACGCAATCCCTCCGCTCGCGAGGCGTCGTAGAGTAGACGCATGACCGTGCCGTCCTCCGCGCCGGAGACGACGCCGAAGAGTCCGTTCGTCTTCGCCTCGGGCGGCGGAGGAACGATGCGAACGGTGTGAATCTCTCGTCTGCGCGCGCGTACAGATCGATGGTCAGTCGGTAGATACAACACGTAACGTACACAAAACGAACACGCGCGGTGATCCTCATAATTGCCTTCACTGTTCACGTTTACCGCTCGGCGCGCTCGGGCCATACCGCCGTCGTCCAGCGAACTGGGGGCAATATTCGCACGTTGAGCGTCGTCGCGAGCGCGGGAACGCACGTGGTGCGTCGCCTCACATTACTACATATATTTGGAAAATCATCGGATCACGCCGCGAATCGAAAAATGACGAAAAAAACGCGCGATGAAAACACGCACCCGTGAGACCAAAGATTGACGGCGTCCGCGTTTGACGAATACTCGGACCATCGCATCGAGACGCGAAGCGACGTCTTGTATCGATGCACGAACATGACTCGATCACCGTCACCCATGAGCACGTCATGCGGTACATTTTGCGCGCTGCATGGAATGCGCATCATCTGTCGCTGGTCGTTCACCGAATACGCCACGAAATCCAACTCGCGAAATCCGGCGGCGTGCGAGAGCTCGCCGGCGGCGTCGAGCGAGAGAAACACGGCGCCCGCCTTGGACGGCGCGGTCCATTTCGACACGAGGACGAGCTCACCGTCGTCGTTCAGACTCCACGTGCACGCGTTCGAGTCGCGTCCTCCGGACACGAACGTCGGCCCGGGAAGAATTCTACAATCGTTGATGGACGCCTTTTCGTGCGCCGCCCATTTTTTGGCGACGACGGATAATTCGTCGGCGGCGTCTTCGTCGGCGTCGAACACGATCAGATTACCCTTTTGGTCGCCGATCAGGACGAGGTTGGACTCGTCGGAGTGGTCGATGGACAACACGCGATGCTTGTACGGATTCGTCAGCGTGAAAACGCACCGCTCGAGATTGTCGAGATTCCAACACTTTACGCCGCCGCCGACTATGGAGGCGTACACACGACCCGCGGTGGAAAACACATCCATCAGCACTCTCGGCTCGGACGCTTGAAACGACACCACTCTCTCACACGCGCCCGTCTCGCGCGACACGTACGCGACCCTGATCACGCCCTCTAAATCAGACAGAGACACGATGTCGTGCGCGTCCGTTTCTTCCACGCTCATCGACATCAACGGCGACGGACTCTCGCACGCGCACTCCCAAGTCCACGCGCCTCCTCGCGGCGCCATCGTGACGCGATAAAATTTACCTAAATTTGTCGCCGCGTACATCACGCCGTATCGCGCGATGCGCACGACGCGCACGTACTCGTCGTTCGGACCGAAGAAACTTTTGCGACGTTTGCTCTTCTTTTTGCGCTTTTTCGACTTTGTGTCCGTCTCAACGTCGTCGTCTTCAGCCGTCTGTGTCTCGTCGTCGTTCTCGTCGTCGTCCACGTGCATCTTTGAGTCGGGGCACTCGGTGATGCTCTCGTGCAGCGCGGTGCTGTCTTCACCACCAGCGCTGGAGCTCGTCCAATCGCTCATGTTCCACACTTTGACGCTTCCGTCGGCGCCGCCGCTCGCGAGCAACGTCTCGCCGGTCGCGGATTTTAATTTACACACTCGCCAGATACCTCGCCCTCTATGACCTCGAAGCGCCGCCAGTTCACACGTCGCACGTCTCGCGACGCCTTCCGCGAGCGTTTCCGTGCCCTGCGCCGCGTCCGCGTCCCACACGCGCACCGAACAATCTTCGCCCGCGCTCGCGTACACGGGACGCTCTCCGTCCACTCTCACGCAATCCCACACGCGCGCCACGTGACCCGCCAACACTGCACTCGGACGAATCGCCATTGGGGACGCCTCCATCGTCGTCGCGTCGAGCGCGCCGCTCGGGATCGTCCACACTCGAGCCGTTCTGTCGTCCGACGCCGAGTACACCGAATCCTCGTCGCCGTCATCGCCGAAACGCACGCGCATCAACGAGCCCTCATGACCGACACAACTCGCCCGCAAGCCGCCCTCGGACACGCGCCAAAGTTGAATCTCGTTGAATATCGTTCCCGCCGCCACCGTGAGATTCTCCCACGTCTCACTCGCGCTCAACGCCAACGCGTACAACAAACATCGCGTCTCGCACTCCACGCGCGCCGTTCGCGTCCAACACTCCCCACCGTCCACTCGACGCCATCGCTCCACCGAATTATCGCTGAGTCCTATCGCGAGCGCCATGTCCTCACCACTCGCCCCGTCGACGCCGCGGACGTCGTGCACCCACGCCGCGAACGGCGCCAACGGCGTCTCTGCGCGCAGCCGCCAGCCGCCGCCGCCGCCGTCGTTCCCGTTCCCGTCACCCTCTCGACGCATCACCCGCACCCGACGCTCCCCCCACACCGCGCACGTCCGTCCACCGTCGACGTCTCGCACGCCGTGCACGCGCGCACCGTCCGCATCGAACGCGGCGATCGATCCGAGCCTCGTCAGCGCGTTCGTCCCGGCGTCGAGCGAAAAGTAATGCACCGACGTCCCGACGCCCGCAACGAGCGTCGAGCGTCCGAAAGCCTCCACGCACGCGACGTCGCCGACGTACGCGCGCGATTCAACGCGCTCACGCGCGCGGGCGCCGCGCATGGCGCCGGCGACGACGTCTGCGGCGCGCCGCGAGGACGACTGAACGCCACCACCACCACACATCATGACGCTTCGTCGACGCGTCGCGCTCGCGCTCGTGTGCGCGTGCGCCCTGGCGACGGTCGCGCGCGGCGCGGAGGTTGTTTTCAACCCACCGAGCGGGACGACGCGCGAGAGAACGCTGCGCGTGCGCGTGGAGGCGTTTCCGGTTGACGCATCCTCGGAAACGCCCGCGATAGTGTACACGCTCAACGGCGCGAAACCGTCGACGCGCGCGGGCGGGGATACCAAGGCGTACGAGAGCGAGATTGTGTTACCGTGCGTGACGTCGACGCGACTCGAGATCTCGCGCGCGCGGAGACGAGGCAACGGAGTGCGAGGAGTCGCGGCGGCGACGTCGATTTGAATGGTTGGATTATCCGAGACGGGACGCGCGCGTCGAGCGCGGCTCGCGAGCACAGACTGACGAGAAACGCGCGCGTAGGGTCGGCACGTGGACGGTGAAAGCGGCGATGGTGACCGATGGGCAGCTCGGGGACGTGGCGGAGGCGAAGTACGACGTGCGCGAGAGGACGTCTCGGGACGCGTCCGGGACGTTCACCGCGGGCGGATTATTGGGAATAGCTTTACTGTTGGTGATGGGACTGTTCGGGTTCGTCGTGTTCGCCGGAGTGTGCACGGCTGGGTATAACGCGTTATTTAAGACGGCGCCGACGATTCGCGGACCGGGGGCGAGCGATCCGAGGCTGCCGAGGACGCTGTCGTCGAGCGGCATGATGGAGTTGGGAGAGGTGAATTCGATTGGATTCAGAAATAATCCGGCGGGCGCCGGAGCGCACGGCGGCGGGGAAGACACGATGAATCTACTGCGCTCGAGCACGTCGTCGTCGGACATGACGCCGACGCGGTCGGGGAAAAGGGACTGATGTTAGCGATATCGAATTTTTAATACGCAACTTAGGCCCGCCACTCGCGTCGCTCGTGTGTGAAAGTCATCTTAGTTTACAACCGCGCGAGTGTGCCTACGTTCTCCACGCGTCACTTCGCTCGTCATCGCAGTCTTCTTCCCACCAAGTAGACGTCTTGTAACCGCTGCGAAGCTTCTTCATGGGGCTGTCTTCGGGATCGTTGATGCCTAGCGCGATGAGCATTTCTTCCTTCGCCTCGGCGAGCGTGAATCTATCTTCGTTCTCCGCCACGCACGCCAAAATACCGTTGTTTTGCTTGATCATCACTTGCCACGGGGCCGGGTACTCACGGAAAATGGCACCAGAGTAGTTGATGACGAACGGGGACACGTTGATGGTTCTCGAGTACGCGCGCGTTCGCAAGTAAAACGCCGGCGTGAATCGGGACAAGAATCGGTAGTGCAAGTCTCGCTCCGGGAACGAGAAGAGACCAAGATCAGCGCGAAGCGTGTCTAGCTGCAAGTTCATCGCGATGAGAGGTCTTCCGTTCGCCTTCTCCTTCGCGAACGTCTCCAAGCTCTCGAGTTCGATGGTACTCAAGTTGACGGCTATGAACACGTCCGCCGAGTCAAAGTCGTCGTCCTTCTCGCCCTCTGTTCGAGAACGCAAACCCTTGTTACCCATAAAGTCGCCGAACGCCGAACCGAACATGCTCCCCTTACGACCGTCGAGCACGTTTAATCGAACGCC
>Ga0181589_10004370_pt1 | contig 11305 bp, 5 predicted proteins | sample 071ome_25_FD_132444 | JGI IMG/M metagenome (GOLD analysis project Ga0181589, IMG submission 132444) | Coastal salt marsh microbial communities from the Groves Creek Marsh, Skidaway Island, Georgia - 071410BT metaG (megahit assembly) | ecosystem: Environmental > Aquatic > Marine > Intertidal zone... | reverse complement strand
TTCTTCTTCAACTCTTTCTAATTCTGCTAAATCATCACCTGCTTTGTTCATTACAAATGTATAAACATCAAGTTCTTTATATTCTTGTGGCATAAACCATTCACTTTGACATACACCGTCAAAAGTCTTTTGATCTACATCTAATGGAATATACTTTTGTAGTTTGTCAAAGCCTTGTTCTTCCATAGCGGCATTGAATTTGTCTACATCATCTGTAGCATCGCATAATACCACATGGACTTTATCCGCATGACCACTATAGATCATATCGATAAGATCGCGATTAGAGAATCTGGGTATACCTAGTTCGTCTGTTTTCATAAGCATAAGTATATTTTACGATACATTGATAAGATTGTCAAGATCATTATCTTCAGAATCAGATTTTTTATTTTGTAATTTTCTGTTTTCTTGTTCTAGTTTGTATGTGTCTATTAATAGTAATAATTGTGATCTAACATTATCATTTGCTGTATGATAATATCTGCTCAACTGTATAATTTTATCTTCTATTTCACTATCAGAAAAATGGCTTAAATCGCCAACACCTGGATGCATTATTTAAATCTACCTAAATAATTTACAAATATATCTACGCCGCCGTTCGGAGACCAAAATTCTATAATTGTTGGTCCGTAATCTGCACCGGATGGAAGAATAAACGGAGATGGATAATTAGGACTAAAATGAGTATTTTCTGCATCGTTAGTAAAATTAATTCTCCAGTTACTAGCAGTAGGATCTTCACTATTAATTTGTAACGTGAATTTAGCAAATCTATCTTCGTTGTCGCCGCCTGAGCTTGCACCTGGAGGAAATCCTACAATTTTAAAAGTAGCTGTTTTATAACCTTCAGATTCGGTAAAGGTCGATAAGTCAACATCTAATTGCTGATAGTGTCCAAACTCAAAATTTATTTCTGGCACAACTGCTTGATCTGGTTCGTATCCAATATCAAAAGTTTTTCCGGTAACAGCTTGCATATTTGCATCAATGATATATGTTCCAGCAAAGTTATTATTTTCAGTTAACTTAACAGTTTCGTTTTGCAAAAGTTCGATTTCTTCTTTTGCTGCTGTAAAGTTACTTTTAATATAACTAAAATTGTCTCTGAAACCTTGTGTATCGTTATCTACACCGGCTACTGGAAATGTTCCGTCTATTGATTCGCTCTGTATGTTACTGGCCATCTTATATCCTCTTTTACATATTTATGCTTATTACACGTTATATTGATAATTTGCGAACAGCAAATATTGTTCATCGCTATTATTTTCTGTTTGGTCTATTACGTATCTGTCAAATTCAAAATGTATTGTTTTTTGATCAAATACATTATTACTTAATGCATTTTTGATATTTAGCATAATTTCTTGGCCTTCACCAGGCTTACAGAAACATACTGGTATTGCAGTTACGTAATCAAGTTCTTGTGGGAATGTGTTTGATTGGGGTGTTCTCATCCATAGTGGCAAATATTCTCTTTCATCTTGACCAGTTTCTTTAATTCTGCTGCGCATATTATCTATGTTAACCAAATATCTTTGTTGATCTCTAAAATCACTTACTCTGACAGCTGTATTATCTGCTTTTATAGTGTTTGTTTTTGGTCTTAATCTTTCCGGTTCTGAATCGGTAATACCTAACTCTATCACTATATCCTGACCACCTCTAACTTCTATTTCAAAATCATTATTATCTGCATCTACAACAACACTAGAATCTCTAGTTATAATAACTAAATCGTCGCCACTAGGAATTACAAATTTAACTGTATCTCTACCGTAAATTGGCAGTTCTTGGAATCCTGTTCCTGTGTTAGTTACATCATCTTTAGTATCATACTGTATACTATCAGTTGTAATTTTTTCTGATGTAGGTATAGTAAATGTGTTTCTTGCTTTTCCGCTATCAGGTTGAGCAGGATCTATTAATTCTATATAGATTGCTTCATATACAACATCATTTGTACCCGGTTGTTTTGCTTCTGCAATCTTAAAATCACCTAGTGCAAACTTTGTTCTTCTATGGTTCCTTGATGTAGCAGCAACAAAGTTTGCAATTTCCTGTGTTTCGATTCCTGCGTATACAAGCATTTTAATTGTTGTTTGTATTCCAAATTCGGGATCGTCTGGTCTATATATTTTATCATTAGGAAATATTACCGGATTACTTACAAAGTTAGTATAGTATTGTCTTTGTCTAGGTTCCATCAAAGGTTTTACGTATATGTTACTATACCTGATTTTATCATCGTCAACTACAGTAATTTTAAATTCTTTTGTAACTGCGCTATATCCAAATCTATCCTTTGCTTGAACTGTAAAAACAAAATCTCTATCAAAAGTTGTTTCACTTGGATATACACTATCAAATGTTGTTCCGTAATTGTCAAACGTAGTTAATCCTAAACCATCATCACCTGCATATTGCCTTGGCTTACCTATAATATCTCCTTCTAAATTTAGATACATTCCGTTAGGTAATTTACCACTTACAAGAGTATAAATTAAATTAGTATCGGGAACTGTTGTAGTTGCTCTAACATTTAGAGTACTAATAAAATTAGCTTTGATATTGCCTAAATCTCTGTCTGTTAAGAATTCGATTGTACTATCAATTTCACCTATAATTCTAATATCAAAAGTTTTATCTGAGAACGGCAAATCTACAACTTCGTCTTGTTCAATGACCTTAATTTGTTTTGCAAATGAATCACGTCTAAATACAGCAATACTTACATTTTGTCCTAAGCTAAAGTTTCTTAATAAGCCGGGAGTTTCTTCTATATTGCTTGTTATCTGTACTCTATCTTCGTTGTCTCTATATATTAGTAAGGACAATTTGCCATTAATATCTTTTAAGTACTTTTTAATAAGCTGACTATTTCTACTATTTGCAGTCGCAGGCATTCTTATACTCCAGAACTGTGCTGGGTCTGCTGGATATATATCTCTTAAATAGATATTTGTTTCGTATTGTATAGATCTTCTCGAAGTAGCACCTGAAGTAAAATCTATTTGTAATCTCTGTTCTAATATTGTTCGATTAATTGTTTCGCTTAAAACATCGGTGCTTGCTGCTACAAAACTCCATTTAGATGCGTCAAACTGTAAAACAGGATTTCCATTTGCATCTGTAATAACAGTACCATCTTCGTTGGTTTGTGCTACAACAGTATGGATTCTTGTAGCATCGCCAAACTCGTCTAAATCTGTTGCAACTAATTGATATATGTCACCGTTGTATGCTGCATAATCTCCTATAATATATTCATCGCTTATTTTTAGTTCTATACTTGCTTCGTTAATTACAATAGGACTATTGTCTCTATTCCTTACTCTATATTCCAAGTAAGGCAATATGTCTAAAATTTCATATTTTTCTATAGCATTAAAATTTAAAAATCTACCTAAAACCTTTGTTTTATTTGATTCTGTAAGTCTATCTATAAAAAATATTTTATCATTTATATTTGCATTCTGACTAGTTTTTAATTCGATTAAAGGATTAATACCTCTATCAATTGTAATAATATCATAATCTCTACTAGATTCGCCGTCTACTTTAACAACTTCATATTCTTTATTATTAATTCTAATATTTTGACCTTTTAATTCTGCAAGGTCATCTATTCCATCTTCTAAAGATCTAGGAAGTTTTGCAATTTTTAAAGCAGTATTACCTATAAGAGTATCTTCATAGAATGTTGCAATTACTTCAACTGTTCCGGTATCTCCTTCAAATCTTGTAGCTCTAAGTGTAAATTTATATGAATTAGTAATGGCAGGCTGGTACGGTATACGTCCTGCAATTTCACCACTTCCTGTATTAAGAGAAAGACCTGGTGGTAAATCACTAGGACTTCCGTCTGGATTAAAATCTAATAATTCGTAAAAAACAAATCCTGCAAGTGTATCGCTTTCTAAAATATCTAGGTAAAGTGTTACATAGTTATTTGCACGTTTGAATCCTAGATCACTAGGTGTTAGCCATACAGGGTTTCTAAGATAAGTGTTATCAGCTGTAAATACACCATTTGCTGCTTGCATAATTGTATTGTCTGCTCTTAGATAATCATCTCCTACAAGATAGATTGTAAATTCTCTCCTTGTCCAGGCATCACCGTCAGTAACTGTGACAGCAAACGTATAGATTCTATTTAACTTTTTCGGTATTTTAGGTTGCCCTGCATTATCGTAACCTAATTGGTCATAATAAAAACTACTATAGCCAAAATCGCTTTTAATAAAAAAGTCTGTTATGAATGTATCATATGCTTCATTATCGTATCCGCCAACTGTGCCTACTCTATTCAATGCTAACAATGGTTCTACTATGCCAGAAATTGTTCCATCACTAGAAAGAGTAAGTCCTGGTGGTAATTCTCCATCTCCGGGTGCAATAAAATATTCTAATTCATCTCCAGATGGTATATCATTATCTATTGCTTGCAGTTTGAAATCTACAAGTGCATTATCTAATATATAAAGTGCATTATTTGTACCGACTGGCAGGTTGCCTTCGTTTGTTATCCATACAGGATCATCTGGACCTACTACATTAATTTTAAAAGTTCTATCATCGATAATATTATTGTAAGTTGCTCTTAAAACAAATTCATAAACTGTATCTCTTGCAACTTCAAATGGTGTACCTACCAGTGTATTACCTTCAATTCTAGTACCTGCAGGAAGCTCTCCTGCTAACAATCTAACACTAGGGTATAATCCGTTTGCTACAGGTAATTGAAAATTAATCGGTACTCTTTCTGCAAGATTTGCAATTACTGTTCCGCTTCCTAGATTCCAAAGTGATTGTACATCTGAAGGAGCTCCGATGCCTGCTGTTCTTTGTTGTTTTGTATTTGGACCTACTACATATGGATATGCAGGCTCAATTAAAGTATTTGAAGTAAATGTTAAAAAATAAGCATATGTTCCATTAGGATATTCAGGAGTTATGCAATATCTGCCGTTATGTTCATCTAAGCTACCTTCTCCTGATGCATATACATAATCCTCAACAAATGTTCCTAGTGTATATTCTCTATCAATATTTCCTGCTCTAAATGTATCTGTAGATTTATAACCATTAGGTCTATGATCATCATTATCTCTTAGAATATATGATGATTGCATTCTTACAGGTCGTGTAAGTGTATCTAAAGGATCGTCATAACCATACGGACCATAAATAGGATAACCGTCAAATGCATAGCCTACTATTTTAGAATGTCCATCAGGATGTCTCATATAGTCATTGCCGTAGCTAGTTAACCCATAGTATTCATTTTCTTGATATATTTTTCGTTCTCTAGAAAATGCATTAGGCACAAAGGCACCTGTTATGTATCTATATAAACCTGTAGCATCTATGTATCCACCAGCTTGATCAACTTTATATAAGTCCGCAAAATAACTTATATCCCAATGTAACTCATCTGGTGGTTTGATTGTACTATTAAATAGAATTTCGTTACTTTTAGGAGAATTGATTAACGCACCATTAGTTGCTATACCTACAGGTCCGTCTAACACTTCTTGAGGATTAGTACTATTTCTTCCGCCTCTATAATTAAATGTTAAATCAATAGTTTGAGTCTGGATGAAAGTACCAAGTGCCCATCCTTTTCTTTCAGTTACACCGTCATTATTTAATGGATTACCTGCCTTTGCTGGATACGGATCTCCGTCTGAAACAATTCTAATATTATTGGCATCCGATGTAATTACGGTTGCACTTGGATAAATTCCAGAATTGTTTGTTATTCCTGTATCACTAGGATTAAACGACATTTAAACCCTCCTTATACAAATGATCCGTTATCGATTACAATCGGTTCTGGTGATACAATAGTTCCTTGATCTACTTCAGTTGTTGCAACTAAGTATTCTAATATGTTTCCCACAGTTAAAGTAATTTGCCCAAAATCAAAAGAATCAGAAATATTTCCTACAGCATCATTTAGATTTCTAATATCTATGCCCCATACAAGACCTTGCATATTACCATTAAAAAATCCACTTATATTTGATGCACTTAAATTATTAACATTAGTAATATCATTTCCTAGTGCATCTAAATTGCCGCCTAACTCAGGCGTTGTATCTGTAACAATTTCGCTGCTAGTATTACTAATAGTTAATGTATCATTTATAATTGCTGTTGAAATACCTTCACCGCCATTTATATTCAACAATCCTGCACTAGTTAAATTTAAACTACCACTATCTGAACTAAAAACTAGTTGTGTAATACCAGCTTGAGAATTAATTGTTACGCCTGTATCTGTAGAATTTAGTGTTATATTTGCTCCAGGTACTAGTTTTTTAAATTGTAAATCATAATTTAACCTTTGCGCAAATACACCCTCGCCGACTTCTCCTATATTAGATGCTGTAGTTTGCTCATCATCTCGGAGATCTAATTCTTCGAAGTTTTGATTTACTTTAATAAAAGCTTCTCTTAGATCGTCACCTGTTCCATCGTTAGCAATATTACCAACATTTATTAATTGAATAGCCATTCCGATTCTCCATTTATAGTATTTAGCTAACTATTATCTGTCCGCCCATGGAGTCATCTACACTTGATTGATAATAAAATGTTCCAATGCTTTTAGGTTGCCAAGTTATACTGCCATTTGCTGTACCATTATTAAGAATACCAAAAACTTGGTTTTCTGTGTCTACAGTAGGCTCTGTCTTGATGTAAAAAGGATAACCTACAGCAGAAATATTAAAAACAATAGTATCTCCATAATCAACATTGATTGTAAGATTATCTCCATTTAATGCACCTGTTGCATCAGTACCTGTTATAGTGTAAGCTATATCACTATTATTAGTTACATTTATATTTCTTGTAGATCCTGCAGGCCTATTTGGACTGGTATCACTAATATCAATATCTATGCTGTCACCGCCATTATCTAAACTTAGTGTCATCGTTTCTAAGCCTTCTGTAGTAAGGTCTTCTGTAATTAAAAAGACTTGACTTGCTGTGCTAGAATTAACCGTGAATGTACCAGTTAAACTTGCAAAATTTAAATCATCAGATGTTACTCCGGTTATTGTATAGTTATAGGTATCTCCGTCATCTACTTCTGTTGTTGTTAGTGTTATTTCTACACTTCTTCCTTCCGGTACAGGATTTACATCTGCACTAAGTGTAAATGTAGGAGTAAGACTAGTGTCATTGAGTATTACAGAAATATTGTCTGCGCCGTTGTCTAATGAAATTGTAAAAGTTTCATCTGATTCTGTAGATCTATCTGCTGTCACTGTAAAAGTTTTATCTGCTCTATTATCATTTATAGTAAATGATCCTGTTAAACTTTCTCCATTAATATCATCACTTGATATACCTGATATTGTATAATCTACAGTATCACCATTATCAAGGAATGTTGTTATTAATGTAATATCAAAAGTGTCGCCTTCATCTGCATTTGTAACTGATCTAAATAAATTATATGTAGGAGCATTAGCACCTGTACTAGAATCTAAAATAAAGACTCCTATAATTGCTTTACCGTTGTCTAGTTCTAAAACTAAAGTTTCGTTGCCTTCTGTAAGGTTATCTTCTGTTGTATTAATTACAATAGACGCAGTATTACTATTAATAGTAAATACATCACTTAAATCTTGCCCACCTATATCGTCACTACTAACACCAGATATTGTAAAAGGTACACTAGTTCCGTCACTTACATTTGTTGTATTTAGAGTGATTGTAATACTATCTCCTTCAGAAACAGTTTTTTGACTTGCTGTAAGTTCATATGTTTCTGTATCTGGGAAAGTAACTCCGACTTGGTATTGACTGTTAAACTTATTAAAAATAAACTTATTGTTTCCGCCTAGTAATGATCTATCATTTGTGTAATCGTTATCAAGACCATTGTCATAAAGTAAGTTTTCTTTTACAGTCCTATTAATAAAATCTTTTGCTTGTGCAGGAGTAGCACTAGGGTTGATTTGCAAATAAAGTGTAAGCATTCCTGCTACTTGTGGTGCAGCCATACTTGTTCCACTTATATTCATTTGTTTCCAGAATTCATTTCCAAATTGATATGAACCTGTAGTGTAAAGATTTTGATTACTACTTGCACTCATGATATTAGTACCCGGAGCATAAAAATCAACTCCTGGGCCTGTTTCTGAACTTGCTGCTTTTTGTTCTAATCCACCGGCATGTATATCACTATCTACATTGCCTATGATATATGCTTCATTGTCATATGGTGAACCGCCTCTGTGATAATATAAAGGACTACCATATACACTGCTGCTAAAATAATTATCGTAATCAACACCGCCAGGAACATCTATTTTTTGGAATGTGTTACCTGCTGCAATAACAACATGTACACCTGCATCAATTAGTTCTTGAATTTCAACATCTATCGCAGATACTCTAGTCGGATATGCTATTCCAGTTCCGTCATAAGATCCTATCATTCCTTTGGCGGTGTCAGGTGCTGTGCCTGTCCACGGTACACCTCTATATACACCTCCTGTAACACCGCTGAAGTAAGAGCTATATCCCCAACTTATATTTACAACAGATGGCCTGCGTACACCAGTAATAGGATCAAGTGGCTTATTTAAATGCCATCCTTTAACAAGATCAAAACTACCAATTGCTGGAATTCCAAAACCTGGATCCGAAGGTCCTTGTAGTCCTTGGATTTTCATCGAATATATATTTGCACCTTTTGCCCAGCCAAATATCCTACCTGCAACTATACCTGCAACGTGTGTGCCATGGCCGTCATAGTCTGCATAAAATCCTCCAGGTTGAGTACCTGTAATACCTGATTCTGTATACCAATTGATTCTTTGTAGTCTTTGCTCACCATTTGCATCATTCCATTCTTCATGAGCAAATTGTATACCACTGTCTTGTACAACTATATCTACTCCGGTGCCATCAATTGTATAATTATACCCGCCCGGAGATGTATTTCCTACGTAAAGATTTGTAGCATCATTAATTCTTCTCAATCCCCAATTAACAAATGCTCCTGCATCACTTGTAGTTTTATCAAATACAGTATCTTGTATTTTTTTATGGGTTAATATAAGATCGTCTCTTTCTTCGGGTTTTAGTTCTACAGCAACTACTCTTGAATCGTTTCTTAAATTGTTTGCTTCTTCATCTGTTAGTGCATAGTGTGTTATTCTATAAGATCCTGGTCTAGAATTAGCAACATCAACAGTTCTATTTGGAATGTTACCTGAACCTGTTGATTTTATCATATCTTGATTGAATTGGTTTGCGTCTACACCTTTGTGCAAACTTACAATATATTCTTTTTCACTCACAGTATGCTATCTCCATTAAGGATTAATTGTTGCGTTTTGTGCAGCAAGTACCATCCATCCATTTGTTGTATATAATAATGTTACACTATCAAGAGCAGCATCAAATACAATTTCTGACCCGTTTGCAAATGTTGTTGGTGTAATTGTTGCATCTCCACCGTGTGCTAACATAACAATAGTTTTCATCTGTCCTAATGTTCCATCTGCTAATGTAAATGCATCTGCACCAGTAGTTGTAATTTCAGTTGAAAGTGTATCAATACTTATAGCACCAGGACCTGTAATTGACTGCATGTCGCCGACAATTTTTGTTATAGGTCCAACAATCTTACCCGCTGTTCCGTCTACTAGTGTAACACTGCCATTATCGGAAGATACTGATCCTTTAACATCACCTGTTAAATTACCAGTTAGAGTATTATTTACAGCATCTACTATTACGCTACTATCATCACCAAAAACAGATCCTTTAACATCGCCTGTAAACGGATCTGTTGCACTTTGATAACCTGCTGCTGCATGATCGCCCCAACCAAATGCTGTATCTGCATTAGTACCTTGAGCTGATGTTGCAGCATCTGTAATTCCGTATCCAGCAAGTGTAGTTGGAGTACTCGATATTAGTGTCCAACCTATATCAAATCCTGTAATACTTCCGCCGCCGTCACCTGTTAGTGTTGTAAATCCACTTATGGTGCCACCTGTGTCACCAGTGATGTTTGTAAAGCCACTTATTGTGCCACCTGTATCACCTGTAACATTTAGGAAGCCAGTTATGTCACCACCTGTATCACCTGTTAGTGTTGTAAAGCCACTTATGGTCCCTCCAGTATCGCCCGTGATATTTGTAAATCCACTTATTGTGCCACCAGTGTCACCTGTTAGTGTAGTAAATCCACTTATTGTGCCGCCGCTTGTGCCGGTTAAGTTAGTATATCCGCTAACAGTGCCGCTTCCTGGACCAGTAATATTAGCATACTGTGTGATATCCCCAACCCCAGTACCTGTTACTGAAGTTGAATAAAGACCTAATGCTGTAAAATCTCTAGCACCTATACTCCAACGATCTATACCTTCGTCCCAAATAAACTCAACATTTGCTTCACTGCCTCTGTCAATTTCAATACCTGCTGATAGATTTGTTACTCCAGCACCAGTTTCGCCTTTGTTAAGTAGAATTGTATTGTCTGTAATTTCAGTGTTAGTTGTTTCTATACTTGTAGTTGTACCTTGCACTGTTAGGTTGCCAGAAACAACTACATTGTTCTCAAATGTAGCATCACCAGTTACAGTAGGAGCAATAACTTTTCCTGAAACACCGTCAATAATAGGTGTACTATCATCGGCTACAACACTACCAATTAACGATCCTTCAAATACTCCTGTATGCAAACTTACCCATGCACCATTTTGATAGAATTGGAATCTATTATCATCAGTATTGTATACTGTATCGCCTGCTTGTGTAACAATTAAATCTATATTTGCTTGTGAAAGATTTACAAACTTAAATGGTCCGCCTTCTACTCTAGCTCTGTTTCCAGTTTGTAAAACTAGATCTGTTGCACTTTCAATAGTACCTGTTCCTGTACCGCTTAGTAAGAAGTTTTGTGTTTCAATAACATTAGCAGTAACAGTATCAATACTAAAGTTTTCAGCTCTTAGAGTTACAAAGTTACCTTCATCATATCTACGTGCTACTGTACCTATTTTTCCTGATTCATCTAAGAAAGGAAAAATGTCTCCGGTACTTTCTGTATTACCTAGTGTTACTTTGTCACTTGCGTTAATTTGAATAACTGTACCAGTAATTGTACCAATCGCTGTAGGGAACTGCAAATTACCTGTAATACTATTGTTAACACCGTCAATAATAATTGTAGAATCGTCTCCAAAGAAAGAACCTCTAAAGTCTCCAGTAACATTTACAAGATTTGCTCCGTTGATGTTTCCGCCGTTCATCCATAAGTTGC
>Ga0181589_10004353_pt1 | contig 11325 bp, 5 predicted proteins | sample 071ome_25_FD_132444 | JGI IMG/M metagenome (GOLD analysis project Ga0181589, IMG submission 132444) | Coastal salt marsh microbial communities from the Groves Creek Marsh, Skidaway Island, Georgia - 071410BT metaG (megahit assembly) | ecosystem: Environmental > Aquatic > Marine > Intertidal zone... | reverse complement strand
CCGCCACCATCGAGGTTCGGGCGTAGTGGCTGTCTTTGGGGTTGATGGCCTCCAAGGCTTCTTCCACGCCAAAGCGCCCACGATCCCCAGCCAACAGTTTGACCGAGGCGCCAGAATTGCGCGCAATGCCGCCCCCCTCGTAGTTGTAAATGTGGGACAGACGGTCACAAATGACTTCGTCCCCAGGCCGGGTGTGAACCTGGATGGCCACTTGGTTGGTCATGGTTCCGGAAGGGCAAAAAAGCGCCGCCTCGTGCCCCATCATTTCCGCGCAACGCGCTTCGAGTCGTGCCAGGGTCGGGTCCTCGCCAAAGACGTCGTCCCCCGTGGGCGCGGACGTCATGGCTTGAAGCATTTCCGGCGTGGGTCGGGTGACCGTGTCGCTGCGCAAATCCACAAGCAGGTTGCTTGGGGGCGGCTGAAGTTGAGCGTCGTTGGAAGACATGTTGCGAAGGTAGCAGTCGGGCCCTGTGCGTGAGGTATCTTGGACCCATGAAGACAAAATGGATGCGGAGCGCCCGTGCTGCGGCGCTGGTTTTTGCGCTCTTGTCGGCCTTTTCCGTGCAGGCCAAAGAGGGCATGTGGATTCCCACGTTGCTCGAAGTGGTGGAAGACGACATGCAAGCGATGGGCCTGAAGTTGACGGCCGACGACATTTACAGCATCAACCACAGCAGCTTGAAAGATGCTGTGGTTCATTTCAACGGGGGGTGCACGGCGGAAATGGTCAGTGCGGAGGGCTTGTTGTTGACCAACCACCATTGCGGGTACGGCCAAATCCAGCAACACAGCAGCGTGGAGCGCGACCTGTTGACGGAAGGGTTTTGGGCCATGTCACGCGCCGAAGAGCTCCCGAACGTGGGATTGGCCGCGACGTTCATCGACCGCATTGAGGACGTTTCGCGTCGGCTTTCACGCGCATGCGTTGGGCTTTCGGGCGAAGCGCGCGACCAAAAAATGAAGGAAGAGATGGCGGCCATTGTGGCCGAGGCCACGGAAGGAACGGGGTTGCAGGGAAAGGTCGTGGCGTTTGATTTTGGGAACAGCCACTACCTGATCACGACGCGCGTGTTCAAGGACGTGCGGTTGGTGGGGGCGCCCCCGTCGGCGGTCGGAAAGTTTGGCGGCGACACGGACAATTGGGTGTGGCCTCGCCACACGGGCGACTTCAGCGTGTTTCGCATCTACGCGGACGTGTACAACAACCCCGCGGAATTCGGCGAAGACAACGTGCCGTACCGCCCGGCGCACCATTTTCCCGTGAGCTTGGACGGTGTCCAAGAGGGCGACTTCACCATGGTGTTTGGGTTTCCCGGGCGCACGGAGCAATACCTCACGTCGGACGCGGTTGCCCACGTCGTGAACCGGCTGAATCCGATGCGCATTGCCATGCGCGACGAAGGTTTGGCCGTGATCAACGCGGCGCGTGCGTCGAGCGATGCCCTTCGCATCGCCTATGCAGCCAAACAAAGCAGCGTCGCCAACGCATGGAAGAAGTGGATTGGCCAAAACCGCGGGTTGACCGAATTGAACGCGTTGGGCAAAAAGCAGGAGTTGGAAGCGCGGCTCTTGGCGCAAACGGGGTCGGACGTGGTGGCGACGTTGGCCGCGTTGAATGCGGCCTATTTTCCGTACCTCGAGGCGCGGTCGCTCTTCATTGAATGGGTGTATTACGGACCGGACGTGTTGAACTACGCCCACGGTTTTTCTGGACTTGTGGAGGGTGCGTTGGACGGGGAAAAGAGGGAAGCGTTGGTGGCGTCTTTGCGGGAAGGCGAAGCGGGGTTTCGGCGGGATTTCGACCGAAAGGTGGACGAAGAGCTCATGGGAAGGTTGGTCGAGACCTACCTCGAATGGATGCCCTCGCACCTCGTGCCTGACGGGCTTGCCGAGGCAGTGCGCAAAGCCGGAGGTGGCGCGGCATGGGCGGAGGAACTCTACGCCAAGAGCGTGTTCGACGACGCCGAGGCCGTGGCGAAGTTGCTGGCCTCGGACAACGCCAAGGCGTGGTCCAAACTTTCAAAGGACCCCCTGTACCAGCTCGTCGAAACCCTCCGCGAGCATTACTTCACGGCCGTGGCCCCCGAGTACGGGCGCTTGCGTGCAGAGATTGACGCGGCGAGCGGTGCGTACACGCGGGCGTTGCGTGACGCCTTTCCGGACGAGGTCTTTCCGGTGGACGCAAACAGCACGCTTCGGTTGACCTACGGCAAGGTGGAGGGGAGTGCGCCTTACGACGGCATGCAGTACAATCCGTTGAGCACGGCGCGTGGCATCCTCCAAAAGCACGTGCCCGGGGACCCGGATTTTGACCTTCCCGAGCGACTCGTTCAGTTGTTGGAGGCCAAATCGTACGGCCGGTATGCCGACCTCGACGGGGAGTTGGTGGTGTGCTTTACCGGAAGCAACCACACCACGGGGGGCAATTCAGGATCGCCCGCACTCAATGGCGAGGGGCACTTGGTGGGCATCAATTTTGACCGAAGCTGGGAAAGCACCATGAGCGACATTTTGTTTGACGGCTCGCGTTGCCGAAACATCATGGTGGACATCCGCTACGTCCTTTGGGTGATGGACGTGTACGCCGGAGCTGGCCACTTGGTGGAGGAGATGACGCTTGTGGACCGTCGAGGTTTGGGGGAAGTTCCAACCCAACCCAAAACTGCCACCGCAGGACACCAATACTGAGGATCCTCCAACGCGGTGTGCCCATTGCAAATGTGCGCGCTTCGGCGGTGCAAGCTTCAACGGTGCGCGCTTCGGCGGTGCCCGCCTCGACCGTGCACGCTTCCACAGCGCGAGCGATTGCAATTCGCGGTGGAACAATGCACGCACGCACCCGCATGCCCTTCAGCGGGGAGGAGGGTGGGAAGGCGTCGTGAAAACGTAGGGGATGGCTTACGAGGCCATCATGCCAATGGCCACCACGACGATGGCGAAGAGGAAGAGGGCGAAGACAACGGGTCCGCCAATTTCGTTTTGCTCGGGTTCGAGGTGGTCGTGATGATCGTGTGCCATGGGGCAAAAATACAACGGTGGATTTCATCTTCGCCATCCCTCGCGGTGCAACCTGTGTGCGTGCGGCGTGGTTTCCCCTTCGTGAGTTCGTATCTTGCCGTGCTCGCGTTTGCCTGCGCGCGGGAGCGAGCTCCGTCAAACGAGGCGGGCACTTCCTCTCCAACCAAGAAACCTGAAACCATGAAATTCAATCCAACCTTGATGACGGTGGCCCTTGTGGCCGGCCTGTGTTCCGGCCCAAACTCCGTGATGTGGTCCCAATGCGGCGCCGGTGAAAGCATGGTGGTGGTGGACATTTTGACCGACAGCTACCCCGGGGAAACGACCTGGGAATTGTTGCTCGGCGGCGACGTGGTGTTGTCGGGCGGTCCGTACAGCGACCCTGGGTTTGTGTACTCAGACACGCTTTGCTTTGAGAGCACCGAAGAACCCTGCCTGCAGTTTGAAATTTTTGACTCGTACGGCGACGGGATCTGCTGCGGGTACGGCCAAGGGGCGTACACCGTGACCCTTGACGGCGACGTCGTGGCCACTGGCGGGGAGTTTGGTAGTTCGTCCGGGGCGCTGTTTGCGTGTGCGCCCGGGGAGACGTGCAACGACGCCATTGAACTGACCGCCGCGGATTACGGCATGGTGGATGCCGAGGGAGATTCCTACTGGTACACCTTCACGCCGGACGCCAACGGCATGTACACGTTCAGCTCCTGCGGCAACGAATGCGACACCCGGCTGTACATCTACGACTACTGCCAAATGGGCAATTTTGACGACACCAACGAGGGGTCGATTTACTACGACGACAACCAAGGGGGCTGCGGCGAGGAAGCCCAATTGACGGTGCTTCTCGAGGAGGGGGTGACGTACTTCATCCGCTGGGCGTCGTTTGACGGGCCGTGCACTGAAACGTGGCCTTGGGAGTTTGGGTACGGCGGCCCCCCTGCGGGATGCACCGATCCGGAAGCCTGCAACTACAACCCCATGGCAGAGATTGACAACGGTTCGTGCGTGTACCCCGGCGACCCCGACTGCAACGGCCCAGACTTGATCGTCAATGCGCAGGCCATCGTCAACAGCCTGTCCACCCAAGTGATGCAGGTGAACGAGACCGATTGCTACATCGACGAGGGGTGCTTGAACGGCTACGGCGACCGCGAACTCGTGCGCTTCACCACGCACATTCAGAACATCGGCGATTTGGACTACTACATCGGCGTGCCAAGCCAAACCGGCAACAACCAGTTTGAATGGGGCGATTGCCACAACCACTGGCACCACAAAGGGTACGCGAAGTACGATCTGTTTACGCTCGAAGGCCAAATCATCCCCATCGGCTTCAAGAACGGTTTCTGCGTGATGGACCTTGAGTGCAGCGGTGGCGGCACCGGGCAATACGGGTGCGGCAACATGGGCATTTCTGCGGGGTGCGGCGACATCTACGGGGCGGGGTTGAGCTGCCAGTGGATCGACGTGACGGACGTGGAAGAAGGCACGTACTATTTGGTGGTTCGGGCGAATTACGACTTCATTCCCGACGCTTTGGGGCGGTCCGAGAATTCGTACGACAACAACCACGCGGCCGTTTGCATCAACCTCGACCGATCCACGGGGGCGCTTGAAGCGGAGGTCGTGGAGGGGTGCGAGCCGTTCAACGACTGCATGGGCGTTCCATTCGGCACCGCCACGGTGGATTGCAACGGCGATTGCAACGGCACGGCCCTGGTTGGGGACTTGGACAACAACGCGGCGCAGGAATACGCCGATGCGGTGGCCTATGTGGAAGGAATCCTCGGAAACGACATTGGCGTTGCATCCTGCACAGACATTGATCAGGACGGCGAAATCACCGTGAGCGACGCGGCGTTGATGTCCCAATGCCAATGGTACAACGTGGCGCACGAGCACCCCGACAGTTCCGGGTACCACGACAAGTGCAATTTCCCCGTGAACGAAATCACCAACATTTTTGACACGGTTCATTTCATGGTGGCCAACGTCAATTGGGACATGAACTACTTCGACGTGCACGTGCTCAACCCCGACAACCGAATCGTGGGGTACGAGTTGAACTTTGGCGGCGTGTCCATTTCCGACGCCATTTCCTTGGCGGACCCCATCGACTACCCGATTTCGCCGTCGTTTGTGCCCGGAGGCAACAAAGTCATTGGGTTGAGCTACGACGGCGCGTCCTTCCACAAAAACCTGGTGTACGTGCCTTTCTTGCGCGTGTACTGGAGTGAGGCGGGCGAGGAGGTGTGTTTGGCCGAGGTGGTGGACGTGGTCAACGACCATTTCCAGAACACCCTGCACACTGTGGAAGACGGCTGCGTGTCGGACGTGGTGCAACTCGCTCCAGGCGAGCGTGGGGTGGAAATTGTGCCCAACCCCATGACGGAATCGAGCACGGTGAAGTTCCCGTTTGGTCAATGGACCTTGGAGGTTTTGGACGCAGGCGGCCGCGTGGTGGACCAGCGCCACGTGACCGGACGTCGCACCACCCTGCATCGCGACGCGCTGTTGCCGGGGAGCTATGTGGTGCGCTTGGTGAACAACGACGCCACCTTGGTGACCAAGCTTGTCATTCACTGATCGCGCGGACACACACATTCACGACAGAGGAACAACACCATGCATCGAACGGCGAAACATGCTTTGATTTGGGTGGGGATGCTCGTGACCTGGGCTGGGCAGGCGCAAGTCGTCATCAACGAGTTTTCGTGCAGCAACTACACGTTGAACGTGGGGGGCAACAACGAAGACTTCGTGGAGTTTTACAATCCGGGAGCTGCGGCGGTGGACCTTGGCGGGTACTTTTTGAGCGACAACGCCAACAACCCGGAAAAGTTTGAGATTCCCGCGGGGACGGTGGTGCCTGCGGGTGGGCATTTGCTCGTGATTTGTTCTGGGGAAGGGGAGCTCCCGACCAACCTGTACGTGGGAGGGTTTCTCAACACCAACTTCAAGATCAACCAATGCCAAGGCGAACCGCTCCTTTTTGCAGACCCGACGGGGACGGTTCTCGAATCGTACACGTTTTTGACGGACGTGGGAACGACGCAGGCGGACCACAGTTGGTCGCGCAGCACGGACGGTGCCGCCACGTGGCAAATTTGCACCGCGCCGACGCCCAACGCCCCCAACGGAGGCGGCATGACGGACGGGTACGTCGACACCCCGGTGTTCAACCTTGAAGCGGGCCATTACGACAGCGCGGTTTCCGTCGAGTTGAGTGTGCCCGCAGGGTACGAGGTACGGTACACGCTGGACGGGTATTCCCCCACCGCAGCGAGCGCGCTGTACACGGGCCCCATCAACGTGGCCAACACCACCGTGGTTCGGGCGGTTGCCGTGGACCCATCAGGCCAACTTGCGCCGAGTTTCATCGCCACAAACACCTATTTCATTGGCGCCGACAGCCACACCATTCCCGTGGTGAGTGTGAGTGGCAACGGCCAAGAGGACGGCGCGTGGGGCTGGGGCAACGGGGAACTTGCGCACATTGAGTTTTTTCATCCCGACGGGACCTTTTGGGTCGAAGCCACGGGGGACAGCAACGAACACGGAAACGACAGCAACGCCTACGGTCAACGGGGGTTTGACTACATCACGCGCGACCAGATGGGCTACGACTACGCCCTTGAAGCGGAGTTGTTTCACGTCAAATCTCGCGACCAGTACCAGCGGTTGATTTTCAAGGCGGCGGCGAACGACAACTACCCGTTTGAGCCGGGTGCGCACATTCGCGATGCCTACGTCCACACCTTGAGCCACCTGGCCGATTTGCATTTGGACGAGCGCACCAACGAAAGTTGCATCGTGTACCTCAACGGCCAATACTGGGGGGTGTACGAGTACCGCGAAAAGGTGGATGACATCGACTTTACCGAGGAATACTACGACCAGCCGCGGCACTTTGTCGATTTTTTGAAGACGTGGGGTGGCACGTGGGAGGAATACGGAAGCGGCACCGATTGGTACGACCTGGTCAACTTCTGCACCACGCAGGACTTGACGGTGCAGGCCAATTACGACTACGTCGTGACGCAGATGAATCCGATGTCGTTGATCGACTACTTCGTGTTGAACAGCTACATCGTGACCATGGACTGGTTGAATTGGAACACGGCGTGGTGGCGTGGGCGCCATCCCGACGGGGATGCCAAACGCTGGCGCTACGCGTTGTGGGACATGGATGCGTCGTTTGGGCATTACATCAACTACACAGGGGTTCCAGACACCGGTCCGACGGCGGACCCATGCAACCCCGAGGGCATGGGCAATGTGGGAGGGCAGGGCCACATTCCCGTGCTCAACGCCTTGCTGGAGAACGAGACGTTTTGGGCCACCTACGTCAACCGGTGGGCGGACCTTGGAAACACGTGGTTCAACTGCGAGACGATGCACGCGGTGTTGGACAGCATGGTCCAGGTGATTGAGCCGGAAATGCCACGTCAGTGCCAGCGCTGGGGAGGCAGCGTGGCCGGATGGGAAACGGAGTTGCAGCAATTGCGCGATTTCATTGACACGCGCTGCACGTCGGAATTGCTGACGGGGATGGAGGACTGCTACGACGTGGTTCCCGTGTACTTGACGTTGGACATTGTGGGGCTTGGAGAGGTGGAAATCAACACCGTGGACATCACGCCGGACATGGTGCCCTTCACGGGGTGGTACTTTGAGGGGCTCCCCATCACCTTGCAGGCGGAGGAAGACTACGGGTTGGCCTTTTTGTACTGGGAGGTGGTTTCAGGAGACGTTGCCATTGCGGACGTGACCAACCCGTTGTTGCCGTTGACCATGAGTGGCGACGTGCACCTCATTGCGCACTTTGGCATTCCCGTTCCGCCGGAGGAAGTGACGTTTCAAGTGGATCCTCCAGGAAGCGGGTTCATCGTCTTGGACGGGGGGACGCTGACCGACAACCCCCACACGGAGTTGGTCAGCGTGGCGGGCCACAACCTGATGGCGGAACCCATTGAATGGTGGGCGTTCTCGCATTGGACGTGGTCGGGCAACGACATTCAACCGTCTGCCGAAGCGTCGCCCGCCGAATTGGACGTGGTGGAGCCGGGCGTCGTGACCGCGCATTTTGTGCCCATTCCTCACACGGACTTGACCGTCATGGTGTCGCCTCCGGATGCTGGCCAGGTGCGTGTCAAAGGCATGATGATTGTGGATGACGTGTGGTCCACCTCGTTTGAGCCTTCCGTGCCCACGGTGTTTGAGGCCCTTCCCAATCAAGAGTGGCAATTCAGCCATTGGGAAACCGCAGTGGTGACGCCGTTCCCCAACGAAACGGCCACGGAGATGTCCTTGCAACTCGTGGACGTGCCTTCGGAAGTGGTCGTGGCACACTTTGACCCGGTCGAATTCTACCTCTACGTGCCCAACGCCTTCACGCCGGACAACGACGGGGTGAACGACTCATTTCACCCCTTGGGCGCTGGATACCGTGCGGAATCCTACACGTTCATGGTCTTCAACCGGTGGGGCGAGGTGGTCTTCTTGACGCACGACGCCGAGGAGCCTTGGATTGGCCAAAACAACCAACAAGGCGGGAACCATTTCGTGCCAGACGGCGTGTACGGGTACTCGGTGGAAGCCCAAGGTTTCCACGAATTGTTGCCCACCACCCTGCGTGGCACGGTGACCGTGGTGCGGTGAGGCCTGGGGTGCTGGCCATGCTGGCCTCCGTGCTTTTGTACACGAGTGCCAACCTTTGCGTCAAGCTCTTGTCGGAGTTGGGGACGTTCCAACTGGTGTTTTTGCGGTCGGTCGTGTCGCTGGCATTGTGCGTGATGTACCTGAAGGCCAAGGGGATTCCCCTGTTGGGAAACAACCGCCGCTGGCTGGCCCTTCGCGGGGTGGCGGGCATGGTCGCACTGAGCATGTTTTTTCACACCGTGCGGCACATTCCGCTCGCCACGGCCACGGTGATTCAATACCTCAGCCCCATGTTCACGCTGATGTTGGCCGTGGGGGTCTTGGGGGAGCGTGCACGGCCTTGGCAATGGGGGTTGCTTGTGACCGCGTTGGTGGGCATTGTCATGGTCAAGGGGTTTGATCCGCGGGTTTCGTGGGGCATGTGGGCGATGGGGTTGGGCGCGTCTGTCTTGGCGGCCGTGGCCTACTTGGCGACCATGAAATGCCGGGACACCGATCACCCGGTCGGGGTGGTGATTTGGTTCCACCTGTTGGCAGTCCCCACGATGGGCGGGCTGTCGGCCGCGTCCTGGGTGCCCATGGCTTCGTGGCAATGGGGGCTGGCCTTGGCGGTGGGGGTGTTGAGCATTGCCGCCCAGGTTCTGATGACCCTGGCGCTTCACCGCGAAGACGCGGGCACGGTGATGCCGTTCAAGTACGTGGGTGCCGTGCTGGCACTTGTGGCCGGGTGGTGGGGATTCGGCGAGTCCATGACGGTGTGGAGCTTGGTGGGGATGGCCGTGGTGGTCGCAAGCGTCGTCGCCAACACCTTGCTCAAGGCCAAAGAGTCACGCGTTGCGCCCACCCGCAAGCCGGCGCTCGGTGAATCGTAGCCCCATCCACGCGCACGGCAAGACCGTCACAACGTGTGCCACGGCCAAGGGGGAAGGTCCTTGAACCACCCACGCTTCTGCAAGGGATGTGGCTGCAAACATGGAGGCCACCGTCCAAGCCTCGAGCCGCCGTTGAGGGAGGATGCGTCGCGCGCCTGCCACCGCCAAGAACACCCCGAGTCCATGGGCCATCAATCGTGCGGCATGGGCAGGAGGTGGAAGCGCTTGCAGAAAGGCGCGCACGTCTTCCGGGCGGTTGACCAGCGGTCGCGGAACGTCAGGTGCCAGGAGGTCTTGCGCGGCTTGGCCAAGCAACCAAGCCACGGAAAGGCCCACGCCAAAATTCGCGACCACAACCAGGGAAGCGCGGAACCACCTCATGGCCAAACGGGCAGGGGCGTGCTTGCCACGTGGGCAGGGAACGCCTGTTGAAGTTGGCGGGTGAGGGGGCCGGGTCCTTTTCTGGAGGGGTCTCCAATGCGACGGCCGTCAATTTCCACCACGTGGGCCAGCCCCCCCATGGTGCCCGTTGTGAACGCTTCGTCCGCCACGTACCACTCGGTCAGGCTGAAATCCCCTTCGCGCACGGGGATGCCAAGTTCGCGGGCGAGGTCCAAGGTGAATTGGCGTGTGATGCCGGGAAGGCATGCATGCGCGTGGGGCGTGCACAACACGCCGTGTTTGACGAAAAACACGTTGGTGGCGTTGGTCTCGGCCACAAAGCCTCGGTCGTCAAGCATCAAGGCGTCGTCGACCCCGGCCACGTTGGCTTGAATTTTGGCCAAGATGTTATTGAGCAGGTTGTTGTGGTGAATCTTGGAATCCAAGAAGGCCGGGGAGTTGCGGCGAATCGAACTGGTAACCAGCCGAATCTCGCCGTCGCCGTACACCGCGCCTTTGTATTCCGGCAGAACAATCAAGGTGGGGCCAAACACGTTGAGCCGGGGGTCCATGCCAGACGTGGATTTCACACCCCGCGTCAGGGTCAACCGCACGTGCACGCCGTCGCGCATGCCGTTGGCTTCCAACGTGTCAAACAGCGCTTGGGCCACCTGCGCGTGCGACGGCACCTCCACGAACGAAAGTGCGTGCGCGCTTTCGCGCAGCCGGCCGATGTGTTCGTCCATTTGCAACACGTGGCCGTCCCGAATGCGCAGGCCTTCCCACACGGCGTCGCCGCCTTGGACGACGCTGTCCAACACGCTCACACGGGCATCTTCGCGTTTCACCAAGCCGTTGACCCAGCACCACGTGCCGGCATTGCGAGGGTCAGGGGTGTTGTGTTTGGCCATGGGAATCGTCCGAAAAGAGGGTTGCGCGGGATTGGAGTTCAAGGTAATGCGCAAGGCAGGCTTCTCGGAGGGATGCCAACGACGGATGGATGCGGCCACGGCGCAACGGGCGAGGTTCCCACCCCGAACTTGCGTGGACGCCGGCGTACCAATGTTTGGCCCAAACCCCGTCTTCCGGCCGTGGCCCCGGGGTCCAGCGAAGCATTCGAGCGTCCCAAGGAAGGTTCAGTGCGTCGCACAGCCGGGTCAAGGTGGACTCTGGGTGGGCGTGCAACGACTCGGCTGTGAGCACGATGGCGCGGCTTCCAAGGTGGTCCGACAACAACCGTTGATGCTCGTAACACACGTCGGTCATTGTGGGGGCTTCCATGTGCGCAGTGTAGGATGGAAGGACGCCGTCGGGATGTCGCACCAAAAGGATGTGCTTGACGTCGTCGCCATCGAGCATGGACCAGGGGATTCCCTCAATGTGGTTCGCCATG
>Ga0181589_10004316_pt1 | contig 11364 bp, 12 predicted proteins | sample 071ome_25_FD_132444 | JGI IMG/M metagenome (GOLD analysis project Ga0181589, IMG submission 132444) | Coastal salt marsh microbial communities from the Groves Creek Marsh, Skidaway Island, Georgia - 071410BT metaG (megahit assembly) | ecosystem: Environmental > Aquatic > Marine > Intertidal... | reverse complement strand
TGGAACACAAGGCGTTGATCTCAACTCACCCTCTTTCAAGAGAGTATTCACTTTCATTATGGATACCTTTCGTGATTCAATGTTGGCGAGTGGAACTCGTGCAGAACAGATAGAGGTTGTTTTTTCAAAACTCGCTACTCGTATCAATGACGATTGGATGAAAGAAGCCCAAAAGAAGATTGATGGGGAGGACTAACCTATGGCGGGTCTTGCTGACATCGCTATGGGTGCGGGTCGTGTTCGAGGGGGAGAGAGTCGAGATGTCGTAGATATTATCACTTTCATTGAAAGTGAATGGGGTTTGCAAATGAAATTGTTCCCTATTCAGAAAGTGATATTGAAAGCACATTATGGTATTCCTCTCAACGAAACGGACAGAAATGTTCCTGTGTCCGATTGGAGAAGAATCAACACAAGGATGATGACCGAGTTGGAATATCTCCAATATCTCTATGAAGAAGGTCGGTGCAACATCAACTATGTGGAGGAAGGACACGAAAGACGAGAAATGATTCTTTCTGTTGGGCGTCGTTCAGGAAAGACGACCATCTCTGCTTGTGTGGCGGCATACGAAACATACAAGTTGATTTCAAAGGGTGATCCACAAGCCTACTATGGACTCCCTGCATCGAATGTTATCCAATTGATCTCTGTTGCGACAGACAAAGACCAAGCGGGGTTGCTCTATAACGAGGTGTCAGGGCATTTCAAGAACTGTGCTTTCTTCTCTCCTTACACAGCAAACAACACAATGTCCTATGCGAGATTTCAAACTCCTATGGACATCGACAGATATGGTTCGTACGCGGAGGACAACTCTGCCAATGCGAACATCAAGGTGACCTTTCGTTCTTGTGTTGCGAAAGGTCTTCGTGGTGCTGGTAATATTTGCGTTATTCTTGATGAGGTCGCCCACTTTACGGACAAAGGTCAAAGTGGGGCTGAAGCTGTCTATAATGCTGTGACACCATCTACCTCAGCCTACTCTCAGAAAGATCCAAACAATAAATCGAGACCGATTGGTCCTGTTGAGGGGCGAATCATTTCGATTTCTTCTCCTCTTGGGAAGCAAGGCTTGTTCTATAAGTTATTCCAAACAGCGATGTCGGGTGGAAAAGCCGCCGAGAATATGTTGGCGGTACAAGCCCCCACTTGGGAGGTTAATCCGACCGTTCCAGCCAGCGAGTTTGAGAAACATTATGTGAAAGACGCAAGGGTTTTCTTTACGGAATATGGTGCGGAGTTCTCTGACCGAACGAGGGGTTGGATTGAGAGTCGCCAAGACCTAATGCCTTGTGTTGTTGCAGACCGAAAGAAGAAAACGAGAGGGATTCCTCGCGCACCACATTTTATGGGAATCGACTTAGGTTTGGTTGGCGATGGTAGTGCCGTTGCAATTGGTCACCTAGATGGCGACAAGATAGTTCTTGATCTCGTAGAACAAATCAAGGCGGGCGAGGGCGACTTTGTTGATAAGGAACGACTAGAGTTTGATGATGTTGCTGATTGGGTTTTTGACCTAACCAAAAGATTCTATATAAAGGAGGGCTTGTTTGACCAATGGGCGGGAATTCCATTTGAGCAAGCTCTTGGCAAGAGAGGGTTGAAAACACTCAAATCTCAACACTTTACGAAAAACTTGACCTCTCAGATGTTCCAAAACTTTAAGGATATGATGTTCGATGAACGGCTCGAGCTCTACAACGATCCAATTCCTGAGGGGCAAGACCTTTGTGATTATCTTGAAGAACTTATGTCACTCCAAGCGGAGATTCATAGTAAGCACATCATAACCGTAGAAGCACCACAGATTGAGGGGAAGCACGATGATATGTCGGATGCCATTGTTCGTATGGTGTGGGTCGCCTCTCAAAATGCGTCAAAGCAACTCTCAATGACAACGACACATGGTAGGGCTTTCGGTAATTCTCCAATAAATACAAATAGGCGAACAATCAAAAGTCGAACGAGGGCGATGCGAGGTGGCTCGCACCCAAGTCGCTACAAGAAACGGTGATGTTATGTCTGAACCCCTCCAAGCGGATCATATTCTCATAAAGAGATTGATGAAAATCCAAGCCAAGAAAGGCAAGAAAGTAGATCCCAAAAAGAAAGATTTTGACAAGGTGTCTAAGACCTTTTCAAGATTGGGTGGTTCGTGGGAAAAGATTTTTAAGGGGGACACTCAACAGATGGTCTTGTTGAAGAAAATCATCAAGGTTGGAATTGAGAAAGAACTTTTTACAAAGAAAGAGGATTAAGGAAATGAGATTAACATATCATTCAATGGGAAATGCAGAACACGATGTAGAGCTGAACTTTTTGGGAGATAGATTTCCCGTAAAGGCACACCCCACACTACGAGATAGTGGTTGGCGAGGAGGTCAATGGGTGATGTATGCGACCTCAACGACAAGAGAAGAATTTATGGTCGTCAAAAGTGATGGTACGGCTTGTGCTGGTTTCTTGCTTTTTCCTAGTGAGAATTATGCCCCCGTTCCTCCACTTGGAACAGGTGTGGGTTCGAGTGAGAACTACATTGGAATCCAACCCGCCGCCAACCCAAACAATGCCATCACAATGGTCAATGGTGGAACAAGAGCCTATTTCAAAGTCTTTGAAACCGTTGCACTTAATGGTGGAACACGAACAGGAGGTGCTATCACATATTCTCTCAATGAAGAAATCAAGATTTCAGAGAATGGATTACTTTGTAATGACAGCGATGTACAATTTGGTCTTGCGGGAATTGCGAGTCCGATTGTCATTGGTATAGTGTCAGCGATACCTACTCCTGCAAATGGGAATAGGCTTTGTGTGGATATAAAGTATTGATATGGGCAGATTACGATCACGATTGGCGACAAATCCTACCGAACGAGATATTTTGAAGAACTTAGCGGAGGCAGAACGATACCTCAAGAGAGTTCTTGATATTTCAAGGGCAAGTAGGAAAGATAAGAATCTCAGATTGGGTAGATTGTCTGAGATTGAACAAAAAGTTCAGTCGGCTTTGCGATTGATTGATAATCCTCCAAGCATTACATCCACAATAGACACACAAGATCCTGATCTCAATCCAAGTGTTCGAGAGCAAAAGCGAAAAGAGCGTTTGGAAAAACGAGAGAAAAAGAGAGGTAGCAAATGACAAAAAAGAATGATGGAGAAAAAGAGATAGCCAAGTTGAAATCTCGACCCAATGTTCAGACAGGCAAGCCTCGAAAACTTACAGCGAGCTCTATGCGAGTGGCAGGTTTGCAAACCTATTCAGGTTCAGAGGGTTCAGGGGGGAATTTCTATTCTCCTGAGCTGAGTACCGACTTTCTTGAACTCCCACAGAGTATGCACGAGAGATGGAACTATTTCCGTTTCTTCTATCGTTCAGAACCATTTGTCGGACAAGCCGTTGATCTTCACACCGAGTTGCCCCTATCTAAGATTCGTTTGGGTTTTCCTAGATACACAAAGAACAGAGAGATGGCGAAAGAAGCTCTTTCCTTTTGTGAGAGATGGGCTAGAAAAATCGGATTGTTGCACCGAATGATTGAGATTGTGCATGAATACAATCTGATTGGTGAGGCTTTTATCTTTATGGAAGATACGACACCTGATCCTCCAAAATCTCTCCGATTTGAAAAAGTGCGTGTCTTGAAAGAAGATGGAACACTCCTTGAAGAAGAAATTGAGAAAGAGGATGCCACCGAACGCGAGGTTGAGTGGTTGAAGAAAAACTATACGGGATGGACAGCCATTCGTGTTCTCCCCCCTGAACAAGTCCATGTTCAATCGTTCCCATTCACAGACGAAAAGATTATGGAGTTGATTCCTGATTCTAAGACAAAGGATGTGATCGCTCAAGCGGATGCGGGAGATATCCACGCAAAGCGAGTGGTAGATTCGATGCCACAAGGTGTTGTGGATTCTGTACGACAAGGGAGTAATATTCCTCTCAATACAGATCCTGACGCAGGTTCTTTTGTGACATACCTTGCTAGGAAGAAATCTCAATACGAGGACAGAGGACATTCGATTCTTGAGAGATGTATCAGAACCCTTGTGTTTCGAGATAAACTCCGACAAGCGAATACGAGTATTGCCTCTCGTCATATGACACCCATTCGTCTTGTGTATGCGGAAGATATGGATGTTCAAGATGTTGAGGACTTGCGAGAGCAGGTGGATTTGGCACTTGCCGATCCTGATTTCTCTATCATCGCCAACTTTCAAATATCTTGGGAGGAGATGGGTTCAGATCAACGACTCCTTGAGCTCTCAGGTGAGTACGATTTGACCGACCGACAGCTCTATGCTGGTCTTGGTGTGACAGAGGGTTTGTTGAGTGGTGAGAGTTCATATAGTGGTGACCGAATTAACTTAGAGGTTATCAACACAAGATACATGCTTCTCCGAGAAATTCTCCAAGATCTAGTGGAAGAAAAAATGCTCAAGCCTATGTGTGCGAGAATGGGATTCATTGAGGAAGATGAGTATGGGATAGAACAAGTGATATATCCAACACTCTCCTTTACGAGATTGGCACTCAGAGATAACAACGATACCTTTGATGCTCTATTCAACTTGTATCAAAAGGGTTCTCTTGATGTGGATATTATCCTTGAGTTGCTCAACATTGATCCCGTATCGACCAAAGAGAAATTGGAGAGAGATTTATTTACTCTCAACGATGGTTCTTTCAATGAGGTCTTGCGAGGTATCTATGGGGATGTTGGTCGTGCATTGGCAGAGAACAGCGATGCCGTAGAGATTATCGCTAAGAACTTGGGTTTGAACTATGCAGTTCCTGAAGAAGATGGTGGTGGTAGGTTCTAGCCAATAATTTCTCTATCTGACACTATCACGAGGCTTTCCTGTAAGATTGGCGAGGGAGATATGGAATATTCTATTCTCCCTTGTTTTAATTCCAAGATCACGCATAATGACCTCAACAAACTTTTCGAGAGCCTTTTGCGTACTTGGAGTCACCTTTAATGCCCAAGATTCTTTTGTCCCATCATGCTTTACCCTGTGCCATATTTTGTTTTCGAATTGGATTTTTGGTATAGGGGGATATTGGAAAGATGGATCTTTCAGAATGTCTGAGTAAGGTTGTAGAATACGCCAATCAACCAATGTCAGATGGCATTGTGCTGGTTGTAGTGGGACAGCTCTTTCGGGTAGTTTGTATCTCTTACCAATTTTTCCGAAAGAGGTGTCTTTTAACATCAATATTCCATCAAAAGCAACTCGCATATTCTTTCTCCAATGATTTTCTATCTAATCATATAGAGAGATTATTTGGCGGCTTGTGCTTTATCGAGCAGTTTCTTAATGTGCCAAGAACCGAGTAATGAACTATTGAGGGCTTGCTCAATAGCCATCTGATCCATTTCAAGTCTTTGGTCTAGCCATTGTGCGAGTCGGATGGTGTGCTTACAAATTTTCTTGGTTTTTCCAGCGGTGCAATCACAACGAACGGTTCGATTCTCAATGTCGATACTTGTGTTGTAAATCCCACCATTGGATAGCGGGGTATGTGTCATTCCTCGAATCGTTCCTTTGTCTATGTCAAAGTGTGGAATCTCAAGAGATACTTGAGATGCTTTTTTGATGCCATCCGAGCCATTGGCTTCAATCAATTTAGCGAGTGTCTTTCGGTATTCAATTGTCTTTGCTAGTACATTCATAATATGCTCCTATGTTGTATAGGAGATACCGAAATGAGGTACAAAAGTGATCGGTTAATGTCTGTCTAGGTGTTCAAATAAAAGAGCGTGTGCTTCTGTCAAGCCATGCTCTTTCAATATGTCCAATGCCATTTGATCACACAGTTCTTCGTTGAGGGATTGAGTTCTTATGTGTGCGACCTCGTGTGCGAGAATCACAAACAAGTGATCCGCCGAGAACCATTCCGACTCAAATATTTCTTTGTCAATCAATATCAAGGGCTGGGGTACATCCTCCCAAACAGCAAATGCGTGGGATGTTTCAAACATCGACATCTCAAAGTGCCACTTGCTGTCCTTTGGCAACTCAAAGGTGTCCTTGTGCTTGTCTAGGAGAAGCACCAACACCTTTTCATCAAGGGGGCATAAGAAATGTGCATATTGTTTGAGATTCATATTCTCAATAGAATATAGACAACCTATTGATTAGAATAATCTATCTATATTGATCAATGTGTAATGTCGGAAAAGGTTTATTATGTCAAGTAGGTTGGAACAGATTTGGTTCAAGGAATCCAAATACAAAGAGAAGAAAACCATCAAAAATAAAGATGGCGAAGAAACCACTGTATATGAATACTCTGATCGACAAGTCAATAAACGACACAAAGAGAAATCCGAAAAGGTTGAGAAAATTCGTCAGAACATAGACAACCTTGAAAAGAAAATATACTCCGACTTGAAAGGGAAAGAGAATCGAGAGGTCGCTCTTGCTGTTGCACTCATAAACCATACCTACGAGCGTGTAGGAAACGATGAGAGTGCCTCCAATGGTCACTATGGGGTGACAGGGTGGAAGAAGAAACACCTATCTTTCAAGGGCGATACAGCCACTCTCAAATACACAGGGAAAAGTGGTGTCCGACACGAGAAAGAAATCACCGATAAGAAACTTGTGTCTGCTCTTAAAGAGATATCAAAGGGGTTGTCAAAGGAAGATTGTCTTCTTGAAGATATTTCTGCCTCAGATGTCAATGAGTATCTCAAACAATTTGGGATAACGGCAAAGGACATTCGAGGATACCACGCCAACAGAGAAATGCAGGAACGACTCAAAGCCCTCCGAGAAGAAAATGGCGAGCTTCCGAAGAATCGCAAAGAGAAAGAACAACAACTCAAAGACGAGTTCAAAGAGGCGTTAGAGGGGGCGGCAAAAGCGGTAGGTCACGAGGAGGCGACTCTCAGGAAACAATACCTTGTTCCACATCTCGAAGAAACTTATATGAAAGATGGCACGGTCATCACCACTTTGAAGAAACAATCTTCTATTCCATCAAGGAACAAAGGGGGCGATTGTTACGAGGCGAATTGTCGGTATTTTTTAGAACTTTGTACTTCAGAAAAATATGTCACAGAATGGAAAGGGTATAAAATAATTGATTGTCCTTATGTTCTAGTCCATGCGGAGGTCACAGGACAAGGTGCTATTGAGGGCATAAATTATGGACACGCTTTCATTCTGAAAGGGAATACGGTCATAGATGTTTCAAATGGACAAAGAATAGAAATGCCCAAAGCGGTATATTTTGCTTTGGGCAATATAGAAAGGAACAACAACATACACTATTATAATTGGGATCAAATTCGTGATAACATCCAAGAGTTTGAACATTGGGGTCCTTGGCACCTTGAAACAAGCACAGGATATTAAGATGAAAGAACAGATTTTCACTAAATTGCAAAAGAAAAAAGTTCGAGTTGATCCACAAACCCTCTCAGAGATTGCAAGAACACAAATACGATCCGCAACTCTCGTTAGAATAGCGAACCAAGTATTCGCAACCAAATCTCAATCCGAAAAGGAAGAAGAAGAAATTGAGCGATTGCAAAAGCCATCTCCAAAGAAAAAGCCTCCTAGAAAAGACCGTTCTCGAAAGAGAATGAAAGTAGAGGACAAGGACATAGACAAAGATCCTGACCTCAATACCAAAGATATGTCAATGAACTACAAGATAGTTGGTAGCGAACTTGAGCGGGTTTGGTTTCGTGGTGCGAAAGAGGACTTGGTGACCGTTCGCAATCAAGAGGGGAAAGTTGTTCAGGTTTCACAAGAAACATTGGATGAGGATGGTTCAAAGTACGAGGTTGTGAAAGATGAGGATACAAAATCCGACAAGGGTGACGAGAGTGGTGACGAGAAAAAAGAACCCACCAAAGAGGATGTGAAGAAAAAACTCAAACAAGAACCTTTGCTCACAGAAGATGACTTGAAAGAGTTGGAGCAAATGCTTGATCTCATTGAAGAAGAAACCAAAGAGCAAGATCAAAAATATTTTGATGAGGAATACGACAGAATTATTTCTGAACGGAAAGAAGAAGCCATTAAGAAAGAAGAAAAAGCCCTAGAAGAAAAAGAGGTCAATACAAAAGACAAGGCACAAAAGACCTTGAGCAGTCTCGCCCAAAGTGAGGACGCCCTTAAAGCATTGGAACAACAACTCCAAGAATCTAGCGAGGAGAATCTGAAATATTTCAATGAGGCACTCCAAGAACAGAAGAAAGAAATTCAAGACTTAGTGGATAAAATAGAAAACTCAGAGGACGAGGCAGAAACAGAGAAGCTCAAGAACGAGCTGGCAGAGAAACAAGCCCTTTCGGACAACTTGTCACAAGTGCAAGACATCATTTCCGTCAATGCCATTCTTCGAGATGTGGATACCGAGTTAGATGACAAGATTACGGATGAACAGAAATCTCTCGTAAAGTTCTTAGGGGAACATTCAGATACAAGTTCCTTTGAGATTCAGAAAGTAATGTCTAACCTTGTGGCACATCCTGAGGGTGCCAATGACGACCAAAAACAAATCAACTCAAAGTTTCAGACACAGCAAGCCATCAAGACCTTAATGGCGGACAAATCTCTTGACGATAAAATGGATATCTTGATGGGCAAGGATCTAGGAGAGGGATCTCACTTGAGAGATTCTTTTCTACAATACAAGAAACAATTAGACAATCCGAAGCTATCTCCTAAGAAAAGAAAAGAGTTGGAAGCTCTTGCCGATGATATGTTCAACTCGGCAATAGCAGAGGCATTGACACTTGAGAGTGGCTCGAAAGATTCTACGAAAAAAGACAAGAAAGATTCCCCAAAGAGTAAGAAAGAACAAAGGGAAATCCGAAAGAACTTTTTAGATGGGGTAGGGGACATCCTTGAGAATCTTGCAGAGATTGTCGTCAATCCTGACACAGAGGTGTCTGACCTAGTGGATTCAACCCAAGATTCTATCAAAGAGATACCGACCATTCTCTCTCTCAAAAGGCGTATTGAGAACGAATCTGATACAGAAAGGAAACGAGTATTACAAGAACAGTTGAAACAACTCCAAGAGCAAAGCACAAGAATGGCGAAAATAAAGAGAAATCTTGTGATCGCTTGGGGTAAGATTTGAGAGAATATCAACAAAATGAAAAAAATCTTGCATAATTTGTCTATAACCTGAACTTATTGTCGATAGATTTTTGTCCTATTGATATATTTTTTAATTCCATTGGAGGCTTAAACAATGAAAAAAATTTCTAAACAGCAAGTGACCGCGAGCCTTGATCGTATGGCGAACTTGTTTCAAACTCATGGAAAGCAACTAGGTATCCCTTCTCGTGTTGCTTTTGATTTCGCTTATCGTTGTGATCTTCTCTCAGATGCCCTAGACAAAATGGCAGCAGAAGATGAAGAAGAAAAGGAAGAAGAAGTAGAGGAAGAAGAAGAATCTTCTGAAGAAGAAGAAAAAGAATCCTCTAAGAAAGCAAAACTTTCTCGTGCTGCTGCTTTAAGAAAACTTGATCGCCTCTATGCAAAAATCGCTGCTGACGAAGAAGAAGAAAGCGAAGAAGAAGAAGAAGAAGAAGAAAAAGAATCTTCAAAAAAGGCTCGCTTATCTCGTGCGGCTGCTATTCGTGAATTAGATCGTTTGCACAGAAAAGCAACTCGTGGTTCTCGTAGAACAAGACGCTTTGCTGACTTTGATCCAAATGAAATTGGTGAAGAAGGAAAAGACGAGGCTATCGAAGCTGACGAAGAATATATGGAAGATTTTGATGGGAATACTCCTCATCACGAATTGAGCGAAATGCAAGAAAAAGGTGACTTGGGCAAAGCAGCTCGCAGACATCGTGCAAATCGCCGTCGTGCAAATCGTAGAACCCGTCGATAATCTTTTTGGAGTTTCCTTGTGAATAAATCTTCTGCTGGCAGCGTGGTAAATTACCAAGACAGATCAATAGACTTTCAAGTTGGCGATAGTGTTGTCGCCCTTGATGGTTCTGATAATGTTGGTAAGATCACTCGTATGTATCATGCCATTGGTATGGCGGATGTTGAGTTCTCAACAGGCAATCATCGTATGCCTGTTGAGGATATCAAAAAAGTCGATGAAGATGATAAGGGATATGCTCCAAATACAAACTCAACGGTTGGTGGCGAAATAGACCTTGAACCTTTTGGTGTGAGAGATATGACTGTCACCAACCCTGCGAACGCTTTTGACTCAGGTGTGGGTGCTACCCGCCCTGAGCCAACTCGTGTCGCAAAGGCTTGGGTAAAGAAAGGATTGTATTGGGCTGCGGTTGATCGTAAATATAAGGCAACCAAGTCCGAATGTGGTTCTCATTACACTTGTCCTAAATGCCCTCAAGTTTCTCTCAAGAAAGCCATCTACAAAAGAGATGGTGGTGCAAGTGAGAAATTATGGGGATGCCCATCTTGTATGTTCTTAATTAAGGACACAGATATTATTCGTTTTGGAGGTGAATAATGGCTTTTGTTAAGTATGCCTCCGCATTATTGATGTCACCTAGCATTTCCCAAAGAGGTTGGTCGAAAGTTCGTACAGCTTCTATGAAAAGTGGTGGGAACTTGGTGAATCAAGCCGAACAGATTTTTGGTGAAAAGTTTGATCCTAGTAGATACTTGCTTTCTCATTGTACGATTGTTGCCTCTGTTGATGTAGAGGATGTTCCTAATGTCAAGTTGGGTTCTATCAAAGAGGGTAACAAGACAATCAATCGTAAATATGGCAACTATCATATCACTCCTGAGACCTCCAAGTATGTAAATAACAATGGAGATTCTTGGTCGAGAGAGGTCTTGATGAAATCATACAAGACCTTTATTGGGAGTCACAACTTTCAAGAACATGTTCAAATCGAAGATTTGAGCAAAGGTAGAATTATTGATGCGGTCGCTCGTGATATTGGCGAGTCTATTTATATAGACATTCTTGTTGCGACAGATAGAAAGCACACACAATTGGTGCAAGACATTGAGAGTGGCAAGATGGCGACTCTTTCAATGGGTTGTACCGTTGAGGCAACCATTTGTTCTCAATGTGGGAATGTTGCTGTTGATGAAACAGAAATGTGCGAACACATCAAGTATGCCAAGTTGAACAAGTTTATGGACAACAATGGAAAGCAACGAGTGGTTGCTGAGCTCTGTGGGCATCCTGAGATGGGTGACACAGGTGGTGTTCATTTTATTGAGGCTTCTTGGGTTGCTGTTCCTGCCTTTACAGGGGCGGTAATGAGAAACATCTTGACTCCCGAAATGGTGAGTTCCGATGTTAGCAAGAAAGCAAATGAAATCCTTTCTGTTCCTCCAAGTGAGTGGATTACTCCTGAGGGGAATCAAAAGGTTGCTCGT
>Ga0181589_10004312_pt1 | contig 11372 bp, 12 predicted proteins | sample 071ome_25_FD_132444 | JGI IMG/M metagenome (GOLD analysis project Ga0181589, IMG submission 132444) | Coastal salt marsh microbial communities from the Groves Creek Marsh, Skidaway Island, Georgia - 071410BT metaG (megahit assembly) | ecosystem: Environmental > Aquatic > Marine > Intertidal... | reverse complement strand
CTTGCATAATCCATTGGAATGTTCTACCGGTATCATTGATATCATCAATTAATAAAATGTTTTTTCGTTTTTCAACTACAGAGCCAGTATAGCCAGAATTGACACTGCCGTCTTCAATTACTCCATAGCCAAACGCATCTTCTGCCATAATACAATTTGACTCATTTGACGCCATACCGTTATCTCGAAAACTTACTTGTAGGCTGTCAGCAGGAATATCTAGCATATTAGATAAAATAGTAGCTGGAACATTTCCGCCACGAGTAATACCTACAATGTAGTCAGGACGCCAACCATCTCCATACATTTGATTTACCAATGAATGGCACATTCTTTCAATATCAGCCCAAGTGTACCAAAGTTTATTCATTTGATCCTTTATTGTTTAGTTTATTGTAATAATCATCTCGACAGACATGATACATATCCATAAAATTTCTAAATGCTTTATCTAGAGCTGGATAGTGTTGGCACATATCTTCAATTTCGCCAGTGTGTAAAGTTTCACCTATACTAAATCTCATTTTAGTAAATGTTCCAGGATTATCTAAATAATCTGAATAGGTATATCTAGTAACGACAGACAAGTCTGAATCCTCTGTTGGAATATTAATTTTCATGATTTTGTTTGATTATATCGTATAATTGATCACCTGAAAAATATGATTTTTCAATTTTGTCCTTTTGTTCAAGAATATCTATTAGATATGCAGAATAGTTCTCCATATAGTCACGGATTCTATTGATTAGATGATCCTTATTAGCAATGTAGTTATCCCAACTCAATGTCCAATTGCTTGGATATTTAAATTTGTCTATTGCCATTTCAGCATAGGATAATCTATCTGGAACCATTGGAATAGAATTTACAAGAACTCCCTCATACCAACTAATGCCGAGAGTTTCTTGTAAATTAGCTGAAAATACAATTTTAGATTGCCCAAGTAAATTATGATACTGAGACTTTGTAAGCTCAGTATCTTGGCAAACTACAAATTCATATTCAGGTAGTGATTCTTTCAAATCTTGGAATATATCTACTTGTTTTTCTGGGGCGAGGCGATGAGGAAATAAAATCATATCTTTTTTCTCCATACCTCGACACCCAAACATTGCTGCAGTCAAATATTCCATGGGCCAGCCAACTCGACGTATTTTATGTAACAGTTGCCCGTCAATATCTCGTGGATCCTTCCAAAAAGTTTCTGTAAATAGCTTTATATGAAAGTCTGTAGCAAAAAAGTTGTCATCATAACATTCATACATTGCCATTTCAGTATTTCTTACCCAAGGGGCATTTCCAATCAATCTACCGAGGAAATCATGTGGATCGTAGCTACCAGCGTGCCATAAACCGCCAATTCGAATGCGAACGCCCAGTAGCTCAGCCATGTAACGAAGCTGGAGTACAGTTGGGTTCCACGCATCCGTATATAAAAAATAATCTCCATCATTTATCTTTCCTTCACAAAATAAATTGCCAATAATCTCAAGTTGTTTGCTTTTATAAATGTTAGTCCCGCCAAAATTTAGAAAAGCGCCTGGCGTTGTAGTTTGCACTACTTCGCCACCACTTATGACTACTGGAGTTATGCCAGTTGCTTCTTTTAGTTGAGTTGCTAGATATTGTTTCCACTGTTTAGTGTAACGAGTATCAACAGCCTCAAGATCCACGATATAGATAGTCATCTCTGCTCTCTTTTACGTTTTTTCTCTTGTGTTCGACTCCAAGCCATATATCCTTCCCATACTTTATCGCCTTTTTTGTATAAGGACGCTTCGTGAAATGGTTTGCCTTCAAAACGGCAGTAATCACGAAAAGCATCCAAATCGTCAAAAATCTTGCGCATCAAAGGATCTTTAATAGCCATAATAACCTCTTAGTTCTCATAATAAATTGTACAACCATTTTCCCCATCTTCAGACACCTCAATAGTGATATCTCGGTTGGGGTATGTTTCATTAATTCGTTCACTTAATTCATCAGCGATCATCTCACAACTCTTGTAATCAAGAGTGAGAGCACCAGTAGTATGAAGATTTTCACACCATCGCTTAAACTGGATAAACTCTACCTCTCTGTCATCATGGAACACTTCTAAACTTACTTTGAAGTGAAAAATGTGACGATGAGGATGTCCTAAAAAACTTACATCATATTCGTCTCCTGTAGCAAGTTTAGGGTCTGTCAAAGCCGCGGGATAGTAATGGATTCCTTCTTTTCTATAAGTAACCCAAATAAATCGTTTCTTACCTTCAAGTTTCATAATATACCTTATAATTCTTATGATACAATGTATTTACATATTAGTCAAGCCAAATCTAGAAATTTTGGATTTGTTTCTGTAATAGTGCTAAGGGGAGTATCGCCTGTATATTGTCCCCAGTGGGTGTAATTGGCTTTATTGCATAAATCATGTAGCTGATGAGTCCATACACCAGGATTGGAATACCCCCAAGTTTTGTCATCAATCTTTACAGTTGTGTTATAGTTAAATTGTGCTAGATATGGCATTTTTACGCTAACCATTGGAATAAAGTTATTATACTCATTCCATCCATATTCCAATATAGTTTCAGCATATTTTAAGTCAAAATCTAAAGTAACAAAATAACTATTTGTATTTTCTAGACAAGGCTTGATGCATTTATCCCATACTTCCCAATCTTCAGATGACTCTGGATTAAATGACTGGCTAGTACCAAAATAAATTTGCTTTACCTTATGTCTCATTGCCTTATACAAAATTTCATTAGTATTAGGTGTTCCTACAACAAATAAAGTATATAATCCATGAGCAACAGTATGCTCAACTTCTACTCCAGTAAAATATGTAATGTCTTGCCGTTCTTCTGTATTTAGTGCCATATGATATATCCTCTGCTATAGTTTTTAGGACGATTCTGTCCGTCATTGAAGGCATCCCTCCAGTTTTTACGCTCGTATCCCTTAGTCCAAAACTCATCAACGTTTAGTTCACCAGATGCAATCATAGCTCGTGCTTCGTGCATACAGTCTATAAATGCAGGTGATCTTGGACTTGGGAATACCATAGTACAAGCCTTCCATAGCAAGTTGCTAAAGTCTGTTGTCACAGGTTTTTGTGCGGCAAAAATAACCAATGCGTTATTATTTAAGATCGGTTGTGTAAAAACATAGTTAGTCGAACTCAAATCAATAACTACATCATATGTGCCTTTATATTTGGATTTTAGCTTACTTTTCCATAAGTGGCGATTATTATTTCCTACAATATCAATTTTGAATTGATATGAATCACTAATCAACATTGAATATGCCACCCACGCTAAAAATCCACTGCCTAAAATAAGCAGACGCTTTCCTTTGCCCTCTCTAGCGTGTAGTTGATCCTTTGCTTGCTCAATAACATTTATTCCGCAAGCTACGGGTTCTAATATATATCGAGGGTGTGCTTCAGGGATTACTACAAACTCCCCGTCACGAACGTTGTAGTAATCCGCATAGGCAGGTTCTCCTCTAGTAGCTACAATATCGTGAGGTTTTACATGCACTACGTTTTTGCCAACCTCAACGACTTTGCCTATTCCTTCGTGTCCTTGCATATGTAACGGCAATGGACCAAAATTACCTGACATCATATCAATGTCAGAACGACAAACACCTGTCATCAAAGCCTCCACACAAATTTCGTTATCTTTGATAGGAGGTTTTTCCCATGTAACTTCTTCAAATTTTCCTAAGCCATCCGTTGCTAATAGTTTTACTTTCATAGTAATCCTAGTTTATTGTGAATCCATTTATCAATTTTATGTTGCCTAATCCAAAACTCATCATTGGCAAGTTGTGACGTAGCATCAACTATCATTTCCTTATATGCTTCTTCAGGACATAGTCCTAAATTATAATGGATATTATCACCATCCCAATTTAAGAAATCAATACATCTATTATCTAAACGTTCATTAGCCCAATGAGCTTGTAGTGTCCATTTATTACTAAAGACAAATCTACATTCGTCGTCAACATCATAAACACCATTGGAATATATATCTCCATACTCAGTTTCAGTAATATTTTCTAGTAAATGATTTTGTGCTGAAAATCTTACTTCTAATTTATCTGTTTCCCAGTTAGGATTTAGCAGAATATACATGCTCAATAGATGTGGCATTAAGTCTCTACTTACACCGCCATATGCCAGTTTTTTAGTTGTAAACCAACTACCAGGATGAGGAATACGCATTCGATATTCCCACGATAGTACAACAAACTCTGCCTTTGCTGCAACGTCAATATATTCCTTTAGATCCTTCCGCCACATATTATTTTTTACCATCATTATTCTAGAACTGCGATATTGTTGTACAAGTTTTTCCCAACGTCTAGAATCTTCTACGCCAGGCTTTTCAACGAATAACACATCAACTTGATGTTTATCAAGCAGTTCTTGAGTTAGACTTTCATGTGTAAAATTTGGTGTGCAGATATGTGCTGTATTGAAATTTATATCTTTAGGCAGTTCTGATAACTCTAAGTAGTTACCTTTACCATTCAAATCAACAGTAACAATATTCCAGCCTAGTTCTTCATATATTTTATAATATAAAGAACCAATACCTAAGCCAACAATAAGAGCAGTTTTCATGATGCTTCTTCAAAAAGGTTATTATAGTAAGTCGTAGCATTACGCATCTTTTTTCCAGTAAAGCCGCGTGTACCACGGATGCCATCAAGATAATTTTGATAGTCATCATTTAAGGCATTTGCCTTGTCCTTGTCATCAGTAGAAAAGATATCATCCACAACATCTTTAAAAGTTACTACGTCAAACATTTCTCGAATTAACACACTCGGAGTAATATCATTGTCATATTGTCTATTGGCTTCTTGTACTGCATTGATGTGTGTCCATACATTGTGCGACATTAATAAACAATAAGAAAATGAATCCCAAGATGTAGCACCTATTTTTCCGTTTTTATTTGTATCGTTTGGACCATATATACAAACATCGTTAGCTTTCATTCCAATAGAAATAGGTGAATCTTCAAATACATCCCAACAACCTTCTCTAACCCATGCTTGAGCATACGGGGTAGTATCTGTATGAAATTTTCTATCATCAAATGACGCTTTCATTCTATAGCCCCATTTACCCCTATCTGGAGTTTCTGTTTGGCAATATACTTGCCCGTTAGCTGTAGCTAAAAATGGTGAAGCGCAATCAAAGGTAATCATAAAGTTTTCATTATGATGTTTGCGAATAGCTCGTTGTAGTGTAGTTAGCATCAAGGCCCACTCAAGTTTTGATGTACCTAAAAAATGCATTACATCGTGTTTTCCTTTTTCTAGCAATCCGTCAAATCGTAATGAAATAAGGCGTTTTATAGCTAGATGAATGTCACACATATTTTGTCCGCCCATTGCCCAGCCATTGAAGTGATCGGTATATTGTGTTGGGTCACAATATTTTTTCATTTGATCATACCACAAATCTGCTTCTGTATGATTCTCGCCTTGTAATACATTAAGGAACTTACAAGCACCTGTCCTATTTTTCATAAAATAGTCATTGTTGATTTGTGTTCCTGCTACTCCTTCTTGAAAAGAATTGATTCCACTAGCTTCTCTTCCCTCAGGAGTTTTTCGTACCCAAGTTGGAATATCTAGAATCATACCATAGTCCATATACGCATCCATCCAACTCAAAACAAGTTTTCGTTTTTTAGCTGCGTTTGGACAATTAGGATTTTTCCAATCACCTTCCCATACACCTTTACCAATCTGGAATCCACCAGAGTCGCCAAGCATCCAAGTATTTTTACGATCTCTATTACGGATCATATCTTCCTTTTCAGCTTTTTTATTGATATCTAGAATAGCGTGTCCTGCTGAATATAAGGACCATTTGTATTTGTAAATGCCTTCATTTTTATTCAGCCAGTTTAGACTTTCCATTCCGTTTACCATTGGCGGAATAAATCTTGCTGGATCAACATAATGTGTAAATCTTTGCTTACCAATAAATGTAGAATAAAATGTACTCAGTGCTGGCAAAAAATAAGCATAATCTTTTTGATGTGATGTTAAATCAGTATTCATTTTTTCTTATCTAAAAATTTTACTATATCGTATTTAGGTTTGAACCCTAGTTGCTCCAATTTTTTTATGTTAGCACAAGTTTGCATTCGTTCATTTGCTGCGTCTAACTTGATAGGTGTATCTACTGGAGCAAGAGTAGAAACTGGAACAGACACTCCTGTTCCTACGTCTATAGTACCGCCATATTGGCTTTTCATCAATAATTCTATAGCATCTAGCAAATCTTCCATATGGATAAAATCACGTGAATGATTTGTTACATATTCTAATTTATTATTGAGCAATTTATCTAAAAACATATCTTTACGGGGTGTGTCAGAATATACAGTATGAAACCTCATTCCAAGAGTGCTACGATATCTACCGCCAGTCATTTCCATACAGAATTTCGAGGCAGCATATGGATTCAAGTCTGGTTCTGCAGCAGAAGAAGAACTCGCATAAAGAATGCGAGTATCAGGGCCGTGTACAGAAAATAATCGCTTGGTAGCCTCGACATTGTTGATCCAATATTTTTGAGGATCTTTAATACTTTCTCGAACACCGCTCATTCCCGCTAAGTGAATAATAAGATTGAATTTTTCCTTTAGCGGGATTGTATTAATATCGTGTCCATCAACTAAGTCATATCCTACGATACTATTATTCTTACGCAATCGTTCTACAAGAGCAGAGCCTATATAGCCTCTATGTCCTGTGATGAGTATATGCATTATTTTGCCTGCGCAGGCAAGATATAATCATATATAGTAAGTCCGCTATCTACAGAAATTTTCATAGCTCCGTCATCTGACAAAAACATTTTGATTTTGCCATCCAAATTTAGAATGGACTGAATTTGTCCTACTGGATAGGACCAAGTTTGCTTTAGCTTTTGCCCGGCTACACCGTCAGCTTCAAATACAAATTCACCAGCGTGTGAAGCAGCATCGCCAAATGCAAATGTCAAGCCTGCTTTAGAAAGGCTAATATTTACGTGTGGCTCTTCTGAATGTGCTTGTGCCATTAGCTTCAATCTTCCAATAGCTGCGGCAGTAGGCTCAAACTCAACGCCCCAGTTAGCTCCTTTAAACTTTACAGTACGGAGTTTTGTCTCAATAATAGCTTTATTCATAAAGCGATAATCATTTTGAAAATCGCCAGCTTCATTCTCAAAGTGAATGTGACTAGGAAATGTTTCATCATTTCTAGTTTCTTTTACTACGTCAATTTTAGCTTTCTCTTGATATTCTGGATTTTTTAGATGTAAGCTAAGTTTATCAAGATTAGTCATTCCAAATACACCGTCAAAGTCATCAACACGATCCTTTGTTTGAGCAAATAGAATAATACTACGATCATCAGCAAGACTGTTGATGACAGTTTCTTCCTCAGTAGTAATTTTCAATAGCCCAAGTCCAAGGCTGTGAGTGTGAGACACGATGTCTTGTAAAATATCTTTCATAATACTCCTATGAATATGGTTGATAATATATTTAGTGATTTATTGTTCTGGTTCTTTAGTTAACGGCATAAAAATATAGCTATACAGTCCGTATTTAGATTTAACGGTAATCATTAGTTTGCCTTCATCAGATAGTCGAACCGTTTTTTCGCCTTTCATTTCTAATACAGAATGAACATGCGGCGCATTATAAGTCCATTCTCTGTCCAAGTATGCTATAGGGAAACGATAGCCTTCGGTGTCTTTATTTCTAATTATAACATCTTTTCCAATTCCTGTCAAGGTTTTGCTACCTCCCATTATTTGAATCAAGTCACCTTGACTTATCTCAAATATAGCAACATCCTTTCCGTCATATGAGCTCGGTGCTGTAGCTTGTGCTAAATTATCTACACGGGCTTTTGTAAGATCCTGTGTCAGACCCGCTGGTGTAGATGGGTTAGGTAATGACACAGGATACTCAAATCCTTCTATAGCATCACCAGCAGTTGCAACAATCTGCACCTTAGTCATATCTAAATTAATATCAGACACATTGACAGTTGGAGCTACTACTGTTGGCGACTTAGGTGGAGTTGGAGGCGGTGCCGGTGCTACCTCTACAACTTCTTTCTTTGGTGGTGGTGGAGGTGGTGGAGGAGGTGGAGCCGGTGGCTTAGGACGTGGGCGAGGTGTTGCTCCTGGCTCGGGATATTTAGTTTGTCCAGCAGTAAAATGTTTGCTCAGTATCCAAATAGTAGATCTACTTTGTATGCCAATTTTTCCTCGGTTAGCATAAAAAGTGCCCCCATTTTGAAACACCATTTTTCCATACAATGATTTCATTCCATCAAATGGAGTTCCATATACATTAGGAAAACTCCATTCTGTTCCTGCGAATCTTTTTGCGTGGCAAACAGTGTAATGCCTAAATTTAGAATTTGTTCGTAGCATTATCTGTGCGCTTGCAGTATAAGCAGCGGGCCAGCCAGTTATATTTGGCATAGCTTTTCCATAACTTGATATTGGCTGATGTTCCCATTGTACTGCAGGGCGTCCAGGTAATCCTTGTCCATTTACTGCATAATATAATTCTTCACCAGAAGAATTTCCTTTATACCTTGAGAGCCCAGATGATTTTACTACTACTGATTCTGTAGGAGTTGAAACAGAAGTGCTCAACATACCACTAAGTGGAATATTAAAAGAATTTCCAATAGCAGTAGCGAGATCTAAAACGGCTTTTTCAGTTAGTTTGCTTTTCACGTTTCGTTTGTCAAACAAAAAGACAAGGGTGTATATAAATAATCCGTCTTTCTTATTTTGAGCACCTTTGGTAAATGATATTAAATAACCAGGTACATTGGGCCACGCCATTATGTTTTACCTCTTCCTAATGTGTAATCTGTATCTTTGATATAAAATGGTCCATAAATGCTATCATGAGTTAGCTCAACGGTAACACCACCAAATGTAAATGTATAAGGTCCTAGCATTGGAATTGGATCAATATCAACACGATATGGGTTTAGTCTTGTATAAGGTGCATTTCTAGGATAGCTTGTAAATAATAATCCGTTTCCAGTATCATGTCTTGCCTGGCATCTAGTTGTAGTATGCCCTAGCTGAATCCATTCCCCAGTGGGTGTTTCGCTTATATAAAATCTATTTTTATCTACAATAGAATGAACATAATATCGTTTATTAGCAGATATATTAGATGCTGCAGGAGGATTTACAAATTGTATAGGTTGTTTTTCTCTATACTGAAACCAAAATGTATCATCAACAAAAATATGATGAACATGATGTTTGATAGTAAATTCAAAATTACAGAATGGTAATTCTATAGCAGCGCCATCTGGGGTAGCAGATATTGTAAATCTTGTACGAACTGTAGTCTCTGTTGGCGTGGAAGGCTTTGTTACTTTATCAGGATATCTTGCCTCAGGATTCAGTAAATCTTCTATAGCATCGCCAGTATTTTTATTTAATCGTACAGGTTTTTCTGTATCTAAATATACCTCTACTTCGTCAGTAGATAAAATTTCTTTTATATAATATTCTGCATTAGGATCTAGTTCAGCTTCCTCCAATGCTAGTGCTGAATCAGGATTATTTTCAAACTGTACTTTCATTCCAGGAACTAGATAATCAATAATTTCTCGACTGTTGTAATTTGGATCTATACGTTTAGGATCATCTACAACATGAGTCATCTCTAAAGCATTATGCTCTATTTCCATCCAAAATTCAAAATCAGCAAACCTAATATCTAATCGTCCTCCGTGTAGACTTTCGCTAACTGCAAAGGTAGTACAGTCAATTATATCGTCTACATAAAATGTAGTTAGTCTTGGGATATCAACTTGTAATAATGCTTCGGCAGAGTCAGCAGGATTTTCAAAACGCACAGGCATTCCCTTATAAAGTCTGCTTGTATCTTCAGTTTTTAGAAATCCATGAGATGTGTCAGGTATCTCATCTCTTGAGGCGTGTCCAGTTGTCAATCCGTGATCCGAGGGCCATACAACAAGGTAATCAGGTTTTACACCAGTAATGCGTCCTGTATACCAAGCAATAGGTTCTGCTCTTGTAGTAAATTCATATATAATGCGTGGAACATATGTGCCTGAGATAGATGGCTCAAATAGCATCTGTCCTTCTTTAGGATGATCTTCTCCTAGTTCAAATTCTAACATATATTGTTGATGCAGTGGAAAGGATGAATTTTTAGCATCAATCTTTTTAGTATAGAGATCAAATTGAAGAAACTCGTCATATGATTTATACATATCTTGAAATCTACGAATAGTTACATCTGTTGGCTTAGTTGTTATATTCCACATTGATTCTGAAAAATCTTTCATTGGAAATATTTCAGGAGTTATGTCTTTCTTATGTATTGCAGGAACTTGATCCTTAAATGTATTGTCATCATTTATAAAATCTATTCTTGATGTTACATATTCTCCATCTTCATTTAGGCTAGTAGTTTTTACATTTGATCCTTTAGCATATTCATTTAGATTGCGTAGTTGTTCCCATAATTTTCCTAAATTATCTAAACCAAAGTTTTTATTAAACGCACGAATTTTTTCATCTGTTTGTCCAACAAAGTAGATATCTTCCTCAGGAGAAACTGCTTCTACAAATGTATTATCTTGTACAATTTCAATTTCGCCTTTCCATGCTTTAGAAAAATGCATATATTCGGCAGCGTTTTGAGTAGCATTTAGTCTTATTTTATTATTGGGAAATATTTCATCAATATAATACTTTGATGTTTGAGAAAAACCAGCTTCGGCTACTATGTCTGTATTGCTAGGAAAGTTTTCAAAAACAACTTTCATATTTACATCTAAAAAACTAGTATCTTTCAATACCACATAGCTGCGGTTATGTCTTATAGTAAATGCAAAGTTTGAGTATGGAACTTCTATAATATTTTTAGTTGTTGGCGTCTCGCCTATAGTAAATTTGATACAGTGATCATTTTTCCATAGTGTATTGACATAATACTCTTTTGTAGTATCTAATTCAGCATTTTTTAGCGATTGGGATGATCCGTCTGGTGAGGTTAGGAACTGAATTGGCATGCCAACTTCCAACCACGGTGTTAGCGCAGGAGTAGTTGAAAGTCGGTGTGTTCTTGGATCAATATCTGTAATTTTTCCGTATAGATCTGGAATAATTTCAATAGCAGCATCTTTGATATGATATATGTTTATAAATTCAAAGAATGATGCAAACCAAGTATGTTGCAAAATATCTAGTAATTGATTTCTCATCCATCCTTCTTTTCTTGATTAACCTCAATGTATGCTGTTCCATCTTTTTCTTTTAATGTAAGTCTAACATCTT
>Ga0181589_10004310_pt1 | contig 11376 bp, 7 predicted proteins | sample 071ome_25_FD_132444 | JGI IMG/M metagenome (GOLD analysis project Ga0181589, IMG submission 132444) | Coastal salt marsh microbial communities from the Groves Creek Marsh, Skidaway Island, Georgia - 071410BT metaG (megahit assembly) | ecosystem: Environmental > Aquatic > Marine > Intertidal zone... | reverse complement strand
GCGCGTCGACGCCTCGCCTCGCCCGTCGTCCGCCCGCGCGCGCCTCGGGCGCGCCGAGCGCCCGCCCGGCGTTCGGGCGCCGACGGTTTTTACGATTGGGCTCTTTTTTATCGCCGCATCGCACGCGTAGACTCGTACTCGCGTTGTTTTTAACACCATGATCCCACCCATCGCACGATCAACCCTCGCGCGCGCACAGATCTCCCACCTCTGGTCGAGAGATCTCCTCGATCGGATGCGTGAGTGGGGCGACGCGACTCGGATCCACCCATCGTCATCGTCGTCGTCATCGGTCGTCCATCGTGCAGATTTCCAGAAGGTGCGTCCGCATCGCGCGACTCGGCGCTGGACCGGTGGTGCGCGTGATACGGCGTCGCGTCCGAGAGGGAGCGAAACCGAGTTCGAGTTCGAGTCGTCGCGGATCGACATGGAGTTGTTTTACGTCGTCACGTTTTGCGCGCTCGCGTGCGCGTGCGCGACGATGGAACTTCGAAAGAAACGAATGAGTGGGAAGGGTGCAAACTTACCCGCGAATTTCTTGGCGTTTCGAAATAATTACTTGGTCGTGTACGCGTTGATGATGGCTGGTGATTGGTTGCAAGGACCGTACGTGTACGCGCTGTACAAACACTACGGCTACTCTACGGGAGACATCGGGAAACTGTTCATCGCGGGTTTCGGGGCCAGTATGATTTTCGGAACAATCGTGGGGAGTTTAGCGGATAGATACGGACGAAAGCGAGCAGCTCTCACTTACGTGGCCACGTATATCGCCTCGTGCATCACGAAACACTGGAGCGACTATGGCGTGCTCATGCTGGGCCGTTTCTTTGGCGGAATCGCTACATCGCTCCTGTTCACCGCATTCGAGTCGTGGCTCGTTTCTGAGCACTTCGCTCGCAACTACGATCCTGACTGGCTGAATGGAACATTTTCAAAAGCTATCTTCATCGGTAATGGTTTGGTTTCGATCATAGCGGGCTTATTGGCCAACTACTTAGTAACGGATATGGATCTTGGACCCGTGGCGCCCTTTGACGCCGCCGCGACGTTCCTGGCGATCGGTGGTGCCATCATCGCATCTACGTGGACTGAAAACAAAGGCGCTGCTACTGAAAATGCTTCCCTACAAGCGAGTTTCCGTGCGGCTTCGAACGCCATCTTCAATGATAAGAAGGTGCTTTATCTTGGAGCCATGCAGTCTCTGTTTGAGGCTGCGATGTATTCGTTCGTATTTTTATGGACGCCTGCTTTGAGCCCGAACGAAGAAATCATTCCGCACGGCATGATTTTTGCCACCATGATGGTTGCGTGCATGATTGGTTCATCCATTGCCGGACAACTTCTTGCAGAAAAGGATTTGCGCCCAGAGAAGTACATGCAATATGTGTTCTTGGCGTCTGCCGCCTCACTTTCGTTGCCCATCTTCGTCAACATGTTACCGCTTCCGAAGAGCGCTGGTAACTCGATCACATTAGAGGGTCAGATAATCATGCTCGGATTCCTCGTCTTCGAAGGTTTGGTTGGAATTTTCTGGCCAAGTATGATGAAGATGCGTGCAACATACGTTCCGGAGGAAATTAGAAGCACCGTCATGAACTGCTTCAGAATTCCTCTCAACTTATTTGTGTGTATTGTCTTGTACAATGTGGCATTGTTCCCTCTCTCTGCCATGTTTGCTATGTGCACGCTCTTCCTTATTGGAGCGGCCTACTTGCAACGCAAACTCGAAATTATCACAGCTGTTCCGCAACAAACGCAGTCTATCCCCTAGTCATTTTAAAAAATGAAATAGCTACGCACATTGTAGTGGTAATTTTACTTTTTTCCGTGAGAGATCAGTAGAACTGTTCACTCCAGTGCCCCATCTCGCGTGACGCGCGCGAGTGCAGGTTCTCAGTCAGCCACCCCACGAGCGATGCGACGAGCTCCTCATATTTCCGCGCGCACTCCTCGACTACATCCACTCAAACGTGCGCGAATAATAGAGCTGGGTCAATGGTATGTCTTGCGCTTGCTTGCGCGAAGGATTAGTCACGCTTGACTCCCGCGAGCCACGCAAACTCTCCGAACTTGAAAACTGACCGCCGTTGTCGTCGATAACAGAACAAGCTCAACAGGAATCAGAAGGCGACTTTACGCCGATTCATGGATGTTGCAGATACGAATGATGAGGTGATCTCACTGCAGGCGCTCCAAGACGCATCGTGGGACATAGAGTCTGCGTTCGAGTATTACTACTTGTATTCGTTACGCTCAAGAAGTTCCAAGAAGTCTTCCACGAATGAGGCTGGTATTAACGCTCTCTTCGATGCGTACAAGGTTCAGGACGATGAAGGCGATGAACGATTGGAGGCCGAGGGCATCATCAGGTTGTGCGAAGATTTAGGTGTGGATCCTTTCGATCCGGTGACTCTCGTCTTGTCACTTAAGATGGGAGCCGAAAGTATGGGAAAGTACACGAAGCAAGAGTTCACTCGAGGATTGACTGCTTTGGGGTGCGATTCAATCGATAAATTGAAAAGTAAGATAGATAGTCTCAGGAAGGAGCTGGAAAATCCAGTGAGTTTTAAGAATGTGTACGAATTTACGTTCGGTTTTGCGAAGGAGCCAAACGCGAAGGCCTTGACTCTCGAAACAGCTGTTGGTTTGTGGAAGGTTTTGATGGCTGAGAGGTGGTGCTTCACGGACGATTGGTGTAACTTTTTAGAAATCAATCACGGCAAAGCGATATCGAATGACACGTGGTCGCAAGTCCTTCAATTTAGTCGACAGGTTGGTGAAAATCTGCAGAGTTACGACCCGAATGACGCGTGGCCATACTTGATTGATGAGTTTGTTGAGCACAAACTAGAAGGCGCGAATCCCTCATGAAGAAAATGAAGAAATAGAATGACTAAATCTAGAAATACAATTTGTACAGAAATGAATCATCATGAAGAAGCTACATTTCGGCGCCTCAGCCCTTCGTCAAGTAAGTCAGCCCGGTTTGAATGTTCTGGCGCCTGAGAACTCGTGACAGAATCCATCGCATCGGCTATGGCTCCGGCATACTTGGACTGTTCTCGTGACTTACTTGCAGAGAGCCTTGCTGTTTCGTCCAATTTTGTCCCCATTACCAACAAAGAGAGAGCCGTGACGAAGAAAGCGAAACAGCTCAAACTTGACCAGAGCAGACCAACCAGGATGACAAATGATGTCACTGGGTAGAAGTATAGGATTTTCACAAAAATTCCCATACTCAAATGAATGATCGCACGGGCTTCGTAAATTTGTGGTAATATAGTGCTTCCAGCGTGCGGTTTCATGGTGACTTCGATATCTGTGAAGGGTGCTTCGGCGTTCTCCTGGTAATTTTTCACCATAGTGATCTGAATATTTTGCTGCTCAACAATCAGGCCGAGGGCATGCAATGGCCACCAGACGATGGTTTTCAGCCATTTTACTTCCTTTGAAGTATATTTTACGATCCCAGGGCGAGATGCGTCGACCAAGGTTTTGCCCTGACGCGTCTTCATTTTCGCATCCACTTGAAACATACCAACATCGAAATTGTACTCGCTGTTCGGTACGATGAACTCGATCTCAACGTCAAATTTCTGTCTCGGGCTCAACATCCTTTCGCGTGCATTCGAAGTCTGCGATTGTCTCTCGCCAAACTTTTCGCGCACAAAACTTGCTTTTGCGATGGGAGAGCTGGAAGTGTAATCGAACACGAGGTCCTGTGTCAGCGATGCTGGACCGCTTGGAACGAGAAAGAATCGTGTGGTGAAGACAAGAATCATAGATAGAACCAGTAAGGCACCAGCAATCAGCGCGGCGCTCAACGTGAGCGTCGCTGCACGTTTACATACTCGCCTTACTCTGGCACTGAATTCCGCGAAATCTTCCTCTAGCATCGTCCGCTTTTCATCTGACATGGCTCTGCAAAGCGAGATAAAGCGTGGAGACGATGTGGATTTTTTTCGTTTGGCTCCTTCCAACCTGCCTCTAGACCGTTGCTTATTCCCAGGGCGTCGCAGATTGCGGTAACCGATTCAGACGGGTCCACTTTTGGAGAGAGCGCTTCTCACCTCCACTGCTTGGCGTGTAGGCCGCGAGCGAACGCAAAGGAGCGGGACGCGGTACATTGAATCTCAGAGATACACGCCCCGGACCGCTACGAGTGGCGCGCTTGGACCGCGGCGGTGCCGTCATGCAGTCGTTCACTTTCTCGAAGAAGAAAGCGCCGCAAGCCAAGGTTGCCGTGCAGCACGAAGAGAAGGAAGAAGAGGTGGAATTTGTGACGGGTGTGGCAGAGAACGGGCTCGAAGGCACAAAGGGAGTCACTGTGCCCGAGGTCAAGGTCATTCCCAAGATTCAGAATACGTTTGAAGTCGGTACTGGACGTCAACGCAAGGTGAGTACAAGACACCAATTCTCTGTGGAGAAGCGAGTGACTGACAAACGCTATTTTTGTACACAGGCCCCAAGCTTTATCCCAACAAAAGAAGAGATAGAACAAGACGCGCAGCGATTTCATGTTGCAGAGACCATAGCAGCTAGTGGCGGCGAGGTGGCTCAACATGGAGTGTCATACGGGTTAACAAAAATGGGTCCAAAAGGTGGTACTCCCGCCATGGGAATGAGTGATGAGGAGCGAGCGAAGGAGAGTTTCATTGGTAAAAGTTTGCAAGAGAAAGAGCTTCAGGCATTCAAGGAAGATATGGAGGATCTACCAGATCAAGCATCCATGGATGATTATGAGGATATGCCGATAGAGGATTTCGGGAAAGCCATGCTGCGCGGTATGGGATGGGAGGAAGGTGAAGCGGTCGGGCGAATGCACAAAGGTATGGTCGAAGCAGTCGAATTTATTCCTCGGCCCGGTAGACTTGGTTTAGGGGCACAGCCAGCCACAAAAGATGAACCACAAAAAAAATACATCAAGCCAGGAGAATCTAGAGAAAAGAAAGCAGACATGGTGAGAGACCCGCAGGTTGTAGCAAGCGCGGGACTCAGGAATGTGAAGACTCTAGATGAAAAGCTTGTTCAGCGCGAAGCGGTTGGACCTCGGAAAGGCAAGATGATGTTCATTGCGAGTGGACGTCACGCGGGCATTTCTGCTAGAGTCATACAAATCACCGGCGAAAAGGTCAGTGTTGAGCTCACCAATAGTGGGAAAATAGTCACGGTTAGGACAAGCGAGCTAGAAGAAATGGGTACGAGTAAGCGCGCGACAGTTGGCGAGAAACGTGATAGGGATGGTAAGGGTAAAACAACAGGAACATCAGCCAAACCATGGTTGTTTGCTAACATTCGAGTTCGAGTTGTTAGTAAAAGTTTCCAACAAGGACAGTTCTACCTGATGAAAGGGATCATTGAAGACGTTCTAACTCCGACTGAATGCATGCTACGACTTGAAGATGGAGGTAAGACGATTGAAATCGGTCAACGATCATTGGAAACTGTTGTACCAAGACCCGGTGGTCGCGTTTGTGTCGTCGCCGGCAAGTTTCGTGGGCGTCGTGGAAAACTACTTGAAAAGTACAAGTCGAACGATACTGCGTCGATACAACTTAATGACGACTTTGAGGCACATATTCTTCCTTTAGATTGCATCGCAGAGTACGCGGGTGCGATGGATGAGGAAGATGCTTAAAAATGCAAGATGTAGTCAAACCCTAGGCGTAGCATAAAGTCGTTACCCACATCTTCGTTGCCCGCATTTCGACGTCCCGCGGCTCGGGTCGCGTCGACGGGGTCGGCAATCGGTCTCGATCATGCAAGTGTGTTGATGACAACTAGCCGTACGATCTCGGGTGGAATTTAGCCATGAATCGTCGGCAAATGTCCTTCGCGCGCCTCTTTTGTTGCGTCATCCTGTTCGCGCTCCACGGTGTCCGAGTGTCCGGACACGATCTATACGCGGTATTGGGCCTTGAGAGAGGAGCTAGTCCAGCAGATATCAAAAGAGCGTATCGTTCTTTGTCGCTGATTTATCACCCGGACAAACAAAGGAACGTCGACAAAGATGAAAAGAGAAAAGCAAGTGAACGGTTTGTTGAAATACAGAAAGCTTACTCAACTCTGTCGGATCCAGAGGCCAAGCGAACGTACGATTTGCAGAGTTTTTCAGATACAACAACCCTCAGCCGTGGTCCACACCTCACCGGAGTGAATCGCCGTGGAACCTGGGACACGGAGTCAGCTGCTGACGGGCATGGTCAGCGAGGTGGTTTCCAAGAAGCAGAGATGATTGCTTCCGAAACTGTTTCACTGAATGAGAAGAATTTCGACAAGCTCGTTTTCAACAGACAAAAACCGTGGTTAGTACAAATATACGATGATACCATCGATTCCTGTCATAGGACTGGACCGACGTGGGAGCAGACATCGCGTTTGTTGAATGGCGTGGCAGAGTTTGGTCGTATACACGCTCTCACGAACCCAGTTCTCGTGCAGAGACTAGGATCAAGCGCTTTATTCTCCCGTCCGATCCGTCGATCAGATTTACCTGTCATAATTGGTATTCGCCCGAACTGTAAACATCCGTCTTGTGTCATTCGTTATCGTGGATCAATCAAGGCCAACCTGCTTGTGTCATACGTATCGGAGAAAGTGTTGGGACTGCCACATCTTCCGCTACTTACGAAGGATCAAGTTCTATCTATGACTGCTGGTGATAAAGTACAATTCATTTTAGTTGCGACCTCTAAAACTCCTGTGATCGCTCGGTATTTAGCTATGGAGCACAAATCCGATGTTCACGTCGTGCGAGCAGATTTCGACGAAGACAAAGCTTTCTGGTTGAAAAATTTTGGCATTAGTGAGGCACCTGTGATGCTCATTGTTCGAGATTTCGGCGCGACAGTTACTGAAGATGTGGGTTCAAAAGAAAAAATGAAAGAAGTTTTCACCAACAATAGATTCCATCGTATACCCAAGTTGACAGCTTCAAGTGCAGCCGCCATTGGCTGTAGTCCAGACGGGCCACAACGGATTTGTTTCGTCGGCATTCATTCCAGATCAGGTGTACTGAAACAACGACTAAAGAGAATATTATGGGATGTTCGAAGTGAAGTCGTTGCTAGGATACCGTCGATGGCGGAGGAAGTGAGTTTTGGTTGGGCAGAAGGGGTGCATAACAAAAAGTTCTTAGAGAGGTTTGGTGGTGGTGACGGAGAAGTATCATTGGTTGCCCTCATCTTCAATGAAGTCAATCGAACGATTGTACATTATGATGCGTTTGCAAAGCCAGATGATAATAGTGATACAATAGTACCATGGGCGCTGCGTATATTGAATGCAAATCGAGATGATTTCCAAGAGTATGAGATATTGCCGACTTCAAGTTTATTTGATGAGACTGGTGCACGTGTATCTTCTCGTGAGATAATCAAAGCTCTTCGTACTGATGTGAGTGATATCATTGAGGTACTGTGGTATTTTATGTTAGAAACAGGTGCTCTTCCTCTTTTAGGCACAATTTTTGCAATTATCACTGCGAGCTGGCTCAGGCGGCTCATGACTGGTTTCCAGATGAATAATGGGGGCCAACGGCGTCAGAACATGAAGAAAAAGGTAGATCATCAACTAGTGGATATACGAGGGCATTATTTGAAGGGCAAAACTATTTATGTGGTCACCATAGCAACGGAGAAACCGAACGAACGCTTCAGAAAACTTGCTGATTGTTTCAAAAGTGAGAAATTGCTCGCTTTTGTGGAACTACGCGAGCGTGATGTTGATGCATGTGAATATTCTCAAGTTTTCAACGATCCACGGTTGAAGTCACACGTCATCATTTGGCATCCATCAAAAAGTAAATGGCAATCTATCGGTGACGTGGATGATTCCACGCGAATTGAGCAAAAGCTTGATCAAATTCTCAATGGACAAGCTCAGTGGAATGAAATTATGAAAGATTAATAAACACTATTGTATTGTAAAACCTACTGTAAGCCGTGAGGCTTGTCTACGTGTTGAGCGCCGTCGCGATTGCTTCCTCAAGTTTTGACTTGTTCGCTCCCGTGAATTGACATATTAAAACGTCACCTTTGTAAATTCGGAAGTCAGGTGTTGACTGAACTGCAAGAACATCTTTGCATAGATGTGCGGCAGCAGGTGTACTGTCCCCTAAAACTTTCAGAAAAGAAACATCGGGATGGTTTCTTGCGATCAGTTCGTATGAAGACTCAAACTTCCTGCATGGCCGACAATAAGCAAAGCCCGCCTTGACCACAACAACTTTGTCAGCATTAGACGCGACTAACTCGCCAGTTTCAGCCGTGACGACTCCCGGAGCAGCCTTTGCGGAATCAAGCGCTTCTTGTAATTCTACAGCAGATGATATCTGCGTTACGATACTGTGAGACAACTCAGAAGACCACCATGTTGTAAGCTGCTCCTTCGTAATTGCTCCAGACAGTCCACAGTGCAACTCTTTCATGACGCAGTGAATTTCTGCAATTGATAAAGGCGCACCAAAATATCGTGCCCCCGTAACCAGATCATTTTCACATATTTCTCCATCTTTGTTAACGTCGAGTTTCTTGAAAACCCATGCCATCTGCTCTTCAGAAAGTGGACGGAGAATTTCGCTATCAGTAACAGTTAGACAGATGGCATCCCTCAAGATACCGCTCGCTGCCTTACTCTGAAGCTCAATATGCGCTCCGACTGCAGCCCCTTTCACCAAAGCTCGATCTGGAAATTCTCCCATGACAAGTACATCTTCATTCAGACCAGCCAACTGGACTCCCGGTCTAAAAAGTTTCAAAAAGAGCTCTTCGTGCATATCCGTCGCTGTGCCGGTGGGTAACAGTATGAGACGCTCTGGCGTGACACTTGATGCAATTTTCTGAAGATATCTATCCACTAAAGAAGCCCATGCGAGAACTGCGTCTGTTTCCGCACATGGTTCTTCTGATGGCTTTATATCCTCGAGCCACCAACCTCTGCCGTTTAACCCATAGTCCTCCACGCGTTGGATGATACCATCGGACGAGGGGAGTGGCGGTACGACACCACTCCAACCCCACAATTTTTGTAATTTTATCAATTCACGTTCGTACGTCCAAGTTAAGTGCTTGAAGTCCTTGTTACGAACTTTCTGACCCCTTTCATACAGAACGGCGCCGAATCCTTTACCCAGTGTGCAGACAAGCACTATACCAGCTTGCTCACGACCAGGACCAAAATACATCTCTGCGTACGCTGCCGCTTCAGTGTGGATCATGGTTGCAACGCGACCCTTCCAATCAGGGATCATCGTGGATAGTATATGCTCTCCTTTTTGAACTCCTCCAAGCGCACGAACGGCTAAGCGCGTGTAACTAATCCCCACTGGGCCCTTCCAACGAAAGTGCGCTGCTATCTTCTGAAGTGCCCCTTTAAGAGTCTCCTCACTAAAATCTTCGATGGGCACAGAGACACCTGGTCGCTGGAACTCTGCATTTGCAGTGTCGACTGGCGCTGCTTTGATCGAATGCGAACGGATTTCAATGCCCAGAATAACCTCACCTTCCGGGTAGTCACGGTCCGAAAGTACCCAACCGCGGCTCGCAGCAGCACACACCCAGCTGTGTACACGGCGAGTGGAACGGAAAAGACTACCCACTTCGATCGAGAAAGCGTTTGACGTAGCTCTGAGACAAGCACGATGTGGTCTCTCAATCACGATTCTCTTCCCGCCATTCGATGCGGAGGCCTCTCTCTGTGCGCGCACGAAGCGCCCTGTGGGCCTCGGGCCCGCCGATGTGATGGAAAAAGTTGAGTATGCTCCCAACATCGACGCGCACGCTCTCTACTGACCCTATAGCGCAATAAGAACGAGTCGATCAGCTTTTTCGTCTCGTCGTCTTCCCTCCTGCGCTCTTCTACCTCCGCCTAAACCCGTCGGCTTGTGTGGGGAAGGCGCGCACCACCTCACCTCAAACCACAGCGGCGCACATCTTTCACGTCTCCACTCTGAGAGACTTTAGTGTAGAGCGCACGTTCCTCGGCGCGTGAACTGGAGTCTCTGCAAGAGAAGTTCGGGGTGAAAAGTCGTAACGGACGGCGCGAACTCGTTTGACGTCTCGAGCGAGATCTCGGTCCACGCCTTGCGGTCGAAGCGACGGAAGACGAAGACGCCCGATCGTGTGAGAGAGAATCATGGGGCTCAGAGACTTACTGGGGGTGCGAGGACGCGATAAGAAGAACGAGGTATCGTCTAGTGGAACTGCAAACTTGAATGAAACCACTGACGGGACTGGAGCGACCAGTCCGCTGAGTGAGAATATAGAGCAACCCAATTTCGGTGCGCCGGCTGAGAGCTTACCGCCCTTGCCCGCCACAAGTGGAGCTTACAATCCCTACAGCGGCTTGGGTGGACCATTCGATCCCTCCATGAACAAAGCAATTTACGCGTTATCAGATACGCCGGAGTTTTTGTTCGACGAGGAGCGTTCGGTGAAGACACGAAGTTGGAGTGAAAACCTGACGTACCTGACTGGGGTTGGATACCTTGGTGGGAGCATCGCTGGAGGCGGATGGGGGTTATACGGTAGTATGAAATCCGCACCCGAGTCTTCCTTAGAGACATCCAAATTGAGATTGAATAGAATGCTCAACGCGGTGAGTCAGAGGGGTAGATCGATGGGGAACACGTTTGGCTGCGTTGGCTTGTATTACGCTGCTCTCGAAAGCGCATCGATGGCATACATGGAGAATAGATATGATTCATTATGCTCCATTTTTGCCGGTGCAGGGGCAGGTGCTCTTTACAAGAGTATGAGTGGCCCTCGGGCGATCGCTGTGTACGGTGCAGGGGGCGCTTTGTTGTCTGGCCTCAACGTGGCTGCCCAGAGTGTGATGGGGCGTTGAATAGTGCGCAATCATTCAGTTCATTAAAAATCATATCTTAGCGAATTCAGTTCGTATTTTTAGTCCTAAGAGATAGCGTAAACAGACAGAGTCGTCATGATACCCTTCCACCTGATCTGATGTTCAAAATATTCGTCGTTTCGAAAACATCGCGCCACGGTCACCGCTATCAGAAAGAACATGCGGCTCAACCTGATGCCTCGTATAAGGTGAAAGAGGACGAAAAGCGCGCTCACGTGACTCCCTCGAGTTGGTTGGTGGCGTGAGTCTAGTATCCAGACTATTCGTGCGGCTATCGCGGCGCTGAGGGGTGTGTGCTTGTAATCGAAATTGTTCCGAAGAACGGCTACGGAATTGTTCTGACAGGACTTGTTGCTTACGCCAATGGCCAGAGTCGACATGAGTGACGGTATTAATTCTCACTGTACTTTGAGGTATCGTTAGAGACTGTCTTTTCAATGGTTTGTTGGCCAAGATAGTCTTTGGACTCTCAAGAGAAGTGTGAGTTCGATGTTTCTCTCTAGATTT
>Ga0181589_10004298_pt1 | contig 11390 bp, 13 predicted proteins | sample 071ome_25_FD_132444 | JGI IMG/M metagenome (GOLD analysis project Ga0181589, IMG submission 132444) | Coastal salt marsh microbial communities from the Groves Creek Marsh, Skidaway Island, Georgia - 071410BT metaG (megahit assembly) | ecosystem: Environmental > Aquatic > Marine > Intertidal... | reverse complement strand
TGAACCCGGAACCACAAGTGGGTACAGCATTATTGTGGGTGGCTTTGTGGAACGTGACCTGGCCGATAACTTCCTGGAAAGTATTAGCGGATGGGCTCCTGAGGCCTTCATCTCACGCTACAACAAGAAATACTACGTAGTGCAAAGCGTACACCAAAACCGTGCAGATGCCGACAAAGCCAAAGCTTCCGTCAACAAACGCGATTACCGTGCTTGGGTGTTGAGTAAGGGTTTGAAGAGTATTTAGGGTTAAACCAAGAACTTTAGATCCGACAGCTCCTTACCAATCTCATGAATTCCGGTAAGGATACGATGTACTTGTTTTGGCCCTGGAGATTTAGTTCCGCTTACATACTGAGAAAGCAGTGTGGGGTTCATCCCAATACGTTCAGCCAAAAACTTAGCATTGAGCACTCGATAGTATTTAAAGAACTGCGGAAGGTCGATATGCAATTGAAATTCCTCGCGACGTACTTCACGGTCAAAGGCCAACGACAGAGCTTCTTCGGTATTCTCATACAGTTCATTCAAATCCGAAGCAACAGTAAAAACTGCAGCATCTTTTGCATAGGCAGAATAACCTGTATTGGTCTTCTCCACCACCATGGTGATTAAATTCTTGCTAGACATCTATTCGAGCTATCTCTTCATCAAAGGTAAATAATTATTTACTTATTTCCTTTGCTTTAATCAAGTTCCCAACCAGAAATCTAACCTCCAACGAATGTGCACAACTCCTTGATATCCATAACCCAAATAATTCCCCTAACTTTATTCCAAACCACAGAACCAGTGACCGTAAAGCTCATTAAATTCCTCTCCCTGCTTATCCTCGCAACGAGCTGCACCGTGGCCCTGCCTGAATTTCAGACGGCCGCATCTCTAGCCCCAAGAGAAAACAAGATCGCAGTAGGTGGTTTTTCAGGGAGAGGCTTAAATGCTAGTACAGGTGGAGTAGCCGTCTATAATCGAGGGCTTACAAATAACCTAGACCTGACCACCACCACAAGCATCTCCAGACTGAACATAGAACAGGATAACCTCCGTGTCTCAGCAGTCACAGGACCTAAATGGTCTACACCCAATCAAAAATGGGCACTTTCAGCTCCTGTGGGAGCGGTCCACACCCAAACCTTCAACGATATAGACGCTGGATACACCTTTATATTCACCCCAACCCTGTACCGAAGCTGGGCCAACCCAAATACCAATGTGACGCACACTTTCTTCGCCCGCAGCGAAGCTGCCTACAACCTCTACCGAGGCCGATGGTTCGCTATAGTCAGCGGCTACGGACAAGCTTACGAAACAGAGCGATTAACGCACTATCTTTCAGTCTCGGGAAGTACCAATGGTCCTTTCTACGGAATCTACTTCGGCTATGGACTTTCTCTAAAACCAATTCAATGAAAAAACTAGTCCTCTTACTCCTACCCTTACTGGCACTGCTAAGTTGCAGCAAACCCGAAAATGTCCAACGCATGGAAGAACTCCTTCACGGCGACTGGCACGGGGTAGAAATCACCAACCAATTAATATCAACGGGGCTTTTTGATACTCTTCACCCGCACAGCACAACTGATCTTATTTCCACATTTGACACACTCAATGGAACCTTTATTGTTGATAGCCTAGGTAAAACACTCGATTCAGCCAGTCTAACTATTGATAGCGACTCCGTAATCACAGTATTGGGAGCGGATAACGCTGTTGATTGGTCTTTTGACCGTAAGATGATCATTGATATCGGTCTTCCTATATTGGCGGATTTAGAAGCCCAATTCACGGGTAATCAAAAGTTCAAAATACTGAATATCACCGAAGACGAACTCATTCTCTACTTTGATGAAGTAGTTCCAATTACCTATCAAGGATTTACTGCCGACATTGAAATGCGTCACACGCAATACTGGCAGAAATAATCAGAATCTGTAATTCAACCCCAGCCCACCAACTAAGGGAACGAATGTAGCTTTTAGCCCTAATTTCTGCGTAAAGCGGTACTCAATAGTGGCCCCTCCAATGGGGGTAAATTCAGTGCTAAACAGAATAGTACTAGAGAAAGGAATATTTGGATAGTGATGCAAGTTTTTATGATATCCATAAAGTGCTCCTATAATCAAATGGCCCGTCCACTTTGAGGCTTCAAAAATCTCCGTCTTATAACATAGTGCAACAGTAGCATCACGGTATGAGTTGATAAAATAACCAGCCTCTACCCAACCATAGTTAACAGAAGAAAGATGGCTTACCGCCAAATCCCCACGGAAATAATGGGTAGTATATAGCGCATACGAAATCTGATTCTCCGGCTTCTCCCAATGGAACTTTGATTGTGAAAAGCCAACAATGGGCAATATGAATAAGAGCAGAATAAGCCTCTTCATAATTAAAAACCTACTCTATAATTGACCATTGGAATTGCCAAATACCACATCTGACCAAACGGGTTTAATACTACTGCTATACCTAATTCACGGTAACTAACCCCATTTAAGCTCAAGGTCCGCCTTCCATATTCAAGGCCAAAGCGATAGGCAGTAGTTGTTACAGGAGTAAGATTGTCGTAGGAATTCGGCAACCAGCGTGGTGGTAAAAAACCATCATCCCACTCAGGATCATATCCAGGGTCTCCAGGCTCTGGCTGGTCGATGTACCACGAATTCTCAACTAAATCAGTTGTTTCTCGCCATTGTACGATTGCTAATCTATTGATGTAGGTTAAATAACCAATTCTTTTAACTCGTCGCCCTTGCCTTGGATTAAAGTAAAAGCGGTAATCCGCAGCGAGTGTATTCCCCATGACCCATTCTCGGTAACGGTCACTACCATAGGTATTAAAGAAATTATCATCATTTAGCCTATCGTAGATATAGAAAAACGAATAATGATGTAAGCCTGCAATCACCGCCTGAGATCTCGTGGTTGGAACATGAAGATTTAAGTCAACAATACCAGTAAAAGGTCTGTAATAATTGGTGGCATAAGACTTTTGATTAAACTGCTCTACCGCTATTTGTGCGCGTATGCCAATAAAAGCAAAAACAAAAATTAAGATGAATAGCCTCTTCATATTAGGTTGGTTTGGTTTTACAATATAAAAAACCCACCCTGTGTGAACAAGGTGGGCCCTAGTTGAAACTTCTAACCATTCGCGAGTTTCGTCACTTAACTATATACTATTCATTCAAAGCAGTAAATGCTGCAGTGAAGTCACCGTAATTCTGTTGGTACAATAGTTTACCGTCGGCATCAAAGTCAAACGAGCTGTATAATGGAATAACCACTGATCTTGCTTCCGTAGAATCTGTGGCCGATTTTGTCACCTTCCACTGCCCGTAATAGCGAACCGATCCGTCCACTTCATTGGTCTGCGGATTTACCCCAGGCAATAGTCTTAATTCGGTCAATAATTCCGCATCATAGTTCGCCCACCAATATGGACGATTTGATTTAAACTCTTCCAAATTTGTCGAATCACCCGTTGGGTTCATGTTCGTCTGAGCACTGATAAAGTCATCACTGTAATGGCTATAGTCCGCAACTTCGTTCTGAAAATCACTCAATACGGCTCTGACCGTTTCACAATTTGCTTCAAAGGTTGCGTTCACATCTGAGTCTTCTTCTGGCATTTGACAAGCCACAGCTGCCAAGCCAATCAATGCTACTAATAGTGTCTTTTTCATCTTATTCTTCTGCTTGTTCAATTTGTGCTAATTCTTCTTCCGTAAACTGACGATCGTAAATCCAGAAGGCCCAAATCTTACCGCCTTGTATCCAAGCTGTAAACATGTTGTTCATTCTTGAAACCGAATCCTCAGAGTGATGCGTAACTAAATCTGATACTGCTATAACGAAAGCACCATCAGAGGTGTCGTTTGGAGACTTTATAGATGTGCCCCAAACTGGTTCCCACCGTACATCTTCATTAGCAAGCCATTCTTCTAACTGGGCGCGGTGGTTTTCATTCCCAACTACAAGTTTGCCATTCGGCGGATAGATTCTAATACTATCAGCATCAAGCGCTTCAATAGCGTCAAAATCTCTTGCATTGTGGTATTCCAAATATTCGCGCCAAAGGTTTACTGTTTCATTGTTTCCAATAACAGCCCCTGGGAAGTCTTCTGCTAACACATTGTATCCCACTGGCTCCGCCGCTGGCGGACAAGGCGCGGCAGTTTGTGTGCATGCCGTAACTAGTAATGCGGAAAAAACACCTAAAATTAAATTCTTCATAGTTTAAAGTGCTTCGGAACGCTCTTTAGAAGCGGTCCAGTTGTTATCTGTTTCGTAAGCTTTCATGTACATCTCCTTCGCCATAGCGGTGTCGCCTGCTGCGAGGTAGTAATCTGCATAAGAGTCGTAGGCATTTGCAACGTCTGGATGAGCACGCATGAATATTTCGAAGTGTTGCTTCGCCTTATCCATATTGCCTGCAGCCATGTGCTTATAGCCCATCATATTGTTGACTCCGCCATTTTCTAGTAGTCGTCTCCATGCATGACGCATTATGTCTAAAGCGCGATCTGCATCTTTTTCACCCCAAGCGTACCATGTACGAATCATTGGATCTACAGGAGCAAAAAGCAAAGCTTGCTCCATGTGCATGTTCGCCTTTTCGCGATCCGTTGTGTATGACATAATAAAGTGCTTCTCTGCTCGACTAGCTCCGTCCAACTTTGACATCGCCGCATCATACGCAGCCGTAAAGTTTTCTACATCTTGGTTCATCCAGTAGTAGTGAAGCTGACCAAGATGTGCTGTGGCCCAAGATGGGTCTGCAGCTACCAATGAATCTGAAAGTTCCAATGCACGTTGGTTGTCCAAATTCATCATGGCAGTACGCATCTCGTTGTACGGCTGTAAACCGCCCTCAATCTGGTTACTCGGCCACAAGAATCCCCACGCCAATTCTGAATTATCCGCACCCATAAAGCGCGACCACTTCATCTGGCCGTCTTCCTTGGTTACGACTCCAGAGAAATTTCTGTAAGTAGTATTCACACCAGCGATGTACCACTGAATAGTGCCCATCACATTAGCGTGAGTGCCCATCATGTATACATCATGTAAGGTCACTTTGATTGAATCTTCGTAGAAGTAGCTTCCGTCATTATCAGGATCTTTCTCATAATCGCGCGGCATATTTCTCCATACAGGATTACTCCAAACTTTAAGGTCGTCCGATAAGCCTGCGTAGTATGGCTCAACAGCATCAGCATAGCCAATCTGGTTTTCAATGTGCGAAGCGGCAAACTCCCTTACCTCATCTTCGCTTAAGCCAGGTTGCATGCAACTCGCTAATAGCGAACCACACAACCCGATTACTATAAATTTCTTCATGGTTGTTTAGTTTATGATTAGTCTACCCAGAGGACTTCTCTGGTAATTTTTCCGTCATTATTGAACGAGTGGCTCAGGTGCAAGAACACCGTATCTTCCTCACCGGTTTCAGCACTCACAAACGTGTGGTTCCACCAAGAGAGAATCTCCCAGCCGCCTTCACCTTTCTCGTAGTAGATAGCGTCAGGATATCCGTAAACATTCATCTTGCGAGAACTTGTCCCTGCGATACCCGCTGACCAGCTTTCTTTTCTAAAAGCCAAATCCTTATCTCTGTAACCGACACCGTCGCCTAATCTGTGGAACGTACAATCATCGGCAAAGTGAGTGGCCATGGCATCAGCATCACCCGCTTCCCCACTAGCAACTACTTCTTTCAAGATTTCGATGTAAGGGTGCTCGTCAAAGACACGTCCATTTCTATGAACACCAAAAGATTCCTGAACTTGAGCACCTAAGGTCTCACGATCAAAATAATTGACAGTCATCGTTATTTTCCCATCCCCATTAACATAGTTGGCAGTGTGCAGTGGCAGTTTTACCGTATCTCCACTTTCTTTGTTAATACCTGTAAAAATCATCCAATCCAAGGTCCAAGCACCTTTATCACCTTTGTACTGAATGATATCTGGCTTTGCAGGATCCATGTTTGTGAAAGAGATATCAAAATTCTTTTGCCACCACAGTACGCCTTGAACTTGATTATCAATGTTCCCAGGTTCAGTATCACCGGAATACCAAATTTTTGCGTCTTCGGTGTAAAGTGCCCGAAGATCCTCCTCGGTTCCTGATTCCCAAACGCGGTAAAATTCTGTCACCACGTCATACGCTGGGTGCTCTGAATAGACCACCCCTGATTTTTTCTGACCTATCGCCAATACAGGCAATAGCATCAATAATGCAATACGTTTCATTGTGTGTTGTTTTAGTTGGTTTTGCGCTAATAAGTTCACAAAAACCAAACGAAACGCTGTTTCATTTTGACTCTATATCCCTTGAAATCAGATTTTTAATGATTTCATAATCTTGAAACTTGGTTATTGTACCTTTGAATCGCAATGGAATTTCATCCCAGACATACGAAGATTTCAGTGGTTGGGCTAGGCTATGTAGGCCTTCCCTTAGCCGCTGCATTTTCTAAAAAGTATCCGACTATTGGATATGACATCAATAAAGAAAAAGTTGATGCTATAAATAGCGGTATTGATCCAACAGCAGAGCTTGGCAACAAGCAACTCAAAGGCGCCCTAAACGATGGCCTAACGACATCATCGCAACTAGATGCTATCGCAGATTCAAATGTCTACATCATAACCGTTCCTACGGATATTCACGAAGACAAAACTCCGAATCTAAATCCTTTAAAGAAGGCAAGCGAAGCCATTGGAAGCATACTTAAGCAAGGTGATTTAGTGATTTACGAGAGCACTACCTATCCAGGTTGTACCGAAGAAGTTTGTGTACCAATTTTAGAAAGCACAAGCGGGCTGAAATTCAATATTGACTTTACTGTTGGGTACAGCCCTGAACGCATCAATCCAGGAGATAAGCAGCGTAACGTGACCAATATCTTAAAAGTTACTAGTGGTTCAACCCCCGAGACTGCTCAAAAAGTCGATCAGCTTTACCAGAGCATTATTACTGCTGGCACTCATCTCGCTCCAAGCATCAAAGTAGCCGAAGCTGCGAAAGCTATCGAAAACGCGCAGCGTGACGTAAACATCAGCTTCATGAATGAGCTTGCCGTGATTTTCGACAAACTGGATATTGATACCGGCGATGTACTCGCAGCCGCAGGTACTAAGTGGAACTTCCTCCCTTTCAAACCAGGTCTAGTAGGCGGTCATTGTATTAGTGTTGACCCTTATTACCTAGCACATAAAGCACAAGAACTAGGTCACGACCCTGCAGTAATTCTTTCTGGAAGAAGAATCAACGACGGCATGGGTCTGCATGTGGCAAGTAGTATTGTCAAGCTCATGCAGCAAAAAGAGCTACAGCTATCTTCTAAAGCACTTATCCTCGGTATCACCTTCAAAGAAAATACCGGTGACACTAGAAACAGCCGAGTGGTTGATGTCTATAAAGAGCTACAAGAGTTTGGACTACACGTAGAAGTTCATGACCCGCTTGCAGATGCCTACCAAGTTCACAAAGAGTACGGCATAGAACTCATTCAGGAACCCAATCTCAATAACTATGAAGTCATTCTTTTAGCCGTGGCACACGACGAATTCAAAGATCTTCAGATAAGAACCGCACGCAATAAAGTAGTATACGACCTTAAAGGGTTGCTCCCTCGTCAAAACGTCGATAAACGCCTATAAAAAAGACCGCTCTAGGCGGCCTCTCTATTATTTTCTAGCGTAATCATCCTGAACACGGACAATGTCGTCTTCATCAGAAGGATGGTCTGGATCTGTATGCTGCCAGAATTCTGCAACCACACCCCAATTCTCCAATCCAATCAAACGGTGACGCTCGCCTTTTTTCAAAACAATAGTTTCACCGGCCTCATAGGAAACTACTTCCCCTTCTTCGTCGGTAGCGCTGCGTACAATTCCTACAGGACCTTCTACAACACGCCAAGTCTCAGTACGACGGTGGTGGTACTGCCAGCTCAGACGAGCTTCAGGCTTGACCAATAAAATCTTGGGGCTCAACTTCCCACCAATGCGCAAGGGCTCAACATCGAGTCCTTCAAAATATAGATCTGCAAAAGCCTGGGCTTGATTCTCATCCAAAACAAAAAAACCTCCCCAAGGACGCTCAAAATCATATCGATCAATGCGTAGCCCTTGATTGGCCAATTTCTTTCCGGTAAGCTCAAAAATGTTCATCGCTTCGAAAATTCAATTAATGCAGTCTCAATTCGATTCCACTCTTCCTCAGTCAGGTTACTACCCGATGGTAAACACAATCCAAAATCAAATATTTTTTCTGCGTTATTCCCTTCCCCGAAATATTGACAACCTTTATACACCGGCTGAAGGTGCATCGGTTTCCATAGTGGCCTAGACTCAATGTTCAAAGTCTCTAAAAATAATCGCAACTCCTCTCTAAAGTTGGAACCGAAAACCTCAGGGTCAAAATAAAACGCACTTAACCATCTGTTCGCAAATACTCCTTCACGTTCATTTTGGTACTCAGCGTTCCATCCTAACGCTTCAAAAATCTTTAAATAACGCTCGAAATTTGCGCGGCGCTGCTTGATTCGTTCATTTAGCACCTCCATTTGACCTCGGCCAATACCTGCACATATATTCGACATACGGTAATTGTAGCCTATCATCGAATGCTGATAATGTGGGGCATTATCTCTTGCTTGAGTAGCAAGTTTTCTAGCCAATTGAATCTTTTCTGAATCATTACTTATCAACGCTCCTCCACCGGAGGTAGTGATGATCTTATTACCATTAAAGCTATAAACCCCAAACTCTCCAAAGGTCCCCGTATGTTTTCCGTCTAGAGTGGCGCCTAAAGATTCTGCAGCATCCTCTACCACAGGAATACCATACTTATCCGACAAATTCATTATTTCATGTATTCTTGCCGGAATACCGTATAAATGCACTGGAATGATTGCTTTGACTTTATCTAAAATACCCAGCGAGCTAAAATGCAGAATTGCCTCTTCTAATGCCTCAGGACACATATTCCAAGAATCCTGCTCACTATCAATAAATACAGGTGTAGCCCCTAAATATTCAATAGGATTGACACTTGCGCAAAATGTAAAGCTTTGCACTAGTACATAATCTCCTTCGCCAACACCTAAAATATCCAGAGCCAAGTGAATAGCACCAGTACCTGAACTTAGAGCAGCAGCATTCTTAACCCCTGCATAAGACTGTATATCTGCTTCGAGGCCATTTACGTTTGGACCCAAAGGCGCAATCCAATTTTCAGCAAAGGCATCATTAACATACTTAAGTTCACCTCCGCCCATGTGTGGAGAGCTAAGCCAGATTTTATCCATAGTCTATTCCGTTGATTTGGTGTAAGCGAAGATATTACCTTTTCTTTTCAAGTGACAAGTTCTTGAACAGTATCAATCGAGACAACCATAGAGTTAATATCTTTGGTTTATCAACAACTGCAGTATAAAGACTATATTTGATGTACCAACCAAAACCAAATATGATTAACCTAGTGCTGCGCTTTTACCGCGATAGGTTCCTTTCGCGATGGACCGTCTTATTATTTGACGTTATTACGACTTTATTAGCATTGATAGCTAGTATTGCTTTACGATTCAATTTTTCAGTTGATCAGGCACAGCGCGTACTTAACTTACCCTCATTCATAGGTGTCCTTGCCTTATACACTTTTGGGTTTATCGCTGTAGGCAGCCACAAAGGCATCCTACGACACACCTCTTTGGACGATGTCAAGAAAGTCCTTAAGTCAACCGGCTGGGGATTTAGCCTGGCCATAATCGTAACGCTCAGTCTTTCTTTTGCTGGTGCGGGCCGATTATTTCCAGTAAGCATCCTCACCTTTCATTTTGCACTTACCACGCTAGGATTGATTGGTCTACGACTCGTCGCTAAAAGTATCTACATTACTGGCACCCATCAAAAAACAAACTTCCAAAACGTATTAATTTTTGGCTCCGGAGATAGCGGTATAATGACTAAGAATGCCCTGCAACAGGAGCAAAAAGGTAAATACCGCGTGATTGCTTTTGCTGATGATAACGCCAATAGATGGGACAAAAAATTGCAAAACATCCCAATTCTATCTCCTCTCAAAGCGCTTAGTGAATCATGGTTGGCTGAAAACAAGATTCAATTAGTGGTCATTGCCATTCAAACCATAAACCCCACTAGAAGAAACGAAATTTCAGAGGCAGCGATTAAAGCTGGAGTAAAAGTAAAGGTAGTTCCTGCTTATCGTACTTGGATTGACGGTAACCTTACTTCAAAGCAGCTTAAATCGATTAAAATTGAAGACCTTCTTCAACGCAATAAAATTGTATTAGACAACGTCAATATTTCTGGAAGTGTTGAAGGGAAAACGGTTTTGGTAACTGGCGCGGCAGGTTCTATAGGAAGTGAGATAGCAAGACAATTGAGTTTTTATAATCTTAAAAATCTCATACTCATCGACCATGCCGAGAGCCCGCTTTACGATATAGAGCAAGAGCTAAAAGAGAATTGTCGAACTAAGAAAACTATTAATCCCATCTGTGAGGTGGCCAATGTCAAGGATCGTTATCGCATGGATACAATTTTCGACAACTACCGACCAGATATAGTTTACCATGCTGCTGCATACAAACACGTTCCGATTATTGAAAAAAGCCCTTATGAAGGGATTTTTGTAAATGTATTCGGAACCCGAATTGTTGCTGATACCGCCTTACGCTATGGCGTAGAGCGATTTGTTATGGTAAGTACTGATAAAGCTGTAAACCCCACAAATGTGATGGGAGCTACAAAGCGAGTAGCTGAGCTCTATACCCAAAGCTTAAATGAACTGGGTAAAACCAAATTCATAGCTACCAGATTTGGGAATGTTCTTGGCTCCAATGGCTCAGTAGTTCCTTTATTCCGTAAGCAGATTGAAAATGGTGGGCCAATTACCGTAACCCACGAAGAAATCACACGCTACTTCATGACCATACCTGAGGCATGTAATCTTGTTCTAGAAGCTGGAGCTATGGGTCAAGGAGGCGAAGTGTTCGTCTTTGATATGGGTGAACCGGTCAAGATTCTTGATATGGCAAAAAAAATGGTCAATCTCAGTGGTCTTGAACTCAATACAGACATTGCGATCGAATTCACTGGCCTACGCCCAGGGGAAAAGCTTTACGAAGAACTACTCGCTAGCTCAGAGAACACTCTTCCAACACACCATCCAAAAATCATGGTCGCCAAGGTAGAAACATACAGCAACAAGGCAATCAAAGAACATCTAGATATCCTCACAGAAATCATGATTGATGGTGACGTAGTCGGTATGGTTCGTAAGGTAAAAACCATAGTTCCTGAGTATATTAGCCAAAACTCAGAATTTGAAGCTCTTGATTAGCGACATTTCAT
>Ga0181589_10004293_pt1 | contig 11396 bp, 9 predicted proteins | sample 071ome_25_FD_132444 | JGI IMG/M metagenome (GOLD analysis project Ga0181589, IMG submission 132444) | Coastal salt marsh microbial communities from the Groves Creek Marsh, Skidaway Island, Georgia - 071410BT metaG (megahit assembly) | ecosystem: Environmental > Aquatic > Marine > Intertidal zone... | reverse complement strand
TGAAATGGATGTTGCCGCGCCCGCCATGGCCGCCTTCCAGCAGCACGATCTGCTGGCCCGGCTCGGTCAGGTCGGCGATGAGGGTCTCGTTGTCCTCGGCGAAGATCTGGGTGCCCGCGGGCAGCTCGATGAGCGTGTCGCGGCCGCCGCGCCCGTAGCGCGCCTTGCCCATACCGTCGGTGCCGCGCTCGGCCTTGAAGTGCTGGCGGTAGCGGAAGTCGATCAGCGTGTTCAGCCCCTCGACGCAGGTGACGACGATATCGCCGCCGCGCCCGCCATCGCCGCCGTCGGGCCCGCCGCGGGGCACGTTCGCCTCACGCCGGAAACTGACGCAGCCGTTCCCGCCGTCGCCGGAGCGCAGGTAGATCTTGGCCTGGTCGAGGAACTTCATGGTTCAGCTTTGCAGATCAAACAGGTGGATGGCGGTGATGGACGCGGAAGAAAGGCCCGAAACGAAAAACGGGGAGACCGGCAAACCGATCTCCCCGAAAACCTTGGCTTCGCGGGCAGCCCCTCAGACCGGCGGCACCACCGATACGAAGGTGCGGCCGCCGCGGCCGCGCGAGAACGCCACCTTGCCCTCGCTCATGGCGAAGATGGTGTGGTCCTTGCCGATGCCGACATTGTCACCGGGGTGGAACTTGGTGCCGCGCTGGCGAATGATGATGTTGCCGGGGATGACGGCTTCGCCGCCATACTTCTTGACGCCCAGGCGCCGGCCCGCGGAATCCCGGCCGTTGCGGGAGCTACCACCTGCCTTTTTATGTGCCATGGACCCTTACTCCTTGCTGTCGTCAGCAGCCTTGGCGCTATCCGCCGCGGCTTCCGGTTCTGCCTTCGCGGCGGCCTTCTTGCCACCCGACTTCTTCGCCTCGGAACCAGCACCAGCGCCGGTCACGTCCAGCACGCGCAGGACGGTGAGGTCCTGGCGGTGGCCATGGGTGCGCTTGTAGCCCTGGCGGCGCTTCTTCTTGAAGACGACGATCTTGTCGCCGCGGGTCTGCTCGAGCACCTCGGCGGTGACCGATGCGCCCTCGACGACCGGCGTGCCGATGGTGGTGGCCTTGCCGTCGTTCAGCATCAGCACGGGCTCAATCGCCAGCTGGGTTCCGGCCTCACCCTCGAGCTTTTCGACGGTGATCACGTCGCCATTGGCAACGCGGTACTGTTTCCCGCCGGTCTTGATCACTGCGTACATAATCCGGATCCGTATAATCGCGGCCCCGTAACCCGTTGACATGCCACGCGCTGCGCGCGGGTGAGACGGGGCCGAATGTTCAGCAAAACCACAGCGGACCGGGGATTGCGCCGCCGGTCCGTCGAATACGGGCGGAATATACGCCGCCCGCGCGGCATGTCAACCGCTTACGGGGCGGTGTTTTCGCCCCTTATGTGCCACGCGGCGGGGCGCAAACAGCGGGTTGCAGGCCGGTGAGAAGGTGCGGTAGAACCGCCCGCCCGCGATGAGCGGGCCTGTCCCGCGGGCCCCGGACACGACCGGGCCCGGACAACCGGCGGAGAGGTGCCGGAGTGGTTGAACGGGGCGGTCTCGAAAACCGTTGTGCGCGCGAGCGTACCGAGGGTTCGAATCCCTCCCTCTCCGCCAGTTTTCTTGGGTTTCTAGGCGTTTTGCGGAGCTTCCGAGCTGTGTTCCCATAATAGCTCCCTGATAGGGCAAGCGCTGCAGCTTTAGAAAAATTCTTCGAACCGAGGGGCCAAACGGCTCAGTCTATACCCCACCTCGGGGGCACCCCTGCTTTGTCAGTTGGGACTCTTCATATCCCCTAGTAATACTAATCCAGACGAAAACCTCATCCAGGTGCCAGCGCCAGTTCGAATACAAATGACTTTGAACCCGACGCTTCCGGATCTCGGCAGCGAACATCAGACCGAACCGGTTCCACCAGAACCGTACTGTCTCGTGGCAGATATCAATGCCGCGTTCGAAAAGAAGATCCTCGACCTGACGGAGCCACAACGGATATCGGACTTACATCATCGCCGTAAGGCGGATAATTTCGTGCGAACCGTTGAAATAACGGAAGGGATTTTGCATCCGTCGAAGCTAGGGAACGAACCCACTCGCCTCAAGCCAATTTGGTCTGACAGTGCCCATCCGACGGTCGGGCGCGATTAATTTCGGCAAGGGCCCATGCAAACCGAGCCAGGGCCGGTAAAGATGTCGAATTTGTCTTTGTCATGATAGCAGCGCGATGTTTTTCAACGGTGCGCTGGCTAATGCCGAGATCGGTAGCGATGTTTTTGCTGGGATGACCGGCGAGCACGAGATCCATCACCTCAACCTGCCGGGTTGTCAGGCTCGCATATCGCTTCGCCACATCGGCAAGATAAACATCGCGCTGCGCCTTATCACCTGATTCCTGAAGACCCTGCTTGATACTCTCTTTGAGCTCTTCCGAATTGATCGGCTTTTTGATCAAGTTGATCGCCCCGGCCTTCATTGCATCGACCGCGATCTGGGTATCGCTCAGGCCCGTTATGATAATGGTGGGCAGCGCCTTGCCGGTTTCATTCAGGTGGTGCAGCAACTCGACCCCGTTCATGCCTGGCAAGTAGGCGTCCAGAATGAGGCATTGCGTGCCGCCCGGGGTGTAGTCTTCAAGGAAGTCCTCCGAAGAGCTGTACAGTCTGATCGTGCGGCCATCCGCGGTCAGTTCTCTTTGCAAGCCTTCGCCCACGACAGCGTCATCCTCAATGATTGAAACGACTTCGGCATCTTCGGATTGCGCGAGCCGGGAGCCGCGCCGCCAGGCGGGTGTCTGGCCGGCGAGCCTTTGAATGATCAGCTCTAGTTCGCGCGAGGCAATCGGCTTGTGAAGATAAAAGCAATCTTCCTCCGTGATCCGCCTGATGGTGTTTGTCGAGATGTCACCAGTTAGAATAATGATCGGTATCGGATGACCGAATTTTTCGCGGAACTTCAATGCCAGCTGCAATCCGTTCATGTGGTCCGCCACACTGTAGTCGGCAATGATGATATCCGGAGGTGTTAGTGCCGAGACAAGTATCCGGTTCACCGACGTGGCATTTTGCGCGGTTTTCACCGCGTGCCCCGACCCCTTGAGTGATATCGCGAGAAGCTCCAGGACTTCCGGCTCGTCCTCGATCACCAGGATATCGAACGATACAGCGGGAACCCCGACGTCAGCCTCTGGTCCTGTTCCGGCGGGCAGCATAGCTTGCGGGGCAGCACCTTCACCGGCCAAATCGATTGTCAGTGAAAACACCGTTCCTCTACCTGGGTGGGACGCGACCCCGATTCGGTGCCCCAGGAGGGTGGTCAGGCGCTCGACAATGGAGAGACCAAGACCGAGGCCGCGGCTCGAACCGTTCGAGCCTCGGTCGATCCGACGGTACTCCTCGAAGATCGTGCCGATATCGTCTTCGCTGATACCGATGCCCGTATCCCATACCTGGATTTGCAGCGCGTCGTTGCAGCGACGGCAACCGAGCAGGACTTTACCTTCGCTTGTGTATTTGAACGCATTCGCCAGCAAGTTTCTGAGGATTTGCTCCAGCAGATCCGGATCGCTCAGGATGAGTTGATGGGACGGCACGACCCGCAGCTCAAGCCGTTTGGACTGCGCCTGGTAGCTGAATTCTCTGCTCAAACGTTCGAGAATACTGTCAAGCCGAAAGACTGTCTTTCGGACGGGCATGACGCCGGCATCGATTCGGTTTATGTCCAGCAGAGCGTCGAGCATGCTGGAGACAGTAGACAGAATGGTCCCGATCTGTTCCACGAGTTGTTTGGGTTTGCCGTTCTTGACGGCAGATTCCAGCATGCCTTGTAGGAGCAGGAGGGTTTGCAGAGGCTGTCGCAGGTCATGGCTGGCGGCAGCCAGAAACTCCGATTTCGAGGCATTTGATATCTCGGCCGCCTGCCGCGCGATATTGAGGGCCTGGGCCGCTTGCTTTTGGTCGGAGATATCGTTGTAGGTGATGACAACACCGTCGATCTGGCCGTCGTCGGCGATATAGGGAAGGATCCGTCTGTTAAACCACTTGTCCCCCACCGCGCGGACTTCCCGTTGGCTCGTTTCCTTGCGCTCAAGGACGTATCGACAGTCATCCTGCAACTCTGCATCGGCGGAGAGCGGGCTGAGGTCAGAGAGGGGGCGGCCAATGTCTCCTTTAATTATATTGAATACGGAGCGGGCCGCTGGGGTGAAGAAGCGGATGTTGAGGCCGGTATCCAGAAAAATCGTAGCGACGTCAGTGCTGACCAGAACATTCTGAAGATCGCTTGATGTGCGGCGTTGCTGCTCCAGCGATTCCTGCAACTGCGTATTGAGAGCCGACAATTCCTCGTTGAGCGATTGCAGTTCCTCTTTCGAGGTGAGGAGCTCTTCGTTCGTGGCCTGTAATTCCTCGTTCACGGACATTGTTTCGGCATTAAAGGCCGCCTGCTCCTCGGTAAGGATCTCGATATTGTATTGCGCCGTCGTGAGTTCGATTTTCCTTGCCGCGAGTTCCTTTTCGAGTTTGGCGACCAGGGATGAATTGTGCCCCGCCGCGCCGGGAGCGAGTTCGGAGGTCTTTCCCGGCGCCTCTACGAAGCAAATCAGCAGATATTCCTCGCCATCGTGCTGAACCGGCTGGACGGTCATACCAAACGTTATGACTTTGCCCCCGCGCTTGATCCGCCCGCCCTCGACTTCCATCCGCTCGGTGATTGTCCGGCCGAGCAAGATCGCCTCGCGCAGATGGCCGCGGACATCATCGTGGGACATCGCCAGAATGTCGTTGGTGGGATGGCCGGAGACCACATGAAGATAGGGCTCGATGGCTCCCAGGGTGAAGACGCATGCCCCTTCGGGGTTGACGAGAACCGATGCCGGCGCAAAGGATTCGAGGACCAATCGCCGGCAGAGATCCGCCAGAAGTATATGCGCCGGCGCAATCCGCTCAATGTTCACGTACGGGTGGGAACGAAGGCGCAGGCTTGCGTTTGATGTGATTGCGGGAAACCGTTTGATGCCGCCCCCGGTCTGCCTGTAGATCCGCTCTTCCTTGAACAAAGGCTGGAACAGGCCCTCGTGACGGGCCAAAGTTTCCGATGCGCCAAGCAACAAGATACCCTCATCTTTTAGGGAAAACGCGAGCATGGAAATGACCCTGGCCTGCGCTTCCGGCGACAGGTAGATCAGCAGGTTCCGGCACGAGATCATATCGATCTGCGAGAATGGCGGGTCCTTCAGGATGTCCTGGACCGTGAATGTGACGAGGTCACGCATTCTTTGCGAAACCCGGTAGCCTGTCCTGTCGAGAGTAAAGAAACGCGCGAGCCTCTGCGGCGAAACATCTTCAGAAATGGATTTTGGATAAAGCCCCTCGCGTGCAGTCCGTATGGCGTCCGGGTCGAGGTCCGATGCGAAAACCTGAAGACTGATCGGGCGTTCGGACAGCGTAATCTGTTCGAGGAAAATCATGATGAGAGAATAGATTTCTTCGCCGGAACTGCATCCCACGCTCCATATCCGGATCGGAACACCCGGTCGTGCCTTCGCGACCATTTCCGGCACGACCTGCTTGCTGAGCAAGTCGAACGTTTTGGCGTCACGGAAAAAATTCGTGACGTTGATCAACATATCCTTTGCCAGAGCCTCAATTTCTGCGGAATTGTTCTCCAGTAACCGCAGATATTGATCCATGTGCTTGGGTTCGATCGCCGACATCGACATGCGCCGCTCGATCCGGCGCTGCAAGGTGCCGTGCTTGTAGGGCGTGAAGTCATAGGCGCTGTTCAAGCGCAGGAGTTCGACGATCTGCCTCAAGAGGGCCTGGTTATCCTCGGACGCGGGCTCGCCGTCCCGCACAAACCGCGTTTCGCGGCGCAGCCAGCGGTCATAGGAGATCAGGGCTCCGGGAATGTCGGCGACAGGAAGCACGCGATCGACCAAGCCCGTTTCAATGGCGCTCCGTGGCATTCCGTCGAAGCCGGCCTCATCGGGCTCTTGAGCTATGATGAAACCGCGGCCCCTCTTGATGGCCCTAAGGCCGACGCTGCCGTCGGTTCCGTTGCCGGAGAGCACAACGCCAATCGCTCGCTCTCCGACTTGCCCGGCGAGCGATTGCAGCAGGAGATCGAAGGGCAGTCTCGCTCCTTGTTCCTCAACCGAAGGGTCGGTTTTAAACAAGCCGTTGCCCAGCGTCAGGGATACACCCGGTGGAATGACATAAACAGAATTCGGTTCGATCGGCATACCCTGGGACGCCTGGCGCACCGGCATCTTTGTATACCCGGAAAGGAGCTCGGCGATCAGACTGTCATGTGAGGGGTCCAGGTGCTGGACGAGAACGAAAGCCATGCCGGTGTCGGCGGACATGGCATCGAGAAATTCCCGAAACACGTCCAGCCCCCCGGCGGACGCGCCGATGCCGACAATTGTGATCCCGTTTGCCCTGTCCTCGACACCGTCCTCTTGGCACCTGTGTGCGGCTTGCGAAGGCATTGCGATCTCCTTATCAGAACATGTCGAGGGCGAGTATTTTTTTCTGTATATAATTAGATACTGACACTTTTTTACACACAATTATTAGCAATATATATATATTATTTGCTGTAATTGATAAACCTAAATATTTTTTCTCTCCATTTGAAACTCGCCCACGCCACATAGCCACCAACTGCGTAGCCCCTGGGCTGGGGGGGGGAGTAGATTCCGATCCTGTTTGCTCTTTGGCCGGGGCGACTACTATTTCAGGTATCGGAGACAGGCACCCAACTCTTGCGAGGCATTTTGGAGGGACGCATGCTCAAGAAAGACTACTTATGGGATCCCGAGCGGAAGACGGAACGAACTGTTCGCATCTGGATCATCGTCACCTCGGCCCTTTCCATGGCCATCCTTCTGGTTGCGGCGATTTCGCGCCCGATGTCGATAGACACAGATATTTCCCATGACCGTCCGGGACCAACTACCTTCACCAGGCTAACTGCCGAAATGCGTCCAGCCGATCTACTCGCCCATACGCACCTGCGAGACATTGTGATCCCAGTCGGATTGTCCACAGCAGACCGAAACGCTGGCAGTGGTCCCGACTATTGCCCGCCAAGCGAATGAACACAGGACAACACCAATGAAAAAGATGTTGCCGGCGCCAGGACAGTGATATCCGCCCGGCGGCGCGGCCCGCGATAAATTGATGCACAACTTTCGACGAGATGGGTGGTCCGGACAGGAAGTCGGAATTGGTGCAGATCGATCCAAATTGGTCTGACCAAGCATTGTACGACATGAAAATCGGAAAGCGGTTCCGAGTACTTCTGAGGGCGTAACCGCTAAACTCAAACTATTTTTGGTGCGACTAGGATGTTCCTCGGTATTGCCGATTTACAAATGCAATCGCGTGCCAAATCGGCATATTAAATAATAATAAAATACATATAAAATACCTTTAGTGATATATAGCGAAATTTGGAGGTAATAATAATTATTTATATAACCTATTTATTATTCTTCAAAACTCTTTTGCGCATTTTTAATTGTCGATAACATCAATAATATTGCGACATAATGCAATCAAGTGAACATCCGACACTGGCGCGACAATAAAGAAGCGCGCTGAGTGATCGGAGCGCAGGAGGAAATTTTGGGCACCGTATCCGTTTTTCACATCGACCCGAACCAATTGTTTCGTGAAGGACTCCGCCAATTACTGGGCGATTCCGACTTCGACATTGGAGGCCACGCAAACACCCTTACTGATGGCCTCCAGCAAATGGCGAGCGATACCCCAGCAATTGTTGTCATCGACGTCAACGGCGAAGGTGAGACCTTGGCCGCACTCATGGAGGGGTTGGCACAGCTGTCGCTGAAACCGCGGGTCGTGGTGTTGACCGAGGCGTTTGGCCTAAACGCGTTAACGTCGGCCTTGTGCGCGGGGGTCGACGGCTATCTGCTGAAGAGCATGTCGCCAAGCGCGTTCGAACAGTCGCTCAGCCTGGTGATGACGGGAGAAAAAGTGTTCCCGACGGACCTCGCACATCTGTTGATCAGCAATCGCTTTGCGGCGAATCCGGATGCTGCAGACACCATCATGGACAGCGGCCTATCAAAACGGGAGGCGGAAATCCTGTCCTGTCTCGTGAACGGAAATTCCAACAAGGCTATTGCCAATTCACTGAACTTAACCGAAGGCACGGTTAAGGTTCACCTCAAGACGATCCTCAAGAAAATCAACGTGCGCAATCGAACCCAGGCGGCAATCTGGGCGTTGCAGAACGGCATCGTATCCAGCAACGTTAATGAAGATGCGCGAGCCACGGCGAAACCGCGCGAATTGGAATCTGCTCTCAGCCAATAAGCGACCCCAGTATCGCGAAGGCCGAAAGGCCCGTGGGGACCGACAACCGAACGTTACACGCCGCCCTCAAGCCGCCGGCCGCTGGCTGGACGTGCCTAGATCATGTAGAGCTGAATAATCCACGCATCGATCGGCGCACTGCCATCGTTGTATCGGCCGACGCTCGAGGTGCTCCCGTCCGAGACTGACGGAACCTGTGATATCCAGCTGTTGAGGCTATACGATGGCGCCGAAGCGAACCCGCCACTTGCCCCGCGAAACGTTACCAGATTCCATCCCAGACCTGTACCAAGCCCAGTCGGCCAGCCGGCATTGGGACGCGCGCCGGCCGTGAAGCTGCCGTCACCCGGATTGATCACGAACGCATTTCGGTTGCTTCGCTGGATGCCAAGCAATTCGCCGGACGGGCCCTTTACCAGGGCTCGCGGACGCTGGCCAAGAATCTCCGCGTTCAAGATCGCCTGCCTGTAGCCGAGACTGATACCGGCGCCGACGCGTGAGGCACCGGGGGAGTATGGCGCGTTGCTGACCTGTGCCGCCGCGGTGCCGGCAAATGCCAACATCCCAGCGAGAACGGCGGCAGAAAACAAACGGTTTCTCATCTCATATGCCTTTCTCAGAGTTTTCCTGATTGTAATATCTGACAGTAGGGAAGGTTGCTGCGGCACCGAAGCGAATTTGTCCTTGCTAGCCTTCTGCCTCTATATCGCGCCAGATGCGCTGTACGAGGCATTGCGAATTCGGTGCATTCTCAGTCATGAGAGTTAGAAGCTGCTCGTTTTCGATGGCAAAGACAGCGAGCATAGTCCTGTTTTTCAATTGCAGCTTGCGCGCCAGCGTCCGCGTCATCACTTTCACGCGCCCTTCGTACATGCCCGATACCTCAGCAATATCGCGGTTCGACAGTGCCGCGCCGAGATGGGACAGAACACAGAGTTCTTCAGGCGACAACGTCTCCACAACCCCAAGTCGGAGCCCGTCCTCACAGAGTCTGCGAACCAATTCTGCGGTGATGACAAGATAACCGTCACAGGCCAGCGCCAGTCGATCGATCGTAACCGTCGCGAGATGTTGATGCAGAAGAAGCCCCCAGGCACGCTCGCCTCGGTTGACCACTTCCAGCATGTCGCCATCCTCAAGGAGGATCATGGGCTGCAATTTTTCAAAAGCTGCCTTGGCCTGAGCGGGTCGATGGTCGAGCAGCCAAATCAGATCCGCGGCCTCAATCAGCACAACGTCTGCTGCCTCACATCCATCGCCAAAGGCAACCCTTGCCCTCGGGTCGACTATGCCGACCACACGCCAATACTGCGCATGACCCAGCTTCAGGTGTGAGGCCCAGGCTACTCCGGATTCCCGCGAAGCAATGAGGACGCGGCACTTTCTGGTCATAGAACTGCAAGCATAAGTTTGACCGTTCAGTTCTTGTTCGCAGACGCCTAGGCCACATGGTTGCGCAGACATGCGCAGATGATCTGCAAGGTACCGCTTTCATTTCTCGCGAACGCCATCATAGGACCAGGTGCCGAGACCTTCCGATAGCGCAAAAGAAAAATCGTCACCCATAAGTGTTATTACTTTTTTTCCATAATATTGTTTTCTTATTCAAATGAACATTACAATATCCGTTTGATCACTTTTATATTTTCATAAATATTTTATGCTCCGCTTACATCAGATTTCGCACTCGAAACCACCCTTCCCGGAGTTTTGACTGCAACGGTTCGATAGCGGAGAAACGTAATGCGCAACTTATCAGCCCCGACGATGGTCGCCGCACTTCTGCTGCTCGGTGGATGCGCCGCCAGCGATGTGTACCCGACGACCGGGGCCACTCCAACGTTGGGGCTGCCGGTTACCAACAACGACACACCCTATTCCCAATGCCTCGTGGCACTTGCCAAACCCAGGGGCAAGAACGTGCCGGTTTTCGCTGTCGGCGAGATCGCCGATAAAACCGGCCAGGTCGATCGCTCCAACAATGCCGCTGTGATCACACAGGGCATTACCGAAATGATGATCAGCGCGTTCTACAAGACGCAAAGCGTTGCTCTGGTCGAACGCTTCGATCTTCGTATTCCCCTCGCGGAAGCGAAGATGGTGCAGGAGAAACTCGCGATCAAACCCGCCCAGACGGCGGCACCAATCCGCGCCAGCAACTTCGTTGTCATGGGCGCGCTGACCGAGCTGAACTACAACATCGTCAGCGAAGGCGCCCGTCTGACCGTGTCGGGTATTGGTGGAGGCGCTCGAACCGTTGTTATCAACGTCGGCCTCGATGCGCGGGTCGTGAATTCGCAGAGCTTCGACGTGGTCCACGTCAGTTCTCTTCAAAAACAGATCTTCGGATATGAAGTCGAAGCAAACGTCTTTCGTTTCTTCGGCACCACTCTCGTCGAGTTCGATGCGGGTCGCATTCAAAACGAACCGCTTCAACTTGGCGTTAGGTCCGTTGTCGAGATGGCCGTTTACCAGATCATGACGGATTTCCTGCGCCTGCCGAGCACAGCCAAGTGCAAGCTCGAACAGGTTGATTACGCCGCTCAGGCGTTAAACCACTCCAAGGAGAATTAGAATGTCTCGACTTATTAAAGGAAGTCTGCTGGCGACCGCATCCGCGATCGTGCTTGCTGCAGCCCCCATTGCTCCGGCCGCCGCGTTTGACTCCGTGAACTGGACCTGGGACGCAGAAGTTCTGGAAACGGTAGCCAAGACCGTCAACATCAACATCGACATGACCCCGACGGGCATGCTGATGGTTGAGGATCTTCAGGTCTTTATCGGCGATGCCAAGGCTGAATCGACCGTATCCGGCGTCGAAAACAACCAGCCTGAGGGCGGCGGTGTCGTTGATCTCGGCACGCAGGATATCCAGTTCCATTACGGACTGGGCGGTAACCTGCTCGAAGATGATTTCAAGTCACCTTCCGTGACGGCCGGTGGCGTCGACGAGGTCGATCAGGAGCCGAACATCAACGGAACGGTTACTGCAACTATCGATCTCGGCGAGGTGTATGTTCCGCCGACCGAGTCCTTCGACGCACTGACCGAGCTGCCGAGTGTTG
>Ga0181589_10004290_pt1 | contig 11398 bp, 10 predicted proteins | sample 071ome_25_FD_132444 | JGI IMG/M metagenome (GOLD analysis project Ga0181589, IMG submission 132444) | Coastal salt marsh microbial communities from the Groves Creek Marsh, Skidaway Island, Georgia - 071410BT metaG (megahit assembly) | ecosystem: Environmental > Aquatic > Marine > Intertidal... | reverse complement strand
CACACGCACACACACACAAAGGGGAATCGCGCGACCACGACCACGAGCACCGCATCGCGGGCGGCGCTGCGCGACCTCGTCACGTGGAAGAACCCCGCCGCGTCGGTCCTTGCGCTGCTCGGAGGATCGTTCGTCTACGCGTTCTTGCGGAGCGGGTCGATCACGACCCTGTTGTGCTACCTCCTCCTCTCGAGGGTCGGCTGGCACGTGCTCTCGGCAATCTTCTCCAAACAGGGCGCCGACACTCGGCTGGTCGACTCGTTCGCCCTCGAACGGTGGTCGGCGGCCTCCACGGCGTTGGTCGGCTCGCTCGCGCAGCTGCACGACGACTACATCGTCACCGCCGACACGCAGCGGTCCGTTGCCGTGTGCGCGGGCCTGTGGGCCCTCTCTTTGGCGGGCAAGTGCACGGACCTGCTCACGCTCGCCTACGCGGCGTACCTGTCGGCGTTCGTGCTTCCCAACCTGGGCCACATCCCCAAGGAGCTCCTGGGGGATGCGGCCCTCCGGATCAAGCACTCGACCCCGGCCGTGGTGAGTCAGATGAGCACCAAGCAGCGGCGGCTGAGTATCGTGGCCGTGGCGGCATCGCTGTGGATATCGTTTGACTGGGCAAACCGAGTGATCGGGTTGCTGATGGCGCTGCTGTGCGTCAGGATGACGATGACGCAGACGGAAGTGGACAAGTTGCGGGAGGTGGGCGCCCCGTTGACGATGAGCGTGAAGAAAAAGGCCGCCAGGATGTCGAGGAGGGTGTCGTTCTACCTCGGCGGCACGGCCGAGAAGCAGAGGAGAACGTAACCGTAAACGTAAACGTCAACTTTGATCGATTAATTGAAATAGCGGCTCATAAACTTTTTGTGGAAGTCGCTCCGGACGGTGTCGTTGATGAACTCTTTCCGCTTTGCCGGCTCGCTCGCCCCCTGGTTCCTGAACACCACGTCGTCGTCCCACCGCCGCTTCATCCTGAACTCGTCGTCGTTCGCACCGCTGCGATCATCGAGCTGCCCCTGCAGCAACGGATTGCCACCAACCACCATCTGCCTCGCCTCGGCCTCCTCCCGCGCGGCCGCCTCGGCCTCCTTGGCCCGCGCCTGCTCGGCCCGCTCCGCCCGTATCCGCTCCACCCCGGCCAGCAGCTCCGCCTCGTCGTCGTCGCTGTCACTCTCGCTGCCGTCTTCGTCGCTCGGGACGTCTGCGTCACTGTCCTCGACGTCGGCGTCCAGGTCGTTCAAGGCGACCTTCGCGCCCCCGCCGCCGTCCCCTCCTTCTCGCTGTGGTTCTCGCTCTTCCAGGAGTTTGAGGTCCCGATCTCGCGCCGAGAGAAACTCCTCCTTGGACAGCTTGGAAAAGTGCCTGGAGAACGAGCGAGGCGCGTACCGCGTAGCGCGAGTGAGAGCGTCAGGGCGCGCGAGGAGCGAGCGCACGTCGGTCGAGGTCAAACACGTACTCGAGCTCCCGCTCTTCGATGTCCGCCCTCGCGTCTTTCCCGGCCAGGTCCCTCTTGCTCGCCTGCCCGTCCTGCCTGTACTTCATCTTCGTGAACCCAGCGACGTCCTTCTTAGAGCGGGCCTGCGAGGGCGCGTAGAATCGCATGCCTCCCTGCTCCTCGCCTCCCTGCGGTCGGTGGGTAGCACAGTGGGGTCAGCGTGTCCCGTGAATGCAACTTGGTTTTCGCGCCATTCGAGCTGCCGTGCCGCGCCGCGAGCGATGCAGTGGATCGAGATGTATGTGCGTACCTTTGCGGGGGCCCAGGTGGGCCTATGAGCCGTCGTCATCACTTCGTGCGTGGAAGAAAAACCAACACGTGTTGGTTGGTCACGTGCACGTGAATTTTTTCAATGTGGCGGGGCGGGGCGGGGCGGCGGGACACCATCCTGGTGGCTGCAGGGTGGGGTGCTGCCGCGTGGCATTCACCCACGGACCCAGACGATATCAGCCCTGGTCGCTCGCCGCCGTCCGTCTGCCGTCCGCTGGCCCGTTCCTCAGCTCGGCTTGGCCCCTCGCCCGCGCCCCTCGCCCGCGCCCCTCGCCCGCTCCCCTCCAGCGTGGCCGCCGACTCGCCCGAGCGCTGTCGCGGTCAGTTCTCTCACCGCCTGTCTATGATCGACCGACGGCCTCCTGCGACGACGCCCTGGCGTCCATCGCCGATCGTCGTTCCCCCCTCCCACTTGCCTCGGGGACCTCGGGCCGTCGAACATACGCCTTATGCCCCCCAGCTCCCTTCAAGGCATTAATTTCGCGTCCTGACGGGTACATTATTAACGTACATCGATCATGTCAGAGGGCGGGAAGGAGAACGAGGAGGACGGCGCCGAGCGGGGTCGGACAAATTTGTCGGTTGGGAATTCGCTCCCCAAGACAATTCCCTCCCCGCTCGCTTCCGAACTCTACGACTTCCCTTCGACGTCACTAAACTTTGTATCGTCTGTGTATCGCGTGCTGAAGTTCGAGCGGCCTCTGGAGGACTACGGCGGCACGACGGACGTCCGATCGTTCCTCTCAACGACGACGAATCAGGCCGAGGACGTCTTGAGCTGCTCGCAGCTCCACTACGACCATGAAGACGAGTCCAGCAACGCTCTGGATACGGTCCTTTCTCTCGTCCTCGACAAGCCGTTCTGGACCAACGGCGCCGGCGATGTGGGCGACCACTCAGTCCTGGCGCTCCTCAACGTGCTGCTCTACCCTCCCCCCCACCGCCTCGGCTCGTTCACCGAGTCCGTGTGGAACGGTTCAATATCTCGGGCATGTGTGAGTGCCGCTGTCGTTGAGGCCATCCTGATCGACAGCGTGAGCGAGCGGAACTGCTTCTCGTTGCTGTCGGTCGCGCTCGACAGCGGGAGCGAGGTCTTGGCCTCCGTCTGCCTGAAGGCGTGCCTTTCGCGCTTCCTGGACGCAGTAGACCACGATAGGGACGGATTTGTCGCGCTGTCGCTCGACGACATCACGTTCCTGATGCAGCACGACGGCCTGAACCTGCGGTCGAACGAGGAAGATGGGCTGGCCGCCATCTGCATCTGGGTGGAGCACGACTTGGTCAACAGGCTCAACGACTTTGTGACACTGTTTGCGACCGGTATCCGGTTCTCGGAGATTGACTACTACAGTCTGGCGGAGATGGTGGATGCGTGCGAGCTGGTGGGCTATCACCACGCGGCCATAGAGCTGGCGGCGCACGAGCTGATCCAGAAAACAATGGGGTGGAGCCAAGAGAATGCACTGGGGATGGGGACCATTGCGAGGCCGAGAAGGCCTCTCCAGTCGGCGGACGTGGGTCGATCCGCCGTCTACCACACGCGGTCCCTGTTGCAGCGGCTGATGCACGTCCAGGACGAGGGCGAGATTGCGCATGGAATGCTGGGGGATTTGCTCAAGGACGTGGTCGCCCGGGGAGACGACGAGGCCAGGAACGGACCGTTTCAGGCGGAGGACGACAAGGAGAACGATTCCAACAACAACAACAACAACAACAAAAACGACAAGGGGTATAATAACGGCGACGACGAACCGAATATGTTCAGTCGTACATCATCCGTGGATTTCGCGATGGTGTCGCCGTCCCGTTTTGGTAGCGCTGTCAACCTGCAGGCCATGGCCGGCGGGGCTGGGGGCGCGACTCGGTCGATCATGGGCCTCTCGAATCTCATGCGGGATCCGAGAAACGATTGAGGACTGATTATTGATGATTGATTATTCATTGCTTGCTTGCGGGCGGGTCGGTCGGCCCCCCAACCCAACGGGTGCGTATCAGCAGTCGACTGCGATTCGCACCGTCGAAACGCACGACGATCACAACACGACGACGATAATTTTCAAAGACAAAGATACGTCTCATTTCATTTCATTCCGTCTCTACTTACTGTAAGACGTCTGACGCAGATGCGTGATTGCGCCGAGAGAGGGAGAGAGGGTCGGGGCGCACACCCTGTCAGTCGTCAGATCAAGTTGGTCTTCCTCGCCCGGCGCAGGCAGTCCAATATCCAGAACGCCTGGGCCTCCACGTGCGTCGCATCGTTCTCAAACTCGAGCGCCTCGACCACCCGGCTCAGCGCGTCGTACTGCTCTGCCGTCACCCACCTGACCACCGAATCCCCGTTCACCCGCACGCCCTCCCGCCGCATCAGCTCCTCGAACGCGAGCGGATCCGAGCGACACTCGTCGACGAAAAGCTCTTGGAGTTTGCTCCAATACACGTGCCCGACGTCCACCTCGAGCGGGTTGACAAATCCATAGTCGGGCTCGCCCTCGCACCGATCGAACACGTCCAGAACGACTGGCTCCCTCTGTCGACTACCCAACGGCAGCTGGAGATCCTGTAGCACGGCGATGTACGCTTCGTTTAGGGCCAGCGTGAGCTTCTCCCGCCGGGCGACCTCTGCTGGGTCCCGCCCGCCCAGGTCTGGGTGGACGAGCTTTACCGCTGTGCGATAGGCGAGCCTCACCTCCTCCTCCGTCAGCGACGGGTCGCCCTGATCAAGCCCCAGCGTCGCGTACGCGTTGCCGTCCAAGGACGCAGAGCTCCTGGTCGGGTTCCAAAGTCGATTCCCGTGCTGGAACCCAAACGGACGGACGGGGAGCGGAGAGAGGGGCCCCCTATCGACCTTGGCAGTCGCCACACTCGAACGCATCGCCGATCGACGACTGTCGGACCGCCGTTCGCCGATCACCACATTTACAAAGCGGAAATGAATTGAAAACCTGTCACCAACATATCCCCTCCTCCTCCTCTTCCCCCAAACGTCAGTTCTTACTTACTTCTGCAGGGTGCTGAGCAGGCTGGCGCCGCCCCACGCGGCGCTTCCGCCAGCCACGCACGCCACGGCCGCAGCGACCTGCACCGCCACCAGCACCGGGCTGTCGTCGGGGACGAAGTAAACCACGGCCGGCCCAGCGGCCAGCAGCGCCGTTGCCAGCGTGAACAGGGCACTCGGCGTCTGCCTATCCGCAGCAGCAGACAGCAGCCCGTACTTCTCGGCCAGGCTCAGCGCGCCGCTCTTCTCGAGCGCCGACAGTGTGATGCCCTGCTTCTCGAGCAGACTCAGCAGACCCGCCTTCTCGACCTTGGACAGCAGCTTCAGCTCCTGCACCTTGGTCAGGATCTTCGGCTGCGGCCTGACGACGTTCTGCTTGGGGCGGAAGGCCTTCTCCTTCGTGAATACTTCGATCGAGGTCACCTTGGTTCCAGCCGGGCGAGCGATGCGCTGCGTGCCCGTTCCAGTGCGCAATGTCTGCGTTCCAGCCATTGTAATCGTCGTTCCTACCGTGTGAAATGAAATGTTGTGCGGTGTGTCTGCGGCCGATCGTACAGAAACAGCGTGGCAGCGCTCGATAAGATAGCCGGGGTCGAGCGAGATTGGGATCAGTCGTGGTGTGCGGGCGAATTCTTTACTTTACTTTTACATGCTCGTCGGGGACGAACGAACTCGCATTATAGCATAGAATGTCATCGGGGACAATGGGGTGTGCGTGCGCGAGCGGTCGGGGCGTCGGAGCCCGACGAATTCCCACCACGGTCGTGGCACAGGCCGGAGGACGGCCTCTCGCGCGGCCGTTCGTCTCCTCGCCGCGAAGAACACGGCACCAGCTGCAGCAGCTGCAGCAGCTGCAGCAGTACCACCAGCCGTCTGGCTCCGTCGCGACCCAGGCGATCTTCGGCGTGGGAGCGCCCGAGGCGATCCTCGTGGGGGTCGTGGCGCTCGTGCTCTTCGGCCCCAAGGGGCTCGCCCAGGCGGCAAAGTCGCTCGGCCAGGTGGTGAAATCTGTTGCGCCGACGTTGCGGGAACTTACAGACATTTCGAGCGATTTGAAGAGCACGATCGAGGACGAAATCGGGCTGAAGGAGATCCGGGACGAGCTCGAGAGCACGCTGAGCCCGTTGAGCACGAGCAGTAGCACGAGCAGTAGCACAAGCAGGAGCGGCGCGAAACCGCGGCGAGCGGCGCTGGAAGAGGATCCTGATATCGAGGCGAAGAGGGCGGCAAGCATGAAGGCGGCATGGGGCGCCAGCGAGAGCGAGCCCGAGGATGCGGGGTCAGCGGCGGAGGCGGCACCGGCGGCTGGGGCTGGGGCTGGGACGTCGGCCGTGGACGGGCTGTCGACCGAGGAGCTGGAGCGGATCATCGCGGCGAGGAAGGCGTCGCAGGGCGATGGGACGAACGAGGCATGAAGTTTTCTTTTTCTCGAGAGGGTCTTCATGGCTGTAAGCACGCTTCTCCGTCATTATATGATATACATTGTATATATTGTATACATATGTACCTGATCTCGGATCCTTGATACACCAAAAAGCCGAAGAGCGCGAGTCTGCCTGACGCAAAGTGACGCCGCGCCTCAACTGAATTATCGTGCCCTCGCCTTTTTTCGAAGCCACATCCTTCTCTATGCATCACTACTAGGCAGCTCGAGTATGAATAACTCGCTAAGGAGGTACGCCGATACCAAGAACGGCTCATTCTGCCGCCCTGATCTGTCGGAGAATTTTCTCGTGTTCGAGCCCGAACCGACTGCGCGCCGCGTGCTCCCTCTCTCCCTCTCTCCCTCTCTCCCTCTCTCCCTCTCTCACTCGCGCTGCGCGCTTCGCTCGTTCCCTCCAGAGGAACAATGAGACCATTTCATTCATTTCATTCAAAGAACTGCGGAACTCGGGTGGCGCATAAGCGTCCCCCGCGGCCCAGGTTCCCGCGGAGCGGTTCGTCGAACGACCATTTGGCGAGCAACGACCGAATCGCCCGTCGCTCGTCGAGCGTGGACGATGCCGAGGCGACGGCGGCGGAGGAGGCCGCGGGCCAGCCGCCCCCTGAGGAGCTGCTGAAGATCTCGAACGACCTGGACCCGTCGTCGACCGTGCTCAATATCTGTGGCCGGAACGATACGTCGATGCTGATGCAGGCGACGGCGCTGCTGGAAATCAAGGGAATAGTGGTGGCGAGTGCCAATCTGAATGCGAAAGAGGAGGGCGTGGTGTGCAATATCTTCCGGGTGACGGACCGGGACGGGAACAAGATTGACGAGGGGCGCTGGCCAGAGCTGGAGGCCGACCTGCTCAAGCTGCTGGGCACGTCGTCGCGGAGTTTGAAGCCGGCCATTCATGGAGATATTTCTCTGGACGATACGTCGTCGATCGTGCAGGAGAGTGACATCGTGGCGCTGGAGAGCGCCGCGGCGGAGATGGCCAAGGCGGCCGCCGAGCTGGTGGGCATCGAGCGGGGGATCATCCTCGAGGCGCGCAGCTCGCCCGAGTCGATCGAGATGATCGAAAAGATGCAGATAGATCGGGCAGAGGCAAATTCGCGGCTTGAGCGGAAGATTTCTGCGCTGGAGGCCATTCTCACGACGCGACGGGCGCTGATCGAGAAGAGCATGGAGGACATGAAGAAGCAGGCCATTCCCGACTATCTCGTGCCGCCGCCGATCTCTCCGGCCACGGGGCCTGGTGCCGGAAGCGGCTACGAGATAATCCTGCAGGGCTTCAACTGGGAGAGCTGCAATAAGGAGTGGTACAATGAGCTGCAGAATATGGCGCCAGAGTTTGCGGCGGCGGGCTTCACGTCCCTGTGGATGCCGCCGGTGTCCAATGCGGTCAGCAAGCAAGGGTACCTTCCGAGGGATTTCTACGACCTGAACTCGGCATACGGGTCGCTGGAGGAGCTCAAGATGTGTCTCGCGACGCTCAAGCAGAACGACCTCAAGCCGATCGCGGACATCGTGATCAACCACCGGTGTGCGCACGAGCAGGGCCCGGACGGCAAGTGGAACAAATTCGGGGGCCGGATGGAGTGGAATGCATCACAGATCTGCAGCAACAATCCCGACTTTGGGGGCAAGGGCGAGCGCAAGCCGCAGGAGGACTACACCGCGGCGCCCAACATCGACCACTCGCAGCAGCAGGTCAGGAAGGACATTATCGAGTGGATGAAGTGGCTTAGGAACGACATCGGCTTCCAAGGGTGGCGGTTCGATTTCGTCAAGGGCTACGATGGCAAGTACTGCGCCGAGTACGTCAACGCGACCATCCCCGAGATGGCCTTTGGCGAGTACTGGGACACCTGCTCGTACCAAGACGGCGTGCTGAACTACAACCAGGACAGCCACCGACAGCGTACCGTCGATTGGGTCGACGCCACCGGGGGCACGTGCGCTGCGTTTGACTTCACGCTCAAGGGCATCCTTCAGGAGGCCGTCTCCAAGACCGAGTACTGGCGGCTCGTCGACAACCAGGGACGCCCGTCGTCCTTGATCGGCCTATGGCCGTCGAGGGCCGTGACGTTCTTGGAGAACCACGACACTGGGAGCACGCTGCAGCACTGGCCCTTCCCCTGGGAGCACGTGTCCACGGGCTATGCCTACATCCTGACCCACCCGGGGACCCCGTGCGTGTTCTTCGACCACTTCTACTACGACGATACCATCAAGCAGGACATCCTGAAGCTGATTGAGATCCGCAAGCGGTACGGCATCCACGCCAAGTCGGAGGTGGTCGTCCAGCGGGCGTACAACGACGTCTACGCCGCCATCGTCAACAAGAAGGTGGCGGTCAAGATCGGTCCCGGCGACTACTCGCCGAACTCGGGTGGGACCAAGGATTGGACGATGCTCCACAGCGGAAAGAACTTTGCCGTCTGGGCCCTGAAAGGGTGATTGATCAATCATCATGACGATAGTAAGATGGCTCAAAGTTTTCCCTCTTCTCCTCCTCTCTACGCGCGTGCGCAGCCTTCGCGACGACGAGAAGACGACGATTCTATCATATCAAAGGGATATATACCGGGCCACGGACGGGAGCGGATCGGCGCGCGAGAAACAGAGCCAGACGACAGACGGAATCAAGAAGAGATGCTTGCGGCCCTTCGATACAGCCTCCACAGGGAGCCGATCATCACATGGAGCCTGCTGATAGGCGGGGCGGGCCTGGTGCTGCCTATCGTGGTGCCGCCGGTTCGGAATATGCTCGGATTCGGAGAGCAGCCCGCAAAACGCCCTCCCGTCACTGCCAAAACGTTGATCGAGGCGAGCCGGGCACAGAACAGCAGTGCCGCATAGGATGGTGACGATGATGATGCCTTGTTTGATTGATTGTCACATACTCCCACGTCACAATGACCAGTTTCAAGACAACATCGATTCCGATTCCGACTTCGACTTAGACCTCCACCCCCGCGAGTGCATCGAGAATATCGTCGTCGTCCGATTCGTCATCAAACAGGTCCTCCGCGGCCTCCGCGACCACCTCGGCGATCTCCCCCCCCTCTCTGCCGCCTCCCATCGCCACTTCCATCTCCGCCTTGGCCCGTTCGTGCATCTTCTTTATTTCCTCCTCCTCGTCCACCTCGCGCGCGTACGAGTCTGACGCAGACGCATCGTCCGCCGCGATGAATCCCTCGAGCATGAAAATCTCCCGCCCAGTCATCTTACCGCTCTTCTTCCGCTCCGCCTCCCGCTCCTCCGCCTCCCGCTTCTTCGCCGCATCCAGCTCCGCCTTCCACATCGTAAACACCTCCTCCGTAATCGGCGTCTGCGCGTCCACCTTGCTCCGCTCTGCCTCAATCTCCTCCTCCACGCTGATCTTATTCGCACTCTCCTCATCCAACAACTGCTTCATCTGACTCTTCAGCACGTATCCCGGCGGCAACGCGTGTCTATACTTGCACGTCTTCCCGTTTGGACACTGCCAGAACCAACCGTACTGGCGCTTCTCCACCGCATCCAGAAAGTACTTGCAGATGATGTCCGTCGGACGGTTTGTGTTCTCGCTCCCATGCTTCTGCGCAATCGCCTTCTCCAACGTCTCCTGGTCCCACTCCTCCATGTTCTCCTCCTCGTCCCGCTTGTCGCTATACAGGTCCATCTTTGGTCCCTTCCGCTCCACCGCCTTGTCGTGACTAAACTTGCACCGTGTCCCCTTGGTACACTTCCCGTGCCGGAAAAACTCGCACAGCACCGACTTCGGGTCTACCCCAGCCGGCACCCGCGGCTGCTTGATCGTCGTCGCAAACAGCGCCTCCATCTCCCGTTTTGCCTCCTCCTCCATCTTCTTCCGCTCCTTCTTCTCCTTCGCCTCCTGCTGACGACGAATCTCGTCCTTGTTCACAGACTGCTGGATGGTCTTCACATACTGCTGGACCTTGGCCGACTTCTTCTTGTTCTTCAGGCCGAACGTCTTGTCCTCGACCACCTTTTGCTTGGCCGCCGTCTTGGCCTGGCGTGGAGCAGATCGAGGGAGCGAGTGAGGGGGGCGTCAGAGGGCGTGCGTGTGAGTATCGTGCGCGCATCCCTGCAGCGGGCGGCGCGTCGAAACACCCACCTTGTCCTGCTTTGCGGCCTTTTTCGGCGGCATGATTTCGACTCGAGAAAATTTGAACAAACCTCGCTCGCCGGCGAGTCCCGCTGCGCGCCTCGGTCGCTTGATCGATCGACGACACGGGTGGGATACAGTTTACAATCGCTGTACTCGCGTAAGATTCAATCGAAAATCGAACAAAGGTGCTCAGCCATCACGACTTTTTCTGCTGGGAGGGGATCCGCAGGGCGTGGATGCCGAGGTACCGGCAGATTTCGCCAATCACCCGGAAGACGTAGACGAGATACTCGACCGAGATCCCGGCGAGCACCGCGTACGCCGCCCAGACGGGATCCACGACCCGTACGACGTGGTTGGCGAGGAGGGCACCGATCAGCAGGTTGGGCCGCAGGGCAATCTCGAAGGGCACCTTGGCCATGTGTGAAAGAATGAGTCTGGTCGCCTGGAAGGCATAGTTGACCCCGTGGATCTCAAACAAGACCCTCACGTGGTGCCCGGGCACCATCGGGAGCATCAGCAGGGCGCCACACCCGACGCAGGTCCACAAGATCTGCAGCAGGTGCGAGGTGGCAGCCCAGTGGCCGAGTTGCTTATCGCCCCGCTCTTCCGGCGGGAGTGTGGTCTTCGCAAGCAGCTTGGAGCCCGACAGCCTGTACACTTTGCCAATCTGCTGCGTGGCGAGCCCGACGGCGGCCACGCCGCAGGCGAGGAGTAGGACCTCGTTCAGGGGCATGGCGGCGAGGGTCTGCGAGAAAATGTTATCCTTGAGGTCCGCCGCGGTGAACGAGCCGGCAAACGGTCTCCAGCTCCAGCCCGAGGGGCCCGCAACGTACGTGTAGATGTGGATGCAGAAGACGGCGTAGAGTGCCTCTGTGACGCCCCACATGCCGCTACCGTAGACCATCACGCCCGTGTGGTACTCTTCCCAATGCGCGAGCCACCAGGGGATGAAGACGTAGAGCATGGCCACGACGACCTTCCAGTCGTGTGCGAGCTGCATGCTCGTCATCATCATGAGGAGCACGAGGTGGACTGCAAAGGCGTCACAGCCGTGGTCGAACAGCTGTCCTAGGGGCGAAGATGTCCCCGTCTTTCTTG
>Ga0181589_10004282_pt1 | contig 11403 bp, 4 predicted proteins | sample 071ome_25_FD_132444 | JGI IMG/M metagenome (GOLD analysis project Ga0181589, IMG submission 132444) | Coastal salt marsh microbial communities from the Groves Creek Marsh, Skidaway Island, Georgia - 071410BT metaG (megahit assembly) | ecosystem: Environmental > Aquatic > Marine > Intertidal zone... | reverse complement strand
CATTTTTTTGTGTGATTACAGTTCCACGTTTTCCTATTTCTGGGCCGGGTGCAATTAACTGCATTTCTAGGCCGTATCCATCTGCAGTCCAAACGTCTACATGTAAAAACTCCATATGGGAAACGTCTAAAGTCCTTCCCAACTCTACACCTTGATAATTAAAATTAGAATATTTAAGCACCTGATTTGAATCAATTTCTATTATGCTTACTTGGGTAGTCTGATTCCAATTCGCGTAGAAATTTGTATTGGCAACATTTTTGAAACTGTCACTAAAAACGGACATTACATCAATTGGTTTGTGAGTTGGTGTAGTACTAGTACTATCGGGTTGTTGTGCAAAAGCTGTAGTGGTAAGAAACAGGGTAAAGATGAAAACGATTCTCATAAATTTTAATTGGTTATTGGGAACCTATGGAAGCCCTTTTTTGTATTAAGTATGTGATTAACAGAAACAGTTTCAGGTAAAGTTTCTTTAATTCACGAACTAGTTCTACTAAAAAAGAGCTTAAGTCAGATTAAGATGCTTATGATGGTCGGTATTTAGCCGATTTGAATAATTAAAATATAAGCTTTTTTCAACAATGCATAGCGTTTTGTGCAAATCTGTGCAAATATCTTTCAAAATTTGCAACATAATTCTCAAAAACATAATTTATGTAAGCGTTTTTATTCTGCCCTCAATATTGGTTGGATAAAATATCTAGATATGGCTTAGGTCAACAATTGAATTAAACATTAATTAACATTCTATACTTATGATGAAAGCTACAGTCAAAAATATGATAACAGGCATGTTTGCTATGTTGCTAACCTTTGGTTTTGTATTTGAAGCTTCTGCTCAGTACAAATCCTATGGTGAAGAAGTGGTAATCGGAGGAGACTTTGCAGGTGATAGTGTTTCTTCGGCTTTTTCTACCTTCATAGCGGGTGATCAAGGAGCTTCTGCCACCTTAGATGCGTCTACAGGTGAGTTAGTGGTATCTGAAATTACATCAAGTGGTGCCGAAACATGGCATATTCAGTTCAATCAAGTATTAACTGCTGATCAGATAGGTGGTTTAATTGAAGGAAGTTTATATGAATTGAGTTTTGATGCTAAATCGGCTGGTTCCGATGACGTTCTTACGATTTTCTTTGGTGAAAATGGAGGGGGATGGACCAACTATGCCACTTCTGAAACATTGACTTCAGAGATGACCACTTATTCTCAAACATTTCAATTGGTTTCTGCATTCACTGATATGAAATTAGGATTTGAGATGGGTAAAATGGCTGGCGATGTAACACTTGATAATATTTCTTTAAAGCCAGTCACTGATAATGTTGTATTTAACGGTGATTTCTCTTACGGAGATTCTACTTGGGTCTTAAGTCCTGCTTCTGCGACTATTGAAGTAGTGGATGGAGAAATGGTATTCTCAAATATACCGGGTACAGGAAATACTTATGATGTACAAGCAATGCATCGTTTTAGTGCCGAATCTTTAGATTCTTTATACGCTGGGCCGTATCAAGTTTCTTTTGATGCAAGAACATCAGAAGGAACTCAAGAAGTTCACCTTTTCTTCGGTGAAGTAGGTGGTGGATGGGCTAGATATTTCCCGGAATCAGGTTCAGGTAGAATTTCCGTTGACACTGAAATGAAAACCTATGTTCTAGAAACGGCAATCGAAACTACCTATGAAGTAATGCAGATTGGTTTCGAAGTAAACTATGCAGCAGGTGATTTCATTTTTGATAATTTGGTAGTTTCTCGAATTACTGATGTAATCCCTGACGCACCAGAAGTAGCGCTAAGTACTGAAAATGGAGTAGTTACAATTTCGGTAACTGATAATGGTGCTGCATCTTATGATGTGTTCTTTGCAGATTCAAGTTTCAATGCTCCAGCAGGTGGTAGTTTTGTGGCTACGCTAAATGCAGAAAATGGTTTTAGTACTACACATACTACAATGGCTCCACATCCAGATTTGGTGTCTAGCTTTGATGCCTATTACGGTGTAGTTGGGCGTTCAGAAAAAGGTTCTGCAAGTGAAATGACAACTGAGATGATCAATACCGACATGTCGGTTCGTGAAAATTACATAGTAGAGCTTAGCGAAGCAGCTGTAAACGCGGTTGCCGGTGCTCTCGAAACGGGTGTTGTACCAGATGCCTCTGTATTGGCATCATTTTTCCCGACAGACTATAAGCCATTTGAAATCAATACTACCAATTTGAGAGTAGAAGGTTCAGGTGGTGACTCAGACGAGGATATCTCTGCTAAATTTTGGGTTGGATTTGAAACCTTCACAGGTGGAGATTTGATGGTATTCTATGCCGAGATTACGGATGATATTCTAGTGCCAACACCCGAGGCTTCCGGTACCGGTGGCGGGTGGAATTTTGATAGCTGGGAAGCCGGCATTGGTACCTATGAGCCAGCTTCCTTAATTACTGGTTCAGACCATCAGAGCTTTGAGTCTGGTGATGAGCCCGATTATCAACTCCGTGCAGGGATTATGACAGAAAGAGCTCCCTACATTATGGCATGGGACGTTGATGCTGGTACTCCTGGCTATAACCAAGAAGTGGGTAATTCAGCTACTATTGCTGATAGTTCACAAGCGGGAATGTATCGTTTGCTTACTGTTCTCAGTACTATTGAATTCAGTGGTGTAAATACAGGAGCTAAAGATTTCGATTTCCCAACGGGTACGGGTGTAACTACTATACCTTTCCAATTGGCTGTAAATGATAACGATGGAACGGCACGTGATGCTCAATATGCATGGTCGTCTAAGAGTACTTCACAGTGGTGGAATACACCAGCTAATTGGGAAGTTGTAGCCTTAGTAGGAGCCGATGCTATCTATTCTGTATCTAATGAAACAGAAATTGTAGATCAACCTAACGCATATGCACTACAGCAAAACTATCCTAATCCTTTTAACCCTAGCACTACCATTCAATTCAGTTTGGCTGCTGCAGAAAATGTAACCTTAGAGGTTTACAACATGTTGGGTCAGAAGGTAGCTACTCTATTGCAGGGTGAGCGTATGGCTGCTGGGAATCATATGCAAAGGTTTGATGCATCATCTCTAGCATCTGGTATGTATGTATACAGAATTAGTACTCCTAATTTTGTGCAGTCCAGAACGATGATGCTGATTAAGTAATCATAAGTAGTTTATTCTAAATGTTTAGGGTGCAGACTCCGTGAATAGTCTGTACCCTATTTTTAATTCCAAAATCTATGTGCAATAAAATAATTAGTTGGTTAGGAATACTTGCGTTAGTTATGGTTTTAAGCACGGCTAGTGCATATGCAGGTACCAAAGGAAAAATAGCCGGCACCGTTGTGGACGCTTCAGGTGAAACACTTGTAGGTGTGCAGGTATTTATTGAGGGAACTACAAGGGGAACAGTTACCGATATTGATGGTAAATATACCATCATCAATCTGGACCCAGGTACATATACCGTCGTATTCTCCTACATAGGTTTTGCAACCGTAAAAGTTGAAGAAGTTGAAGTCATTGTTGATAAAACGACAACTATTGATGCTACTATGGTCGAAGAGGCTATAGAAGGTCAAGAAATTATTGTAACCGCAGAACGGCCTATTGTTGAAAAGGATAGAACCACCACCACATCCTATGTTACGGCTAAAGAATTAGAAGATTTGCCATTGGTTAGTTTGTCAGAAGCCATTAACCAGCAGGCAGGTATCGTAGATGGTCACTTCAGAGGTGGTCGTCAAGGCGAAGTATCCTATTTAGTAAATGGAGTACCTATTAATAATGCTTTTAATAATGGAGCTTCATTTGATGTGGAGCAGAACATGGTTTCAAGTCTTGAAGTTATTAGTGGGGTTTTTAACGCAGAGTATGGGCAAGCCATGAGCGGTGTTGTAAACATCGTCACCAAAGGTGTAACCCCAAGTTGGTCGGGCAGTTTTCTAGGTTATGCGGGCCGAATCGTGAGTGATAGAGAGTTAGAATTTGTTACACGAAATACCGATCAAAATATTTTTCTAAGTGCCAGCGATTTTTCTAATGATACCTTTACCTACTCCGAAGCTGCACCAGCAATTGGTGATCAAGATTATCAGGTATCTATTGGTGGACCTATTATAAAAGATAAACTAAGTATTCAAAGTACACTACGTTTTGTGAAGTTTGACGGTCACTTGATTGGAAGAGATTTGTTTAGACCAAGTGATATTCAAAGCACCAATATAAGCGGTGGTGCTAGCCCTGCGGCATGGTTAATCCAGTCGTCAGGAACGGGTGATTTTGTTTCTTTAAATCGACAAGAGCGTTTATCCTTGAACAGTTCTTTCGTATACGAAATCAACAGTCGATTGAAATTCGACTATAACTTATTTTACCAGTTTGGTGATGGTCGAAACTACAATCATGGATTTAAATACAATCCAGAGGGTATTAATCCTTACTATTTTTCAAATCAAACACATATTCTTGGATTGAGATACACCATGGGTGATAATGCTTTCGCCAACTTATCCTATAGTTATCTTGATGACCAAAGCGAGTCTTATTTATATGACGATGTAAGTGCAACAGGAGATCTGGATGAGCGATATGTTGCTTCCTCTCAAAGTTCACAACAAGGAGCCTATGCTTTTGCTATGGGTGGTAATGATTTGAGTTCCAGTCAAGAAATCACCCGGAGCCAGACTATTGTAGCTGATTATACCAATCAAATAAACAATACCGTACTTTGGAAATCTGGATTAAGTGCTCGTATTCACAGTTTAGATAACGAAAGCTTTGGAGTTAGTGTGAATCAGGCCACCCAACGAGCCTTTAGATCAACGGATCCATCCGCCAATAATAGTTTGGAAGTGAATCCTTGGGAAGTGGCTGGTTATTCTCAGGTTAAACTCGAATTTGACAACTTAATTGTGAACGCAGGTGCGCGTTTCGACTATTTTGAGCCTGATTTCGTAGTCCCTGTGGATCTAACCCAGTTCAACGAGGAAGAGATTTTGGATCAGGAGACAGGTCAGATGATTTCAAACCGTAAAGCTGCGAACCCAACCTATCAATTTAGTCCTCGATTAGGAGTTGCCTTCCCGATATCCGAAACAGGGGTTATGCGATTTTCTGCGGGCTTATTTTTCCAAACACCCCAACTCTATCTCCTATACACTAACAATGAGTTTGATCGACCTCAGAATGCAGGAAGTTATACCATTGGTAATGCGAATTTAGAGCCAGAAAGAACACTACAATTCGAAGTAGGTCTTCAGCAAGGTCTTTCAGAATCCATGGGTATTGATCTAACCGTGTTCTCAAAAGATATTAGAGAACTATCAGGGCAAACAGCCGTTAGAGGTAGCATTGGGGTTCCTGTAGGACGATTAGATAATATCGATTACGGTACCGTAAAAGGATTCACATTGTCCCTTTTCGAACGTGGTAAAGGGCAATTAGCTTGGACCATTGATTACACTCTTCAATTTGCCAGTGGATCGGCCTCCAACCCTGCCGAGCGTTTCAACCGATTTGTTACGAATTCAGAAGAAATTATTAGTATCAATCGTTTGAATTGGGATAGAAGAAATGTGTTGAACAACTCCTTTACTTGGAATAGTGATTTCGGACTTACTCTTTCAGCTATAAATAGTCTTCAATCCGGTAATCCTTACACTTCTGAACGAAATAACATTACTTCATTGACTCCCAATAATGAAGACACTCCTACTTGGTTCAACTCAGATCTTAGAGCATACTACAAACCACCTCAGTTGGTTCATGATGTGGAATTCTTTGTTCAGGTAGATAATGTGTTTGATTCTGCACCTCATTTCGGTATTTATGTAGACACAGGACTCGCAAATGAATCCACTGAGTTACAACGATTACTCAATTCTGGTACCGTTCCTGGTGGTTTAAATACCCTCAGTGAATACTATATAGATCAGTCCAGAAGAGGGGCCCCTAGATCCATTAAAGTTGGTTTAAGTTATAAATTCTAAATAGGCTATTCGAATGACTAAGCGATTGTTAACCGTAGGTTTATTCCTTTTCACATTAGTGTCATCTGTGGCAGTTAATGCTCAACAGACGATTCCAGATTCACTCAATGGAGTCGTATATAGGGGAGCATTTGACAACATTGCTCGTGGTGTTATTGATGGAAACTTAATTGAAACAAATTTCCGTAACCATGGTGAATTATCCCGTTGGAATGATTTGCCTTGGGGCGTTTGGCCTCGTGGTGTAGGTGGTCGTCACATCGATGGTATAGGTGTGGTGGTTTCAGCCTATGTTGAGGCGGTAGCTTCTGATAGAGTGGAAACATTAGATGATTACATAAACATTATCAATGACCCAAATTTCAGAGCAGATACTCTACTTAATCCCGTAATCATTAATTATCGCGAAGCGGGAGCAAGAACCAGTCCTTACTCTGGTGATTTATGGGGTTGGTTGCCACTACCTGGATTTAACAATCCTAACAGAATTGACCCGGTCACTCTAGGATCCGCACCGGTTCCAGCTCTTTCCAACGATACGGAAAGTTGGCCCGATTTCTGGCCTGATCGCTTAGGGGAAGATGCTTCTGGTTGGCCTGGTACATGGAATGGAAGGGATGGTCGTTTTCCAAGTTCCGATTTGGAGTCTTATTATGTAATGGATGATTTCTCAGATTACGAGTATGCCGTAGGGATTGAAACCGAAGGTGCTCATTCTGGATTTGGAGTATATTACCCAAGCCCACAAGAAGATCCAACTATGGGTGGTTTAGGTCTTCAAACTCAAATCCGATTGTTCCAGTGGGCGAACATACTTGCTGAGGATGCGATGTTCATTATCTATCGCATTACGAACAAGAGTGAGAGCGATCAAAAAAGATTATTCTTCTCCCAGATAGTTGACTACGGTCTTGGACAAGATGAGCAAGATGATAATGCTTCTTATGATCCATTTTTAGATGTGGTATATGGTTGGGATTCTGATGGTCTTGCCGATCCTACCAATGCAGGGGAATCGCGCTACGAACTGGGGTATGCAGGTTTTGCCTTCCTAGAATCACCTGCGAATGACGCAAATGGTCTGGATGATGATCAGGATGGTATTACCGATGAATCCAGATTTTTGGGGAACTATTTAGTACTAACTACACCAGCTGAAATCGATAATTATGTAGCTGCAAACTACGACGCTGCACAATTTGAACTATTTTATGGACAAAGCCCTGACCAACGACCGGCATATAAAGCAGGCGTATGGTATACCACCGATGAGAATATGGATTGGATTGGTTTCACAGATAATAATGAGAATGGTCTATGGGAACTTGGTGAACCATTAAATAATGACGTAGGTGCAGATGGGTTAGGACCTTTTGATTTAAACTATCCAGGACCTGATACTGGAGAAGGAGATGGTATTCCAACCAATGGTGAACCCAACTACAATGAGCTTGACGTTGATGAGTCCGATCAAATTGGTCTAACCGGGTTTGATTTAAATACGCGTCCATTTTATGAGAGTGGTGATAACCTAAGAGATGATACTTGGTTGTTTACTCGAATTGCAGCTACTTTATTTTCGAATCCTGATTATGTAGAGCCATCTACTGTAGTAGCGGATGAGCCCTTTATTCTATTTACCTCAGGAGAAGTTGAGTTATTCTCTGAGTCTAAAATTGATGCCAAATCAACCGACTTTTTTTCGACCGCTTGGTTATTCGGTAATGATGAGGATGATTTCTTCAAAAACAGAAGAACGGTTCAAAATATCTATAACTCGGATTATAACTTTGCCCAGCCACCGATTATGCCAACGCTTACTGCTGTAGCCGGTGATGAGCAAGTTGTACTGTCTTGGGATACGCTATCTGTGAATAGTTTTGATCGTTTCTTACAAGATTTTGATTTCGAAGGATACAAACTATATAAAGGAACCAACAACTTATTGAGTGATGCTCGGACAATTTCCGACGTAAATGGAACTCCAACCTTCTACAAGCCTTTAGCACAATGGGATTTAGACAATGATATCTCAGGAGTGATACCTGTGCTTGAAGGTGAAGCCGTATTCAATTTAGGAAATAACTCAGGGCTTCAATTCTATTATGTAGATAACGATGTGACCAATGGTAAAATCTATTACTATGCGTTGGTTGCCTACGATCGCGGAATCTCATCTTCAGGCGGAGATGATCCAGGTATTGATCATCAAGAAAATACTTTCAGAGTAGCTCTGAATGGTGCTGGTGCCGTGGTAGGAACGTCTAATAATGCTGCGGCAGTCATACCAACCACCAATCCTGCGGGCTTTATTGGGGGGGGTTCTGACTCTGATTTAAGTAAAGTAACGCAGGGTACAGGAACGGGTTCTGCTTCCATAAGTGTGGCGGTAGAAGAATTGGTGGATGATACCAAATTATATGAGGTGAGTTTTTCTGATTCAGCCTCGGATGTAGGCATCCAACGATTAACCACTACTTACCAAATCAAAGAAGTAGGGGGTGATGTTTTGGTAAGTTCCACTCCGTTTGCACCTTCTTCAAGTATAGTGGATGGGTTTATTGTTAATTTCTCGAATCCAACCCCAGGTAACATTATCCGTACCAGAACAGGTTGGGTATCCAATGAAGGGCAAGAGAATGAACTCTTTAATCTGGATCCCACCGAACTAGATGGTCTCACTACGAATTGGGAATTAGCTATAACCCCTGACAAAGATGGGGATTTAACCAATTTTGTTCGAACCGACCATGACTATGAGATTTACTTTGTGAATCCAGACGATAGTACCTATACACCACCTTTATTATTTGGTGCTGGCTTCAGCCGTTTTCCCATTCCAATTTATGCTAGAAATCTTATTACGGGTAAACAGGCCGATCTATTCATTTCCGATACCGATGAGAATAAAGAGCTTAACTCCGGTGATGTACTCTTTCTTGCGGAACGGGATGAAAGAAATCGAGTTAAGTACCGGTTCATGATCAATATTTTGGATAATGGAGATACCGAGGATATTGATCCTTCGATAGGAGATAAAATTCGTATTTCTACTAGCCGACAGTTTGGTCGTGACGATATCTTCCAGTTCACTATGAGAAAACAGACTGTAGATACCGAATTGGCCAAAGATCAACTCAAGGATATATATGTGGCACCAAACCCATATCTCGGAGCAGCCTCATGGGAGCGAGCCAGTGGTTCTATTGGTAGGGGAGAGCGAAAAATCGAGTTCTTCAATCTGCCTAGAACGTGTACCATTCGAATCTTTAATATTCGGGGTGAATTGGTTCGAACCATCGAACATAAAGGAGCATTCAACGAAGGTTCTGCTTCTTGGGATTTGAGATCAAATGATAGTGAGGATATCGCATACGGGATTTATTTCTATCACGTCGAGGCACCAGGAATTGGTGAGTACACCGATAAATTTGCCATCATTAAGTAAGGGGTAGTCAAAGAAAAAGATCATGAATAAGAAAATCATTCTAACACTTACGGCTTTATTTGTTTCATTCACCAGTATATACGCACAAACTGGTGGTAAGGAGAGTCGAGTAGCTACGACCGCAGCACCCTTCCTTACTCTTGGAGTTGGTGCTAAAGGAGCCGCTTTGGGTAACGCTAATTCAGTATATGTTTCAGGAGCTGAAGCTCTCTTTTGGAACCCGGCGGGTATTTCCATAGAAAACAAAGGTAATTCGTTTGGTTCCACCTTTATTAGTGTGAATCAGTACTTTGTTGATGTGGATATTTATGGAACGGGTATCGTAATTCCTGTGGGTAAAAAAGGAGGACAAAGTATCGGGATCGGTCTCAATTATGTTGATTACGGTCGTATGGATGTTCGTACGGTTGAAATGCAAGAGGGTACAGGGGCTACTTTTGGCGCCCATGATTTAAGTTTAGGTCTTACCTATGCTCAAAATTTAACTGATGACTTCCATTTTGGTACATCCGTGAAATTAGTTCAACAAAAAATCTACGACATGGTCGCTGAGGCAGTGGCTATCGATATGGGTTTCTTGTTAAAAACAGACTATCTAAACGGTCTAGTAATAGGGGCTTCTATTACAAATTTTGGTCGTGATATGACGATGTCTGGTATCAATACTGAGACCTATGTAGACTTAGATACCCAAAGTGAAGGAAATAATGATGGTATCATCGGAAATGTAAAATTGGATAATTGGGAATTACCCTTATCCTTCAAGTTTGGTATGATGGTTCCGGCGATAAAACGTAAAAATCTAGAATGGTTGTTACTTACCGAAATGCAACAGACCAACGATAACCAACTCAATTTAGATTCTGGTACCGAACTTAGTTATGTAAGTAACACAGTGAAGTTCCATGTTAGAGCTGGTTATAAAGATCTTTTCTTAGGTAATAACGTGGATTCACATTTTACCTATGGTACAGGCTTCACCTTAAAAACATCAAATGGGATTGCAATTGGAGTAGACTTTGCTCAAGTTCCGTTCGATTATTTGGGCCAGACATCGATTATCGATGTTAAACTGTATTATTAATGATATCTACTGCGTTTTCTAGCAGACTATTTACTCAGTTTAAATGTTCAATTATCCTGCTTGTAGGTATACTTACAGGGATTAGTTGCACATCCAGTACTCCTGAACACAGGGATTTTCAAACCTTGTTTACGGTCAATGGAGTTGAAAGAAGTGTATATGATTTCGAGAGTCGTTATGTAGAGTATCTCATTGCTACAGGTAAAAATGATACCTATGCCGAACGCTATGCATTTATCAATGAGCTGATTGATGAAATTCTATTAGCTCAATCGGCTGAAAATAAAGACTATCATCTTACAGAAAAACATAAGGCAGCCGTCACCTATGAACAACAAAAGTCCATGATTGATCATTATTTCGTTGATCAAATGGAAGAGGAAATTGAACCGCTTACCGATGACGAAATACGATTGGCCTATGCTAAAAGACAGCGTAAAGTGTATGTACGTCAGCTGTACTCAAAAAATCAGGATGATTTAGAGGCGGCTCTTTCATCTCTAGAGGCTGGAAAGAATTTTATTGATGTTGCTAATGAGTTTTATCAAACGCCAACGTATGATTCTCTAGCGGGCTACTTGGGTCCCATAAGTTATTTTGGTGTAGATGACGTTGTAGCGGAGGCTGCATACTCTACCAATCAAGGTTCCTACACTCCTATCATTAGAAGTCGATTAGGGTTTCATATTCTCTATGTGGACTATATTGAGTTCCCCGCTCTATTAGCAGAGGATGAGTATCAGTATCGAAAATCAGGGGTAGAGAGTCAGTTAAGACTTCGTAGGCAACGTTTGGTTTCCAATGATTACGTGTATAACCTCATGAGTAGTTTAGCAGTTCAAACCAATAATGAGGTAATTTTAGACTTAAAAGAAGTTATTG